>Ga0182027_10006653_pt1 | contig 17235 bp, 14 predicted proteins | sample 712E1DmetaG_FD_121300 | JGI IMG/M metagenome (GOLD analysis project Ga0182027, IMG submission 121300) | Permafrost microbial communities from Stordalen Mire, Sweden - 712E1D metaG (Illumina Assembly) | ecosystem: Environmental > Terrestrial > Soil > Wetlands > Permafrost | place: Sweden... | reverse complement strand
CTAAATAACCTCTTCATCATTCCTGTGATGGTATTTCACTAATGGCGCAAGCATCCGCTTGTGCCTTAGCTCAATAATTCAAAATTATTATTATTTTTGCCTATAAAATTGCAACATGAGCAGAAAATATAAGTTCATTGATTCAGAAGGTCTGTATTTTATAAGCTTTGCCGTTATTAATTGGATTGATGTTTTTATCCGGAATGAATATAAAGACATTGTTTTGAAGAGCTGGAAACATTGTATTGACAATAAAGGCCTTGAAATATATGGTTGGTGTATTATGACCAGTCATATTCATATGATAATTGGCAGCAATAAAGAAAAACCTGAGAATATAGTTCGTGATATGAAAAGTTATACTTCAACTCAGTTAAAGAAAGCTATAACCGACAATCCACAAGAAAGTCGTAAAGAGTGCCTGCCTGACGGCAAGGCAGGGATGTTAGAAATGATGTATAAGGCAGGTGAGAAAAACAGCAATAATGATGGATTTCAATTCTGGCAACAACACAATCAACCAATTATATTGGATAATAATTTTATAATGGATCAAAAACTTGAATATATACATTTGAATCCAGTTGAAGCTGGTATTGTTGATCGACCAGAAGATTATCTTATAGTAGTGCATGGGATTATGCCGGGAAGAAAGGATTAATTGAAATTTGCTATTTAAGGTAAATGATTGATATATGGGTATTTAAGAAAGGTACAAGCGGATGCTTGCGCCTTTCTTTGATCGACCGAAAGATTACCTTTATAGTAGTGCACGGGATTATGCCGGGAAGAAAGGATTAATTGAAATTTGCTATTTAAGGTAAATGATTGATATATGGGTATTTAAGGAAGGCACAAGCGGATGCTTGCGCCATTATTTGCCATTATTTGGAAGGAATTTCTAAAAACCTTTATTATCCTAAATAACCGCTTCATCATTCCTGTGATGGTATTTCATCCACCATACAATCATAAACAAAACAGCATTCGCAGGGTAAATAATTAATGGAGATGCAATAGTAGTTGGATGAATGATAATAATCACCACAAATGCCAGAAATGCAAGAATGCCACCGTATAATTCCCATATCCATGCAGCAAAAAGGGATAAAAGACCAAGTCCCATCAGTGTCAGTTGAAAAATTTCGAAACCGCTGATGGGTTTGGAATTTCCGGAATTCACTGATCCAAACGTTTCCCCAATAAACATAAACAGGAAGAATGCAACAATAATTACACTCAGAATTCTTGCAATCCATCTTAAAATTTTGATTGTTCGTAAAGATTTGTTTTCCATAATAATCCGTTTTTATGATTGTTAAAAATGTTTCAGCAATCTGGAGTATTTATTTTTATACTGCTTTTTTCAATATGTAATACCAAACTGCTGACAAGATGCTGAAAGAAGTTTGTTAGCTTAGTTTGGTTTATGCCGTCAGGTTAACGGGTTTAGAAGATCAGTTCTACATTTATTTTGAGCTTCTTGTTAACCGCACGGTATAAATTAATTTCTTGTCAGGTTTCAATTCCATAGTTATTATAGATTAACCTGGTTAATTCATAATTTTATAGTTGGGGCTAAAGCCCCTACAATTGGTAGTATCAATTACCCCGACCTAAAGGCCGGGGCAAGTCTACTACCTCGATTATACAGGGTTTAGCTCCATATGTGTATTTTTAAGGTTAATCATACAAGACCTCATAATTATTATTCCAGCCTGGTAAATCACTTTTTACTGAAAGATCAAGTGGTGGATTTTTCCCTCCCATATTCAGAAGCCTTAGCAATCCGGTTGATATATAAGCATTTTTTGCCGGATTAAAGGTTTCACCGCATTCTTTGGTTAGCCGTTCATCGTTGATGCCTTCATTAAATGCATTTTTCTTTTGCAGGTTGTATAGGGCTACAGAATAGGGAACTGCAAATTTTTGTTTCAGCCGGGCTACTTCAAAGGCTTTTTCGAGCAGTTCAAATTCACTTTCAGAAACATAGTTTGACAGGCCCAGCATATAAGCGCGGTTTGCAGTCATTCCCTGCAGGAAAAGTTCATCAATCAGCGATTCGCCAAAGCCTAAACGAACCAGCTCCTGAACGGCACCAAAACCACCTAAAATGGCATACTCAATTTCGGGTTGGTTGTAATTGTTCTTTTCCTTAATGATGCTTTTACGCTGGAGTGAATCAAATTCGGCCCCTCTCATCACCAGGTCGAAGCGTTGATTCAAAAAATAGGTAAATTCAGCGCCACCACCCCATTTTTCGCCAAAGGCACCTATGGTCCATATCGGACTTTCCTGGATAAACCTGAATAATCTCATTCCGGCTTTTGTGAAATAAGAAGCCTCTTCCTCGCCCAGAAACTGGTATCCGGTTTTTGCATCGAACCAACCCTTGTTAAACTGTCGCGCATCTGCACCAAGCATCCGCATTCCGGTGCCGGAAGCAGTAAACAGGATTGCTCCCAGTTTACCCTGTTCATAAAGTTCAATAGAAACACCCATGGCATGGTCGAGCTGATCAATGGTGTATTTATTCCAAACATTGCCACGTAACGGATTATCAAATATGATTGAGGCAACCCTGTCTTTTGAATTGGGGTAAACATATCGCAGGTCATTGTAATAAATATCCATGCTGCCGATACTAAAGTTTCGCTGACTTACCGGGGTATTGTAAATTCTGCCGTAACCCAGCAAATTTTTCCAGCCATTCTTTTTCATTGTATAAAGCAGGTTCGGTTTTCCCTTTCGGGGACCGGTAATACCATCCACATCATAAATTTCAACTCTATCAGGGTTTTCGTTGATACACTTTTTTGCAAGTGCCAGAAATCCATCAATTCCGAAATGATTTAAGAAACCGTCGATAATTTCAGTTAACCCGAATTTATATCGGAGTCCGACCCTGGTTGCCACATTGATATCGGCAGGAGTTGCATAATTGTCCTGAATCATGTCCAGTCCATATAGCATAAGCGGAATCACATACCGACGGAATGTTTTACCTCCTTTATCATCCGATTCTGCAATTGATATAAGCCCTTCAATGCTTTGAATGGTTGAATGCCTGTAGTCGAGCGATTTTGACTGGAAAAGGGACCAATAATCCAGGTAATTTATTTCTTTGATATCAATATAACCCTTGCTTTTGGGATCGTATACTTTTATGGGCTTTTCCTTGTTTGCAGGGCCGTCCCACTTAAAAAAGCCCTCTTTTGCATCGATGTTAATTCCGATTTTACCGCTTTTTTCAAGGTCCTCAATCCATGTGGGATAGGCTTTACCACCCTGATTATAAATGCCCTTAAACCTGTCGGTTGAAGGCAAAGCTTTTCCAAGATGAATGCAGCTTTCGGTGTAAGGCATGTGTCCTGTTCTGTCAAGAACATTATAGGGATTGGCAGTAAGCAACTCGAATATATAAGGAAGTTCTATTAAATCCTGACCTGTTTCGATATCCCATCCGACAATTGCTGCCATTGCCTGGAAAATCGGGTCGGCAACATATCCATGATGGTCGTTTCGCAAGGCAATTACTTTTTTTTCGAGTATCTGTTCGGCAAATGCCACACCTGCAGTAAATGTTTCCTCGCTTGCATATTTCCCTTTCATTACATCGAATAAGCGGTTGGCATGAAAAGGAAAATAGCCGTGACCGGTGAGGAACTTATCGGTAAGTAGCCTGTCGTTAAACAGGGTTGCTAATTCTTCGGTCGTGTGGGAGGAAGTGTTTGAAAAGACAAAAATCAATTTTGCAGGATCGGCATGTTTCCCGATATTCTCGAAAATGCTTTTTTTTATGTCAAGCCTCTCTGTGGCTGCTTCCCAGATTATTTCGGCTTCATTGAGCTTCTTAAAGTCTTTAGAATAAACAACCCTGTTTAATATACCATCGAGCTGTTCAGGTAACATCCTTCCACCAGAAACCATACCCTTAAAGTAGTTGCCGATATCCTTTTGGGCACGATCAAGAGATTTTTCGGACACATCAATAAAAACAATACTGTAATTAGTTTTGTTTAAAATATCAATACCGATTCCGATGCCCATGGTTCCGGCTCCGATGAGGGCTATCTTTTTGACATTGTTTAGTTTCGTTATTTCCTTTTGCAATGATTTATTACCGTATGAAAAACAAGTACCCATGATTTATTTGTTTTATATTAGTTTTTTAATTGGAACTTAAAATAGAAATATTAACCTAAATTAATGAGACTGTCACAAAAGCAAAATGACCATTAAGAAACGTCATTGCGAGTCCGCCAGCAAGCGGACGTGGCAATCTCCCTGATATGAAATTCTGACTCAGTAAATACCACCTGATTCTGTTTTCAACTTGAAGAGATTGCTTCCCCGCCTGCCATACTTTTTGGCATATGCAAGCGAAGAGGGCGGACAGGAAATTTGCTTGATGCCAAATTTTCGCAATGACGTTGACTGGAGCAGCCTCATTAGCAGCATTAAACTTTTTGAGTAGGATCATCATTCAAATTTTAAACAATTTCAACACAAACGGCTCCGCCTTGTCCACCGCCGATGCAGGCAGAAGCAATACCCATTTTTAACTTTCGCCTTTTTAGCTCATAGATAAGGTCGGTGGTAATTCTAAGACCGGTAGCGGCAATATTATGACCTACAGCTATTGCTCCTCCATTTACATTTGTTCGTTCCCGGGGCAGCTTTAATTCTTTTTCCACACCAAGATATTGAGCTGCAAAAGCTTCATTCACTTCAAAAAGGTCGACATCCTTCATGTTCAGGTTTAATTTTTTCAACAGGTCTTTAATGGCAGGAACCGGTCCCTGGCTCATAATTCTCGGATCGACCGTAGAGAATTGATATCCCCTGAGAACAGCGAGGTATGGAATCTTGTTTTTGTCGGCATAAGCCCTGTCCATCAGTACTGCAGATGCCGCACCATCGCTGATCTGGCTGGCAGTTCCCGGAGTGACTAATCCGTCGGGTTTTAACAATGGCCTGAGATGCTGTAGTTCCTCCATGCTGATATCGTATTTAGTCCCTTCATCTTTCCAGACATTTATTGAATTCCCTGCCGTATCGACGGAATCAACCGTGAAGACACCTTTTAAATAATCATTACCATTTGCATTTGTAAAGCGGTTCCATTGTTTTAACTGGGCATCCATTGCCCTGTGATGGCTGTGATATGCAAATTCATCACAATCCTTCCGGGTTATTCCAACCTGAGACCCATACACCTCGGCAGTTTCGGGCATCATAGTTTTAAAAAGGTTGTGGTTAAACCCTTCTAGCAGGTAATCTCTTGTGGGTGCATTTTCAAATTCCCAGACACTGTCCTTTTTCCTCCGTCCCTGATTAATGAGGTTGGTTTGCGACATATTTTCAGTTCCAAAGCAAACTACGCAATTCATGCTATTTGGTTCATCCTGGGATATCAGATCAAAAGCATCTGCTAGAATCTGGAAACCTGTTCCGCAAATCCGTAATGTTGTTTTTCCGGGGGCAACTTTAAGATTATCGGTATCATTCAGCATTTCTGCAACCCTGTGTGCAACATTACGGGGCAGGTATATCTGCTGATTCAACGAATCGATATATATCATTCCAGCAACAACCTGATCTATCCTGATTTTTGAAAGTTCAATTCCAGATCGAACAATTGCTTCCTTTACTGCCAATACAGCCAGATCTTCTGCAGGAAGGTGATTGTAATAGCCACCATGCTTGCCGATTGGTGTACGTGCAGCACTGACGATCACTACTTCTTTGGGTTTGCTACTCATATTTTCTGCTTTTATTTATGATTTCACTCTGAAAATTAATATTTTGCCACCAAAGCACTAAATCACCAAAACTCACCAGATCAATTTTTGAAGTCGATTAGATTTTTGTGGAATTTGGCGTTTTGGTGACTTAGTGGCATTTTATTTATTATTTATGTTGATTGTTTAAAAGAACACAGCCGAGAGCCGCTAAAAACTGCGATCGGGGCGGACTTTCGGAATCCTTAAAAGTCTTTTTAAATAAACTGACGATTGCAGGGTGATTGTCGGGTACACCACCGGTTATTACCAGAAAGTCCTCAACGGGGGATAATTCAGTACATCTGCTGATAATTGAATTGTAAATTCCATTAATGATATCTGGAATCACGATTCCTTTTTTTACCATGCCTACTATTTCGGATACGGCGAACACCGTACAATAGCTGTTTAATCTCACCTCACGGGTTGACTTCAGGGCAAGTTTGCTGAATTCGGGAGGGGAAATATCCATCCTGAACGCTATTTCTTCAATAAAAGAGCCTGTTCCGGCAGCACACTTTCTGTTCATCCTGAACTTATCAACCTGGCCATGGTCGTTAATCTTAATGTATTTTGTATCCTGGCCGCCAATATCAATAACTGAACATTTCCTTTTGTAGATGCTGAAAACTGCTTCCGATAGTGCAATTATTTCAGAATTGGCAATGTGTGGCTGTTCAATTTCTTCCCGGCCATACCCGCAGGTATAAACCGGAAAATCAATCTGGTATTTAGATGAAAACTTGTCAATAATTTTACCTGTTGCCTTTTTATAATCAAATCCTGTTTTTACCAGTTGATAATCAACAATCTGGTTGTTGTTATCAACCACAACTCCTTTGGTATATGAAGATCCAAGATCTAATCCCAGTTTATACATGTTTTAACTTCTGTTTGATAATTGGTGTATAAATGTTTCAACTGCAACAATGCTTTGTTCTTCACTGAAGCATCTCGGGTCATTCAGGTCGCCATTAATTTCAAGATAGGGGATGCTGTTTTTTTCAAATAACCGGGTTTGCATGCCATAGTGATTATTCGAATTGCGCTGACAGGTTTTTGAATCGTGGTAAATAATTCCATCAACCGAGAAATCGATCATCAGCTTTTCCAAAATATTTTCTTTCACAGTGTCCGACCGGACAATAAACAGTTTACAGTAGGCATAGGCCGAAGAAGTAAACGGATCGGCAGGATCGAGATCGTTAAAAACCCAACTATTACAGTAGGTTGAAGCAACGATGCAGGAATCGAGACGGGCAAAAAGTTTTGCCATATTGCTGAGCTGGTACCATAATGGCATACCATCCCAGTAAATCCTGAATTTTTCATCAGGTACGGCACTTATTTTATTGGCAATCCGTTCTTCCAGTTCGGTTAAGAGTACTTTGTAATAATCGATGGCATATTGAGTTCCCCGCATTACTACAATAGGTCCCATATGAATGGCAGCATCAAAAAAGTTGATGGGTGATGGCCTTGTTTTTGCCTTTGCAAGCACTTTTTCCCATAAAACACAGCCGGCTCTTGAAAGTTCAATGGTTTCGCGGAATTTATCTATATTAAATTTCTGATCAGCAACTTTCTCTAATTCGGGAACAATATTTTCAATTTGCCGGGCTACATTTTTTATGATTCCGGGAGTGAGCTCGTTGATGGATAAAGGTGTATGAATGCCCAGAACCGGAACATTAAAGTGTTTGCCATAAAAGGAAAACCAATCACCCACTTCACGGCATTGATTGGTATTGTAAACTAAGATATCGGGATTGGGAACCGATTTAAAACCACTTTTCTGAAGAGGGGTTTCGTTTTGCAGGAAAGCACCTATATCGCTGGTAAGGTACGAACAAATATCCGGCGAATAGCCTTGTGCTACTGCAGTGGGTATGTATTTATCGGCTTGTTTACCTGAGCCAAGCATGGCACCATGGTTTTCCGGGAAATAAACCTCAAATCCCATGGAATACAATAATTCTGCAGGACCAACACTGGTGCACCAGGCTATTTTTTTGTTTCCTGTTTCAGCAGCATCTTTCAGACGGGCAAAATATTGGTCCATTGTGATTCGTAGTTCCTGCGCTGATTCAAGTTTAATGATTGCGCTTTGAGTTTGGGTCATTTTAATTTTGTTTGTCAATTTTAATTTGGGCTAAAGCCCATTTCTCTTTTCATTCATTCTCCACGACCTGAAGGTCGTGGCAAATTATAAATTCATCAATAATTAAATTATTAACAGTTTTTCCAGACAGGTTTTCTTTTTTCCATAAAGGCATTAATCCCTTCATTGGCATCGTTTGTTTCCATCAGTTCGTTCAAAAAGATATCGGTAAATGCAGGGATGTTTTTCAGCATGAAATAATTAAAGGAGGCTCTGGCGGTTTGGGTTGTAAATCGAAGCGAAGAGGCACTTTTTGCTAAAATATGTTTCTGGATCCAGCTATCCACACCGGCTTCCATCGCATCTTTATCTTCAAAAAGTTCATTAAATAAACCTATTTGCAATGCTTCTTCGGCTGAAATAATTCTGCCTGTTATAAGCAAATCATCTGCTTTGGCATTGCCTATTTTCAAAGGAAGCATGATTGATGCAGGTGGAGCAAAAACACCTAACAGAATTTCAGGCTGACCCACCTTTGCTGTTTTATCGGCAAAAATAAAATTGCATACGAGGGGTAATTCAAATCCACCGCCAAGGCTGTGTCCTGAAATTTTTGCCAGGGTTGGGATGCTAAGCTCCACGATTAAAAGGAACATTTTGTGAAAAGTGGTGAGCATTTCTTCGGCTTTATCTTTGGTGTGTTCTGCAACACTTGCCCCAAAAGAAAAATTTGCACCGGCACCTTCAAAGGTAATCAACTTAAGATCGTTCATTTTTCTGAACGATTCAAACAGGCTGATGAGTTCATGCATCATAATACTGTCAAGGATATTTGATTTCCCGTCATCCAGTATAATTCTGGCAACTGTTTGGTCGTATTTATATTCAACTTTTATTTTTTCCATGCATCTGATTATTATTTTTTTTATGAAGATTTTTTTACCACAAAAACACTATCCGCCTGTGGCGGACACTAAAAAATTCCAAAACAAACATTTTTTTGTAAGATTTAGCGATTTGGAGATATGCTAACATCATTTTGTTATCTATTTTTAAGAAACCTAAACATTAAACTGAGGAGATACAGCCCTGATCAGATCATCGTTCCATTCGTGACCTTCTGCCAGCATTTGTCTCAGTTTTACAAAATCGACCTCCCTGTTTTCTTTTGGTCCATCGTTGAATGCCCTGAATCCGGCTTTTCCTTCGGTCATCATATTTAAAGCCAGCCAATCGCGGTTACTTTCCTTGTTTAAATCCCAATGTTCCAGTTTCTTCTTCCTCATTGAATTCAGCGTTTTGCTTAAGCAGTTAGGCATTGTATACATAAGCTTGGTGCAAAGCCTTTCCACAGCCTGATCCAATAACGACAAATCCACTTCTCCTGATTTCAGTATTTCCTTGGCTTTTACCAGTTCATCACCTTTTTTCATTTTACCGAATATAATTTCGCCCTTGTTCACCCACTGATCGGTATGAACCAATGGATTGGGAATGAACTCACCGTTTATTTTTACTGAAGGTACTATTTCTGTTATTAAACCATATCTGTATGCTTCATGTGCCGACCATGGATCGCAAACCGTACATGAATAAATTGCATTTTCAATTCCGACAAACAATTGAAGGAAATCGGTTGCACCACCATCGGGAGCACTGCCATGTTTCGGTCCGGCCTGACCAAATCGGGCCAGATCCTGTGCTATTGAATAATCACAGGCCATTCCAATTTCCTGTCCACCGCCGATTCTCATGCCGTTTACCCGGTTAATTACCGGTTTATCGTTCATCAGGATTGAAGATACCATGTCGTTGAATAATCGCATATATTGTTTATATTCCTGGGGATTGCCGGCATAATATTCTGCATATTCCTTTGTATTTCCTCCTGTACAGAAAGCCTGATTTCCGACAGCCGTAAAAACGATGGCAACCACACTGCGGTCGTTTGAAGCCTCGCGCATGGCAAGAATAACCTCCTTTACGGCATTTGTTGTGTAAGAATTGTATTGCTGAGGATTGTTTAATATGATCCAGGCATTGAACAGACCCTTAACTGGCTGGTTGCTTTTATCAAGCACCGGACGTTTTTCGAAAAGGATCTCCTTATACTCGGTTTTTACAAGATTGTGACTAACTAACATGTGATAAAATTTAAGGTGTTAAACAATATTTTTATGACTCAAAATCAGGAATCATGATTGATCTTTTTTTGTACTTATGGTCGAGTGTATTTTTAAAAACCTCGTTGATTTTTGACATCGGAAATGTTTCAATAAATGGATCGATTTTTAATTTGCCCGAAGCGATCAGATCTAAAACCTCCGGGTATAATTCAGGCTTACATCCCCATGTACCTATGAGTTTGGCATCAAATGCCATGAGATTGCTTAATCTTACTTCCGGTTTGTCCATGGTAAAACCAACGATCGACAGGGTGGAGGTAAAGGTAATCAGATTGTAAGCTAATTCCTGACCAACCTTAGTTCCTGATATTTCGAAAATTTTCCATCCGTATCGAGAAACACCCAGGCTTTTTGCAATTTCCCTTACCTGTTCCTTTACGGCTTTTATGTCAAGCCCTTTCACATTTAAAACAGCATCAATGCCATTCTGCAGGGTATTGTTAAGCTTATCATCGTCAATATCCAAAGCTAGTACTTTTGCTCCCATTATTTTGGCGATAAGTGCAGCATATACCCCAACACCCCCAACACCAATGACAATCGCCAGGTCGCCGGCTTCAAGTTCTGATTTCTTTACTACCTGGTATGGGGTCGATATTGCATCAGCCACTACTGCTAAATGTTTTAATGGATATTTATCCAGCACTTCTTCTGAAACAGGGCATAAAAACCTGGCAGGAACTTTAATATGGGAAGCAAAACCACCATGAAAGTCATTTCCTGGCATCAACTGTTTCTGACAAATATTGCTTCTTCCTTTTTTACATAATTCGCAATCACCGCATGGAAGCACAGCAGGGATGATGACTTTTTTCCCAACCCATTCCTTTGCTCCGGCAATGACTCTGCCACTTATTTCATGTCCCAGGGTAAGAGGCAACTCCATTTTTGTTTTTACCCCATCATGCCAGAAACTGATATCTGTATGACAAACGCCACAACCTGCAATTTGTACGAGTGCTTCGTGTTCGCCAACATCAGGCAATGGTTCTTTAATAAGCTTAAATTCAGCGTTTACTTCAGTCATTCGCCAGGAATACATTGTTCCATCCATAAAATATTTTAAATTAAGTATTTAGTTAGCAAAGGGATATATTTTAGTATTCTAAAAAGTTCATCAGATTAATAAAAGCTATTTCGGTTTACCATTTGTAACAACCCCGTTTTTATGCCCGATTGCAATTACAAGGTTAGTAAAAGCCAGATTCAGGGGTGTTCTTATATAGTGTTTACGCCCGAATTCCACAATCTTCCCATTCATATAATTAATCTCTGTTTCGCTGTTATTCATCAGGTCAACCGCCAGGGAAGGAAAGTGATTACCGGCATTTCTAAGGTATCTCATACAAAGGACAACAAAGTTTTCAGGCAATTTCACCTTTTCAGCATTGGCGACTTCAACTGCTTCATAAATAATTTGCTCGACTATTTCAAGGGTATCCGGATTATCCATGGCTTCTTTCATGGTGAGCTTTGATATGGCGCAAAGCGGACTTAAAGCAGCATTTTGAATTGTTTTTTCCCAAACCCTGTCAACAATACCAAATGAGTCTGTCTTGAGTGTAGTCAGTCCTACACCGGTCAAAGTATCGGCAATTTCTACTGCGATCTCTTCATTCATATCGATTGCTGATCCGACATAATTGGGAGGATTAAAAAAAGAAACCCCGGTAACATTAGGAGCCTGAAGGGTTCCGGCAAAATTTACAACCATCCTGAAAATCTGTGATTCAGCAAAATGGCTGAAATACTTTTTCTTTATTCCGATGCCATTCTGGGCGCATAAAAGATAACAATCCGGTTTTATTTTGCCTTCAATCTGTGCTAAAATTGAATCAACATGATAAGCCTTGACAGAGCTGACAAGGAGATCAAAATCATGTTCCAGCATTTCAGACAAAGAACTGTAAACATATTTAAAATAGGTCTTCTTTTCGAGTACCCCGGTAAGTTCAATTCCGTTGCTTCGAATGAGATTTAACTTTTCCCTGTTAAGGTCAGTTATTGCTACCTCACAACCTGCCTCTTTAAAATATACAGAAAGTATCTGACCTACAGGTCCTAACCCGATAATTCCGATTTTTAACTTTTCTTTCATGGCATTTATTTATTACTTATTTAAAAGATATCCTACAAGATTATTCTGGCATCAACAGCGCAAACACTGTTTTCAAATACAAAAACAGGATTGATGTCCAATTCCCTGATTTCAGGATTTTCTGTTACTAACATTGAAACCCTTTGTAAAACATCAATCAGTTTTTGTTTGTCGGCGGCTTTTTTCCCCCTGAAACCATTTATCATCGGGGCTCCCTTAATTGCATCGATCATGTCATTGGCTTCAACATCTGTGATGGGAGATATATTGAAAGCCACATCCTTAAAGAGTTCTACGAATATTCCGCCAAGACCGAACATGATCAGATGCCCCAATCCTTCTTCTTTTTTTGCACCTATAATAACTTCCAATGCATTAGACTGCTGTTTTTGGATAAAAAACTTTAAATCAGGACTGAGAAATTTTCTTTTCAAATCCAGAACCGCCTTTTTTACATCATCCGGGGTCATCAGGTTCAATAAAATGCCACCTACATCGCTTTTGTGAATTATTTCTTCTGAATCAGCCTTGAGAACAACCGGGAAACCTATCAGTGATGCTGCTTCTGCCGAATCATTTTCATGAAAGCCGACTTTCCAGGGAGATACAGGTATGGAATAAGCATCTAATATTGAATAAACTTCAGATGCTGAGAGAACTTCCCTTTTATCGTAAATTGCTTTTTTTATAATTGCTTTTGCTTTTTCTTTATTGATATCTGTGAAGTTCTTTACAGAACCCTTTTTCCTGTTACGGATTTCATTGTATCGTACCATAGAAGCAAGAGCTTTTGCTGCAGTTTCAGCAAAATCGAAACAGGGGATGGAGCCTTCTTTTAGTATTTTCGTAGTAGCATGCCATTTTTGCTTATCCGTCATGAAATTACATACAATTGGTTTTTTCCCCAGACGGCTTGCTTCGGCAAATTCCCTGGCCACGCTTTCACAATCCACAAAGGGAGGTGTGACAAAATTGACGTAAATGTTATCGATGCTTTCTTCATTCATCATCACTTCGAAAGCACTTTTGAAGTGATGTGCCCCTGCAGTGGCAACAACATCAAGCGGATTATTTATGGAGGCAGATTCAAGCATGGTTGTTTTTAAAATTTCTTTTGCTCTTTCTGACAGAGGTGGAATTTCAAGACCATTACTCACCAGTTCATCAATTGCTATAACAGAGGGGCCTCCTGTGTTGGTAATTACACCAACCCTGTTTCCTGTTGGGACAGGCTGTTTGGCAAATGCAACGGCTGCATTGCATAAATCTTCAAGGTTGCTGAATGCCAGGATACCAGTTTTTTTAAATACAACTTCGAGGGAAATACTACCAGCCAGCCCACCGATATGTGATCGTGAAGCCTGGGCCCCTTTATCGGTCCGACCGGCAGTCATGGCAAGAACAGGTTTTTTTGCCGTTATTTCAAGGGCAGCTTCCATAAATTCTTTGGGATCTGTAAGACTTTCAACATAAATAATAACAGCTTTGGTATTTTCATCATTGCCATAATAACGGATAATTTCCGGGATGGAAACATCGGATGCATTTCCGTTTGAGCTGTACATTCTGATTCCGATTCCCCAATCATAAAAAGCCTGCATAATTACGGCACCAACGCCACCGCTTTGAGCAACTATCGAAATAAAACCAGGATCAGGGAAAGTGAAGGTAAAATTACAATAAGCCTTAAATAAAGGATCAGAGTTTATAGCTCCCTGGCAATTAGGGCCAAAAATCCTTATTCCATATTTCTTTGCCCTGGCAAGAAAATCATCTTCAATAGCCTGACCTTCGGGTCCCATTTCTTTAAATCCTGCCGTATTGATTATGATTGCTTTAACACCCTTTTTACCACAGTTTTCGACTTCATCCGGAACAAAAGGCGGTGGGATTACGATGTGGGCAAGATCAACAATACCCGGAACATCAAGAATTGAGGGGTAAGCTCTAAGACCACGGATTTCATCGACTTTGGGATTGATGGGATAAACAGGACCCGTAAAACCGTAATGCAAAAAATTCTTTATGATCACATTTCCAATCGAAAGTTCTTTTACGGAAGCTCCGATCAGTGCGACTGATCTCGGTTCAAAAAAAGGTTTTAAGCTTTCACTACTGTTCATAGAATCGGGAGTTATGGTTAAATATTAGTTTGTCATAAGTTTAAAATGCCTGAAACCTGCCCAGATAGCTGCACCTATGGCACCGGCATAAATCGCATCCGGGCTTGCCCTGAACTCAAGATCAAGTTTGCCTTCATCGGCCAGTTCCTGAATTGCCTGTATCATTCCTTTATTCATTGCCATTCCTCCGGTTAAGGAAATAGGCGATTCTGCCTTCACCGATGTCAGAAGTTTTACTACTTTATTAGCTACCGAAAGGTGAATTCCCTTAATTATATCAGGTGTTGCAACTCCCCTTGATACCATATTAATTACATCGGTTTCGGCCAGTACGGCACAAATTCCTGAAGGTGTTTCGGGTTTGGTCGATTTTAATGAAGTTTCGCCCACTTCTTCTACAGCCATCCCAAGATACCTTGAAATATTTTCAATAAACTGTCCTGAACCGGATGCACATTGACCGGTCATTTTGTAGTCAAGCACTTTCCCCTGGGGGTTTATTTTTATGGCCCTGACGAACAGGGCACCCAAATCGACTACTGTTTTTACTCCGGTTGATAAATAAACACCACCCCTGGCATGTGTGGTCATGCTGTAAAAATGACCTCTTTTCCTGCTAAGCATTTCGCCTTCACCTGTGGATGCCAAATACACGATATCTCCAAACTTCAGATTATTTCGTTCCAAAATAAAATCGATCAATTGGTTGGCTACCAGCTCAGGATTTCTTTTCCTGATTTTTTCAGTCTGTTTGTCAATAATTACCGGACTGTCGGAGTATTCCAGGAGGATCAGTTTTATATTGCTGCTTCCTACATCAATTCCAAGTGTATATGTCTTTTTCATCTGTTTCAGCATTTTTTTAATCTTTAAAACTGCGATGTGCAAACATGGCACCTCCTAGTGCTCCCATAAAAATCGAATCAGTATGTATATTGATTTTCAAATCGTTACCATAATTTTTATGAACCAGATCGGAAACATATTTCAATACTGCCTGATTTCGTGCAACACCCCCGGTAAAAGTAAATTCATTCCGTACGCCTCCCGACCGGGCAAGAAGCGACATTGCTCTCATAACAATTGCTTTGTGTAATCCTGCAAGAATATCGGAACGTTGTTGGCCTACATTCAGCAATTCCCTGATTTCGGCTGCTGCAAACACCGTACAGGTTGAACAAATGTTGACCTCGTATTTGGCTTCAAGTGCAAGCGGACCAAGTTCGTTCAATGATATATTAAATTCATCTGCAATGTAGCCGAGATACCTGCCACAACCTGCTGCACAACGGTCGTTCATATGAAAACTGGTGACCAGCCCGTAACTGTCAACCTGTATGGCTTTTGTATCCTGCCCACCAATGTCAAGAACGGTCCTAGTATTTGGGAAAACGGCATGGGCACCGAAGGCATGACACAAAATCTCAGATTTAATAGACTTTTCGGGAAAAGGCAACAGTGCCCTGCCGTAGCCTGTTCCAACCATATTGGCTATAGAAATATCCAGGTTGGCAATGAAAGTGATGTGCTCTTTTATGGAATCATAAACCTTCTTATAATTGCCCTTCAGTAAATTCAACTCAACATCAAACTGAACACCGGAACTTTCTGATGATGTTTTATCCAGTTCGGCATATTTCCCATTCAGAATTTCCAGCGATTCGAAAATCAGTTCTTTAAAATCATATTCGGTAAGTTCATTTTCAACAGGAGTAATGCTTTTATCATAAACCAGCATCAATGGGTCAAAATACTGCTTGTCGAGCTTGCTGATTTCTTTATGATACCTTTCGCTGACAATATCCCTGAAAAACTGATTTTTAGCGCCAAGGTTCTGATGAACATAATCATACCGGATAGCAGGTCCGATTGTGTTGAAAATATTTTCCACATAACCCGACATGATATCTTTCTTTTCACCTTGGTACGTTGAACCCACTGATTCCCTGAACTGCATGTGTAATTTATCAAGCCGGTGTTTAAACTGAAGGTACTGGAATACAGATTCGACATCTTCGATATATTTCCTGTATTCCGGCTTGCTGGTAATTTCATCTTCGAGTTTCATTTTTAACAAAGAAAACCGGGCATTATAAATTGCTTCGAGGCGGGCTATTTCTGTTGCTACAGTATAATTTGCACGTGTGTTTGTAATGCCACGACCAATAATCTGATCCTGATCATTTACGATCACCGCTTTGGAAGTTGTAGACCCGAGATCTATTCCTAAAAAATATTTCTTCATTTCTTTAAAATATTATCCCGCTGTTATTTCCGTTTAAGTAATTTGCAATCATATTTTTACTTCTTCAAAGAATAACTTTCGTTGTTCAAGCATCTGAAAAAAGGATTCAAGCCTGTTTTTTATATTGGCATATGAAAAGTAGCGCGGATCAACCAGGTCGGATTCTATAAACCCAACAGGTATTTCCAATCGTTTTTCAAGTTGTTGCATAATCATAAGCTGACCTGCCGAAAAAGAGTTGCAACTTTTGATAGAATTGACAAGAAAGCCATCGGCATGATAATCGGTTATATATTTTGAAAGCAATTCAACCCTTTGTTCAAGATTGAGGTTGGTATAGCAGTTCATACAATAATCTGCCAGGCTTTCAAGTGGTTTATCCGGATTTACCCTGAATCCAAAGTCATACATTCCACCGACCTTGGTATAAGAGGAAGCGACAATAACAGCTCCCATGTCATAAAACAGCTTCCAGAACTCACGGAAATGTGTCCAGTTGGGCGGGCCTTCCACTACCAAACGGAACCGTTCTTTTTCCATTTCCCCTTCCGGTGTGATGGGTCCCAGACCTTTATGAACGCGATCCATTATTTCTTTATACAGCTCTTCGTAATAAACGATGGCCTGCGGTGTGCCCCTGAACCCACTGTTTATTGGCCCGATATAATAAACACCGGCAAAATACGCATCAATGGG
>Ga0182027_10006652_pt1 | contig 17239 bp, 10 predicted proteins | sample 712E1DmetaG_FD_121300 | JGI IMG/M metagenome (GOLD analysis project Ga0182027, IMG submission 121300) | Permafrost microbial communities from Stordalen Mire, Sweden - 712E1D metaG (Illumina Assembly) | ecosystem: Environmental > Terrestrial > Soil > Wetlands > Permafrost | place: Sweden... | reverse complement strand
TATTGTTGAAGGTGTTGCGGTAACAGGATTGGGTATAGGTGGAGTGGTTACAGTAACTGTAACCGCAGTGCGGGTTGTTGAATAACAACCTGCTGCTCCTGCCCATGTAATTGTGACCACCCCGTCACCTGCATTTCCAATAGAATTATTTTGACTGGTTCCACCATTATAGGAACCGCCACCATATCCGGTAGCCTGAACACTTCCACTATTATAACCACTTCCACCGCTATATCCACCGCCGGCTCCTGCCTGCATATTACAGGATCCATAATAGTTGGGGGCAGCACCACCGCCAAATCCGCCGGATTGATAACCGGAAGCCAGTCCTCCAGCACCTCCCTGTCTAAATCCAGAACCTCCATAAGATATAAAAGAAGGTGATGTCAAAACATCATTCCCCCCTGAAGTATAAAAACCACCGCCGCCACCACCACAAGACGTGGATGTTGCTCCATTTCCACCAGTTCCAGCCGCGGGACCATTACCGCTTGTTGTGATTGATGCATCACCACCTGAACTGGAACTTGCACCACCGCCTCCACCGGCAATTATCATAGGAGTTGCAGTAGCATAACTGGCACCCATCGCAACATAAGTACCTCCACCTCCACCGGCAAAACTTCCAGCACCAATTGGATGTTGTCCTACTAAGATAGATAATGTCTGACCTGGTGTAACAGTAAATTTACCAGTCATGACAGCACCCATGCCGCCAATTCCTGTATTCGAGCCACCCTGGGCACCTTGCGCAGTTATAGTAATTTCTGTGACACTTGCAGGTACAGTCCAGTTCACTATTGATCCTGTATAATTAAAATTCACAGACCCGGGTAATCCACCACCTGCCATTGCTTCGGCATAATAAGTTGTGGTTGAACTCGGAGATACAGGAAAATTAACCCCACTGGCACTGGATCCAATAGATGTACCACCAGTTGGAACCGTGTACCAATTTATAGTATTACCTGCTGAAATTGCATTCAGGTTAGAAATTCCTCCACAAACAATAGTTGGCGGAGTAGCAGTAACAGGCGTTGGGGCAGCGGGGCCACCGTTTACAGTAACCGTAACAGCAGTCCTTGTAGCACTAGGAACACATGAGAAAGCTTCAGCATAGTATGTAGTAGTTGCTGTAGGTGAAACAGGGAAATTAACTCCGCTGGCAGAAGTACCAAAAGGAGTGCCTCCTGTGGAAACTGTATACCATCTGATTGTATTTCCAGCCGAAATGGCATTGAGGTTTGAGGTTCCGCCGCAGGCAATAGTTGACGGGGTAGCTGTTACAGGTGTTGGTGCTACCGGAGGTGCTGCAAAAGTAATTGGCCAGCAAAATGTCGGACTGGTAGAAGTACAACTTGATGCTGTAACACAGATGTTCCCTACTGTTGCACCAAATGTAACTGAGATGCTGGTTGTTCCCTGACCTGAGTTAATCACTGAACCAGCCGGAACTGTCCATGTCCACAGTGTGGCTCCTGCTGTAGGGGGTACAGTATAAGTATAAGTGCCTCCGGGGCATACAGGATTTGTGCCTGAGATAGGACCGGGAATTGGGATGACACCTGAAGGGGGTGTACCGGGAGCATAATCAATTTTTATCTCTACTCGCTGAGCACAAATTTCTGTTCCGGCAGGAGGATTGGAATAAAGTGTATTCATACCTCCATAGTTATAGTTTGACATCCCGGTGGGATATGAAGCATAGCACCATACCGGATTGCAAGTCCCACAAGCACATGAGTTATTTCCGGCAGTATTAACGGAACTACCTACGGAACAACCGTTAATATCAGAAGGCACATTGGGTGCAGAACAATCGGCAGCGTAATAGGTGATAGTCATTCCGATTACCATATTACCTGCAGGGATAGGATCCATAAAAGTCTTAGTCTGCTGAGCCGGTTGACAACAACCACATCCGCTGCTTCCTATGCACATATAATCAGTTCCGCAAACACTGCAGCAACCCCATGCCTGAGCACCAGTATAATATAATGTGACTGTTGTTGTCTGTGAAAATCCAATATAAGAAGAAATCAACAGGGTGAAAATTAAAAAGAGTTTAGCGTATCTCATTTTTTCAAACTTTTTTTTAATTAATAGAAATAACTAATGATGAAGCATTATACCGCTTGAATTTTGCCATTTCAGGAAGGACATCTTTTATTTTAATGATCAATTTGGGATTTATTCCTAGGCAATCTCCTGCAATTTCTTTTTGAGCTGAAAGTGTGATCCTCTTAAGATCCTTTGCTTCACTTTTATTAATCCATTTAGCATCGGAAGTAAAAATTCCGTCAAGCCAACTGATATTAACGTCGTAACTGTTATGGTTAATAAACCTTACTAATATTACAGGTTCAGAATTACACATGTCCTGCGCAAAAAAGCCTTCCACTCCATCAATCTGATTACCGCCTGAAACAGTTAAGTACATGGGTTGCCACTTGATGTTGTTTTGAGCACTCACAGTAGTTGCCATGCTCAGCAACCCAAAAAATAATAAAAAGAAAAGATTGTTTTTTTTCATTTTTTAATTTCAAATTTGCTAAATCGATTAATATACTAAGTAAAAAAAACTGATATATGTTGGGCTATTTTTGATTAATATGTGAAATTTCCATTTTCAAGGTACAATAATAATACTTTTTTTAATATTTACAACATTTTTTTATTAACAAAATGAGAATATTTGAATGTAATTACTAATAAAGTATAGCATTGACTTATATCGCTTTACGAACTTTAAATAAAATAATCGACATTTTATTAATAAACAACTGATGTCCTTGAAGCAAAACCGATAAATTCAATTATTTTTGACGAAAATTGGATTATTAATTAATTCATATAGATTAATAATCAAAATATGGTGTCTAAATGCCTTATAGAATATTTAATGAGCGGAACAATTTTTATATGGATTAGCAAATTACGGAAGTCATCCTATATTTCAGCTTTCAATTCCAGCAAAAACTGTTTTACTTTATTGAGGGATTGCACCACGTCGGCCTGCTCTTGTATTTCGCCTTTTCCTGCTTTCAGTTTTTCGTTGGCGCCCTGCAGCGTGTAGCCACGCTCTTTTACGAGATGATGGATGACATGAAAATTATCCACATCCTCCTGCGTGAACATGCGGTTTCCTTTTTTGTTCTTCTGCGGTTTGATGATGTCGAATTCCTTTTCCCAGAAGCGGATGAGCGATGTGTTCACTTTGAACATCTTCGCCACTTCGCCAATGGTGTAATATAACCTGGATGTTTCTTTTTCCTTGTAAGGCATTATTTGATATTTAACGTGAACTCGATTTAATATTTTCTGTTTGTTAAAATTTGCTTATGTGTAATGTTTTCCTTCGTGAATCTTTGAGACTTCGTGTCTTTGTGGCAAAATAAAATGCCACCAAGGCTCTATGACACTATGGCATCACAAAGCAGTAAAATAATAATCAATACATTTCAAAATATATTATTACCAAACGTCTAATACAGTGTATTTAAGAATCCGGCTGTAAATTTACTGATTTACTTTGAACTTCTCGAGATCGGGCAGAGATTTTTTCTTGCGCTTTTTTTCGTGCTCATAAATTGTTTTTCCCAACTCGGAAAGAAAAGGCATGCCCACCGTAAAATATTCGTATTTGTCGTCGTTGAGGATTCCGTCCTCGTTCACATAGATCACGGCAGTGAGCATGAACTCGGTACTGGTTTTAAAATCCACTATGTAGGCGCAGTCAATAAGGAAGCCATAAGCCATGCCCACAATATTAAAGATGCGGATATATTTGTTGGTGATCCTTCCCTGCGTGCCGCCATAGATAAAATATTTTTTCCAGCTGTCGTAATAGGCATTTACATAAGCAGGGCACACCGCTTCAGATGGGAACATTGACATGTATTTATAAACGAGTTTATAATCATCGGGCGTGAGATTGAATTTATGATTGGTAGGTGCCACCTCAGGAAAGATTACTGATTTCATGATTTCATTCAGATCAGAAAGATTAAGGCAGTTTGAGCCGGAGAAGTCCATAGGCCCTTTAACAAAAGTTCCATTATCATCTAGAAAAGCATTTCCGATTTTTACATTCGCTGAAGGGTTCATTATTTTTTCAGGGTTTTCTTTTGCATCCTGCGAATAGATTATGTTTCCGTTGGCATCAAAAAAAGTGAAAGGATTTGTAAAACGATTTTCATCCACCGAACATGTGGAGAAACGCCTGATAATTGCAGCGTTTGTATATCCCATTTCTTTGAGGCGGGCATTGATATACTGCGGTCCCAGAAATTCGTAAAGCCTGTTGTATGCATCATTATCACTTACCAGCAGAATTTTTTTTATGTAATGAGCAATGCTCGGAAATCGATTTTCGGAAGTGGAATCGCTGATGACTGCTGACTGGCAACTGTGACCTGTGCCTATTTGCAGACGCGTATATTTGTTCAGCCCTTCAATTTTCAGATTGTTTAGTTTTTCGAGTGCCATGCACAGCACGGGCAGTTTCACGGTGCTTGCAGGATAATAATATTCTGCAGGATTCAGTCGATAACTGAATTCTTTGAATGAAGGAATATTTTTCTTATTGCGGTCGATTTGCGTGTAGATGATCTGAACTCGGTATTTAGCAACTGAATCCAGCACCTTACCAAATTTATCCGGTTGCTTTTTCAGCAGATCGAGGATAAAATTTTTATCTCCCATTTTTTTATTTTTATTTGCTGAAGTCGGTTTTTGTTTTTGGCTGACTTTACTTTTTACCTTATTCCAAAGCTTGCTGATCTGGGCTTCAGCAATAAAAGCATCAGTGAAAAAAAAACAAAAAAGAACCATAGTAATAAAAACTATGGTTCTTTTCTGAATGATTGAAATCATTAATATAATATCCTTTTATTTAATTTTTCTGGCAAGCAACATATTTGAATTGGTACCATAGCCATATTTGAAAGTGAATGTTCCCACTTTCTCTTTAGTAAATGCTTCTTTCAAATCTTTTTCGTAACGGTTGGCAAACATATCAATAGGGCCTGTGTAAACACCATAAAGATTAATTTTCCATTTGTTCTTTTCATAATATTTGTAAGCAATACCTGAATCATCCTGCAGAATGGCTTTACTCTTGGCAAAGCAGGTGTTTCTGATGGCAGAGAAATATGTATTGTGCATCAGGTATGAAGCTGATTTAATAAAAGTAACTACGCCTGTATCGAGCTTCTGAAGGAACATACGGGTATTTTTGCTGGCAGCCACACCCTGATCAATAATGTTGCATGAGAAATAATAAAGTGTCCGGCAACCAATAGAATCTTTTGGGTTTATGTATTTTACCTTTACACCATAATTATAGGATTTTTCACCTTTATAATCTTTGAATGCAGGGATATCTACAAACTGCCCTGTAGTGTCAATCATCACAGGTTTTATATCAGCTATCTCATAACCGGCTCTTGCTATGAAGAGCATTATAACAGGAAGTGTTCCGTTTACTTTTGAACCACTGAAATCAGATGACATATTAATGGTTTTGAAAAAACTCAGGTTTGTAATATCCTGAAGCGACTTTGTAATATAGGCAAAATATGGTGTAATTTCTTCTTTCTTCAGTTTCTTGAAATCAGGAATATCGCCCACAGGTTCCATTCCGAAGAGAATCATTTTTTTCGCATAAGGAAATAATGCATTGGCATGAAGAAAATCAGGACCGCTGAAGGGATAAAATAATGTGTTTAAATCCTTGATCAGATCGGGCATTTCCCTTTTTGCCCATGCGGACATCGGACGTGTTCTTTTTCTTCCCAGTTTTGACCAGCTTGTATCAGTATTTCTTGCATAGTTGACCCATGACGGATTTTTTGTCAATTCGAACAGTTCGCTCTTCTCGTTAAGTTTCATCCCGGCCAGATAAAGAGCAATGTCGTTAAGCTTTTCATTTACTTGGCAGACAGTTTCCTTTTTAACAACGATGGAATCCTTTTTCCCTTTTTTCTTTTCTTTACTACCACCACCACAAGAGAAAAACATGCTGACAATGATCACTGCAGCTACTAAAAACACTGAGCTTTTAAAAATATTCAATTTCATGTTCGTAAAATTATTTTGTTAATGATTATCTGTGACTAATTTTTTATTCGATGAAAAATATTTACAAAAAAAGTAAACAACTAATCCTGACAGCACTGTGAGCAAACCATACAATGATTCCATCGGGCGCATAATAAACAATCCGATAAATATCCAAAGCATTAATGCAAGGAAAATTAAAGGAACTACCGGATACCCCCATGTTTTATAGGGTCTTACTGCATCTTTAAATTTATATCTGTGAATAAAAACTCCTAATACTGTAAGGAATGTAAAAATATTTAATGTAAAGCCGATATACACAATAATGGTTTCGAAGGAAGAAGTGAGGACAAGAGCAAAACTGATCAATGATTGCAGCAGGATAGAATACACCGGAATTTTTTTAGAATTTTTCTTTGCAAGAAAACTGAGTAAGCTATAATCCTCACCCATCACCTGTGTTACGCGGGGTCCCACGAAAACCATCGAACTGATAGAAGAAATCAAAAGCACAGAAATTAATATTCCCATAATTCGACCACCTGTAACACCGAAAATATGTTTTGCAGAAATAGCGCCTACATCATTTTGACCGAGCAATTCCGCTATTGGTGCGGTGTATAAAAATATATAATTTAAAAGAAAATATAATGCGGTCACAATGATCGTTCCTCTTAAAAGAGATTTGGGTAATTTCTTCTGAGGATTATCCATTTCACCCGCAATATAAGATGATGCATTCCAGCCGGAATAGGCATAAGAAACAAACACTAATGAAATAGCAAAAGCAGGGTTGATAATATCGAGCCAGGAATCATGAGAGGGCATGATGCTTATTTGCTGGGGGTTTCCGGATGTAAGCACAAATCCGCAAACTACAAGACACACAATCAACAGAATTTTAAACAGCGTAAAAACATTTTGAAACCTACTACCGATGAATCGATCGAAGCTGTGAATAAAAGTAAGCAAAGCTAAAATGCTTATGGCATATATCAAAGGAGTAATTTCGGGAAAAGCGCTGGAAGCATAGATTCCAAATGCCATGCAGGCAGCAGCTACCGGAGCGGCAAAACCAACGGTAATAGAAATCCATCCTGATAAAAATCCTACGGCAGGATGATAAATTTTAGAAAGATAATGATATTCACCACCGGAGCGTGGCATGGCTGCACCCAACTCACCATAAACCAAACTTCCACAAAGAGCAAATACGCCTCCAATGATCCAGAGGAGCATTACCGAAAAAACTGTTTTGGTACTTTGTAACTGATAACCCAAGGAAGTAAAAACTCCTGCACCAATCATATTTGCAATGACAAATGAAGTGGCAGTAACGAGTCCTAATTTAAAATTGATAAGCTTTTTGAACATCCGGTTGTAATAAATATCTCCTGAAAAAAGTGGTGCAAAGTAAATAAAAATTAGTCTTCGAAAATAAAATATTTACAGATTTTCAAAAAGAAAGATAAAGATTTAAAAATGTGCTAATTAATAAATAATTTGTATTGATGAAACCATCACCAATTTATCTCAATAAAATGTCGGAACTATAAAAGTAATGCAGAATAATTATGAAAGTGCTTGATTGATGCGGGAAGAGACTTCAAGAACTTTCTGATATTCGGCCGGAGTAAGGTCATTATAGAAATAATTTACCGGGTTAACTCTCTGTCCGTTCTTCCAGACTTCATAATGCAAGTGCGGAGCAGTAGCCATACCTGTACTTCCAACGTATCCTATCAATTGACCCCGTTTCAGCTTCTGTCCCATTTTCACGACCATACTGCTCATGTGGCCATACAGTGTCTCATAACCATACCCATGATTCAGCACGCAGCAAATACCGTAACCGGTAAGAAGATTTCCTTTTGGGTTATCCACAAAGCCATCACCAGTGGCATAAATCGGAGTGCCTCGCGGAGAAATAATATCTACACCAGTATGCATTTGCATGGTCTTATAAATGGGATTAATCCTGTATCCAAAACCCGAACAGATTTTATTAGCGCCACCGCGAATAGGCACTATGGCAGGAATACAAGCCAGCATTTTGGTTTTGTTCTTTGCCATATCAAACACTTCGTCATAGGACTTAGACTGGACGTAAAGTTCGCGAGCAATTTTATCCATTTTCTTAGTGGTTTCAATGATGAGTTCGGAATTATCATATCCTTCCAACTTAGCATATCTGTCTGTACCACCAATCCCAGCTTTCCGGACCGAAGAAGGAATAGGTTCCGCTTCAAAAACCACCCGGTAAATATTATCATCACGATCTTCAAGATCGCTAATTACTTTATTCATCTGATCAAGCTTATCATTGAGCAAAGCATACTGCACTTTATAATTGTCCATTTCACGCTTAAGCATTTTTTCTTTAGGAGAATTAAAAAAGTTATAGGCAAACAATAAAACCACCGTGGCAAACACCATTCCGGCAGCCGCTATCGACAATAGCTTCAGCAGCTTATCCTTGATGGTAACCCGTACCTTTTCATAGGAAAGTGACTTGGTATTAAAATGATAATGATGTTTCTTCTTTGCCATCAGATCTGATTTAGCCCCAACAGATACATCCCTCAACTCATAAGCTTTGCAGCCAAAAGAATTAGGAAAATTATGATTATACAGTGCAAAAATAAAGATAATAAACTAATTTTGCAAAATATTAAATCTTAAAAATTGTTAATTCCTTTTTAAAGAAAACAGATTATAAAGACATATGAACTCAACTCAAGTACGAAATACCTTTTTTAACTTTTTTAAAGCAAAACAACATATAATTGTTCCTTCATCGCCCATGGTGATCAAAAATGATCCCACACTGATGTTCACTAATGCAGGCATGAATCAGTTCAAGGATATTTTTCTGGGAAACAAAACTTCAGCAAATCCTCGCATAGCTAATACTCAGAAATGTCTGCGTGTTTCAGGAAAGCATAATGACCTTGAACAGGTAGGACATGATACATATCATCACACAATGTTTGAAATGCTTGGTAATTGGTCGTTTGGAGACTATTTTAAAGAGGAAGCCATTGCATGGGCATGGGAATTACTGACAGAAGTATATAAAATTGATAAGGATCGTTTATATATTACCGTCTTCGGAGGCGATGATAAGGAAGGACTTGCAAGAGATAACGAATCATATGAAATATGGAAAAAGATTGTTCCTGAAGACAGAATCTTTTTCGGAACCAGAAAAGATAATTTCTGGGAAATGGGTGATACCGGCCCCTGCGGACCATGTTCTGAAGTTCATATCGATCTGCGTAATGATGATGAAAGGAAAAAAGTTGATGCGATGAAACTCATCAACACTGATCATAATCTGGTGATTGAAATATGGAACCTTGTTTTTATTGAATTCAACAGGCAGGCAAATGGCAAACTTATTTCGCTGCCTGCAAAGCATGTAGATACTGGCATGGGATTCGAAAGGCTTTGTATGGTTTTACAAGGGAAACAATCGAATTATGATACGGATGTTTTTCAATCCATCATTAAAGAAATAGCAAGTCTTGCAGGAAAACAATATGGTAAAGATTTACAAAGCGATATTGCTATGCGGGTGATTGCCGATCATCTCCGCGCTGTATCCTTTGCTATTGCTGACGGACAGCTGCCTTCGAATAACAAAGCAGGATACGTTATCCGTCGTATTTTAAGAAGAGCCGTCAGATATGGATTTACTTTTCTTGATTTCAAGGAACCATTTATGGGAAGCCTTGTTCCTGTTTTAGTAAAACAGTTGAGTGAAGTATTTCCAGAAATAAAAGCACAGCAGGAATTAATTCAAAAAGTAATTACAGAAGAAGAATTTTCATTTCTAAAAACATTGGCCACTGGAATCAATAAATTTGTTTTTTACATTAATATATCAGCACAATTACCTGCAGAATACGAACAACAGCATTTTAGTAAAATAATTTCTGATGAAGAATTCGAGGAAAAGAAAAGAAACAGATATGTAATTGATGGAGAATTTGCTTTTGAACTTTTTGACACCTACGGTTTTCCTATCGATCTCACACAATTGATGGCTAAAGAAATAAATTGGACTGTTGACATGGAAGGTTTTAATAAATGCATGCAGCAACAGAAAGAACGTTCGCGGCATGCAGCTACCGTGGATACTGAAGACTGGATCGTGCTGAAAGATTTGAAAGAAACTGTTTTTGTGGGTTATGATGTGCTGGAAGCAGATGCAGAATTAGTGAAGTATCGTAAAGTAAAAACAAAAGAGAAGGAATTTTTTCAATTGGTTTTTAATACCACGCCTTTTTATGCGGAGTCAGGTGGACAGGCAGGTGATAAGGGATTCATTGTATCAGGAAAAGAAAAAATTGCAATAGAAAATACCATAAAAGAAAATGAATTAATAATTCATCTGATTAAAAAACTTCCTGCAAAACTCGACGGAACCATGAAACTATTGGTCGACGCAGAAAAGCGCTGTCAGACAGAAAACAATCATACGGCCACACATCTGCTTCATGCCGCATTAAAAGAAGTATTGGGAAATCATGTTGAGCAAAAAGGTTCGCTGGTGAATGATGAAAGGCTGCGTTTTGATTTTTCGCATTATGCTAAACTCACAGAAGAAGAAATTTCGAAAGTAGAATTGCTGTTAAATAAAAAAATCAGAGAAAATATTTTGCTGGAAGAACTAAGAAGCATCCCGATCAAACAGGCACAGGAAATGGGCGCAGTGGCTTTATTCGGAGAAAAGTATGGTGATCATGTGAGAGTGATTTCTTTTGATAAAAATTATTCTGTTGAACTATGCGGTGGCACACATGTGAAGGCAACAGGGCAGATCGGCATCTGTAAAATTATTTCTGAAAGCGCTATCGCAGCAGGAGTTCGAAGGATAGAAGCCATCACCGCAGACCATGCTGAGGCATATATAAATTCACAATTCAAAGTACTGGATGATATAAGGCAATTATTAAAAGCACCAAAAGACATGGTGAAGGCCGTAGAAGTATATTTACAACAATATGCTGATTTGTCGAAGCAGATGGAAGAAGTGAATAAAGAAAAGGCCATGGGATTAAAAGATGAGCTGATCATAAAAATTGAAACTATTAACGGAATCAATTTCATTGCAGTAAAATTAGAGCTTGAACCAAATAATATTAAAGATCTGGCTTATGCCATCAAAAAAGAAGTAGATAATTTATTTCTTGTGATTGGTGGAGAATATGAAGGGAAGGCAAGCCTTACTATTATGATCGCTGAAAATTTAGTAAAGGAAAAAGGACTGGATGCAAGAGTCATCATTAAGGAAACAGCCAAAGAAATCAATGGTGGCGGCGGCGGGCAGGACTTTTTCGCTACTGCCGGTGGGAAAAATCCTGAAGGCATTGAAAAAGCATTAGCAAAGGCCAGAACTTTTCTTCAATAAGTCAGGTTACAAAACCTTTTCTAAGTTTATTAATACAATTATTTGTTGTAGTTTTGCATAGGTATTGACGTTTAATTTTGTCATTTGAATTTTATGCGTTTTCACAAATATTTTATTACTGTTTCTCTTGTATTCATTGTGTATTCCTCTATAGGTGCACCACCGGATAGTTGCAAGACCACCGTTCCCAACCCTTTTAAAATAAGTGGTACGATCTCTCTGACGACTTCTTTTTTTCAGGGCAATTATGGATTTGATTCGCTGCGTTCACCCTTTTCTTATGTTGCATCAGCTAACATAACAGCACAATATAAAAACCTGATTGTCCCGGTATCGCTTACTTTCAGCGAACAGGAAAGAAAATCACGGCAACCTTTTAATCAATTTGGTGTAGCACCAAGATGGAAATGGCTCACCGGACATTTCGGATACAGTAACGTGACATATTCTTCTTTTACACTCGCTGGTCATAGTATTCTTGGCGCAGGATTGGATATGAACCCTGGTATTTTCCGGTTTGGATTTATTTATGGACGTTTCAACAGAACTATTCCTCAAACCAATAATATTTTTTATTATTCACCACCCTCTTATTCCCGCAAAGGATACAGTGCAAGGATTGGGATCGGCACCGAGAAAAATTTCTTTGATCTCATCATTTTAAATGTGATTGACGACAGCACTACACTTTCATATGATCCTCCGGAAAACAAAGTCACTCCTGCTCAGAATGTGATTGGAGGCTTCAACACAAAATTTCATCTGGCGAAGAAATTAATTTTCGAAGGCGAAGGAGCAGTAAGTGTGATCACTACTAACCTGAAATCGGATTCGGTCAATGGCGTGGAAGATAATCCATTCCTGTCTATCCTGAGCACCATCATTCCTATAAATATTTCTACGGAATTTTATTCCGCCCTGCGTTCATCACTGACATATAAAAATAAATACTACTCAGCCCGTATCCAATATAAAAGGATTGATCCTAACTATCAATCAATGGGCGCATATTATTTTAACAATGATGTGCAGAATATCACGTTTGATCCTTCCGTAAGAATGTTCAGGCAAAGGTTGTATTTACGCGGCAGTATTGGCTTTCAGAATGACGACCTACAAAACACTAAAAAAGTAAAATCTTTACGGCAGATTGGCTCTCTGAATTTTTCATATAATCCCTCATCTGCATTTGGTATTGATGGCGGCTTTTCGAACTACAACAGCTCTCAGCAGGCTGGAAGAGTTTCCTTAGTTGATTCCATCCGTCTTAATCAAAACACTATGAACATTAATCTGATGCCAAGATATACCATCAATCAGAAAGATCGTACACATACTTTTATGGTGGTATTAAATATAATGAAATTGAATGATAAAAATGCAAGCACAGAAAAATACACTGAACTTGGGCTCACCAATGTGATGGTGAATTACACTATAGGGTTGATTCCTCAGAAAATTTCATATATGGTTGGAATCAATTTTACTCAGATGAACATCTACCAGATGAATTCAAGTTCATATGGGCTTATTGGAGGCATCACAAAAACCATGATGAAAAACAAACTTAGCATTAATACATCTGCCTCCATGAACCTGGCTGAATACAATACTTCGAATGGATGGGTTCTAAACTTCATGGCTTCGTCTCAATATAAAATTGATCGAAAAAATGCTTTCAATTTTAATTTATATCTGATCGGCAATCATTTTAATTCTACTGTATATAAATCGTTTAATGAATTTAAAATTGATCTTGGATATGTATATACATTATAAAAATAAATAAAGTGAAAAAATATTTTAAGAAAATTCTTCCGGGATTTTTTTTCCTGCTGATTTCGCTTGCAGGAATGGCGCAGAGTGGTTATCCTATTCAGGTCACTTTGTTGATTAAACCACCCTATCCAACTAAGCTCACCGACTATGCTGATGATCCGAATAAAATTCTTGCTACGATTACTAATACAGGACCCATAGATTTATATTTGTGGCTGACAGGTTCAATGACCGGGGATAATGGAATTCGTGTAAACACGAGCCTGAATGAAAAACCTCCTACTCCTTTGCATATTAACCCCAGTGAAGTAAAAATACTTTTATTCAGCGACCTCAAAACAATTCTTAATTTTGATAATGTTGACTATTCAGGCACTACTAAAGATGATATTATTAAATATGGTATTCCTGAAGGTAATTATTCTGTCTGTATTCAAGCACTTGAATATAATGACGATCATCCGTTATCAGAAGGTGAACCGACCGGTTGCTTTGATATTGCCGTAAATTTTATTGAGCCACCTCTCATCATCACTCCGATGTGCGAGGAAAATATTAAAAGTAATTCGCCGCAAAGTGTTATTTTTTCGTGGACCATGCCGGCTGGTGCTAATGTGCAAACGCAATATAATTTGAAGATTGTTGAGGTGATCCCTTCGGACCGAAATGCTGATGATGCTATGAAATCGGCTACCACTCCTGTTTTCTTTGATCAAATGGTGAGTGGAAATGCCTTTATCTATGGGCCTTCTCAACCGGAATTAGTGAAAGGGAAAAGATATGCTTTTGCTATAAGAGCTACAGATCCATTTGGGAAATTATCTTTCAAAAACGATGGGTTCAGCGAAGTGTGCAGTTTTATTTATGGTGACTCTATTAAAGATACCACAAACCTTAAAGCCCTTGCTTTAAGTCAGACTGTCATTCCTCCTCTTCCTTCCGTTTTGCCCTCCTATACTAAATTTATCAGGAATGATTTTTCATATAAAGACAGCACACTCATGGCGCTGAACAGGATGTATCAGAAAGCAAAATCCGGTGATGAGAAATATGTGATGGCAGAAGTTTCTTTTTATACCGGAAGAACATTTTTATTAAATGATAAATTTGAAGAAGCAAAAAAATATTTTGTTGAATCCATTGACACTTTGCGAAAAATTAGTTCTACACGTAATCTATGGGTGCCATTGAACAACCTTGCATTTTGCTATATGCAGACCGGTCAGTTCGGTCCCTGCAAAAAAGCGCTGACAGAATCAGTGAATATTATTGAATCAAATCCTGCACAAACTTATGAAGATGAAAATTCTCCTTATTATTCAGAATTTCTGGATGCACAGCAAATGATGTATGAAACCATGGTAAAGCAGATGGTAAAATATCAGGTGAACGACAGCGCTCTTTTTTATGCAGAAAGGGACAGGAATTATGGCAAGAGCAGAACACGCGGCGTGGAGCCTCTCGATTATCAGGATGTGAATTCAAGAGCATATATGGAACAAGAAAGTAAATTGTTCAACACGGTGGATTCACTTTATTCATTGCTTGTAAAAGAAAGCAGCGTGGCTTCTGTGAGTCAGGACATGCAAAAGTTGCAAATGCTGAAGAAAGTGTATACGGTGACTGAAAAAAACTATCTTAGTTTTATCGATAGCATCGTGGTTGAAAAGCCAGAATTATCAGTTAATTTCAGCACCAACATTAACCCTAAAGATTTTTTCAGAGACAAGCAACTGATCCCCGAAAACACGCTGGTGGCTGAATACCTGGTTTCCGACAGTGCGGTATATATTTTTCTGGTGAGAAAGGATACCATCATTTCCAAAACAATTCCTGCAAACAAAAGCACTATAGAAACTTCCGTTGACAAATATGTTCAGTTGCTTTCGAAAAATTCGAAGATAGATTATGTGCTGAAACTTTCATCAGAACTTTATAATTATCTTATTCTTCCTATTGAAGATTTAATTAAGCCGGGCGAAAATCTTGCAATCGTTCCTACAGGAAAATTGCTTAAGCTCCCATTCCAATCGCTGGTAAAGAGCGGGAAAGATAAGAATCAGCCTGTTTATCTGATCGAGAAAAATCCTGTGTATTACATTAATTCACTGCGTATGTTTTATACGCCGAATAATAAAGTGGGTGGTGATTATAAAGTAATGGCATTCGGAAACCCGGATAATTCTCTGCCTTTTGCGGAAGAAGAAGTGAACGAACTTAAAACTATCAATCCTAATTCTGAAATTTATGTGAAGGATGCCGCCACGGAGACAAAAGCAAAAACTATTCCTCCGGGTTTTGATGTGATACACTTTGCCACACACGGTGTGCTTGATTTTAACAAGTTCCAGAACTCATATATTTTATTGGCTCCCGATAAAGAAAAGAAAGAAGATGGAAAACTCACAATGGCCGAAATCATTGGTATCACTAATCTGCGTAATCTCAGCATGGTTACTTTATCAGCATGCAACACTGCAGTATCTACGCAAAAAATAAAAGGCTGGATCAATAATCCTGCACAATCATTTATTGACATTGGCGTGAAGAGCGTGGTAGCAACCCTTTGGTCAGTGGATGACAAAGCTACCAGCATGCTGATGAAAGAATTTTATACCAATCTGAAAACGAAAACAAAATCAGATGCTATCAGGGATGCACAAATTACACTGATAAAAAGTAAGGAATTCAAACATCCTTATTACTGGGCTCCCTTTGTGCTGATCGGGGATTACAGGTAGTTTGAATTCACCAGGCATTTATTATTTTCCCATTTACCTTTCAGTTCTTTCGGATCAATGATATTTCCATTCGCATCAAGGAACTGTCCTGATTGATTTTTCTTTATAATTTTCAGCATCCCTAAATTGATGGACTGAATAATTATTTCCTGCATGTTTTTATTATCTGTTTTTTTATAGGTATCGCCGAGATCGATACCCAGCTTGTTGTTCCACAAATCCATTTCGGATGAAATTTTATCAGGCACTGTGCCATCTTCTTTTCTGTGTTTTTTATAATCTCTGTAATTGCTCTTTTCATGGGCTTTTCCAAGGCTCAATGCACGACGCCTTCCGATTTTCTGCGATAGTATTGCCATCCAGTATGCATGTCGGAATGCATCCACTTTTCCACCGTTCGCATCTTTACCAATAATTCCGCAGGATAAAATACTATCGGTTACATGAAGGGATTGTTGTGTGAGTTTCCATGCTTTCCTGGCTACAAATGGATGTTTCATTACCCAGCATTTCTCCGGGCAAGGAAGCTGCCGGAATTTTTTAAAAGAACTTTCATTCTGAGAAAAAATAAAATTACTGTTACCAATTAACAGTAAATAAATTAATCCGAAAAAAATCCATTGCTGAATTGCAATTCTCATTCACAACATATTGAATATTCAAAGTTACATTTTTTACTCATTATTTATCATAACAATTCATACATTTGTCAAATCCAAATAAAATATGGTATATGGAAATGAAGGATCAGAATACGATGGACGGATACGAAAAGATTGATAAGTACAATCCCGAGAGGATTGAAAAGCTATCGTCACACTATTATGAAGTGCTGCGATATCTGGGTGAAGATCCGGAAAGGGAAGGACTTTTAAAAACACCTGAACGGGTTGCAAAGGCAATGCAGTTTCTTACGCATGGCTATGACCTGGATCCTATGGCCATCATACGCTCAGCTATGTTCAAGGAAGATTGCCGACAGATGGTGCTTGTTAAGGACATTGAAATTTATTCCATGTGTGAGCATCACATGCTTCCATTCATCGGAAAAGCACATGTGGCATACATTCCCAATGGCTATATTGTAGGAATAAGTAAAATTCCCAGAGTGGTCGATGCGTTTGCAAGAAGGTTGCAGGTACAGGAAAGGCTTACATCACAGATAAAAGATTGTATACAGCAAACATTAAACCCGCTTGGAGTAGCCGTGGTTATTGAAGCAGAACACATGTGTATGCGT
>Ga0182027_10006650_pt1 | contig 17242 bp, 16 predicted proteins | sample 712E1DmetaG_FD_121300 | JGI IMG/M metagenome (GOLD analysis project Ga0182027, IMG submission 121300) | Permafrost microbial communities from Stordalen Mire, Sweden - 712E1D metaG (Illumina Assembly) | ecosystem: Environmental > Terrestrial > Soil > Wetlands > Permafrost | place: Sweden... | reverse complement strand
TACTAAAGAGGGATAATTCTCCCTCAATCCCTCTGCCTGTACCACCAAAAGGAAAAGGGAGAGGGAGGGCTTTCGCCCTCCCTCTTTGAATTTGTACTCTGATGCTTTTATCAAACCATCAATATTACGGGTTCACAACAGCAGCGTTAGTATCCGCACCATTATGAACGACTGAGATAGTGTAGGGATTGACGATCTGATGGCTGGCATTAGCACCGTACAGCGTATTGGCAATTCCGGTACCAAAAGTTGCTTGTCCACCGGTCAAGGTATCATAAGGCCAAACCTGAGTAGTATCCTCCAGCAATCCTTTGACAACTGTGGGGTCTATACTCTTAGCTCGTTCTATGGCAGCACACACAACAGATGCCTGGCTATAGAAATCCCAGGTTGAACCGTAAGCAGTGCCCCATTTCGCCTTTTCCCTATTGGTTAAATTTAGAACATTTTGGGATACGTAGGGTGGCTGCATAGCCATCATAGTGGATATAAAACCTTCCTCGTCAGCTGCTCCGGTTATTCCCACCATATCACTCCCACTTGTCGGGGATATATCAGATATCACACCTTTGTAACCCTGGTCTCGAGCTTCTTTAATGATAACCGCACAATCTCCAGTTGGAGCTCCACCAAGGAACAAAGCATCCGGATTTTCGGCAAGTAATTTGGTTACGAAGGACGTGAAATCCGTAGTCCCTTCAGCATAATATTCCTCGTCAACAACAGTAAGGCCGTTTGCCTTTGCTGCGGCATCGTCTTGCTGTGTAATGATATCCCCGTTTGTGTCGTTTGTTGAAAGATGCGCTATCGTCTTAAGATTGGGATATTGTGAGATAATCCACTTTGTATACGAATCGGTTTTCATCGATGGTGGAATTACCGTCCTGAAGGTATATGAGTTCGCCGGTTGGGCGATGACGTTGTCATCATATACTTCGACGAAATTCAAGACTTTTTGCTGAGCCATTTCCGGCGCCATCGCCATAGTACCTTCGGTTTGCATCGAGAAAAGGAACTTAATCCCATCGGAATATATCAATGTACGCAAGTCATTGGTTGACGTGGTAGTATCGTACTTGTCATCCAAACTGGTAAGCGCAAACGTATAATGGGTATCGCCAATTGTAACACCACCGGCGTTGTTGGCATCTTCAAACGCCAATTCAAGTCCATGCACCATAGCCAAGCCCCAGGGAGCCGCTCCGCCGGTTTGCGGCGAAACTAAGCCGATTTGGAGAGTTGCCTCTTTTAACGGAGTCGTAGTTGAAGTCGTAGAAGTCGAGGATGATTTCGCACTACAACCCACAAGCGACCCACCGATTAAACTAAGCGCAAGTAGAAGAATAAACATACCTGATAATATTTTTTTCATCTTTATGCATCCTTTTTAGTATTAATCCACTCTCACTATATTTTGTTCAAGACTTGGGATTTTAGTATTCACCAGGGGCCTTCCTTTGTGATTTCTAAATGCCCATGCCTCCTCCGAATGGCTGAAACAGATCAAGCGGGAGCACATTCGATTTGTTTTTTAGTGAACGAATGCAATGTTCCTCAAAATTCTGACTTTGTTACCCGACTAGTCAATTTTTCGCCGGCTAAAAATAGAATTTAGAGCAAATCGTAGCACTGAAGTTTGTCTTTGTCAAGAAGCAAATATTATGATTCTGGTTTGAATGCGCCCAATCCGGTTTTTGCTCAGGAGCGGTTTAGTAGCGCATATCGTAAAGATTCTAATTTCGAAAAATTGTAACAAATAATCAAGAAAAGTGAGAAAGAAGTCAATTAAGAAGGAGGAATATTTTGTATTAATGAAAAACAATATTAATATTGTTTTTCATTTGTCCTATTCAGTTCCGGCTTCAAATTTCTGGCAATTGTTACAGGTTTTCTTAATAGCGTACAGCAGAGTATCTTCTAATCCTTTCCAGTCATTAGAGAGAATTCCTTTTTGAATTTTGTCACATGTTTCGAAGTGACGGCATTTTCTGATGTTCTTCGTCTCCACTATACATTTTCCTTACTATCGAGTATTTTAGTCATATCTTTAAAAGTATTTTGTGAACACATCTGTCAATACAATATCTAATAAGATATTGTACATGATTATTATCTTAAAACAGTCATTGACTATTGTCAATAGGTTTTTATTAAAGTGATCAAATGATATGGTAAATTTGTAATCCTTTTATATAACAATTAGATAAGCGTAGAATGGAGGTATAGAGAAATATAGAATGACGATAGAGGAAAAACAGATACCATGGAAAACAACCCTAGTATTGAATGTTTGAAGCGTGAACTATGGAGTTTATGTCATCGCACCAGCGCTTTAACTGCCGGGTATGTCGATACAGTGCTTACGAAAAAAGCGGGAATAACTTATCAACAATTTCTGGTGATGGTTATTTTAGAACACAAAGGCAATCAAGGAACAGTGAGCAACATCGCCGAAGAGCTTGGCCGGACTCAGAATACTTTGAGTGTGATCATCGACCGTATGGAAAAGAACGGATTGGTAAGAAAATCCAGGAATATGTCAGACCGACGGCTGGTTAAAGTGGTAATGACCGAGAAAGGAAAGCAGAAATTGGCCGAAACAGCGAATACCGGTTGGGGTTTGGTTCGAGAGTTTATTTCACCCTTCTCCGATGAAGAAATAAAACTAATGGTACAACTAATCGGACGACTCGAAAAATCCACTCGCGAAAAGATAACTGCCTGGCGAATGGCTGATAAAACAAAATAAGCACATTGTTATAACTTATTTTGCAAGTTGTACATAGCGGCGAATCGAAAGCGGAATAAAAACCAGCATAATCCCGGCATCCCAAACCAGTATCTGCCACAAGTATTTCCCTAAACTGGCACCACCGGCGGCCAGGTTTGATCCTAAAAACAGCGCCCGGATAGTGCCCGCCATGGATGTTACCGGATTGACATTGGCGAAATGTTGCAGCCAGACCGGCATCGTGGCTATCGGGACGTAAAGCGAACTGGCGAAAACCAGCGGAAAAACCCAGACAAAGCCGGCCACTTGTGCGGTCTCCTGGTTCTTGACCGAGATGCCGATGAATACCCCCACCCATGTCAGTGCAATCCCGAAAAGAATGACCAGCGCAATAGCGGCAATGACAGGTACCAACCCGTTTTCAAATCTAAAGCCGGCGGCGGCACCCACGCCGAGCATCAGTAATATCAAAAGAGCATAGCGTATTCCATCCGCAATTACCCTGCCGGTAAGAAACGCCGGTCGCGCCATCGGTAATGAACGGAATCGATCAATCAAACCTTTGGATAGATCTTCAGCAATGCCAACGCTGGTCTGTGTAGAACCGAAGACAACTGTTTGCGCCAGGAATCCCGGCAGGAAATATTGGATATACGAAATACCACCCTTTTGAATAGCTCCGCCGAAGACATAATTAAAGAGTAATAATAACACCACATTCAGCATGGCGTTGAAGACCAGTAATTGCGGCAACCGAATATAACGAATCACATTTCGCTTTGTCATCACCATAATGTCGGAGAAAGTAGCGGACATTTTCTTCATCATATTCCGATTCATTCCTGCTTAATGTTATTTTTTAGATTTTAAAGTTGTATTGGCCGGGTTTTCCGCAGCATGGCCGGTAATCGCCAGAAAGACATCGTCTAGTGTCGGTTGCGCCAATCCGAGCTCAGCCAGTTGAATGCCACCGGCATCGAGGCGTCTTACCACATCCGACAAAATCGAAGCGCCACCATCAGCCGGCAGGCTGATATCTCCGGTTTCCGAAATGCTATTGATCTGATCCTTGCCCAATTCACGCAGTAGTTCGACTGCCTTTGCGGTTTGACCATGGTCTACCAGTCTCATTTTGACACGTGTTTCTCCGCCGCAACATCCCTTTAACTCTTCCGGGGTCCCGATACGGATAATTTTGCCATTCTCCATAATGGCGATTTTATCGGCTAACCGGTCGGCTTCTTCCAAATACTGCGTTGTCAGAAAGACAGTCTTACAGTTTTCCGTCTGTTTGCTAATCACATCCCACAATCCGAACCGGCTGCGCGGGTCCAGTCCGGTAGTAGGTTCATCCAGAAAAAGAATGGAGGGCTCAGCGACCAGTGTCGCGGCTAAATCCAGACGGCGTCGCATACCCCCCGAATAAGTTTTTACCCGCCGGTTACCGGCATCAGACAGCTCGAATACTTCCAGTAATTCCCCGGTGCGTATTCTGGATTTCAGATTACCTAAATGATAAAGTTGCCCGATCATTTCGAGGTTTTCTTTACCGGTTAAATCTTCATCCACTGCAGGATATTGGCCGGCTAACCCGATAATAGGACGTATCGACGCGGCATTTTTCCTGACATCAAAACCGCCAACACGGGCGTTGCCTCCATCAGGAATCAGTAGTGTGGTCAAGATACGGATAAGAGTAGTTTTACCGGATCCATTCGGTCCTAATAAAGAGAAAACGATACCTTCTTTTACATTCAGAGATACATTGTCTAATGCCTGAATTTTACCGAAGCGCTTACTGATTCCGTCTACAATAATCGAATCTTCGGTGCAATCTACTTGTTTTGGTTTGGCTTTCAGGTTGTTTACCAAAATATCTCTCCACTATCAGAATTTCTGTTTTATTGAATTAATAATATTGGTAATAAAAAAACAAGTAAGTGCTTTTAGTCACATAGCAGAATATTTATTACAGATATCTTACCACTCCCTGGGATTACCAAGCAGAGTTTATCCTGATAAAAGAAGAACTCAGCATGACCGATGGAGGGTTGTTTTTCTTTTCATGCGCAGACGACATCGACAGTATATAATGTTAAGTAAATATTATTTTCCTTTCCTACATTACGGCTCTCAGGGTACGTATCGATGGCTAACGAAGACAAAACTAAACCTTATATTCCTTCTTCCCGTCAGGAAAATTCACCGGTTAAGAATCTGGTGATCCACATTCAAGATTTGAGTAAAACATATACCGTCAACGAGCAGGAAGAAGGGGCAAAGGCTACCATACGCGGTATTTTCCGCCGCAAGAAACTGGAAGTGCCCGCGGTAAGCGATATCTCATTTGATCTGGCTCCCGGTGAAATAGTAGGCTTTCTCGGACCCAACGGCGCCGGTAAAACGACTACTCTGAAAATGCTGTCCGGCTTGCTATATCCTACCAGCGGTAAAGCTACAGTATTGGGTCACACTCCCTGGAAAAGAGAGAAAGCCTACCTGCAACAAATAACCTTAGTTATGGGGCAACGCAACCAGCTGGTCTGGGATATTCCCGCCCTCAACTCGTTTGAGTTGAACCGGGTGATTTACCGGATTCCTATTGGCGATTACCAGCAGATTTTAAAAGAACTGACAGAACTACTGGAACTGGGCACACTTTTGACTAAACCGGTGCGAAATCTGTCTCTTGGCGAGAGGATGAAATGCGAAATAGCTGCGGCCCTTTTACACCGGCCGAGAGTGGTCTTTCTGGATGAACCGACCATTGGTCTTGACGTAACCATGCAACGACGTATCCGCGCCTTTATTGCGGAATACAACAAACGCTTTGGCGCTACCGTGTTAATGACGAGTCACTACATGGCGGATGTCGAAGCACTTTGTAAGCGTGTGGTCGTCATTCATCACGGACGATTGCTCTTTAACGGAGAACTGGCACTTTTACTCCAGAAGTTTACTTCGCATAAAACGATTATTATACAACTGGGCGAATGCCAGGCAGACTTGAACGTTTACGGTGAAGTCTTATCCTGTGAAGACGGCCGCTACACACTCCGCGTCCCGAAAGCCGAGACTGCCCGTATTACCGAACGCTTACTAGCCGACCTGCCGGTGGTCGACCTGCTGGTCGAAGACCCACCCATCGAAGAAGTAATCGACCGTGTCTTTACGGAATGGAATCGATGAAGCACCTTTTTCGATTGTACATTCAACAATTTAAAACTACCTTCGCGACGATGTTTCAATACCGGACTTCACTCGTTATCTGGATGATTGGGCAAGTCCTCGAACCGCTGGTATATCTGATTGTGTGGTCCACTGTTTCAAACGGCAACGGCGGGAGCGTGGGAAACTATACTACCGCTGCTTTTGCTTCCTATTTCATCGTGCTTATGCTGGTCAATCAATTTACCTATACGTGGGTAATGTATGATTACGAATACCGGATTAGAGAAGGGATGCTATCATTTGCCCTGTTAAGACCGGTGCATCCCATTCATTCCGACGTCGCGGATAACATGATGTCAAAAGCGATTACCCTACCGATTTTGACCGTCATTGCCATCGGACTGGGGTTCGCTTTCCATGCCGGTCTGGCAGTGACGCCATGGATCGTTATTTTATTTATTCCCGGACTATTGCTGGCTTTTGCCCTAAGATTCCTGCTGGAATGGACGTTGGCACAGGCGGCTTTCTGGACGACACGGGTTAGCGCCCTCAATCAGACATACTTTTTCCTGCTATTATTCCTCTCCGGGCAAATTGCACCGCTCAGCCTCCTGCCTCATCCGATTCAAATTGCCGCTAAAATTTTACCTTTTTACTGGACCATCGGCTTCCCCACGGAATTATTACTAGGCAGGATTACTTTCGCCGGTACACTGGAGGGAATAGGCATTCAAATCGGCTGGATCGCGGTCAGCATTGTTTTAGTCCGGATTGTGTGGCGGGCCGGTATTAAAGTATATTCGGCGGTGGGACAATGAATTATTTAAGACTGATACGGGTGTTTTTCCGCGTCAATGTGGCCGGTGAATTGGCCTACCGCATCAATTTCTTTATCAATCTTTTCCAATCCATACTCGGCTTGGGCACAGCGCTGGCTGGATTTGCCATAATCTTTTCCTTTACCGATACTCTGGGCGGCTGGAAACCGGATGAGATACTGGCGCTGGTAGGAGTGTACGTTCTTATCGGCGGAATCATCCGCTTTGCCATTCAACCCGGAATGGAGCAACTAATACAATCGGTGCGCGACGGGACTTTTGATTTTACACTCACCAAACCGGAGGATGCACAACTTCTCACGAGCATCGGACGCGTCGGAATCTGGGAAATCATCAATATCGGCCTCGGTTTCGTATTATTAATCATCGCATTAGTCCGACTTGGAGGAAGAATCGGAGGGCTACAGGCAATCGAATTTCTGGCGATGCTACTCGCAGGTTCGGTGATAATTTATAGCTTCTTTCTGATTTTAACAACGCTGGCTTTCTGGCTGGTAAGGGTGGAAAATATTCTGACGATATTTCAGAGCATGTACGAGGCTGGCCGCTGGCCAATAAGCCTCTACCCCGGCTGGTTGAGATACGGCCTGACATTCGTAATACCGGTGGCTTTTGCCACCACGATTCCTGTAGAAGCTTTGACAGGACGGCTTAATTGGGAGACTTTGCTACTGGCTTTTATATTGGCGATAGGGTTGTTTATAGCTTCAAGAGCTTTCTGGAAACTGGGGTTAAGGCATTATTCCGGAACTTCAGCGTAAAAAGAATGCTAATAACCAATTTATATCTGATATAATAATATTTGACACCAAGCACCACAACCGGTTAAAAAACCACAAGGTACCGATTTCAAATTAAACGCCGATGTTGAATCTGGTGCGTCATGAAGCTGATAAAATCGATAATATTTTGGAGAAAACATGTTAGAAATATCACTCATCTCTAAATTACAGGAAGTAGTAGACGAGATTGCCGAAATTTCCGGTTATATGTGGGAACGGGGTTGGGCGGAAAGGAATGCCGGCAACTTCACAATTGACGTGACGAATTTTCTACCGGGGGACATGAAAAGCGGCAACCTGTTCCCCATTATTAATTTGCCTATCTCTCAGACAGAACTGGCCGGACGGAGTTTTTTGGTAAAAGTAGCCGGAGCGCCGATGCGTAATGTGGCACGGCAACCGAAAAAGCATCTATTGCTCATCACCATTACTCATGATCTCAAAGGATATCAGGTACTATGGGGCGGTGAAGGCAGCGCCAGTAAACCAACCTCGGAGTTTATTTCTCATCTCAAGATTCACCAGTATTTACGCCAGAACAACATGCCGCAAAACACTTTTCTACACAGCCACCCGCCACGCCTGATTGCGCTGTCCCAGATTGAAAAATATCTGCATGAGGACATCATCAACCATCTGCTGGTAACAATGCACCCGGAAGTAAAAATTACTATACCCGATGGAGTAGGGGTCGCTCCCTTCCGCTGTCCGGGTAGCGAAGAACTGGCGGACGTCACCGTCGATGCATTGAAGAAGAAACATCAGGTTATTATGTGGGAAAAACACGGTTGTGCAGCCGTAGGGACCGGCATGTCGGAAGCATTCGACTTTGTCGATGTGATGGAAAAATCAGCCGCCATCTTTTTTATCTGCAAAGGCTCAGGATATACACCTCAAGGAATCAGTGACGAGCAATTGGCGGAAATAACCGGAAAATTTAAGGCTAAATAATTTTAATAAACTCTAAATCCGAAATCTTGTGATAAATAATCAAGAATCAAATGATATCAAAGACCTAAATTTTAAGGCCTTCGTTTATTTTCCATATAAGAGAATCCGGTAGGGCTAGAGGCCATTCGGTTGGGCTCAGGGCGATAGTTCGTTTTCCCCCCGCTTTTTTAGACCTTGCTGGAAAGCAACACTTTTTCTTTCGTGAGCGAAAGAGAGAGAATATAGGATGCTACCACGCACAGCACGATAACCCCCAGATAGACTAAAGCAAAGTAGTTGACGGAAATGCCCAATCCACCCAGGGCGTTAATTCCGAACAACAGCAGGATAAAAATCCCGGAGAATACAAAATTACCGATTCTGGGATTGGTGACGATTAACTGGATATAGGTAACGATGGCGACGATACCGAACACCAATATCGGTACAAGAATAAAAGTGGAAACAATAGCCCATGCTTCAGGAAAAATAAAGGTGCCTGTCTTAGGCATAACAAACCAGATATTCATGATGAGGAAACTTAAAATAGCTACGGCAATACCTACCCCGAGACTGGGTAGAGTGACCGCCAGAGATTTACCCAACCAGATTTCTTTGATACTAACCGGTGTGGCCATGAGCGATTCGATATTGCGCTTGGCTTTATCGACGATGACCGCATAATTTGCAAACACGGAACAAACGAAAATGGAGAACATCATCGGTAACATATAAGCCAAACTGCTTAAAAAACTATGGCTGTAGTTCCTGATTAACTCCAGATTGCCATTAAGACCCTTGACGTAACTGGTATAGCCGGAAATATAGCTAACCGTAAGCAGTATCATGACTAAAATAACAATATAAGTACTGCGGCTGCGAAAGGCTTCACTGATATCTTTACGGGCGATTACAAATATTTTATTATTCATATTACTTTTGCTCCGATTCTTTAACAATAGCGGTGTACATATCTTCCAGCGATGCTTCCTGTTTTTTAACCTGTTCTATTTTAACACCCCTAGAAGCAAACAGGTTGATAATCGTCGAGACTTCTACATTCTTACCGACATTTAATATCAGGATACCGTCTTTTTGCTCGCGCACACTGACATCCGGTAATTTCTGCAACTCATCAAGCGTTGTCGGGGGTACGATCTCCGCGGTCTCGATAACCAAGCCGCCCTGTCCCATTTCGCGTTTAAATTGTTCCAGTTCGCCATACAGCCGGATTTGTCCTTTATGAATGAGGGCAATACGATTACAAATACGCTGCACTTCATCCAGATTATGAGAACTCAAAAGGATGGTTTTCTTTTCCTTATGAATCATGTCCAGCATCAACTGGCGGATTTCTATTTGCCCCGTCGGGTCAACACCCGCCGTAGGTTCATCCAGAATCAGAACCTCAGGGTCGGGCGCCATTGCTCTGGCCAAGGCCAATCTCTGACGCATCCCTTTAGAATAGGATCCGACTTTGTCCTGGGCTCTATCGGCCAGACCAACCAACTTGAGCATTTTATCGACTTTTTGCGCGGGTTGAGGAATATCATAGAGTCTGGCGTAATAAATCAGATTGGCATAAGCCGTCAGATTGTCATAAAGGCCATCCGCTTCCAGCACGAAACCGATTTTCTTACGGACTTTATCGATACGGACATCCTGCCCTAACATCGTAACCTTTCCGGAGTTCGCAACTAACAATCCCAATATGATGCGAATCGTAGTAGTTTTACCGGCGCCATTAGGCCCCAGGTAGCCGAAGATATCACCCTGTTTTACCGCCAGAGTAACGTCCTTCAGGATACTGCGTCCGTTTAATTCTTTATTAACATGCTCCAAACTGATGATATCGTCCATAAAAGTTCATTTCCTTTTAACTTGCTTATTTGAAAATTATAACACAAAGACATTTGACATTAATTCGTTATCGAGGATTTACAATAGCTATCGACGCGCAGGAAAGAATGTCAACCGATGATGGGGGAAAGGCATACCTGTCACCGATTATCTCACTAGCTATTGAATCATAATTCGGGCATCAACGACCCAATAGCCTTGACCATCCGGTTGTACCTTGACCGGGTTTAAATCCATTTCTGTAATTTGAGGATTATCTTCCACCATAGCCGAGATACGTAATAAGAGTTCTTCCAATGATTTAGTATCATAGGGAGGCATACTGCGATATCCCTTCAGGAGTTGCGACATTTTCACGGAATTAATCAGCTCTCCAGCATCGACATCCGTCAAAGGATGCAGTTTGATGGCGGTATCCTTTATCAGTTCGGCATAGATACCCCCAAGCCCGAACATGACTACATGCCCAAGCATCCCATCTGCGGTAACACCCACGATAACTTCCACTCCATCCGTGATCTGACGCTGCACAGTGACACCCTGCATTTCGTTTTCACGCCCCAGTTTTTCGAGATTGCTCCGGATTTGTTTAAAAGCTGCGGTTGCTTCAGCCGGCGAATTGATATTCAGGATAACACCACCGACATCGGTTTTATGCGTAATCGTGGCTGAATTCAGTTTCAAGACTACAGGGAAACCTGTTTTGGCCGCTATTTCGCCGGCTTCTTGCGGTGTTGATGCCAATGGCGTTTCGGCGAATCGGATGCCATAGCACTTGAATAACGCACTGATATTACGGTTATCAATCCAGATCGGTCGCTGCGGACTACCCGTCAGGATATCACGGATTATTTGATGACTCTTTTCGCGGTCAATATCGGGATACACAGGGATAGAACCGGTGATTTTAGTTTTTAGCTCCTGATATTTGACGGCGTTGGTGAGCGCGGATGTAGCGTCTTCAGGGAAGAGATAATAAGGCACGAAGTGCTCTTCCATGGTCTTACCTTTAAGACCGGTAATGCCTAAGAAACATGATAATAAAGGTTTCCCGTTCTGTCTGACCGAGGGGGATGCCCGGCTGATAGCATTCTCTATCGAAGCAATATCCAGGCCGGCCGGCGGCACGTAGATAGTTAATATCGCGTCATTGCCCGGGTCTGCCGCCAGTATTTCTAAAACGGCTTCAAACTCTTCAGGACTGACTCCGGCCGTAAGATCGACCGGATTGCCGATGTGGATATCGCGCTTAATTACCGATTTAATTTTAGACAGCGTGTCCGCCGATAACTCCGGAACGGCCAGATTATTATGCGCGCAGGCGTCGGCGGCCAGAATGCCGGGGCCGCCGCCATTAGTGAGTATTGCCACTTTGCGGCCTCGCGGCGACGGTTGATTAGCCAGTAGAATTGCCGAATCGAAAAGTTCGCCGATAGAATCGACCATCACGATGCCAGCTTCCTGGAACAGGGCATCCGAAACCGCATCGGAAGTAGCAATCGCACCGGTATGGGAACGACTCGCCCGTGAACCGACGGGAGTGCTGCCGCCTTTAACAGCCAAAATAGGTTTGTTTCGGGAGATTCTCCGTGAAATACGACTGAATATCTCCGGATTATCGAACGATTCCAGATAAAGCAGGATTACTCGTGTTGCCGGGTCTTGCTCCCAATATTGCAGTAAATCTGTGGAAGCGATATCGGAACGGTTGCCGACACTGACAAAACTGGAAAAACCGATATTCATACTCTTGGCATATTCCAGAATTCCTAATCCCAACGCGCCGCTTTGCGAAATAAAAGAAATATTACCCGGCGCCGGATTAGTCAAGGCAAAAGTAGCATTGAGTTTAACTTGAGGGTCGGTATTAATTATTCCCATGCAATTGGGGCCGACGATACGCATGCCGTAACCGAAGGCCATGTCCACCATTTCCCGTTCCAAGGCAGCTCCTTGCTCCCCTTTTTCCCGGAAACCATCGGAAATAACGATGATACCTTTGACTTTTTTCTGGCCACATTCATCGACGACACCAAGAACCTGCGAAGCAGGCACGGCAATAATCGCCAAGTCGACGTCACCCGAAGTATTCAAAATCGAGCGATACGCCTTGACCGACATAACGGCATCGTTATTGGCATTTATTGGGTAAACAATACCGTTAAATCCGCTCTGTATCATCGATTGGAAAACAAGCTGACCGATGGTACCCGTCCGATTGGAAGCTCCGATGACCGCAACGGAGTGCGGCTTTAGAATATGTTCCAGGGAATGCAAAGTCGCCTGAGACGCGCGCTCATCCTTAGCTTTCACAACTTCGGTTGTCCTGGTCAAAGGGAAGGAAATATGATAAATATTGTTTTCCAGAACCCGTTTCATGTGGAAGCCGTAGCCCTGAAATACGGATAACATCATGGTATTTTCCGGCAGAATATAAGCTTCAAACGTATCGATGTCATTTTTCCGGGCAACGGTTGCCAGCCACTCGATGAATTTAGTGCCGATACCTTTTTCCTGAAAAGCATCCAGAATAATGAAAGCTATCTCCGCCGTTTTCGGACTCATCGGTAAACGGCTGTAACGGCCGACGGCGACGATATGCTTGTGATGCTCTTCAATCGCCTCAGCGACGAAAGCAAACTGGTTGATATAGTCGACAGTGCAAAAACGGACGGCGTCTTCCATGCTCATATCCGGAGGGGAACGGTGCAGCCGCAGATATTTCGACCGTGAACTCAATCGATGATAAAAATTCAGCCATTCCGACGCATCGCTCTTTTGTATAGGTCGAAATAAAATAACGGAACCGTCTTTGAGAACTACCCTGACGTTGTACTCCGCTGGAAATGCATCTGTTGCTATTGTCATCCCGCAATCCCTTTCAAATATCCCAAAACAACATTGATGGAGATACCTGCCGCTAAAGTAATTATATGTAGTTACATTCGAAGTTGCAAAGTTCGTCCGTCACACTTGCTTGCCGGTGAAAGTCCGTAGGTACTGAACCGAGTGAATGTATGGTATCCAGACGAATTAACATGGATTCCGGTACATTTACTTCGTAAGTACTATAGCCTCCGACCTACGCCAGAATGGAGTGAAGAAAAAAGCTCTCAGCTCTGATATTCACTTTACAAAAAATAGGATTTAGTGTACAATCGCTTCAAGCTTTAACGGCCTGCTTTTTTAAGACTGACTTCAGGTAAAACAGGAGGTGTAAAAAGTCATAAAATAAAGCCCGACAAATTCAAACAAAGTATTCCCCGGTAAAACCATTGTTTGATATAATTAGTGGAATTAATGTTTTTATTATTTAATGGAGGAGTACATGCAATCTGATAAGCAACCATCTAGTGAAACAGTCACCAAAATCAAGGATACTACAGCTAATCCCGCAACGTTAGGTTTGTTAGGATTCGGAATGACGACCGTTCTCCTGAACATCTCCAATGCCGGTTTTTATCCATTAAACACAATGATATTGGGGATGGGATTATGCTACGGCGGTATCGCCCAGGTAATCGCCGGCATCCAGGAATGGAAAAAAGGGAATACTTTCGGCGCTACAGCTTTTACCTCTTACGGCCTCTTTTGGCTTTCACTGGTAGCTCTCCTGTTACTACCGGGTACAGCAACTAATGCGAAAGCGCTTTCCTCTTACTTCTTTATGTGGGGTTTATTCACATTAATTATGTTTGTAGGCACATTAAGATTGAACAGAGCGTTACAGGTTGTTTTTCTTTCGTTGACAGTACTGTTTTTCCTGTTATGTATCAAAGAAGCCAGCGGTAACGTAGTAGTCGGCAAGATCGCCGGATGGGAAGGAATACTCTGTGGTCTTTCTGCAGTATATGCCGGTTTAGCACAGGTTTTAAATGAAGTCTATGGCAGAGTGGTTTGGCCGATCGGTCCAGTGACGGTGAATACGACTAAAAAATAAAACATTACGGTTGATTCTATAACTAATTAAAAATGAAAATCCCCGCCCGATCGGGCGGGGATTTTTTTATTATACTAACCGAAATGATTGGTTTAAAGTGTATATTATTTTTTATAATTACTTATTAACTCCCGGTACCATTCAATCTGCTCTTTCATCATTTCCCTGATCGGCAGATGATAAGGACATCGTGTTTCACATTCGCCGCAGTCGCTGCACTCAGCAGCTTTAGCCATGGCTCTAGCAAAAGAGGGTGAGAACACTGTATCTGATGGGAAGCGTCGGTAAAAACTCTTCATGCTTAACACGGTGGAAATAGGTATATGCATGGTACACGGTCTGCAATAATCGCAACGGTGGCAGAAGCGCGACCCTAACGTCTCCCTGATATTCTTCATTTCGAGTTTTTCCGCTCTTGTAATCTTTGGTGAACTCTCTGCTATTTTTATGATTTCCTCAATCTCCGCGATCTTCTCGATCCCCGGTATAGTGACAATATCAGGAAACTGCAAGACATATTTAATAGCAACACACGCTTTATCCACCATGCCCCCGGCCATAGGTTTCATACAAATAAAACCGACATCATGTTTACGGCACAATGGGATAAGCTCATCCGCAGCTTCCGTCGCGATGAAATTTAACGGGAACATGAGGGTCTCGAATCGACCGGAGATCACAGCTTGCTTGGCGACATCTAACTGGTGACTGGTGATACCGATATGTCTCACCTTTCCATCAGCTTGAGCTTTTTTAACCACGGCCATCACTCCGTCCGGTTCAAGAATTTTATCGAGGCTTTTAAAATCACTGACTCCATGGAACTGGAAAAGGTCGATGTAATCGACCCCCAGGCGTTTTAGACTAAGCTCGATATGTCTGGATAACTCTTCGCTATCGTGGGATTGAGATTTAGTGGCCAGAATCACCTTTTCCCGTTGACCTTTGATGGCTTTGCCAATGCGTTCCTCACTGGTGGAATAAGCGTTGGCCGTATCAAAGAAATTTATCCCCAATTCAATGCATCTTTTGACCACCGCGACGGCATCATTCTCTTCAAGTCTTTGAATGGGGATACCGCCAAAACCTATCTCGGTCACTATGATGTCGGTCCGGCCCAATCTTATTTTCTTCATTATTTTCTTTCCTTTTGATTATTATTGTCCAGCCATGCATACGATTATATTATAACGTTTAGTTTTTCTGTCAGCTAAATTTGATGGATTTTTGCCATTCCGGGAGGACGTTCCGGGATGGGTCTCAACAAAAAGGGGGAGCATTCCTGCTCCCCCTTTGATGGCATTAACGGATAAGATATATTCTATAGTCTGTAATTTTTTTTAAGAAGAAACGCCGGTCGCCGAGAAAGTCCCTGTCCCGTAGGGATCGGACCAGATTCCTTCACAGCTTAAAGAATTTCCAGATTTAGAAATTATTCCTTTCCAGGATAACTCTATCGAGTTTCCGCTCATCGAGGCGGTGCCCGTAGCGGTTAAATTACCGTTTTTGTCGACTGAACCAGTGATAGTGCCTCCGAAGCTGCCATTGAACGTACCCTGTACGTTCCCTATCGCATCAACGGAAACTGCGAATGAACCATTTACCGCGGGCGTGCCAACCGTTTCCGTTCCTGTCCAACTACCACTCAATGCTCCCTGGAAAGGGCTCCCTGGTGTAGTGGTTGGTATTAGTGTCGAGGTCACCGTGGTGGTTGCAGTCACTGTTGCCGTGAGAGTTTCCGGTGGTGCTTGAGAAGTGGATGTGATCGTAGCCGTGGGACCGGTAACCGTCACCGTGGTTGTCGATGAGCAACTGGTGATGAAAAACGTTAACATTAATAAAAAAGAAGCTGCTAATAAAGAAAATTTTTTAGTCATCATTGCGCCTCCTTTTAACTATTGTATTTAGTCCTATTAATACTATGGCTTTATTTCTTTAATATGTGTAGATGAGGCGATTATAGTGCAGTCTTTTATGGATGTCAATAAGACCGGTCAGCATCTCTGAAGGCATATATAAAACACATGATATGTTCATGATAGTTTTCAGACATTCTATTTTGTACTAAATGAAACAGGTATCGTATAGCTATACCTGCGGCTGGATGGAAAGCGAAACCATCGTCCAGCCATACGTACGAATATTTGATACCATTTAATTTTTCTGTGAGACATGCATTAAGAGTAAATATCGGGATAGACTTCCAAGCCTACATTTAAGTGCGAGGTACGACTCTTGGCGATTACTTTTATCTATTGCTTCGGGTCCTATCAGTTTTAGCCGCGGGTTTCACCTTAGCACGATTAAAATCTACAGCTGAACGAATGAGAATTGTCAATGAGGTCTCGTTAATTTTGTCGCCCTTGTGAAAGTCGATTGTACGCCATTTTTTGCCCTCCAGTCCATTGTTGAAAAGTCCGTCCGGATCTGGAAGACTCGCACCCTCAAAAAAAGTAAGTTTCACTTTATCTTTGAAAGCATTAGCCAAACAAACCAATCCATCATGAGACCACGCAGGGGTACCCATCCATTTCCATTCCTCGACTATCTCAGGGTCGGCATCTTTGATAATTTTGCGAATACGGGCAAAAGTTGTTCCCCGCCAGTCAGAAAGTTTTGCAATGAGCTCATCGATTTGTTCGCTTGCATTCATTTTTGTATCTCCCATTCACCGACTCGACCTATCTAGTAAAGCAATGTAACGGTTTAGGGTCAGGCAAAGTTAGAATTATTAAATTATAATGAGTGGTCGGAAACATATCAATATCGGAGTCATCGTCCAGCCATGCGTACAAATATTTGATACCGTTTTCCTATTATATTAAATGTTAGTGCAGAAAACAGACATCCGGATGTTTGCCCTTCTATGATTATATCTGTTCCTAATCATGATATAATTTAGCGGAGTTCTTGCGGAGTCAGAATCAAAGTCTTCTTTATTTTTAATAATTGTTGCACTCTCAATATCTCTGCTTCATTGAGGTTTAGC
>Ga0182027_10006649_pt1 | contig 17242 bp, 14 predicted proteins | sample 712E1DmetaG_FD_121300 | JGI IMG/M metagenome (GOLD analysis project Ga0182027, IMG submission 121300) | Permafrost microbial communities from Stordalen Mire, Sweden - 712E1D metaG (Illumina Assembly) | ecosystem: Environmental > Terrestrial > Soil > Wetlands > Permafrost | place: Sweden... | reverse complement strand
GGTGATCATATTAAAGTTCATGTAAGGGTAATTGAGGGTGATAAGGAAAGGATTCAGCCGTTTGAAGGTGATGTAATCAGCATCAGAGGAAATGGAATAAATAAGACCTTTACGGTTAGGAAAATTTCCAGCGGCGTAGGCGTTGAAAGAATATTTCCGGTTAATTCACCTAAAATTGCCAAGATTGAACTTCTCAAGCAGGGTAATGTAAGAAGAGCTAAATTGTTTTATCTTAGAGAGCTTTCCGGAAAAGCTGCACGTATTAAAACTAAATAATTTAGTTCGGATAAATTAATTAATACAAATTAAAGTTTAGCGTCCTCTGGGCGCTTTTCTTTTTCTGTGAGGATAATTATCTAATGAAAATAATAACCCCGAATAATTTTTTTACGCAGTTGTTCTTTTTTTATGCCGATAAGAATATAAAAGACAATATTCAGTTTCTGCCTTCTTCTTTAATTTCTGTTGAACTAAAAAAAACAGACAATGCAATTGCTCTAATACCCACGATGGATATAATACAGAACAAAGAATTTTTTGTTTCAAAGGCATTTGGGCTGTCTTTTGATGGTACTCTAAGTAATTCTCATATATATTATACCAGGCAGGGAAAAGATATTAATGAAATATCATTGTCCGGTGATGTATCATCCTGTGAAGCAATACTCACTAAAATTCTTTACAAAGAATTGTATGATCAGGAAGTTAAAATTAAGCTGGATATTAGTCCGGGCGGTAATCCTGACGGGAATTTCATTTTAACAGGGGATGGTAATTTCAGTAATGATATGTTTGTTAATGGAATTAGCTTTGCTGAAGAAATGTCTGAACTGATTAACCTGCCTTATGTTAATTACTTATTCGCTGCTAAGGACCCGGAATTAGTCAGACAGTTTGATTCACTGGCTGAGTCTTTTATAACGGAGTTTTCTGAGAAGCCTGAAGAAGCTGTAAGAGCTATTTTACCTCCTAATATACAGGAATATATAGTTGCTAATTTGCCTTCATTGATTTTCAAGTTTGATGAATTGGACATGGAAGGAGTTGAACAGCTATTACGGCTCCCTTATTTTCATGGAATTATTAAAGAGATAGTAGAACTTAATTTGGTTTAACAAATAAAGATTTTTGGATTCCCTCTCCGACCTGTCGGAGCAGGCTCTTCGCGGGAATGTCATAAGGGGTATCTGAATAATAATAGGATCCCCGCTTTCGCGGGGATGACAATTAGTGTTTAAAGTGCAACGTGAGAGATACTTAGTATATCAGGATTTCCTCTCATTTCAGAAAGCATTTCGTTAGTAACCTGAGTTTTCAGTTTCATTGTGCAGCATGCTGCAATCCCACCATCAAATATTACATTTTCAATTTCTTCAATGTTAATATTCCTTTTGCGAATAATGTCCATTATAGCAGCAAGTACACCTGGTTTGTCATAATGTTTTACTACTAATTGATATTTGGCATCGGTTATTTTAGCACGGTTAACCCAATGGGCTATAACGCCACTTGAGATATAATCTTTAATTATTCTGACTGTTTCTGCTGCAACAGCATTCTGCGCCTGTTCAGTAGAGGCGCCGATATGATGAGTGACGTAAACATTTTGTGAAGACTGAAGTTTTGATTTAACTTCGCCTGATTTTCCTTCAGGTTCACCTTTGAATACATCAACAGCAGCCCTGATATTCTTTTCCTTTATAGCTTCAAGAAGAGCGTCTTCATCAACAATATCTGGTCTTGATGTGTTAATAAGCAGAGCTCCCTTTTTCATGTAACTGAACATTTGTTTATTGAAAAGCCCTTTTGTCTGAGGATTAGAAGGGAGATGAATAGAAACAATATCAGCTATTGGGAGTACCTGGTCCATCTCAGAGAAATCCTTTACCATTTCTCCTTCAATCCGGGAAATATCTTTTGCATAAACATTCATTCCGAATGCAATAGCTCTTTTGGCCACTTCTTTGCCAATATTGCCGAAACCAACCAAAGCAAGATTTTTTCCGAAAAGTCCTTCAGCTTTTGAATACTCACCTTTATTCCAAACTCCATTTCTGAAATCTGCAACGTTATCAGGGATCCGCCTGTCCAAAGAAATGATCAATCCCATAGCCAGTTCAGCAACAGCGATAGAGTTCATTCCCGGACAGTTGGCGACATAAATTCCTTTTTGATTAGCAGCAGCAATGTTTATATTATTAACCCCTGCTCCGGCCCGTATTATGAGGTTCAGGTGGCTGCTTTTTGTAATAGTATCTGCATTAACAACAGTTGAGCGTACAACAAGGATATCAACGTCCTTAGCTGCTTCAGGTAAATCATTCTCACCCAGTTTAGGAGAATAAATAACTTCCAGGTCAGCATCTTTCATCTGCTGGATATATATTTCCGGGAATTTGTCTGCTACGAGTACTTTTACTTTCATGGTTTATCCTTTTTGTTATTGTCAGATAATAGTAAAATTATTTTATTCTTAATTCTTATGTCCTGTCTATTCATGGGATTCCCGCTTTCCCCGACAAGTCGGGACACGCGCTCGGAATGACAACTATTCGCGGGAATGACACAATTTTGTTCAATTCAGTTGGGGAATAATTATTTAAGCATTGGGATTTTTACTCCCATTTCTTTTGCATTCTCAATTGCCTTTTCATATCCTGCATCAGCATGCCTCATAATGCCCATTCCGGGGTCATAAGTAAGGACTCTAATCAATCTTTCCTCTGCATCTTTGGTTCCGTCTGCCACAACCACCATTCCGGCGTGAATTGATTTTCCAATCCCTACACCGCCGCCATGATGAACAGAAACCCAACTGGCGCCACCGCAAACATTAAGCATGGCATTCAGTATCGGCCAGTCGGCAATCGCGTCGCTTCCATCTTTCATGCCTTCTGTTTCTCTGTTTGGCGATGCTACAGACCCACAATCAAGATGGTCTCTTCCAATAACAATAGGAGCGCTCACTTTTTTTGAGGCAACAAGGTCATTGAAGATTTTTCCCATCTTTGCTCTTTCGCCGTAACCTAGCCAGCAAATCCTTGAAGGAAGTCCCTGAAAATGCACTTTTTTCTGTGCCATGTCAATCCAGTTACACAATGCCTTATTTTCAGGAAACGCTTCTTTTACTGCCAAATCGGTTACATAAATATCCTCAGGATTTCCTGACAATGCAACCCAACGAAAAGGACCCTTTCCATCACAGAATAGCGGACGGATAAATTCCGGCACAAAACCCGGGATATCAAAAGCATTTATAAGTCCGTTTTCTTTTGCCTCACCCCTGATATTGTTTCCATAATCAAAAGTTACAGCACCTTTTTTCTGGAATTCAAGCATGGCTTTTACATGTCTTACTATGGTTAGTTTAGCTTTGGCTATATAATCGTTCGGATGAATCTTTCTAAGAGCGAGAGCTTCATTATAACTCATTCCCATTGGAACATACCCGTTTAAGGTATCATGAGCTGAAGTCTGATCAGTCAGAATATCAGGGATTATATTCCTTTTAAGAATTTCGGGGAGAATGTCTCCCGCATTTCCTAAGACACCTACGGAAAGAGATTCTTTCCTTTGTTTTGCATTCAGCACCATGTCAAGGGCTTCATCAAGGTTTTCAGTAAAGCGATCAAGATAACCGGTTTCAATCCTTTTTCTTAATCTATCAATATTAACTTCAATTCCCAGAAAAGCAGCACCGTTCATTGTAGCGGCAAGAGGCTGAGCGCCTCCCATACCACCAAGCCCTGCAGTCAATATTAATTTTCCTTCAAGGGAACCATTAAAATATTTTTTTCCGCACTCTGCAAATGTTTCATAAGTTCCCTGCAAAATTCCCTGCGTTCCAATATAGATCCAGCTTCCTGCTGTCATCTGTCCATACATTGTAAGCCCTAATGCCTCAAGTCTTCTGAATTCATCCCAGTTTGCCCAGTCGGGAACCAGCATTGAATTTGAGATTAATACTCGAGGAGCATTTGTATGCGTTTTGAAAATCCCGACAGGTTTTCCTGATTGTACCAATAAAGTTTCATCATTCCCGAGGCTGCGAAGAGAATCAACTATGGCATTATAACATTCCCAGTTGCGTGCAGCTTTTCCTTTTCCCCCATAAACAATCAGCTCTGAGGGATTTTCGGCGACATCAGGATCAAGATTATTCATAAGCATTCTTAGAGCAGCTTCCTGAACCCATCCTTTGCAGCTCAGATTGTTACCCCGGGGTGCCCTGATATCTTTTACCTTTTCAGACAGAACCATTATTAGCCCTTAAAATGTTTATCTAATAGAAGATCATATTGTTTTAACATTGACCTATAAATCCATTTCTTAAATATCCATGCTTTAGCCATTTGTTTCTGCAAAAACTTAACATTATTTTCAAGCTGGAATTTAAGCTTTGTCCTTTCATCCTTAGTAAATTTAATCTGTTCATCGCCGGAATGGATTTTTTCAAGAATTGAACTAAATGCCTTGGATTCAGCGAAAAATTTATTATCCCCTTCAATTTGCTTTAAGGTTTGTTTTAAGAATGTTGAAAGGAGTCTTATTTCATTTTTATCGAATTCAAAGTTATAGTTTGTGAACAGTTTCTTCATAATTTTCTTTATATGATTGGAATGAGAATAATTTGTCTTTAATAATCTGGTAACCGGGTTTAATCACATCATAAATATAATGGAGCCTTTCTTTGTAAGGGATGAAAGCAGATTTCATAGAATTAATAGTTATCTTTTCAAAATCCTCAAGATTAAGGTCAAAATGTTCAATGGCAGTAAGGAACTCTTTTGTCATCGTAGTATCACTCATGAGCCTGTCATCTGTATTGATTGTAACCCTGAACTTTTCCTTGAAAAGGAAACCGAATGGATGGTTCTCAATTTTATCAACAGCACCGGTATGTACATTGCTAAGAAGGCAGATTTCAAGCGGGATTCTTTTATCAAGGACGTATTGGGCTAAATCGCCGAATTTAACGACATTACCATCTTTATCAAAAGTGAAATCCTCCTTAAGATGCGTAGCGTGCCCTATTCTATGAGCACCGCACCATTGGATAGCCTGCCAGATAGATTCTTTACCGAAAGCTTCACCGGCATGTATAGTAATATTAAAATTTGCTCTCTGGATAAACTGGAAAGCTTCAATATGTTTTTTAGGGGGATAGCCGCCTTCTTCACCTGCTAAATCGAAACCAACAACGCCCTGATTGCGGAAATCAATAGCAAGTTCTGCAATTTCCAGAGTGTTCTTCATGTTGCGCATGCCGCAAAGTATAAGTCCATACCCTACACCAAAATCACGCTTACCTTTTTCCAGACCTTCAAGTACAGCATTAACAACATCTTCATGGTATAAACCTTTGGAGGTATGAAAGACAGGAGAAAATCTTGTTTCTACATAACAGACTCCATCATTTTTCATATCTTCAATCATTTCATACGCCACTCTTGTAAGAGCTTCTTTTGTCTGCATAACACCGCAGGTGTGTTCAAATCCCTGGAGGTATTCAACCAGATTTCCTTTGTTAGCTCCGCGATAGAACCATTGAGCTAATTCACCTGCATCGCTGGTAGGAAGCTTATCATATTTCAGGTCTTTAGCTAATTCTATAATTGTCTGCGCTCTTAACCCACCGTCGAGGTGATCATGAAGAAGCACTTTAGGGGCGGATCTAATGATTTGTTCTGTAGTCAAAATAACCTCTTTTTATTTTTGTAAAAATATTGTTTTATGCAGGTAAAATCAATAAAAGTGACTTTCATAGGGAGATAAATACCTTATGATTTTTATATTGCTGCGAAAGGCTGGGGAATATTGCTGAATTTCTAAGGTTATGGCACATTTATCGTATCTATTAGTATATTATTAGTATTCTATTGGTATACTATTGGCATGAATTATTTTAGCTGATTGGTCTCTTAATAAAGGCCGAATATAACGAAACTTACATATTTATTTGCTTTGTTATCTGGAAAGAGGAGGTGTTTATTATTTTAAGGCAGATAAAAAATATACAGAGAACTGGTCGAGATTCGATTATATTTCTTGACTATCCTTTCTTAAAGCCTTAATTTTAAATGTTTTTTTTAGACTAATGGAGTAAGAATGCAAAATTCAAAAATATTATTTATCGCACTACTTTTTCTTGGTATTTTGTTTACCGGATTTGAATGTGCTTCGACTGAATTAACCAGCGCAAGATTGTATATTTCGCAAAAGAATTATGTTAAAGCGGAAGAAGTTCTTAAAAAGGAAGTAGAGAAGAATCCTCAGAGTGATGAGGGCTGGTTTCTTCTTGGAAGTTTAAATGGTGAGAAAGGTGATTTTGCCGCAGCTGTTGGAGATTACAACAAGTCACTTGCTATCAGTAATAAATACCAAAAAGATATAACAAACCAAAGATACAGTTACTGGGTTAATCAATTTAAGGCAGGGGACACTTATTATAAAAGAGCAATTGGTACAAAAGATCCGGATACATTAAAAACAAACCTGAATAAAGCAGTTATTGCTCTTCAAAATGCAATAAATATACTACCGGATTCAGGTGGAATTTCCAACCCATATAAATATTTAGCTTTCTGTTATTTTGCATTGAAAGATATAGACAGTGCTATAAAACCACTTGAACAACTTGCTGCTATAGGTAAAGTTCCTGATGGTTTTATCTATTTAGGTAAGATCTATTATGATAAAGGGATTATTTCCAGAGATGATTTTCAGAAAAATAAAAATGCACAAGACAGCATAAACTCTCAGGGATATTTCGATAAATCAATTTCTGTTCTTGAGGAGGGAAGAGTAAAATTCCCAAATGAAACTGAACTCTTAAAAACATTGGAAGCCTCATATGTAGCCGCAAATAAATCAAATATTGCTCTTGAGGTATTTAAATCATTAGCTGAAAAAGACCCTAAAAAGGAAAACTTCTATAATTATGGTGTTATCCTAATGAGTTCAGACAAATTTGAATTAGCAATAGTTCAATTTAATAATGCCCTTAATTTGGACCCAAATTTTAAGAATGCTATTTATAATTTAGCAGTTTCTTATGTAAAATGGGGTGCCGATATAAAGAAGGCAATAGATGAAAAAGGAGATAAGAGCGAAGCATATAAAGATAAATTCCGCGCAGCAATTCCTCATCTTGAAAAATTGACACAAATGGATCCAAAAGATATTACTTACTGGGATTTGCTTGGAAAAGTTTATGCCAATACAGATAATCCGGATAAAGCAAAAGATGCTTTTGATAAAGTTGATCAGTTAAGGAAAGGCAAATAAGCATAAATGAATCAAAATCAACCGCCTCAAGGCCAGCAAATAAACATTGAATTGGGTGAAAAGGAAGCAGAGGGTATTTACTCTAACCTTGCAATTATAACCCACTCACCGGCAGAATTTATTATTGATTTTACGCGGATTGTTCCGGGAGTTCCTAAAGCAAAAGTATTATCAAGAATAATAACCACGCCCCAGCATGCCAAAATGCTTATGAAAGCTTTGAAAGAAAACATTGAAAAGTTCGAATCTAGGTTTGGGGAAATCAGAGTTGATTCCCCGCCTAATCAGCACTTTGGCTTCGTTCCTCCGGTTAATAACGACGAAAAACCAAATTAACCCTTCCTAATTACTTTAAATCACAGTTTATTTAAAAGTAAATTCTATGTAACCATAGAATTTACTTTTTTATTTTAGTGGATTTTTTCTATAATTAATAGTATAATAATTGAGTCAATAACACAGGTCTATGTTCCGTTCAGTATAATATTCAGAGTTTGATTTTCGTTTTAATAAATAGAAAGGATAAACTGGTGAAAAAAATGGTATTGTTAAAGTAAGGTTTTGTCTATAAAGCTGCTGATATTAATTAGCAGCTTTTTTTATTACAAATTTTAATAACTATAATTCAGAGAGGTAATATGCTAAAACTACATTTTCTACAATTCTTATACATTATTCTGGCAGCAGTTATTATTCAAGGGTGTGTCACCGTTCCATCCGATGTAGTAATGCCGCAATGGGACACTAATCTAAATGTCCCTTTTGCTACTAAAAGTTATACATTGGCTGATATTATTAAATCCCAGAATTATATAAGCATCAGTGCTGCTCAAGATAGTGTTTTTATAATAAACAGTGATACTTACAGCCAAACTGTAAGTGTTGGGAACTTTATTCAAGTTAAAATCGGACTTCCAATCTCAAATATTCAGATTCCCACTATTAACACTGAACTCCCCCCCGTATTACTTCCATTTCCTGAAGGAGCTCAAATAGATTCAGCTACCTTTGTATCAGGTACGATACAAATAACAGGCACTACACCTCCTACAAATACTGCTGCGGCTACTCTTTCTATTAGAATTCCCGGAGTATTTAATCCCAACGGAACCGCAATGGCTTTATCTGTTACTGTTCAGCCAAATTCTACGAATAGTGCAACATACACTTTTGCCCCAGGGTCGCGATATGTCCAACCCTCAGCGCAATATTCTACAGGGTTTGAACTGATTGCAAAAGCTTCCGGTCCCAGTAACGGACTGGTTACATTTTCTGCAACTGCTTCTGACTTTGTTTTTTCTTCTGTTACCGGGTATTTGCCTACTAAATCTTTAGGGACGCAAAATAATAATTTCTCCCTTAATCTTGGAGATGCTAGTAAGTACAGAGGTAAAGTAACCCTGAAAACAGGAACTTTAACACTAAGCGGTAAATATAATTCACCTTCTCTCAAACCGTTTATTGTCCAGGTTAAAAATCTTCAAGTTCAGGGAGTAAGAAATAACGGTGGTGGTACAATGAACTTGTCCTATAATATTCCTTTAACTACTTTTACTTTTGATTCAACCGGTACTCTAAACCCTCCGCCGTATACTGAATCTAACAGCAATATTACCAGCTTTATTACTTTTCTGCCTGATGCAATAAATATCAGCGCAGAATATATTATGAACCCGGATAACAGTTTAGCATATCGTACAGCCAACAGCTCAGATATGGTATCTTTCACAACCAGCTTTTCCACAAAAAGTTTATTGGCAATACAGCAAACTTCATTTGTAGATACTCTTAAACTTGATATCAGCCAGGATGCAAGAGATCAGATTGTGAAAGGGCAGGGTGTTACAGCTATAGCTGATATTCAAAATGCTATAGCATTAAATTCATGGGTCAAGGTAACATTAACAGACGCAAATTATAAACCGCTTTTTGTCGTTACAAGAGACACTATTGCTCATGCTGATTCAATCAGTTTCACAGGAGCTGCGGTAGACAATAATGGGAATGTAACAACTCCCGCATTATCGAATACTATAATTTCACTCGATTCCACACAAATCAGACTTCTTGCTCAAAGTGCGCATTACGCATTTGTATCAGTAACTGTTTCAACAAGTGGTGCTAACAATGCTCCGGTTTTAGTTAGAGCCAAGGACTGGATAAAGCTCAATGTTTATGGCAGTGTGAATTACAGAATAAAGGGGAACAACTAATGAAAAAGATTATTATAACAATCGCTTTTATTTTAAGTGTTTCCTATTGCACATTTGCACAGTATGGATCTGTAGGCATAGTTGATGCAAAGAGCATGAGTCTTGGAAAAACTTATAATGCAAATACAGATGGTATTTACTCAATTGGAATAAATCCTTCCAATATGATGTTTTCTCCCTCGTCACATTTTGAATTCACAACTGTTTTACCTTTACCGGATCTGAGTGTGAAGGTAGGAACTAATTTCATGAATTTTAATGACTTCAATTATTTTTTCGGAGGAGACGGTACTAAAGATGCTAATGGTAAAGCCAATGCCAGATTATTAACTGATGCTGATAAACAAAGGTTATTTGGACTTTTTAGTAATTCCGGAAATGTTTTTATGAATGCTTCTTTTACTACTTTCGCGGCGATGTATAAAGCAAATTCAACTGTAGGGGCTTTTGGATTTACGATGTCTGATTTTATAGGCGGAAGTTTTACTGTGCCGAAAGCATTGGTTGACCTTGGACTTAATGGAAACAACCCAAACCAGGTTTATTCATTCAATGATGTTGATGGGCAGGGCTGGTGGATAAGAGAATATTCCTTATCGTATGCGAGGGAGCTTCCTGAAATTCCACAAACTATCTTTGATAAAATTGCAGTAGGATTATCTATAAAGATGGTTCAGGGATTTGCATACTTTGGTGTAGATCATGTAAACGCCAATTTGACCACAGGATCCGGAAACAGTTTAGGGCTTAAATCGGAGTGGATGATTAAGTCAGCATTTTCTTCAGACTTCGGGAAAATTTATGATTTTGATTCACTTAATACTTCAAAGTCAAAAGTTGGCCCATTCCTAACACCTGCAGGAACCGGTCTAGGAATCGATTTCGGAGTTTCTGCTGCATATGATGAGGTATGGAGATTTTCTTTAGCAATTACTGATATAGGTAAAATAAACTGGAATCAGAATACGGCCGAGTATTCCGGTAATAGTAGTTTAACCATTACCGATCTTACCGACAGCACTCAGCGCCAAAGTCTTTCAGATTCGCTTAAAGGGAAAGGTCATGCAACCAGCGGGTTTACTACTGATCTGCCAACTGCACTCAGACTTGGAGTTTCCTATAATCTTACACAGTATGTTCCTGGAAGTGTACTTCTTGCTTTAGATTATAATCAGGGATTCAATAATGTTCCCGGAAATAGTAAAATCGGAAGATGGTCTTTAGGTATTGACTGGGCCCCAATGGGTTGGTTGAATTTAAGGACTGGTTTTTCTGTCGGCGGAGTTGATGGTTTCGGCTGGGCGCTTGGTCTTGGCCTTGATGCCGGAACAGTTGAATTCCTTTTTGCAACTTCCGATATGAATCAGGTAGTGATGGGGAACAGTGGAAAAATGTTTACTGTTTCTCTCGGTTCAAGATGGAAGTTTTAATAATTTATTGACGCATCTTCGGCAGGTTATAACAAGCCGCAGCCAGGAAGATTAAATTTGCAAGCCAGGCAGTAAGGATAGGATTCATTGCATCGTTCCTTCCGAATGCCTGGCTTATTTTCATAAATACCAGGTAGAGAAAAGTAACAAGCATATTTATTCCGATATTAATGGCTACTCCACCTTTTCTCCTGTTAGCTGAAATTGGGAGACCAAAAAATACTATTATAAAACTTGCCATTGCAAAGGCATACCGTGAATAATATTCAATCAATGTTTCAGTAGGATCAATTCCGGCCTGCTGCTGTGTCTTTATATATTTTTTGAGCTCGGGAAAATTCATTTCTTCAATCTTCTGCTGCTTGCTGTCAAGATCTTTGGGTGTGAAACTAAGGTAACTAAGCTTTAGTGTGTCAAAATAATAGGCCTGTTCTCCGTTCTCGGAAAAATTTCTTTTTACGCCGTTTCTTGCAATCCATATGTGTTTCAATGAATCATAAGACATTCTTTGGGCTTCAATTCTTGAAACCATTATTGTGGGGTCATCAGCTCTGAATTCCTGGATACCTATTCTAATTGCCTGATCGGTTGAGTTATCGAAAAAAGAAATGTTTACAATCCTTGTGTTTAAATCCTGGAAAAATATATTGGAACCGGCATAATTAGTTCCGCGCTTCAGGTACACCATCTCAAGGTTCACTTTTGTTTTATTTGCCAATGGAACAACATAACCGGCAAAATAAACCGATAGCATACTAACCAAAAACGATGTAATCAGGAAGGGCGCCATAAAGCGGAACATACTTATTCCGCCTGCTTTCATAGCTGTAAGCTCACTTAAATTTGAGGCTTTCCCGGCTACAAACAGAGCCGCAAAAAATACTGATACAGGAGTAATTAAACGAATTATTTCGGGGGCGAATACAATATAATATTGAATTACAATAGATGCCGGAACCTTCTGATCTATAAATTCATCGAGATCCTCCATCATATTAATTACAACGAAAATCAGTGTAAAGGCAATAATTCCGAAAACTATTGTCTGCAGGAACTGTTTAACTAAATATCTATCAATAATTTTCATCGTTCACTTCTTCGTTACTCTGACCCATATCACGTAATTGTTTTGGAATGATCTTTTTAATAAAATCGAATTTAATAATTACTGCTTCTTTTGCTGCCTTAATCATTAAAAGAAATCCTGTAATTCCAAGGACAACATTGGCAGCCCACATTCCCCAGAATGGTGAAAGCATATCTCTGTCAGCAAGCTTTTCACCAACTATTAAAAATGCCCAATAAATAACAACAAAGAAAAGACTTATACTGGCTGCCATTCCGAATCCTCCTTTCCTTACCATTACCCCTAAAGGAGCTCCTAATAACACAAAAATTATGCAGGCAGCAGGAAGCGCATATTTTTTATATATTTCAACTCGGTACCTGTCAATCTCCTTTTGTCTTTCTTCAACCCTTCCACCGTTTGAAAGGACTATGCTTCTGGTAGTTTTAACTTTGTCTATTGCTCTGGAAAGAATGAATTCATTTGTATTGAGATTACTTACATAGGGTACACTTTTAAAATAATTGGAATCCTTGAAAAAATATTTATTTGTCTCAATAGCCATTAAATTACTTAGCTCATTCTGTATCAATTTCAGACTGTCCACAATATGGATCATAGCTTTTGCGCTTAACTCGCGGTCTCCGCGTTGACCACCCGGAGCTGACTGCTGAAAAGTAAACTGTTCAGCATCCATAGCAATTCTGTGTTTCTCAAATACCAGTTTCCGGTATAAATTGGTTTGTCCTACTCCTGATTCATGAATTTCACCCTCTTTTAGGTCCATTATCATCTTTGTCTGGTCTTTCGAAAAATAAAATTTTCCTTTCCGTGCAGTAACAACATTAGTTTTATTTGGATTTGTATAATCGTAAATAGTGACATTAAACAGATCATTCGTCTTTTTATCAATATCCCGGGCAAGAATAGCATATCCAGAAACTTCCTGTGAAAAAACTCCCGGTTCAAGTGAAAGAGTTGGTTTCTGTCTTGATATATCCTGCATTAGCACTTTTGCCTGGTGGTTGGCATCAGGGAGCACGTCATTATTAAAAAGAAGGAGAAGGTATCCGACCAAAATCCCTCCAAGAATGGGGGCAGCCATCATTTTATAAAGACTTACCCCAGAAGACTTCATAATAGTAATTTCATTATTTTGCGACATATTGCCGAATGCCATTAAAGTGGCTACCAAAGTAGAAATTGGAACAACTAGCACAAGCATCCAGGCAAGGTTGAATGTGACAAGTTCTATAATTATCCATGTGTCAAGCCCTTTTCCTATAAGCCTGTCAGCAAATTTCATCAGAAACTGAAGTAGAAATATGAACATCAGTGATATGACTGAAAAAATGAAAGGAAGAAAATGATTCCGAAGTATATATTTATATAAAATCATGTGTTCAAAATAGGAAAAGAGAAAAAGTATAACAAGAAAGTTACAATGTAAATATGTATATATTAATTCTTATATTAATGTTATAAAATTATAGTGTCTGGTTCCTTATGGACAGGAACAGCTTCTTTTATCTGTAAATGCTTAAATAATAATTCAAGGAGAAAAACTTGCTCGAAGTAATCTCATTTATAAATAATAACAAAGAAAATTATATAAACGAGCTGAAGGATTTTTTACGAATCCCAAGTATCAGCACTCTCCCTAAGCATAAAAATGATATTAATAAAGCAGCAGAATTTGTTGCTGGAAAATTAACTTCAGCAGGTATAAGCAGGGTTAATATTTTTAAAACAGAAGGACATCCAATAGTGTATGGCGAATGGCTTGGTGCGCCGGGGAAACCAGTAGTTTTGATTTACGGACATTATGATGTTCAGCCTGTCGATCCAATCGAAAAGTGGAATAGCCCTCCGTTTGAACCGGTTATTAAAGATGGAAAGATTTTTGCCCGCGGAGCTACCGATGATAAAGGGCAGCTTTATGTGCATATTAAAAGTGTAGAAGCATATTTTAAGACAAGAGGCAGTCTGCCGCTTAATGTTAAATTTTTAATTGAAGGAGAAGAGGAAACAGGGAGTGAAAACCTTGAGAAATTTATTATAAATAATACTGACCTTCTTAAATGCGATAGTGTGCTGATCTCCGATACTGATTTATATACTGCAGGAGTTCCGACATTAACCTACGGTCTTCGCGGACTGGTTTATATGGAAGTTGAAGTAACCGGACCTTTCCAGGATCTTCATTCAGGTACCTTTGGCGGAAGTGTTGCTAACCCAATTAATGTACTTGCGGATTTGATTTCCAGGCTGCATGATAAAAACGGTAAAATTACAATACCTCATTTTTATTCAAATGTTAAAAAACTTACGAAAAAAGAGAAAACTAATTTCAGATTATTGAAGTTCTCTGAAAAGAATTTTGCAAAGGAAGCCGGAGTTAATGAGCTTTACGGAGAGAAAGGTTTTTCGACTCTGGAACATATTTGGGTTAGGCCAACTCTTGATTGTAATGGTATCTGCGGAGGATTTACTGGTAAGGGTGCCAAAACAATCATCCCTTCTGTGGCAACAGCAAAAATTAGTATGCGCCTTGTACCTGATCAGGATCCAAGGAAAATTGCAAGGGAGTTTACTAAACACATTAAAAGAAATGCTCCTAAATCAGTTAAAGTTGTAGTTAAAGAACTGCATAGCGCATATCCTATAATGACTTCACTGAATGATAAAGCTGCTGTTGCGGCTTCACTTGCTATGGAAAAAGCATTTGGTAAGAAAACCGTATATATAAGAGACGGTGGTTCTGTTCCGATTGTTACTGTATTTGCTAAAAAGCTTAAAGTATCCCCGGTTTTGATGGGATTTGGTTTAAATTCCGAGAACCTTCATTCACCGAATGAGCATTTTGACCTGAATCATTTTCAGTTGGGTATAATAAGCAGTGCCTTATTTCTTGATACATATTCAATATAATTTGTGCTAAAATGAAATGTAACTTCTGTACTAATGTATTTTTGTGATATATGAATAGTAATAATGTGTCAAAATTGCTTAATTCTATTAATCTTTTAGCTAACGTCAAAATAATTGTATTTATTCCCATTATTATTCGAATTGGATAAAAGGATGAAATATTTATTGTTTCTGATCATCATAGTTTCAATAACTGTCGGATTTATTTCCTGTGGTGAGAAAAAAGAGGAAGAAAACAAATCTCCGGAAAGCCAGCAGGTTGAAAATTCCCCTCAAAAGGATCAGGATATTCAGCGATATAACCTGGAGGTGATGAAGAAAAACGCTAAAGTTCGCACTCCATATGACACAATTGCTGTTATTGAATATGTGCTGAATAGTTATCCCGTAGGAACTTATCTGATTTATTTTGATAAAACAGTTACATACAATGTTCCTAAACCGGCTCTTGTTTATTATAACCAGTCGGGCGGCAATTATATCTTTGCGGTAATTGCTAAATCGAAACCGGGAGAAAGATTAATTGAATCCAAAAACATTATAGGTTACGATGAGAGTTTTGTCGATCTTGACAGCACAAAACTTGGTACCGCTTTCTTTTACCTTTGTCTTTTCAAATGTGCAAATAACCAGATTGCTACTGTCTGGGAAGCTCCCATTCCTGATCACGGCGGTTTTAACAGTATTTCCATGAACAAATGGGCCTATAATGGTACTCCCTATGTTGATATAAATTTTCACTATGCCCGTGGAATCGGCCATATAGATTATAATTATTTCCTTATTTATGGCATTTTAGGTCACCCGCATTTACTGATGACGTATAAGGGAATAAATTATCAGCGGACGATGGCTAATGTAAATAATGATATTTATCCTGATTACATGGAATATTTATATATCGATACAGGCGAAGAGGTAATTGCCCGCGATTCAATTCCTTTTATTTGGAGCGTTAAAGATAGTTTGTATATTAACACACGTAATAAAAAACAGACTCGTCCCTATTAAAAAAAATGCATATCTTTGTATATATCTTTCTGCTTAATAATCAGCTAAGCAGAAAGGGATACATATCCTGAATTAAGGCTAGATTATTTTGTTTTTGATTAATTACAAAACCTTAATTTATAATTTATAATTTTTAATTTTTAATTTATATGAATGATGTAGCAACATCACCGCTTTTGGATTATTTTGTTTCTCTAGGCTTTAATTATGACCAAAGTAATTGCAGGAAAGTTTTTAGATATTTTTCTTCAGTAGAGTCTGAAATAAATTCTCTTTACTATGGAGTAGGTGTGGTCGATCTTTCTTCGGAAGGAATTATAGAATTAAGAGGTAAGGATGTCCTCGATTTCCTCCACAGGATTACAACTAATTCGGTTAAAGAACTGCCCAAAGAAGGGATTTGTAAGACAATATTCACTTCAGAAAAGGGAAGGATCATAGATGCCTCAATCGTTCTGAATTTTGAGGATCATCAATTACTAGTATGCAGCAGTGCAAACAAACTAAAAGTAAAAAACTGGATTGAAAAATATATTATAGCAGATGATGTCAAAGTTACTGATACTCCCGAAAAGTATGTTTTGCTTCAGCTTTCCGGACCTCATGCTGAATCATTTCTTACTCTTATCTGCGGGAATATTTTGAATATTATTCTGCCTGACCGGTTCAGAGTGATAAACGCCGAAGGGATGCTCTTTTTTATTGCTAAGTTAATTAACTCAAAAGGGACTCCGATTTTTTGGATTCTTTCTGATAATATCAACGGTAAGAGAATGATCTCTTTCATGAATGATATGAAAGGACCTTTTGATTTCAATTTTGTCGGAGAGGATGCCTGGAATTCTTACAAGGTTGAACAAGGAATTCCTTCTGCTCCTAATGAAATAAATGACCGGTTTAATCCTAACGAACTGAATATGCTGGATATGATTAGTTTTTCAAAAGGGTGTTACATCGGGCAGGAAGTGATTGCCCGACTTAAAACCTATGATAAAGTTCAGAAACGATTGTACGGTGTTGTTTTTGATGAACATCTTGATCATAATGACAAGTTTACTTTATATGATGATGAAGATAATGAAGTTGGTTTTGTTACATCAACTGCTTTTTCTAATAAACTTAATAAGTATATCGGTATTGGAATAATCCGTAATTCATTTTTAGAGGATGGAATTCAACTGACTGCCAAGAATCCGTCTAAAACTCTTAAAGTAACTTTGCACAGTTTACCATTTAGAAAATGAAAATCTATACAAAAGGTGGCGATAAAGGCGAAACTGGTCTTTTCGGAGGCGAAAGGGTTC
>Ga0182027_10006648_pt1 | contig 17244 bp, 15 predicted proteins | sample 712E1DmetaG_FD_121300 | JGI IMG/M metagenome (GOLD analysis project Ga0182027, IMG submission 121300) | Permafrost microbial communities from Stordalen Mire, Sweden - 712E1D metaG (Illumina Assembly) | ecosystem: Environmental > Terrestrial > Soil > Wetlands > Permafrost | place: Sweden... | reverse complement strand
GTCGTCATGTCCCGGGGTGCCGGGTCGATCGAGGAGGCAGTCAAGCGATGACCGCGCGCATGTACTACGACAACGATGCAGATCCCAAAGCCCTCGCCGGCCAGAAGATCGCCATCATCGGCTACGGGAGCCAGGGCCACGCCCACGCCCAGAACCTGCACGACTCGGGCTACGACGTAACCGTCGTCGAGTCCAACCCCAAGGCCCGCGCCCTCGCCGAAGAGGCCCGTCTCAAGACGGCCGACATCGCGGACGCGGTCAAAGCCGCGGACGTGATCATGATCCTGGTCCCGGACACCATCCAGAAGAAGGTGTTCGAGACGTCGATCGAGCCGAACATGCACGCCGGCCAGCTGCTCATGTTCGCCCACGGCTTCAACATCCGCTTCGACCGAATCCGCCCGGGTGAGGGCATCGACGTCGGCATGGTGGCGCCCAAGGGCCCCGGCCACCTCGTCCGCTCCGTCTTCGAGCAGGGCGGCGGCGTGCCCGCTCTCTTCGCCGTGGAGAAGGACGCGACCGGCACCGCGCGTGCCCGCACCCTTGCATATGCGCGCGGCATCGGCGCAACCCGAGCCGGCGTTCTCGAGACAACGTTCAAGGAAGAGACCGAGACGGACCTCTTCGGCGAGCAGGTCGTGCTGTGCGGCGGCGTCACGAGCCTGATCAAGAACGGCTTCGAGACCCTGGTCGAGGCGGGCTACCAGCCGGAGCTGGCCTACTTTGAGGTCATGCACGAGCTCAAGCTCATCGTCGACCTGATGTACCGCGGCGGCATGAACTTCATGCGCTTCTCGGTCAGCGACACGGCCGAGTACGGCGACTACGTGTCGGGCCCGCGGATCATCGACGCCCGCGTGCGCGCGGAGATGAAGAAGGTCCTCGGCGAGATCCAGGACGGCACCTTCGCGGCGGCATGGATCGCCGAGAACGAGGCCGGCCTGCCGAAGTTCAAGAAGATGCGCGAAGCCGGTCGCGACCACCAGGTCGAGCAGGTCGGCGCCCGCCTGCGCAAGGCGATGCCCTTCCTCAATCCCGTGGAAGTCGTCGACGGCCAGCCGCAGGCTTCGGCAAAGTCCAAGGACTGATCGCACCATCGGTCGGGGAGTCCCCCGGGTCCGTTCGCATCTCTGACACGACGCCGGCGGCGCGAGCCGCCGGCGGTGTCTCCGAACTAATGGAGAAGCTCCCGTGACAACGCCAGGCCAGCCGCTGGATTCAGTCGCCGCTGCGGCGAGCCGAGGCCAAGGTGGATCGAGCACTGAAGGCGAGCGCACTTCGAACGTGCGTGAGCCGAGGAGCGCAGATCCAACGCCGGCATCGGCCGACCCAGGGGCGACGTATCGCCTCGTCGTCGTTCCCGGTGATGGGATCGGCCCGGAGGTGATTGCGGGCGGCCGGCGCGTGCTCGAGGCCGCCGGTCGGCTCTTCGGTTTCGGCTTCGAGTGGCAGAAGGTGCTGATCGGCGGCGTGGCCATCGACGCCTACGGCATGCCGCTGCGCGACGAGGACATGGCCGCGTGCGCCGCCGCGGACGCCGTCTACTTCGGCGCGATCGGCGATCCCCGGTACGACGATCCAAAGGCGAAGGTCCGGCCGGAACAGGCGCTGCTAGCCCTGCGCAAGGGCCTCGGTCTGTACGCCAACCTTCGGCCGGTCACTGTCCAGCCGGTGCTGCGCGGCAGTTCGCCGGTCCGCGAGTCGCTGCTCGAAGGCGTCGACATGCTGATCGTGCGCGAGCTGACCGGCGGGCTCTACTTCGGCAAGCCGTCGGGGCAGAGCGACGGGCCCAACGGCCGCGAGGTCGTGGACACGCTTTTCTACAGGGAAGGCGAGATCCGCCGCGTCGTGAAGCTGGCCTTCGAGCTGGCCCGCGGGCGCCGCAAGAAGCTGACCAGCGTCGACAAGGCAAACGTGCTGTCGTCCTCCCGGCTGTGGCGGACGATCGTGGAAGAAGTCAAGCCCGAGTACCCCGACATCACGGTCGAGCACCGGCTGGTGGACGCCTGCGCCATGACGTTGATCCAGCGGCCCGCCGTCTTCGACGTCATCGTCACGGAGAACCTCTTCGGCGACATCCTCTCGGACGAGGCCAGCGTTCTGGCCGGTTCGTTGGGGATGCTGCCGTCCGCGTCCATCTGCGAGCGGCGGACCGCCTACGGCCTTCACGGCCTGTACGAGCCGATCCACGGCTCCGCTCCGGACATCGCCGGCAAGGACGTCGCCAATCCCCTCGCCACGATTCTCTCCGGCGCGATGATGTTGCGCTGGTCGCTGGGCCAGCCGGCCGCCGCCGAGGCCATCGAGAAGGCCGTGGCCGACGCGCTGGCCGGCGGCTACCGCACGCCGGATCTCGTCGCCGCCACGGGCGAGCAGCCAGGCGACAAGAAGGTCGGAACTCAGGCCATGGCCGACGCAGTCGTCGCCGCGCTCGAGGCGGGCGCCGTCTCGGCTGCCGGCGCCGGAACAAAGGGGGCCGCCCAATGAGCGACCGCGTAATCCTCTACGACACGACGCTGCGCGACGGCACGCAGCGCGAGGGCCTGGTCGTCTCGCTGGCGGACAAGATCAAGATTGCCCGTCGACTCGACGAGTTCGGCATGGCCTACATCGAAGGCGGCTGGCCGGGCTCCAACCCCAAGGACGTCGACTTCTTTGCGGCCGCCCGGTCGATCGCCTGGAAGAACGCGAAGCTCGCGGCCTTCGGCTCGACGCGGCACCGCTCCAACCGCGCGGAAACCGACCCGAACCTGGTCGCGATCGTCGCCGCCGGCACGCCGGTCGTGACGATCTTCGGCAAGAGCTGGCTGCTCCACGTCCGCGACGTCCTCGGCGCCACGCCAGAGGAGAACCTGGCGATGGTCGCCGACTCCGTGGCCTTCCCGGCCGCCGCGGGCCGCGAGATGGTGTACGACGCGGAGCACTATTTCGACGGCTACAAGGACGATCCCGCCTACGCCCTGGCCACTCTCCGAGCGGCCCGGGACGCCGGGGCGAGCACTCTGGTCCTGTGCGACACCAACGGCGGCACCCTGACCGACCAACTCGTGGAGATCGTGCGGGCCACGTCCGCCGCCCTCGCCGCGGACGGCGGCCCAGAGGTGGTGTGGGGCATCCATTGCCACAACGACTCGGAACTGGCCGTGGCCAACTCCCTGGCTGCGGTCGCCAACGGTGTTCGCCACGTCCAGGGGACGATCAACGGCTACGGCGAGCGCTGCGGCAACGCCAATCTGGTCAGCATCCTGGCGGACCTGGAGCTCAAGTCGAAGTACGAGCCCGTCCCGGCGGGCCGCCTGGGCGAGCTGACGGAGATGGCCCGCTACGTGGCCGAGATCGTCAACATCGCCCCGGACGATCACCAGCCGTACGTCGGCCGCTCGGCGTTCGCCCACAAAGGCGGAGTCCACGGCTCGGCCACGGCCCGTGCCAGCAGTGCGTACCAGCACGTGGACCCGGGCGTGGTCGGCAACGTCATGCGCCTCGTGGTCAGCGAGCTCGGCGGCAAGGCCAACACGCAGCTCCGGGCGGAGCAGCTCGGCCAGCAGCTCGACGGCGTCGATCCGAAGGCGCTCAGCCTGGTCATCAAGCAGCTCGAGGCCGAAGGCCTCGCCTTCGAGGGCGCCGAGGCGTCGTTCGAACTGCTGGTGAAGCGCCACAAGGCCGCCTACGCGCGACCCTTCACGCTGTGCGACTACACCGTTCTGGTGGAGCAGCGCGGCGGCGCCGAGCTGCTCGCCGAGGCCACGGTCAAGGTCGAGGTCGCAGGCGAGGTGCTCCACACGGCCGCCGATGGCAACGGCCCGGTCAACGCCCTGGACTCCGCCCTGCGCAAGGCTCTGGGCGCCTTCTACCCGCAGCTCGACTCGGTGCACCTGGTCGACTACAAGGTCCGCATCCTCGACAGCGAGGAAGCCACGGGCGCCCAGACGCGGGTCATCATCGATTCGTCCAACGGCGTCCTCGAATGGTCGACCATGGGCAGCGGCACGAACATCATCGCGGCCTCCTGCCAGGCCCTGTGCGACTCGCTCGAATACGCCATCTGGAAGACGGGCGCGGAAGTGCGGCGCCGCGACGAGCGCCACTTCACCACCGTCGCGCCCGGCAACGGGGCGGCCGGCGCCGCGCGGCCCAGGCGGGCCGACTAGCCGGAGGAGGGTTCGATGGCATCGCCAGCGTCCGGAGTTCGATCGGCGCCGGAGCCGCCCGAAGCCTCGCCGCGCGTCGCGTTCCAGGGAGAGCCCGGCGCCTTCTCGGAGGACGGCGTCCTTTCGGCGTTCCCGGCTCCGGAGGCCGTGGCGATGCCGACGTGGCGGGCCGTCTTCGAGGCCGTGCACGAGGGATCGGTCGATGCCGGCGTCGTCCCAATCGAGCGGTCGGCCGGCGGCAGCGTGCGCGAGATCTACGACCTGCTCTTCAAGTTCGACGAGATCCGGATCGCGGCCGAGGTGACGGTGCCGGTCCGGCTGGCCCTGCTGGCCCTGCCGGGCCAGACGCTCGACCAGATCGAGCGCGTGTACAGCATCGCCCAGGCGCTGGACCAGGCCGACGAGTTCCTGCGCTCCCGGCCGTGGCAGGTCATGACCAGCTACAACACCGCCGGCGCAGCCAAGTCCATCGCCGAGAAGCGCGAGATGGGCGGAGCCGCCGTGGCCTCCGCTCGGGTCGCCCCGTTGTACGGCCTGGAGGTGCTCGCCGCCGACATCCAGACCGGCGACGCGAACCGGACTCGCTTCGCCGTCGTCGCGCGCGATCCACTACCTGATTCGTGGTTCGTCCCGGCGGCGCTGGCGGGCCCGCTGAAGACGACCCTGGTCTGGGCGGTCCGCAACGTCCCGGGCAGCCTGTATCGATGCCTCGGCTGCTTCGCCGAGCGCAGGATCAACCTGTCGCGCCTGGAGTCCCGACCCAGCCGGGGCGTGCGCTGGGAATACGTCTTCTGGGCGGATATGGACGCGGACCCCGAGTCGCCGGACTGCGCCGCGGCGCTCGCGTCCCTGCTGCGCGAGGCCGTGATGGTCCGGGTGGCGGGGGTCTACCACCGAGCCGCCGAAGACTAGCTGGGCCCAGGCCCGGCGCGCCGCGGGCCCTCGCCCGAGCTATCGAGATCCGGCGGCTCTGTTCGCGCGGTCGCGCCGGCGGCGCTGCAGCGTGAAGATGTGGCGCACGATTCTGTCCTGCGCCCCTTCTGAGATCGACGTGAAGCGCATCGCGACCAGCGTCGTGGGGCCGACTCCGGGGCGCGGCAGCCTGGGTCTGCCGCCCGGTCCGAGCTCCGTCATCTCCTCGATGCGTATCACTTCGGCTTCCGCGGTGACGGCGCCGGGTCCGAGCGCGACGCGGATCTCGAGCTCGTCGCCCGCGGCGACCATCGCCTCGCCCGGTTGAACGACGAACTGGATCCCGCCCGCGCTGATGTTGCGCGTCGTCCCCTTGCCGGTCAGGCCTGCGCTCCCGCTGTCGCTCTGGTTGGTGACCGTGTATGCGACCGGACACTGGGCGTCCAGACGGAGGTGATCTCGCCGCCGGACAAGTTGGAAGTCGCTCGGCCATTCGATCGAGAACAACCGCGAGCGGCTTGCGCCGAGGTGGCTCAGGAAAGTTGAGGCCGCCACCATCGCCGCCCCCTCGCGCCTGAAGGTCAAGTGCAGCGGTTGGTCCGGCCGCAGCCCCTGCAGGCCGGGATCCGGTCGAACCAGGCCCAGCCAGAGGCTCGTCGGCATCACGTTGACGACGACCGCGCGCAGGCCAACCACCTTCCCGTCGATTTCGGCCTCGACGAGAACTGGGTCGTGAACGGCCGGCTGTCCGTTTGTTTCGATCATCATCTCCGCGACCGCTCGTTCGGACGCGCAATGCTGGGATGGCGTGAACGCGCCGGTCCGGCGCCGGTAGCTCGCAGGTCGCAGGGCACGGACGACCTGACCGGAGGCAGTGGCCGCCGGGCCGAGGATACAGCCTGTCGGACTAAGAATCGGCCTCGGCGCCGGACGGCTTGAGAAGTCGGGCTTTCGGGGCCCGGCGGGCGCTCGAACCGGGTGTCCAACGTCATTCGGCCCCCGGCCCGGTACCCCTTTGGTCCGGTTCCTGCGCCCGCTTGTTGCATGAGCCCGAGCAGGACCGCCCGCCAGCCGATGGTCCGGGTGCGGGCCGGCAACGTAATCGGCGATTCACCTACTTAACTTGAGGTGACCAACGTACCAGCAGTGCAAACCCGGAGGTCCGGTTGTGAGGTCCTCATTTCGGGGGTTTCATGGCCCCATCGCGTAGGGCCTACTCGGGGGAGCGGTGCCCAAGAGCACCTTCGCGGTGGCCCTCGCCGCCCGGCCGACCGGATGTACCGGCCACCGGCCGTGACACGAAGGAAAATGGCGTATGGAAAGCACGAAGGAGACCCACCGGCGCCGCAGGCGAGGCCTGCTCGCCCTGCTGATGGCAGGGACCGCACTCATCAGCGCCACTGGCGCAACCATGTCGCTGGCTCTGTTCACCGACAGCGTCTCCGCCAACGCCAACACGTTCACCACCGGTACGATCCACATCGGGATCAACCCGACGGCGACCATCCTGAGCGACGTAACGATGATGCCGGGCGACACCGTCAACGGGTCCGTCGTCATCACCAACACCGGAACCGCGCAGATGCGCTACGCCGTCTCCGGCTCCGCCACGAACACGGACGGCAAGGGCCTGGCCTCGCAGATCACGCTCACCATCCGCCAGCCGGATACCGCCGGCGGCACGACCTGCACCAACTTCACGGGCGTGCAGCTGTTCACAGGCGTGGTCCCGTACGCCGAAGGCAACCTGATCGGAACCTTCGCGACACACCCGAACGGCGGCCGCACGTTGGGCGCGGGCCTCTTTGAGACCCTCTGCTTCCGGGCGGCGCTTCCGCTCTTGACACCGAACGCCTACGAGGGTGCATCGACCACGATGACCTTCACCTTCTATGCCGAGCAGACGGCGAACAACTAGTAGCGCTTCGGCTGCACCGACGCCGGCCGTGACTCGTCTTGACGGGTCACGGCCGGCGGTTCGGCACTCTGGAAGGACAAGCAGGGACCCATGAGCACAGCACTGCGAGTGACGCGCTGGCTGCTCGATCTGGCCCTCATGGTGCTCGTGTTGTCGGTCCTCTCCCTCGTTCTTGCCGCCAACATCGGCCCCGGCGTCGGCCATCAACTGGTCGTCATCCGGGGCTCCTCGATGTCGCCGGCAATCCCGCTGGGAGCCGTCGTAGACATCACTCGCGTCCAGCCGCAAGACCTCAAGGTCGGCGACGTGGTCACCGTGAAGTCGCCAGGGGGCACGGTGTACACCCACCGCATCGACCGGATCGTCTCCCTGCCGGACGGGCTGTACATCGAAACCCAGGGCGACGCGGTTGGTCACCCCGACACGCCGCTCCAGCCGGTATCCGAAGTCGTCGGGCGGGTCACGTTCTCCCTGCCGTTCCTGGGGTTCCTGCTGTACATGCTGACCATCCCGACCGGCGTACTAGCGATCTTCTCACTGGCCCTCACCATGCTGCTGTGCATCTGGCTGCTGGAGGACCTGGAGCAGCACGCCGTCAGGGTGGAACAGGAACCGTACGAGTGCGAGCTGGCGAGGACCCTGGACGCGTTGCGGATGGGGAGGCTCGGATGAGCCTGCGTCGGCTGCGTGTCGCCCTCATGCTGGTGCTGGTCCCGGCGACGCTCTTCGCGCAGTCGGGAACCAGCCTCGCCCTGTTCACCGAAGCCAAGGCTGCTGCCGCCAACACCTTCAGGACGGGCATCTGGGGCCCCAACGTGACGTTCGCCAGCAAGGCCGCGCCCAGCGGCGACGGCTACCTGTATGACACGATCAGCGGGACGGGCTTCCTGCCCGGCCTGAAGATCGTCATCATCGCCTACGAGTTCGGCACCGGCGGCTGGATCCCTCTCGGTGACTATGGCCTGAACCCGACCTCTGCCGCGGACGGGTCGTTTACCACCTCGTTCGAGGAGAACTGCATAGACGGGGCCGGTGTCCAGCAGACGACCGATCTGCCGGTGACCGTCACGGCGACGGACGGCACGAACACCGCGACCGATGGCGGCACCATCGTCTGCAGCCTGTATGGACACTAGCAGGACCCTGGACGCATTGCGGATGCGCGAGAGGCTCGGATGAGCGTGCGTCGCCTTCGCGCTCCTCTCGTCCTGACGCTCGCACTTGCGACGCTGCTGGCCCAGGCCGGATCCAGCCTGGCCCTGTTCACTGATTCGAAGGCCGCCGGCGCCAACACCTTCACGACGGGCACCTGGGGCGGACCCACGGTAGCGTTCACCAGCTTCTACTCTGGCGGCGGCAGCCCGTACGGGTCGCAGTACAGCCTCACGGACACGATCAGCGGGGCGGGCTTCCTCCCCGGCCTCAAGCTCGTTATTGTCACCTACGAGTTCGGCACCAAGGTCCCGATCGCTCTTGGTGACTATGGTCTGAACCCGACCTCTCAAGCGGACGGGACGTTCACCATCAGTTTCGTGGAGAACTGTGTCGACGGGGCTGGTATCCAGCAGAACACCGATCTGCCGGTGACCGTCACGGCGACGGACGGCACGAACAACGCGATCGGTGGGGGCACCATCGTATGCAGCAAGTGGACGTCGTAGTTCCTGTGCAGCCGCCCGTAGTCCGATAACAGGAAGGGTGACCCCTTCGGCCCTTGAGGTCGCCAGGCTGGACGTCCGCTGGGCGAATCGGTTGTAGGTAATCCATCCCGCGTGCGCGGTCGCAAAGTGAGGTGAGGGTGAGCAGCAACACTCTCTCGGTTGAGGCGGAGCAAGTCCGCCGACGCGCGGCCGATCTGGCCGGCGAGCTGTCCCGGGCGGCGCGTGGCTCGGCCACGATCGCCCAGGAGCGCGCGATCCTGCGCATGGTCGGAGTGGACGGCCTGGATCGAGCCGGCCATCCGCTGGCCGCGTCGATGGCCGAGCGGTACTGCAGCCCCGACCGGGACCGGCTGGCGAGTGGCGTGATCCTGCCGTTCGCCGTGGCCCTGCTCGAATACGACCTGTCCGCTCGAGACCTCGGGCTCGAGGTAGCGTCGGGCGCGGTCGACCTCGGGCTCGAGGCCGAGTTGCTGGACCGACCCGGGCGGCAGGCCGCCGCCGAGGCTCACGCGTCGCGGCTGCTGGCCGCGGCGCTGGCCCGATTCGACGCCAACCGGACTGCCGCCCGGGACATGCGCGACGTGCTCGGGCTGGCCGACGAGCCCTGGCTGGGAGTGGCCCTGCAGGCGGCCGAGGTGGGGCCCGCCGCCGAGGAGACGAAGGCGCTCGTCGGGGAGGGCGCCGACGTCGTCCAGGTTCGAATGCCGGCCAGCTGGGAATTCGCCGAGGCCCGGCGGCATGTGGGCCTCGAGACGCCCGGGCTCTTCGAGGTCGAGGGGCGGCCGGGCACGGGCGGCAGGAGATCCGGCGCTCGCGGGTCAGTCGGGCGGCTGACCGATCGGCGTCGCGGCGCCCGGGCGCGTTCGGCGCCCCAGCAGCGGTTCGAGCGCGACCTCGTCCCGGCCGGCAGCCAGCGGGGTCTGGCGGCGCTTCGGAAAGCGGCCGACGACGCGGCCGCGGAACGAGGCTGCTACGCCAGCCTGATGACGGTCACCTCCGCCTTCGCCGCGCCCGAGCAGGCCGTCGTTGCCGCGTTCGAGCGGATCGACTTCGTGGAGGCCGATCCGATTCGCGAGATCGTCGACGACAACGTCGATCCGGAGCGTGCGCTGGCCGACCACGCCTTTGCGCACCGGCTTCACGCACGGGCCGGTTGCCGGGTCGTGATGGGTCCCGGGCCGCTGGCGCTCGGCGCCGACGTGGCAAGCGGCATTCCTTCCGACGCCGCGACGCGGGCCGGGCGAGCCCTCGCACTTCAGGCCCTGGGCGTGGAGCTGGCTCTCGCCGACGGTCTCGCCGCGGACCGGCTGCTGCTGGGCGCGGTGCCCGACTGGGTCGCCGAGGACGGCAACGCGCGCGCCATCCTCGTCCAGGCGTGGCTGCGGGGCCTGGTCTTTCCGGGCCACCGCCTGGTCGTCGGCGAGCCACGAGCCGACAATCAGCCGCCCGGTCGAACCACGGCTCTCGTGACGGCGCTCTCGGGGGCTGCGGCGTCACTCGTGGTCAGGGACAGTGCCGCAGGCAGCGTCTCCGAATCCGCCGCGGACCTGAGAGCGGCCGCTTCGACGGCCGCGGCCCTGCGGGCGGCGCTGGGCGACGGCATGTTGCACGGAGATGCGGCGGAACTGGCGACACGGACGCTGCGCGCCGCGAACGCGGCGCTGGAGCGTCTCGCCGGCGAGGGGTGGGGGAGTCTGCTCGGGCCCGCCGGACGTGGCACAGAGGCCGAACCATTCGGCCGCGGCGCGGTCGTCGAGCGCGCCACAGGCCCAACCTCGAGCTCCCGGCTGCTGGCCGCGCTGAAGTAGATGGGGCCTCCGGCCCCACGCCGCGGAGCGCCGGCGGCAACCGCCGACTGTGGCTACCACGGTCGGCCCCGGTGCTAGGATGGCCGGCGGGACGGGAGCCAGCGCAGAGGAGAGACAACTGAGCAGTTCGAACGAGCGCACGGTCGCGCTCGGGGGGCGCCGCGTGCCAGTCGTCGTGGTCGCCGGTCTGGTCGCCCTCTTCGCCGTCTGGCTCGGCATCGTCTATTTCGCCGAACCGTGGGCCCAGTCTGCTCTGCCGTCCGGCATGGACGCTCGGTGCTATTGGGTGCCCAGCCTCTCGAACCCGTACTTGAACTCGACCTGGACCGAGCAGATCGCGTACCCGTACTCGCCGGCCTTCCTGCAGATCCTGCAGCCGATTCGGCTGCTGCCCTGGCAGCTCTTCATGGCCGTCTGGGCCGCGATCTTGATGGCGGCGATGGTCTACCTGACCGGCCCGCGGCTGATCCTCCTTGGCCTTGCCTTCTTTGGCCTGATGGAGATCTGGGGCGGCAACATCGAGCTGCTCATCGCGGTGGCGATCGTCCTCGGGTTCCGCTGGCCGGCGACGTGGGCGTTCGTCCTGCTCACCAAGATCACACCCGGCGTCGGCCTGCTCTGGTTCGCGGTCCGCCGCGAATGGCGCGCCCTGGCGATCGCTCTCGCGGCGACGGTCGCGGTCGTGGCGGTCTCGGCGGCGATCCAGCCGAACGCGTGGCTGGCGTGGCGCGACGTCCTCGTTTCGAATGCCGGCAAGAACGGGACCTGGGCCGCGGTCCCGGTTCCGTTCCTGGTGCGCCTTCCGCTCGCCGTCGTGCTGGTCGTGTGGGGCGCCCGCAGGAACCACCGCTGGACGGTGCCCGTTTCGGCGATGCTCGCCCTGCCGGCGCTCTGGTACGGCGGCTTGAGCATCATGCTCGCCACGCTGCCGCTGCTGGGAGCGCGGACGTGGGGTGAGGTTCGCCAGGTGCTGAGTGGCGGTTGGTCGGAGCTTGCCGGCGAAATCGAGCACCTGCCCCGACCGTTCGGCCGCGGCTCCGCTCCCATAGGCTGAGTTGAGGCCGCCTCGGGCCCCGGCGCCACCCCGCTCCGGGCCCCGCCCTGCCCCGGCGCCGAGCGCATGAAGTGGCCTTGCTCGTACGATAGGCGCCAATAGCGGTCGAACGCATCAGGGAGGAGAACCAAGTGCCCGAACCTTCTCTGTTGCCGGCCCGCGACAGCGCCTGGCCGACGCTTCACGTGTCGCGGCATCCGGCGATCCTTCACAAGCTCCGGATCCTGCGGGACGAAAAGACCGAGCCCAAGAAGTTCCGCGAGGTCGTCCGCGAGTTGTCGTGGCTGCTCGGCTACGAGGCGCTGGCCGACGTCGAAGTCCGCCCTCTCACCGTCACCACGCCCCTCGAGACGACGGATGCCCACGAGCTGGGCGTGCGCATCGGCCTGGTACCGATCCTGCGGGCCGGCCTGGGCATGGTCGACGCCATGCTCGAGCTGATGCCCACGGCCGAGGTCTGGCATCTCGGCCTCTTCCGCGACGAGCGGACGCTGCGGCCGGTCGAGTATTACAACAAGCTGCCGGACTCGGCGACGGTGGACCTGTGCCTGATCCTGGATCCGATGCTCGCCACCGGCGGATCGGCCACGGCAGCGATCGAGGTCCTCAAACGCTGGGGCGCGACGCGGATCAAGCTCATCAACCTGATCGTGGCGCCCGAAGGCGTCGACGTCGTCACCGCCGCCCATCCCGACGTCGAGATCTACTGCGCGGCCGTGGACCGGCAACTCAACGAGCACGGCTATATCATGCCGGGCCCGGGCGACGCCGGCGACCGCCAGTTCGGGACGGGCCGGGCGGGGTAGCGCCCGGGCTCATCGCCAAAGAGAAGCGGGCGGCCTTTCGGGCCCCGGCTCGTAAGGACCGGGGATTTGCCAGCCGGTTAGGGCACCCGAGCGTGCCATAGAAGGTGTCACACAGGACGGGCAGGATGAGGAGGGCAAACTCCCCACTCTGACCGTCCCGTTTCACGTCCGCGACTTGCCGCCCACGTCGAACGCCCGAGCTGCCCCATGGCGGAGCACGCTGGCGGATACGTCTGGTTCGATGGCGTCTACTCCACGAACCAGGTGCACCAGCGAACACGCTTCAAGTGCGCGCCACACCCCGATCAGAACCAAGCGGATGGCTCACCCGGCTGGAAGCGACACCCGTTCTATGTCCAGATGCCGCGGCGAGAACCGCTCCGCACCCTGGCTACGCTCGACCGGATCTGCGACGAGTGCGAGCACCTTCTGGTGCGTTCGGAAGGTCCCGTCACGCCGCATCGGTTCATCTTCTCGGCACGCGAGGCGGCCAAGGTTCTGGTCAAGGTTGCCACCGGCGAGACATACCGAGACGCGTCACGAGAAGTGCGCGACATCGCCAACCGCTTCGTCGCCACTGGCGCCAACGGCCATGGCATTGCCAGCAATAACGGATCACTGGCGGCGGACTATCTCGATCTCTTCGCAGATGTCGTCTACGACCACTACAAACCCGCGGCCTGGCCGGAGATAGTGGCCCTCGACGCCCTGCCGTTCCGCGTCCGCGACTGGGTAAAGGGCAAGTCGATTCCGGGCGGCAAGCCCGTTGCCAGCATCCTCGGTGCGTTCGGATACCCGGCTGCCGGCAAGAAGGGCCGCGTCTGGCACCTCGCCATCTCGGGCGGTCTCGACCGACTCTCGTGGGTTGCGTTCCTTCGCTCGATGCCGACCGACCCCAACAAGCCGCCGACGTGGGTCGTGTGCGACGACGACGCGGCAATCCAGGGCGCGGTCAAGGTCGTGTGGCCCGAAGCGACGATCTACATCTCCGACGGGCACATCCAGCGCAACGGCCTTGACCGGATCCGGGGCGACTTCGGCGGGCGTCGCACGGAGGTTGAGACGGCGATCGAGCACTCGACGAGGGGTCCGGCCCAATGGGCGGCGCTCGAAACTCTGGCGGCCAGCGTGCCAGACAACGCCACCTTGATCGCTTGGATCAAGGGGAAGCGGCCCCTGATGGCGCGCCAGTTCGCGGTTGTCAGGCCGGGCCATCCGCAAGGCGCGGGCGCGCTCGAACAGTTCTTCACGGTTCTCCGCGACGCGATCGGGATCCGGCGCTACCGGTTCCGCAACGCCGGGCGGCTCGAACGTCTCGCCAAGATGGTCGCCCTCCGTCGTGCGAAGTTGAGCGACGAACGTAGGTTCGCACGCATCATCCGCACACACCTGGACGCACGCGCCGGCAGGGTCGGCGTCGGCTTCCGGGAGCGCGCCGATCACGATGGCGTGTCGTCCATTGCTGCGCTCGAACGCGGTGCGATTGTGCGCCGTGCCGCCGCAGTGGGCTTCAAGTTGGCGCCCGACTTCGACCCCAAGAAGGCTCGATCGCAGGTCTCGGACGCCGCGGGTCGCCATGCGGCCAAACAGCGCCTGAACGCACTTCCGCCAAGTGAGCAAAGGGCCGTGAAGGAAGCCAAGCGGGCTTACATGCGCGACTACATGGCCAAGCGACGCGAGCGCGAGGACTCCGATCGGAAGGCGAAGGGTCTTCCGCCGATCAAACGGAAAGGCGCATACGGACCGAGGAAGCAGAAACCCTTGAGCGTCATCTCGCCCGAGGAGCTGGCCCACCCGAGCGAGGACTTCTGACCCCTCTCCGCCGCGATCAGCTCGGCAGCCAGAATGGCCACCATGGTGGCACGGTCCCGGGGCAAATGCCAGGCTGATTGAGCTTGAACGGATCCGAGTCAGTCTGTGGCAGCAGCCAGATGAACCACAGATACGCCACGATTACTGCCGCAACGAAGCCGATGACTGCCCCGGCCTTGGGCCAATAGCGCCCGAATACCGCGTCCAGAACCCCGAAGACGATCCATGTTGAGCCAAGGACTAACGGCGACGTGACCAAGAGCCGAAGGCCTTGGACCATCGACGCTCCGGCCTGGCAATCAGCCCACGCCTTCGACAGAAGCTGCCACCAGAGGAATGTCAGGGCAACGCCGACCGCCAATCCGCCCAAACATCCTCGGGCCAGCCAATGCGGCGCAGCGACCCGACGTTGCTGCTGTGGTTCGATCTCCATTTCCATTGACTGACCCCTCGTCATGCGCTTGCCATCAGCCTACGAGCCTCGGCGGCAGATAGCAGTCTGCGGGCCGACATGGCGCGACCGCCCAACGCGAAAAGAAGAGACCCGGCCTGCGGACAGGTCGGGTCTTGGTCTTGGACCTTCGGGCAAATCCCCGGTCCTTACGAGCCGGGGGCGTCTGTGCCGCCCGTTTCGCATCTGCGAGGGTTTTGTCAGGAGGCCGCGGCGGGTGACTCCACCTGCGCGCCCATGCCGAACCTGTTGAGGATCTGGTAGATCACCAGGGCGCCGATGCAGGCGGTGCCGATTCCGGCCACCTGGAAGTCGCCCTGGGTGATGACGAGGTTGCCGGCACCCAGTGTCAGCGCCACTGCGGCCGTAATGAAGTTCTTGTTGTCCGTGAAGTCGACCCTGTTCTCGACCCAGATGCGGGCACCGGTGGTGGCGATCAGGCCGAAAAGGACGATCGCCATGCCGCCCAAGACGGCCTGCGGGATCGAATGAACCAGGGCCCCGAACATCGGCGAGAAGCCGAGCAGGATTGCCACGACCGCGGCGATCACGAAGACCAGGCTGGAGTAGATCTTGGTAACGGCCATGACGCCGATGTTCTCGGCGTAGGTGGTGACGCCTGTGCCGCCGCCCGAGCCCGAGACCATGGTGGCAACACCGTCAGCGAGAAAGGCACGGCCGATGTACGGATCCAGGTCGCGGCCGGTCATCGTCGCGACGGCCTTGATATGGCCCAGGTTCTCGGCCACGAGGACGATCGCCACCGGGACGATGAGGATGATGGCGTGCGTGTCGAACTGCGGCGCGGTCAGGGCCGGCCAGCCGAGCAGCTGGGCGTTGCCGATCGAATTGAGATCGATGTTGGGGCCGCCGAAATGGAGGATGTTCGAGAGAAGGCCGTACAGGCAGTAGCCGAACACGCCGCCGATGAGGATCGGCAGGCGGCGTGTCATTCCGGGGCCGTACACGGCGATGATCGCCACCGCGAGAGCGGTGATGATGCCGACGAGGATGCCAAAGTTGTCCGTCGCCGCGCGGCCCGAGGTCATGTACCCGATCGCGGAAGGCGCGAGGTTCAGGCCGACCACCGCGACCACGGCCCCGGTCACGACCGGGGGCATCAGGAACTCGACCCATTTGTACCCGACCGCCATGACGATCAGGCCGATCACGGCGTACACCGCACCGCAGGCGATGATGCCGCCCAGGGCGACCGGGATGTTGTGGCCGCCGCCGATGGCCTCAGCCGACATGACCACGGCGATGAACGAGAAGCTCGAGCCGAGGTAGCTCGGAACCCGGCCGCGGACGAAGACGAAGAAGATCAGCGTTCCGATTCCCGAGAAGAAGATGGCCGTGTTCGGGTTGAAACCCATGATGACCGGCGCCAGCACCGTCGCCCCGAACATGGCGAAGATGTGCTGGATGCCCAGCGCCACCGATTGCCCGGCCGGCGGCCGCTCGTCCGGGGCGATGATGCCTTCCCGTTTGACGGTCCACTGGAACATGCCACGGACATACCCGATGGCAGCAGCCATGAGCGACCTCCTCCGACCTAAGAGCTCTCCTCCGGGCGTGACGGTCCCTTGCGTCAGGGCACCCGGGCGTCCGATTAGGGTCGCAAAAAGGGCCGGCTCTCGCGCGCCCGCGGCGTAGCCTTGTGTGGGTAAGCGGTGGGCAACTCGTGCGGTTCGTCCCCATGCCAGGCGGCGCGTGCCCTGCCGGGCCTATGCTGGCAATATATGGGCAGGCAGGCCGCGCCGCGGGGTCATGGACTGGGCATTGGATCGCGGCCACCCGAATGGCCAAGCATCGGAGCCACATGACTACCCAGCCGTCTGCACCTCAGGCATCTCCGACTCCGCCAGTCGACCCGACGGCATCCGGCGGCCTGACCTCGGCCGAGGCGGCCCAACGACTTCGCCAGGACGGTCCCAACGCGTTCGGTGGCGAGGGCCGCCGCGGTCCGCTGAAGGTCCTCCTCAGCCAATTCGCGAGCCCGCTCGTACTGATCCTCGTCGCTGCCAGCCTGGTCAGTATCGCGGTCGGCGATCGCGTCGAGGCCGGCATCATCCTGACCATCGTGGCCATGAGCGCCCTTCTGGGCTTCGTCCAGGAGGCCCGTTCCGAGGCGGCCGTAGCCGCGCTCCAGGCCCGTCTGGCACTGCGCGCTTCCGTGATCAGGGACGGCAAGCAGCAGGAAATCCTGATCCGTGACGTCGTCCGCGGCGACGTCGTGGTACTCGGCGCAGGCGACATCGTGCCGGCGGACGCGCGCCTGCTCGAAGCCAACCACCTGTTCATCGACGAGTCGTCGCTGACCGGCGAGTCTGCCGCCGCGCTCAAGCCCCCTCGGCCCGGCGTGCTCGATCCGGACAAAGAGGATGATCGAGCCGGGCTGGCCTTCTTCGGGACGAGCGTGGTGAGTGGCACTGGGACGGCCGTCGTCACGGCCACCGGCGCCAGGACGAGCTATGGGACAATCGCCCACCGGCTCGCCGAACGGGCGCCCGAGACCGACTTCCAGCACGGCGTCCGCGCCTTCAGTCTGCTGATCGGCCGGGTCACGCTAATCCTCGTGGTCGGCGTCGTCGCCATCAACGTGGCCCGGCAGCGGCCGCTCTTCGACGCCCTGCTCTTCTCCATTGCCTTGGCTGTCGGTCTTACGCCC
>Ga0182027_10006647_pt1 | contig 17247 bp, 30 predicted proteins | sample 712E1DmetaG_FD_121300 | JGI IMG/M metagenome (GOLD analysis project Ga0182027, IMG submission 121300) | Permafrost microbial communities from Stordalen Mire, Sweden - 712E1D metaG (Illumina Assembly) | ecosystem: Environmental > Terrestrial > Soil > Wetlands > Permafrost | place: Sweden... | reverse complement strand
GCGCCCTAGGCCATAAGCCTCCATCTCATCTTGCCGCCGCGCCGGTTGTAATTCGCAATCCCACCCCCAAGGAGAAGTTCTCATGCCGAGCCTATTTTCCAACCTCCAGCCCGGATCGAGCTACATCATCGTAGACCGGCGCGGGCAGCGCTTCGTTGGCATCTTCGTGCGAATCGTGAACGCGAACGGCGCCCCAGCCGCCGAGTTCAGACAGGTCCTTCAGGCCAGCAACAAGCAGATGATCCCCGGCGCCCGCTTCCTCGAGTCCCAGGTCTCTCGAATCTCTTTCGCGCCCGACAACCTCTTCTAGTCGGGCCCGCCAGCTCGCAGTCAAACGCCGATCGGAGCCCTCTGGTTCTGACCGGCGTTTGGTCGCCCAGGCGAACAGTATACTGCTCATCTGAACATTTTCACGACCGGGTCTATTCTTAGGCGCCCCTGCGATGTAGCTCAGTTGACCACCAGAGACTCTGCGCGCAAGATGGTCATGAGCCCAGAGACCGCAACCGCGGCCGTGAGGCCAGTGAGGATGAAGCCATGGGTCCATTTGCCACCGACATCTGCATCTGCAGCCACGGCATCGAGCGACACACCCCGGCCGACGACTACGGTCCGATTGACTTCTGCCATGGACGCCCGCTGGCCGGCCACACCTTTGGCGACCGGCTCATCGGCAAAGAGGGCCCGTGCAAGTGTCGTCGGTTCTCTTCCATCCCTGGGCCGACGGCCAAGAAGGTCCGAGTTCGCAAGCCATGAAGAAGTCCGCCCGGCCATCCCCGGCCCCGGCCGATGAAACAGAGTATCTTGTCCAGCTTCGCGCCGAGGCAGCAGAACTGGCCAAGATGGCCGAAGAATTCAAGGCCTTTGCTCTGGAGCAGCAGAAATTGGGCAGCGTACAGCAGACCGCCAAAATCGCGGACGGCGTAGCTCGCCTACGGGCCGGCGCCCAGGGCGTCCCGTCCAAGGAGAAATAGTCGATGTATCTCAAGAAGGCGAGTTATGATTCGGTCAAGGCGCGCATCCTGGCTCTGGATGCAGCCGAACGGGCGTTGCCTTCACCTCCCTCATTGACCGCGCGCCTGCGTCGAGCCGAGCGTGGTGCCCAAGACCTGATGACCCGCATGGAAATCATCAAGGCCCGGGTCCGGGCCGCCGAGCCCACTCACGAAGCGGGCCCGATCAGAGAGTGGAACAAGCTCAAAGACGATCTGGCCCGCCGCGAGGCCAAGTTGGACAAGTCCGTACCGGGCAAATAACCTTTTGGAGGAAATCATGGCCGACCGCACCACAATGAACAAGCAGCCCCTGCAATATGCTGTCTATTACGAGACGACGATGCGCAAGTTCATCGGCTCCTCGCACATCAAGATCGAGCGCGCCCGCGCTGTGGCTCAACATGAGGCCCAAATACTCGGGCCGGCCTGGAGCCTGTATGTGGTCAAGCTCGCAGTCCCGGGATACTACGACCAGTTTGGTGCCTTGCCCCGCTTCGAGATTCTCGAGGGCCCGATGCTCGGCCAGAAGAAGTAGGGGACAATTATGCGAATTCAGACCGGTCAGCCCATGCCTTTCGGCGTCCTGTATGAGAACCGGACAACCGGCTTGCGACGCTTCTTCTCCTGTCACGCCGAACTGGGCCAAGCTCGAGCTATTGCCGAGATTCAGGCCGCAGGCATATCCGGGAGCGACTGGAAGATATATGTAGTCAAGTCCACCAGATCAGACCAGTCTCTTGATTTCCACGAGAATGCGAATCCTTCCGGTTACACAATTCTCGAAGGTCCGCTGCTCGGTCAGAAACGCTAGGAGATCATCATGCCAGCCCCGACTCGCAACCACACCCCCAACAGAAGCCTGCAGTTTGCCATCCTGTATGTGAACAAGCTCACCAGATCGCGGCGCATCGGCTCCTCGCATGTCAAGCTCGAGCGGGCTCGAGCCATGGCACAGACCGAGGCCGCTTCGCTCCCCGGTGGCGCTTGGGAATTGTATGTGGTCAAACTAAAAGCCCCTGGACGCTATATTGGCTTCCTGCACCCACGCTTCGACGAGTTTGAGATTCTCGAGGGGCCATTCTCGGGCAAGGTTTAAGACCGACGCGCAACAGATTCGCGCTTATCAGACTTGCGCCCTACGCCGCTCCACCCTATACTGGCCCTATGAACACACCCCGCCCTCTCTCCCACTTCCATCTGGTCACGCGTACAGAAACCTACGTGCGCGCCCAGATGGGCGCTGACCCCACCGGCCACGATTGGTGGCATGCCGCGCGCGTCCGCGATCTGGCCGTGCGCATCGCCCTCGCCGAGGGGATCGCCGGAGAGAGCCTGGAGCTGGTCGAGATCACCGCCCTGCTGCACGACCTGGAAGACGAGAAGTTCTCAGGATCGGCGACTGCCGGCCCGGAGGCCGCCAGGACCTTCTGCCTCGAGGCGGGCTGCTTGGCTGAGTTTGCCGCGCAAGTCGCCGACATCATAGCCGCCATGAGCTATGCCGGCGCTCTGGTCGCCGATGTGCCCATGACGCTGGCCGGCCAATGTGTGCGCGACGCCGACCGACTCGATGCCATGGGGGCCATCGGCATTGCCCGGGCCTTTGCCTATGGTGGCCACTTCGACCGCCCGATCCATAATCCCGATCTGGCGCCCAATCTGGCGGAGAGCAAGGCCTCTTACCGCGCCACCAAGGGCGCAACTATCAACCACTTCTACGAGAAGCTCTTGCTTTTGCGCGATCGCATGGACACCGCGACCGGGCGCCAGATCGCCGATAGCCGCCATAAGGTGATGGTGGACTTCTTAACCCGTTTCGACGCTGAGTGGCACGGCCAAGACTAATCAACGCAGGTCACGAGGAAATGGAAATGGACCAGGTTCAAGAGATCCGGGAACGCCATAAGAAGATCCAGGTCGCGGGCTACGTCTGGGATTACTTCATCTACACTGGCCCTATCGACAGCCCGGAGAAGGAGTGGTCCCGCGGGGTCCGCAACACTCTGGTAACCGATGAGGCCGACAATTACGAATCTGAGCGCGATCGCATCCGCGCCGAGATCGAATCTCGGGAGATTACCCGCTGGAACCGCGAAGACAACATGGCTTTCTTCGAGCGCTACGAGTGTAAAGATTGCGAGCGCGAGTGGCCCTGCGATGTGGCCACCTTGCTCGAGATCCTCGATCAAGGTGTGAACTAGGGCGGGCCTCCGATGAGCCCCCACCAGCCCACATCGACCACGTCCAAACCATCCAAGCTCACCCGGCGACCGCCCACCCATGGCCTGCTCGCCTGTCCGCACTGCTGGCTGCTGGCCTTATGGTCGCTGGCAATCATCGGCGTGGGCGCGGCCATCTTGCTGGCCCGCCAGCCGGACAACTTCCGACGCTATAACCTGAGTTCGCTTGGCGCGGATGACCGGGCCGCCCCGGTTTTCAACGGGACCCTGATCGCCACAGGATTGGGCCTGTTGATCTTGGCGATTTTGATCCATCGCCTGCTGGGGGAGCTCCAACGGCATGGCCGGCTGGGATCCTGGCGATCCGCCAGCCTGATGGTGCCCTTAGCCTTGGTCGGGCTGGCCCTGATCGGGGCCGGAGTATTCCAGCTCAACGGACACACCGGCGCCACCCTCCACATCCTGTCTAGTCTGAGCGGCCTTATCAGCATCTTGTTCTTGATGTTGACGCCGCTGGGCGCACTGGGCGCCCTCTTTGCCTGGGCCTCGCGCGGCCTAGCGGCGCTGATCGCTTGCCTGTTCGCCCTCTCGAGTGAGCACCTGATGGGAACCACGATCATGGAGGTAAGTGTGCTCCTACTCATCGGCGCCTGGCTCCTCTATCTGGCTCTGCGTCTGCGGGTCGCCGCAGCGGACGGACGGCCAGCGCTCATTTAGCGCAAGAAAGCCCGATTGCTGGACGCACACACAAATCTGCCCAGCATATGGGCGGTCGCGATCAACGCGTCTGTTAATCCGCCGCCACAGAGGGAGGCCGCCATGCCAGAGCTCCATGGTTGGGCGCTCGCCTTGAGTACGAATCTTTCGGTCCTCGCCGAGACAGGCGATCGGCGCGGTTTCTTTTCTGGCCTTCTAGCCCGATCTCTGGGGCGGGCGGGCGCGTGGCTGCGGGAGCCGCGCCATGCGCGGGTGGCGTTGATAGTCGCGGGCGTGGCGCTCCTCACCCTGGCGGGCATGGTCATCCGCGGCGAAGCGGGGGGCGTTGATACGCAGGCCTACTGGGCCGCCGGCCGGCTCTGGCTCACCGGCGGCGACCCCTATCACCCCTCGGGCGCCTTGCTGCCCTATGTCTATGCCCCCTGGCAGTTGCCGCTTTTCGTCCCCTGGGCTCTACTGCCCTGGAACCTGGCCTGGTTCCTCTGGCGCGCGCTGACCATCCTAGGCTTGCTGGCCAGCGTGCGCTGGGCCTATGTGCGCCGGCCCAAGACCACGACGATTCTCCTGGCGATCCTGGCCTTTCCCATCGCGGTGAATCTCGACACCGGCAACATCAATCTGCCCTTGGCCTTGTTGCTCTTTGGGGCGCAGTTCTGCGGGCCGCTGGTCAATGGGTTGGTCTGGATGGCCGCCACCACCATCAAATGGGTGCCAGCGCTGATCTGGCCATTTATGTCGCCTTCGGCGCGCCGCTGGGGCCTGGTCTGGCTCATCCCAGCCGCGGTCCTGACCGTCTTCACCTGGAACGAGACCCTGATCCAGATCTCGGTCCTGCTCTCGGTGTCACGACCGCCGCGCCTGGACTACCTTGTCTTCCTATGGGCCCTGGTGCCCTGGGCTTGGCGCCATCCAGAGATGTTCCGCTTCATGGTGCCTTCCGCCTGGCCGGAGGCGCTGGGGCGGCTAAGACGACGATCAAATCGCGGCGGACCCGGCCGGCGACAAGGTGATTGAACGGCCAAAGGTCGTCCGACTTTACAGCGCTGCCCTGAGCATATATCATGGGAGAGTCCAAAACCGCTCGAGAGTCGGTCGTGATCAAATTCCGCGGGCCTTTCGCCGACAGGGCGCGGGCGCTGGCCTTCATCCACCAGACCAACAGTGAAGACATCTTCGAGGGCTTCGAAATCAAGGCGGGGCCCGCCGGCGGTGAGATCTGGTTTGCGCGCTTCCTCGATAACGCCCCGGAGTTGGCCCAGAGCCACGACGATCGCATCTATTTTGACCCCGTCCATGGTTGGCGGGTCGCTTACAATGGCCACCACAATCGAGGAGGATAGCATGGCAAGATTGCCAATTTACCATTTCAAGACCTGTGCGCATTGCGGCAAAGAGAAGCTGTGCACCTTCCGGATCGACCCGGCCGCTGTTCGCTATTTCGACTACACCAAGAAAGCCTACTTCTGCGACGACTGCTACGACATCCTGCTCCGGGCTGCCCTCGCCGACAAGCTCTAAAGAGAAGATCCCCATGGTCAAAACCAACAAGAAGAGCGCGAAGCTCACACCGCCGCCTCCCCGGTCGAATTTGAGCCGTGGACACGCCTGCGGCCTCTGCGGCTCCACCTACAATGTCACTGCGGATGACGATGATCCTGCCAGCAGCTATCCCGGCAAACTATGGCTCTGCTCGCATTGTTGGAATGACCGCCACCGCGATGACAACGACCCGGATTAGAGCGGGCGTCTTAAAGCCCTTGATATTCTGGGCGGACTCAACTACAATATTTGCGTGAGGTCACGTTCCTAAAAGGAATCCTCGCCCGACCCAAGAAAGAAGGAACCTACGTTGACCGTTCTTAGGACACTCTCAGCTCTCGCCTAGCCCGGCCACGCGCCGGGAATCTAGACCCTCCAGAGGAGTCCCCGGTGAAGCAGTATCCTTCTATTCCCCGTCTCACCAACACCACGCGTCCTTTTGACGCCTATCTCTTTGCCAAGCTCGATGGCTCGAACCTGCGTTTCGAGTGGGCGCCGAAAGCCGGCTGGTCCAAGGCCGGCACCCGCCATCGCCTGCTCGACCCGACCGATCCGGTCTTTGCCCCAGCCCTGGCGCTTTTTGAAAGCGACTGGGCCGAGTCCCTCACCCGGATTGCTCAGGGTCAGCGTTGGCAGCGCCTGACCGTCTTCTTGGAGTTCTACGGCCGCCACAGCCTGGCCGGATTACACCAGGCCGGCGACCCCAAGAGCCTGACCCTCTTTGACGCCGCACCTTTCGGCGGATTGCTTGGGCCGGCCGAGTTTTTGCGCTTCTTCGGCGACCTGGCGATCGCACCATTCTTGGGACAAGCCCGCTTTGACGCGGCGCTGGCACAAACTGTGCGCGTCGGCGAATTCCCTGGTTCGGAAGCGCCCGCGCGCGCCGCCCAAGCGGTCTTCGAAGGCGTCGTGGCCAAGGGTATGTCGCCCAACGGCCGTGATGTCCTCATGGCCAAGGCCAAGAGCCAAGCCTGGATCGACGCGGTGCGGGCTCGCCATACTGAAGCTGACGCGCGTCGCATCATCGAGAGCTAACTTGAAAAACTGTAGCATCAAGGGTGGGCGACGCCGGTTGCGAAGCCGGACTTGACAAGCGCCGCCCACCCTCCTTGATATAGATGAAGCCCACCACCATTTTTCGGAGCCCCATGGACGAGCACACCAAGGCGCGCGTGATCATCACCCTGGCCTGTCAGCGCACTTGCGATGGCTGCTGCAACAACATGCCGGTCTTTGAAGAGCACCGCAAGATCGCCGACATCGCCGCGCTCTCCGGCTATGCTGACATCATGCTCACCGGCGGCGAGCCGATGCTCTATCCGCGTCAGACTCTGGGCCTGGTCCGCCACCTCAAGGCGCACACAGGCGCGCGAGTCTATCTCTACTCGGCTCTCTATGCGCCAGCCGAACGAGTAATCTGGCCCGAGCTCTTGGCGAGCCTGGACGCCTTCCAATTCACGCTGCATGCCGAGGCGGGCGATGACGATGTCGCCGCCTTGGAGCAGCTCTGCACCCTGGTCGCTGCCACCCCGCATCCGGGCCGGTCCTTCCGACTCGCCATCGACCGCCGGTTGTACGAGCGCTATGACTTCTCCAACCTCGATCTCTCGGGTTGGGATGTGGTGCGCAAGATGGTCTGGATCACCGACGCTCCCTTGCCCGCGGGCGAGGACCTCTTCTTGCTGACCGCGCCCCCAGATCAGTGGGTCCCGCCCGAAGCGGGGAGATAGTAGCCCCCATCGGCGCTTACGGCGACCTCTCTTGACGCTTTGAGCGGCCGACTTTATGATACGATGGCAAAGACATCAACCCCATCAAACGAGGTGCCCCATGAAACCAGATGCCGCGATCGGCAAGATCCGCAACACCGCCGCCCTGACTTCCGACTACCGGGCAGACTGGCCCCTCGATGCGAGCAGCCGCCGCTACACAGATCTGCATGTGGGCCTGCTCACCTGGAACTTCGACGAGGGGCATGATAGCTGGTGGGTAGTCCTGCCTTCGGGTCAGCGCCTGGCGGTTTTCTTCCTCCAGCGCCATGTCGCCCTGCTCGCCCGTACGGTCTTTCAGGTGAACCTGGACGGGCACTTCCTGCGCAGCAAGGCCAATGAGTCCACCTTCGCCGACACCGCAAGCCTGCCGGCGGGGGTGATCCGCAACAGCGTCGAGCGCCTGATCGAGCGGTTGTCAAGTGTGGCCCATCTCTCCCTGGCCAGGGCCAAGTCCGACCACAACGCGGCTAAGCGGCAGAGCGCCGTTGATGCGCGTGAGCGCGCCGCGGCACAGAAGATTCGTGCCAAGACTGAACTCGAGGCGCTGGTGGCCCGCGCCAACGCAGGTGTGCCGCCGGCCAAAGCGCCTGCGGCCAAACCGCATCGCAGCATCGAATCCGCCGCTCGCGCCAAGACCGGGACCGCCACTGGCCGCAAGAGCGTGGAAAGCACGGTGCGCAAAGCCCCACCCAAGCGTCCGTCCTCTGGAGCTAGCAATGCCAAAACCTCGAGATAAGAATCCGACCTTTAGTCTGCGCATAGTAGACCGGAGTGCGCCGACTCGTCGCGCGCCGGTATATCCACCGGTTACTCGCAAACTCGTGGACTATCTGGTCGACTGTGACTCCAGCCCCGAGCTCATTGCTCTGGTTCGCCGGCAGGCCAAGGCCGACGCCGAGAAATCCGCTCCCAAAGGATAATCTGATGACCCAACCCACGCACATCCAAGCGCCCGTCTTTCAAGCACCGCCGATCAATGCGCATATGGGCGCCGAGCGGGCGGCTGAGCACGCCATCTACAGCCTGAAGAGCAAACTGTCCGAGGAGCACTTCGCCCGTACCGGCCACGACGCGGCCATCGCGCCGCGTAAGAGCTGTAAGATGTGCGCCACGATCATGGCCGGGGTCGTCAAGATGGTCTATCCGCCGGGACGTTATTGGGATCCCAATAAGAACCGGATGATCGAGTATCCCAAAGAACCCCTGCCCCGCTAGAAGGAGTGATCGCGTGAAGTTCAAAGACACCAAGATCAACCAGGGCGGCATGATGCGCTGCTGTGTGGAAACCCTGATGGCTCGCGACCTCGAGGCGGAATGCGCCGAAGGGGAAACGGTACAATGCCGTTATTCCAAGGATCCGGGCCATTCCTGGATCCTGCGCAAGGGCATCTGGGCTTGGAACCGCTAGATAACCAAGGAGTATAAAATGGGCTACGTGGTCAAAGAATCGCGCTTCGTCAAAGCCGGGGATGAATACTGCGCGACGATGCCCAAGCATCCCGATGAGCGTGGCTGCGCTCATTTGGAGACCCGCCGAGTCAAGATCACCAAGGTGCTCGAGCGGCTCGACGCCACGACGGTCAAGGTCAAGCTGGCCGATGGCGTCACGACGACCATCGGGCTCAATGACAGTTGGTGCTCTGTGGTCGCCAAGTAGTCTTTACCTCAAAAGCCTTGCCAATTTGGGCAAACCTGCTATACTATGAGCATCTGGAGTTGGCCGGATGATCGCGCTGGCGAGATGTGGGAGGGCGCAAGCCCGTTATCACCACATGTGTAGCCTGTGAGGAACGTCCGGGCTCCCCGGCATAGGTCAGCGGCTAACGACCGCCCGTCGTGAGACGAGGATAAGAGCCACAGTGACGATGCCCGCGCAAGCGGGAGTGAAACGCGGCAATCTCTGGCTGGAGCAATCCCTAATAGAAGACCGCAAGCCCGGCGGGAAACCGTCGGAAGCAAGTATGCCGCTAGGTCTCGGGTTGGGAGCGAAGAGCGGCGGGGCAACCCGTCCGCCAAGATGGATGATCGTCCCTGCGAAAGCGCAGGACAGAACCCGGCGTATAGGCCAACTCCAGATACTCTTCATCGAAACGGGCGCCCTTAGGGGCGCCTTCGTCCTTCATCTGCGCTGGACGCGCCCTCTTGCGCAAGTGGAGCCGCCAAGCTAAAGCCCTGCCGATTGCGCAACTTTGGTTTTAGCGCAGGGGTCAACACGACATAACGGTACGCCAATAGCCGCCAGGGAAAATCCATGGCCACGAGGCTTCTTGATGCTTGCCTTTTACCGCCTTTGTGCTAAAATAATGAGGTAGGAAAGTAGAACCCGGCCGCCCGTTGCGGCCCCACCGCCGGACCTCTCAAGGAGTCAGACCATGTTCAGTCAGGGCAGCCTCCCCAGCTCTTCCGGATCAACTTTCGACATGCGTCGGCTGATGAACAAGCGACCCGCGCCCGAGAGCAGCAACGTGCGCTCACCTTTCGACCAGCCGGGTCATGGCCTGATGGCCGTGCTCACCTGCTGGCGCTGTGGGGCGGAGTTCCGCAAGCCGCTCGTGCGCGACCCGGCCTGGTGCCCGCATTGCGGCGCGATCGGGGGGTAAATCATGAGGTCTGGGCAAAACCCTGATCTTGCGGCGGTCTCGTAGCCGCCGCCAATGGGGCGTGGCGTCTGGAATCAGGACCACGCTTCTTTTATGCGGTCTGAGGCGCAAGAATGATGTTCCGGGCCGCTCAAAGCCCAATCGCTTGACGCTCGCGGCGCAGCACTCAAGGTCTCTTTGTCAGCGAAGCGCTAGCGGCGCTGATCTTGATCGGCTAATTTCTTAGCCGTAGATGCGTCAAAAGGACGGCAAAGCTCATGGATCGCAACAAGATCTGCAGTCTATGCGGAGAACCGGCGTCCAAGTGCGAGTGCGGACACTGCGACGTCTGCCGCAAGCCCTACGACCCGGGCAACTCGATGGACCACTGCGTCGAGTGTGGCAACTGCTTGCGGCACTGTACCTGTCGCACCAGCAACTCTTCGCGCCGGGCAGCCGCCGACGCTAAGCGCACCCCGCGTCAGCAGTTCTAGCTGATGCCTTCTTTTCGTCGTAAGGCCTCTGCGCCCAAAGATCCTGAGCCGCAGGCTTTGAGTCTGCGCGAGCAGTTGCGCCGGGCCCACCCCACCGTGGGCGGCGACACCTACGATGTGATCACGGGCAAGATCAGCGAAGAAGAGTATCATCGCCGGGTCGAGCGCACCGGGCGACCACCGGCCAAAAAGCCTTAAGTCCTAGATAGCAAGACCCGGTGAGTCGAATCCGACTCACCGGGTCTATTTTCAGGGCCAAGGTTATGCGCTAGGGCGCGATGGTGACCACGGCGGACGAGCTTCCGCCGTGTCCAAAGGCCCAGACGAAGACGCCATTGGCGAAGACCGCGTTCTCACGCAAGCCTGCGCCATTGATGACGCCCGGGATGGACCAGGCACTGCTTACTTGGGCTGTCGGGCGCCAGGTGGCCCCGCCGTCATAAGAGAGGGTGTAGTAGTTGTGGGCGGGGCTGCCCGCGTGCCAGCCGACGAAGATGACCTCGGGTGAGGTCGCGCTGGCGCGCTCCACCGCCAGGACCGGATGGAAGCCTGCGGCCATGGTGCGCCAAGTCCAGGCGGCGCCGACAGCCTGGGTGCCTAGCAAGATGTGCCCAGCGCCATCGCTGACTGCCAAATAGGTGTTCACCTGAGAGCGCAGATCCGAGCCGGACGGAACAGCGGCATAGTCGGCGGCGAGCTGGTACTGCCAGCGGGGATCGCGCAGCAGGCTCTCGGTGTGCGAGACGTTGCGGGCCCAGACCGAGGCGCCGACGGTGAGCTTGCCCGCGTTCCAGGTCAGAGTGGCGGTGGCGAAGCCGACGCGCCCGATGTTGGAGCCCGACCCATCGGTCAAGACGGAGCCTGGATAGAAGGTCCGCAGGTCACTCTCATACCAAGCGACGATCAGGCCGCCGGCGATGGGTTCGAGCCGGTAGCCGATGCGGTTGTGGGCTTTATAGCCGGCCAGTCCGACAGCCGGCACTTCGACCGCGGTCCAAGGGCCGTTTTGCGGCTTGGCCATGATATGGAGTCCTGGTCCGGTCGTTCGGCTCGCCTGCCAGTTGTAATCGACATACAGAGTGCCATAGGCGGGGCTGGCCGGATCGTTGTCCACGATCATCATGGGGAAGCAACCCACCCAGGCCGGCGTGTAGGGCTGGGTGAAGAACTTGGCCCAGCTCTTGCCAAAGTTGTCTGAGTAGCTGACTGCCATCTTGACCCCGCCCGAAACTCCCAGGGCGTCGCCGAACCAGAGCCGGCTATTGGGGCCCCAGGCCACCACCGCGTGGATGTCCTGGCAGCCCGAGCCCATAGGGAGTATGGGGGCCGACCAGGTCTTGCCCTTATCGCGCGAGATCACCACGCTCGAGCGGCTGCACATCTTGGGCCAGGGGACATGCTGGCTGACCACGGCAATGGCGCCGGTGGCCGGATCGACTGAAACGGTCGGCTCGGTACCGGAAATCCCGGCATTGGTCAAGGTCACCGGCGCCGGAGCGACAACGGCGGGGGCCATCGAGATCGTCGGAACGGGGGTCAGTGAGGGTGTTGGACTTGGCGCAGAAGTCGGGGTTGGGGCAAAAGAGATCATAGGACTCGGATCAGACGCGGGGAGATTCGCGGCCACCGTCTGGGCCAGCGGTTGGGGCAACACACTCCCGCTATTCCCCACGCTCGAGCTGGGAGCGCACAGGACCACCAGGAGCAGGGCCGCCATCGACCAAAAGGATCTCATCGCATGCCTCTTGTCTTATCAAAGGGGGCGGATCGGGGAGAGTCGATCTCTGCCAAGGTTAAGTATCTCACCTCCGGAGGTTGCCCGCAATGTCAGTTGTGGCCAAAATCGGTGCGTCGGTGCCAACGTATCTCGAATTTGCGGTGAGGACCCTAAAGAGTGGGCGCGATGCCCGGAGAGCGGTTCTTGAATCAAGTTGACGAACAAGCTTGACTAAGAAGCAGCGCTCGCCCATCTTTAGGCCGGACGTTCTCGATGCTCGAGTGGCGGAATCTGGTATACGCGCGTGTCTGAGGGGCACGTGGAGCAATCCTTTCGGGTTCAAATCCCGACTCGAGCACCACCTCTTCCGGCGGAGGCGGTCGACAAATGGCCGGACGACTTGCCTCCCACGGCCCGTTGTGCCAATTGCCAGCATCCTTTTCCGAGCACACCGGCGCTCCATCGGACCATTGCGCTTAGGTTGCAATTAACTCTGGAGAGCTTGACGGATCCGGCGATTCTCTGATAAAGATAAGTAACACACTCTCTATCGGAGTCCTGATAATGTCCCGCACGTTCGACCCTATGCCGCTACTGGTGCGCTTCACGCACAAGGAAGCCTGTGGCCAGAGCCACGCCTTCGACTTGAGTGAGTGCCCTGTCGCTCAGGCGGCGGCCGAGAACCTTGCCGCGCGCCTGGGTGAGGCCGGCTTGGTTTTGATGCCCAGCTCGGTGGCGAGCTTCGTGGAGCGGCGTTTCACCGAGATGACCGAAGAGCCTCCGGCGCAAGAGTCCGCGGATATGCTCATGCCCCGCAGTGTGGCGTGGCCCCTGTACCACGAGATGGTACGGATCCGCCAGCGCTGGCATGATGGGCGGCTCACCTACACCGAGCCCATGAGACGCTGGTTGGCGGAAATCGTGCTTATCGATTACAACCTGACCCACGAGCGGGGCGTGGTGGGCGCGCGGATCGAACCGACACCGACACCCCTCAATGCGTTGTTTGCGCGGCTCGGCGCCACACTCAAGGCCCAGGCTTAAGCCATTTCTTGTGGCAGCCTGGTGGCTTTAGCTCAAAGTGCCAGAGCATCGGACGGTGGATCATTCTACTTTCATGAAGCTTATTGTAGTTCACCGCACTATCCCACATGGAAGTAGAGGGTTTCGAGTTCAAATCTCGTAAGCCATCCATCTTTCGCTTACAACGATTGGCCAGCGCGGCGCTGGGGTCACCGGTACTATTTTCTTGTTGCTCACAAACACCGTCTTTGTGTTGCGCCATAGACGCATGTGCCTAGATAGAGTAAGATAAGCCTTAGTGCCGCAAAGTGCGCGCTGTTGATATGAAGAAAGGCCGATGTGTCATGACTCTCTTGCGCCGGATCGAAGATGTTCAGAACCACAATTCGACCTCTGCGCCGGCGGTTGCCTACCACGGCCCTGAGCGGCGCGGCGTCAAGGGCCACCCCGTGTCCATCTATACGGCTGACCAAGTGGTCCGCGCGGACCTGCGGGTTCCCGAGGAGATCCGCCTCTCGCATTGGCTCAGCAACGTCAATATGTCCATTTTCGGCTCCGTGATGATCGACGGGGTTTGGCGCGAGACTCTCTTCAACCGCGCCTTCATCGAGGCCATCGTGGACGAGGTGCCTCCACGGCGCGACGTCTCGATGATCGTGTCGCGCACGCGTCTGCTCGTGCGGGTGGTCTTCGGCTCGAATTTGACCGTGACCGGCTTCCTGCATGTGCTCGACCCGAATGAGTGGGCCTGCTCGTTGAACTTGGAAGACCTCAGCTTCCGGGCCATCACCGACGCGACCATCGCCGCCGGCGGCCAGCCTCTGCGCTCCGGCGCCGATGCCCTGGTGAACACGCATCTGGCCACTCGCATCGAGATCCTGCCGACGCCGTAATATCTACGGGCAGATTTGATTATCACCAGTGGGACAAATTCCGGTTCGCTTGACCATAGGGTCCATGATCCCTATGGTCGAGTCAGAACCGGATATCGCTTTTCGGAAAATCAGACGAGGCGTTCGATGAAGAAAGTCAAATTGCCGGCTAGCGCATTCATAGCCCCGCCTGCGGTGCTACCTAACGGCCACGCCTATCGTGTGGGCCCTTGGGAAGCGCGGCCCGACCGCCAGGGCAAGCACGTTCCCGCGCGACTGTCCGCCACCCGCGGCACCATGTTCCGGGTGGACGAATACGAGGTTATCCCCGCTCGAGATGAAGATTTTCAAGATCGCAAGGTCACCGAGACTTGGGCAGAGGGCGGCAAGACCCACTCGCGCTGGTTCTGGGCCTCGGAGATAAGGTCAGTCTTCCCTTCGCTCGACCCCTCCTTTTTGCGCGGTTAGGGCTTGCCATCGGCACCAGCTAACCCTATAATGATGACCGAGGCCTCCCTGCCCGGGTGGTGAAATGGTAGACGCAACTGTCTCAAAAGCAGTCGCCGCGAGGCGTGAGGGTTCGAGTCCCTCCCCGGGCACCAATTCCCCGATCATGATCTAAGCTCGTTTGACCATAAGTCTTGGTCAGGCGAGCATTTTTGGCGCTGTTCGTTCTTTGGTTGTGAAGGTCCAACTCCCAATCTGTCATATTTGCCCTTGCTTTTGCGCCTATCTTGGCCGACAATGAGCGAGTAGTATCTTTGAAATGAGATGACCCATGAGCAATTTCGCTGTCACCGCCAAACGCCTGACCATCCGAGCGCATTCGGGTGCCGACCGCCTCGAGCTGGCTGACGTCGACCTTTTCCAGGCCGTGGTCAACAAAGGCGAATATGTGAGCGGCGACATCGCCATCTACATCCCTGAGTCAGCGGTTCTACCCGATGCCCTCATCAAGGAGATCGGCCTAGAGGGCAAGCTGGCCGGCCCGCACCACAACCGGGTTAAGGCCATTCGGCTGCGCACTGAATTGTCCCAGGGTGTGGTCTGCCGCCCAAGCGCCTTGGCGGGGGTCGATATGGAAGCCGCGCTGGAGGCTCAAACCGACTTCGCCGACGAACTCGGGATCATCAAATGGATCCCCGAGGTGCCGGCCAACATGTCCGGCGAGCTCTTCGCCGCGCCGCGCCTGCTGCCCTGGGTGGAGATCGACAACGTCAAGGCACACCCGGGCGCTTTTGTGCCTGGAGAGGCCTGTGAGGCCAGTGAGAAGGCGCACGGGAGTGCCTGCCTGGCTTCGCTGGATCTTTTTGCCACTGAGCCGACAGAAGCCTTCCTGGTGTCTTCCAAGGGCCAGGGCTCGCGCAAGCTCGCCCTCAAAGAGGATCTCGACAACCTCTACTGGCGCGCCGCGCGTCTGCACGACATGGAAGCCAAGATGCGCGCCATGGCCGCGTCTTTGAGCACCCGGGAGAACCCGGTCGTGCGCCTGGGCGTCTTCGGCGAGGTCTATGGCCTGGTCCAGGACCTCCACTACGGCATTACTTCGCGCAACACCCCAGGGTTGGCCGTCTTCGACGCCTTTGTGGAGCGCACGCAAGATCAGGGCCGCTGGTTGGACCAGTCCGAGCTGCGGGCATTGGCGTCCCAATTCGACTTGGACATGGTGCCCACGCTGTACGCGGGACCCTACGACTACGCCGCGCTGTGCGCGGTGGCCGAAGGGCCGAGTGTGCTCGGGGCGGGCGCCAACATCCGCGAGGGGGTGGTGGTGCGCCCGGCCCATGAGCGCTACAGTCCCGAGCTCGGCACCCGTCTGATCGTCAAGTTCGTGTCGGGCGCTTATTTGACTCGGGGCAACGAGGACGCGACCGAGTACGAGTGAGCGAGAGCGGGCCTTTAGATGCCGAGATACCCTCGTAAACCGCGCTGATTCCGCGTAGAGGGCTCGAAGCTTGCCAGAGCCAGATTATGCCCCATACTGGCGCGCACAATTCATTTCGTCACAGAGAGGTTATGACCATGCGCCACAACACGCCCGAATTGATCGAACTGCCCGACTCAGAGGGTCCCACCCGGATCGGTGGACAGCGGCCCGGCCACTGGTGGGTTGGAGCGCTGGTGGTCGCGTTGATCGCCTTGGTCGCGGTCTCGTTCTCTTCTAAGTTTTTGGCGGGCACCCCCACCGCCACCGCCACTGCCATAGCCGCCCCTACAACGCCCAGCCTGCTGGCTGGGACGCCGGCATCATCCGATTCCCCGGGACCCTTGAGCCCCGTGGTCGATCCGACCTTCTCCCCGATCCAGGCCAACGGCGGCCAGCCTCTTCTCGACGCGCCGGCGGGCTGGACACTGGCCCGCGCCTTGAGCTCGTCAGCCTCGGCCGACGGTGATTGGATCGGCGTGGGCTTGACCCCGGGAGTATATACGGGGCCATTGGCCGTGCACGTTGTCTGCTACGGCTACGAGCAGTTGGAGGTTTTCCTGTTCATGAGCTCTGACCGTCCCGGCGCGATTCCTGCCAACCCTTCGCAAGCCGCCATCTTCTACTGCGCGCCCGATGGCAATGAGTCGCGGGTGGTCTTTCCGGATCAAACCCTTGGTGTGACCTACGACCAGATCATTGTCGAGGTTGTGGGCGGAGCGCCCAGTCCTTCGGCCGGCGTCGGCGGCGAGTTGGCCCCGGGCTCACTCTGGCTATTGGGTCTCGAGGTGCCGATCACCAGTTGAGCCCATGGTATGGGGGCACGCCGTCAGAGGGCCGTACTTGGCAGGATTTCTCATATTGATCCTGCGCGCCTATTGCGTCGTTCAGAGGGAGCCTGTTATACTTTGAGGGCAACTTCGCACACCGGCAGCTTTGGAGTCTTCGATGCAACCCATCTCTACCCATTCCCGGGCCTTCTCCCTCCTCGGACCAATCGGCCTGGCGCTCCTGCTGGCCGGTTGCGGAAACCCGGCGACAAGCCCCGTCATTAATACACCGCCGGTCGTAGTCTCCTTCTCGCCGGTCTTGCTGCCCACTATACCAGTTACTATACCAGTTGCGAACGCCACTCCGGACCCCGCTTCTTCGGCCGCGCCAGCGCCCAACACCTTCACCGCCGTGCTGTCCGACCTCCCAACTCTGGACGGCGCCAATGACGGCATCACCCCAGGCTATCGGGCGGCGGTCATGAATGACGGCCGGGTCCTGATCGTCGGGGGGATAGATAACAACGATGCGGCCAGTGCCGCAGCTTACCTCTACCTGCCCGGCGCTCAGGCAGGGACAGCTCTCGAGCACCTGACCCCTATGACCACCGCCCGCACCGATTTCGCCGCCACTCAGTTGGACAATGGAGACATCCTGATCGTGGGCG
>Ga0182027_10006646_pt1 | contig 17247 bp, 10 predicted proteins | sample 712E1DmetaG_FD_121300 | JGI IMG/M metagenome (GOLD analysis project Ga0182027, IMG submission 121300) | Permafrost microbial communities from Stordalen Mire, Sweden - 712E1D metaG (Illumina Assembly) | ecosystem: Environmental > Terrestrial > Soil > Wetlands > Permafrost | place: Sweden... | reverse complement strand
TGGCCGCATTGGCCACCACGTCGCCGGCGAGCGAGTTCAAGGTCGAGACGAAAGGCTGAGCCTGGCCGGTGGGCCACAGAGTCAGGTACGAGAGCGGGCCCTCGGGCACCGCCGTCACGTTCAGGGAGTAGGCCTGCGCCGTGGCGGGAATGCCGCAGCCGCTCTGCGGAACGGCAAAAGAGCGCCCAGAGTTGCCCGCCATTGTGGCCCCGGTCCGCGTATCGGCCAAGCGGCACGGCGTCACGGGAATGAAGCGCAGGCCAGGCGCCGGCAGACCGGGCGTGAACGACCACACCGCCGAACTGGCCGTACCAAAGCTGTTGCGGGCCACGATCTGCCAGTAGTAAGTGGTCCCCGAAATTAACCCCGTCAGGGAGTAGCTTGTGCCCGTGATGTTCGCCGCCAGAGGCGGCGTGGACGACACGCCGAAGTACACATCGTAAGAGGCCGCGCCGCTCGAAGGGTTCCAACTCAAGGTTGGTGCGGACGAAACGCCGGTCGCTCCGTTGCCCGGCCCGATCAGGACCGGTGCCGCCGGGGGCGATGCTGCCGTGGTAAACGACCAGGTCGCGGACGGCGTCGAGCAGGTGCTATTGTCAGCCACAATCTGCCAGTAGTATGTTGTTCCTGCCGCCAGGGCGCCCGGACTGTACGTCGTGGCGGTTGTGTTGGTCACCAATGGCGGCGGGGAGGACGTGCCAAAGCGGACGTCATACGATGCCGCGCCCGGGGAAGGGAACCAGACCAAGCCGGCGTCACTGAACACCCCGCTGGCGTTGTCGGCGGGCGCTGCGAGTGGAAATGTTCCGGGGGCTGGGCCCCCTGACTGCGGATCGGTGAACACCAGCCGCTGGGGCGTCGCGCACAGGTTCGCCGTCCTCATCTGCTCGACAAGCGCGTACTTCGGCCGGTCGGTCACATCCGCCGCGCCGAAGGCGAAGTGCTCGCCGCAAACGATGGTGTTCAGCTGCCCCGTCGGGCACGGCCCCCGCCCGGCCAGCGGCTCGTCGCGATACTGGAACCACATGGTCCCCACCGTGGTCGGCTCGCTCACGGCCTGCCGTACCCAGCTCTGGTAGGCGGCGCCCGCCGCCTGGTCGTCCGCCGCATTGGCCGTGGGATATACGCCGAATCCGCGCTGCAGGTTGTAGGTTGGCGGGAAGCTGAACTCGCCGATCAGGGTGGGCTTGTCCACCTGCGCCAGCAGCGCCTTCATGCTATCGGTCAGCATCGCGAACGAATACCAGTCGTACCCCAGCACATCGCAGTTGGCCGCGGCGATCAGCCAGTCCGAGGGATCGGCCCACCACCCGGGCACGATCCAGAAGCCGAAGTAGAGGTGATGGGGGTCCGCTGTCTTGAACGCCTGGTAGACGAAACTGTGCACCGCATTCTCGTAATACTCGCGCAGTTTTTCGAGGTCGGCCGCCGGCGGCGTTGGCGTCGTGGCGTAGAGCTGCTGGCTGGTGGAGGCCTCGACGCCCCACGCCGCTGCCGCCGCCGCCACGCTGCCGGAGTAGATCTGCTGGACGCCGTAGTCGATCATCTTCTGCTTGGCGGGCACACTCGCGCTGAGTTCGAGAATCCCCTGGGCCTCCGGCGCCTGCACGATGCCCTGGATCTCGTTCATCCACGACCAGCCCAGAATCGTGCTCGGATCCACGCCGTTCAGGTTGGCCTGGATCTGGCCCGCCAGCGCGGTTCGGAATTGCTGGGTCATCGTGCCATCCCAAGGATCGACGTGGCCGGTGGAGAGCTGGGCCCCGGTCACGTAGATCACCGGAAGGTTCGGCAGCGCGCCCGTCTTGCTTGACCACTTGCCCAGGCCGGTGAAGCCCCAACTCGGCAGCCGCGCGGCCGAACGGGCCGTAGACAGCGCCTGGTAGTTCGCAGCGCCGAACTTACGGATCAGGTTCGAGGTGATGAAGGCGTAGTAGTAGGTGTTGTCGCTCACGCCCCACGGGTCGTAGGTCCAGGCCGCCGGCACGGGCTGGCCCTGCGCCGGAAGATTGGTGAACTCCCACGTACGCCCGGTGATCGGCGTCACGTCCCAACTCGTCGACGGCGGCCCGGAGAGGCCGGTGTAGAACAGAGGATGACCCGCCGGGCTGATCAGCCACCAATACCCATTGCGCTTGTAGGTGGTGTAGAACCCTGTCCCGGGGACGCTCCAGCCCGCGTTGGTTTGTCCGCCCCACTGGTCGACGTTCGTCGCCGGCGGGTACGCGGCCAGCCAGGCCTGCTCGTGGGCGTCATCCGCGGCCAGGTCCGCGTCAGTCGCCACCTTGCCCGTCCACGTCGATTGCACGCTCTGGCCGTAAACGTCGATCAGGGGCGTCGATTGGTCCGGCGCCAACTGGAGTGTGAACGACGTCTCGATCACCTGCGTGTCGCTCGCGCTGGTCGTGAACGGCAGCGACCCGGTCAGCGGCCCGGAAAGCGCCAGCACCGCCGCCGGCAGGTTCGCCGTGGGGCTGGTGTAGCGCGCCGTGCCACTCGAATTCGAGATCTGCAGGTCGCCTTCGAGGATGCTGAACACCGCCGGAGCCGACGCCCAACTGGGCATCTCATTAACTGCGATCGGCGCGTTGTTTGGAACGAACGCACCCGGCGATTCGACCATTGTCCCGTCAACCACCATGGTGGCCGTGGTCGGAGCGATCGTCACCACCACGTTGTATGGATGGCCGTACTGCCATCCCCCCGCCGGTTTGTAGGAAGGCCACCGCCAGGCGGTGCCGTTCGCCACGCCGGTGAACATCGTCAGGGTACTCAACTGGCACGGCCCGTTGCTGGGGGAGGTCGCCTCCAGGTCCACGTAGAACCCAAGGTTGGCGCCGTAATTCGATTGGTCGGCCAACATCAGCCGGCATTCGGCGGCAGCGGGCAGCGCGCATAGGGCCATTGCGAGTCCCGCGATCGTCAGTTCACGCAGCATTGTACTTCCAGGTCCCATCCAGCATAAGCCAAACCGCCATGTTCTGGTACGGCGAGTCGCATTCCGTGGTCTGGGAATCTAAATCTCTATGCCCAAGAGAGTCACATTCGATACCGTTCGAAAGGTTGGCCTCGCGCTCCCGGGCGTGGAGGAGAGCACGATGTACGGATTGCCTGCACTCAAGGTGCGCGGGAAACTCCTGACGTGCCTGGCGGCGAACAAGTCGGCCGAGCCGGACTCGCTCGCGGTTCCTGTCGATTTCGACGAGCGCGCGGGGCTCCTGGCGGACGGGTCGGAAACGTATTACGTGACCGATCACTACCTGAACTACCCCATCGTCCTGGTCAGACTTTCGCAGGTCCGAATCGACCAACTGCGCGGTCTCCTGGGTTCAGCGTGGCGCTTTGTGACATCCCAAAAGGGCGGCACGGTGTCAAAACCGCTGAAGAGGTGAAGAGTGTTGCCCTAGCCGGAAGTCTTCGAGAAGTACTTTCGAAGCTTGGCGACTTCTTCACTGGATGGAGGCCAGTTCGTGTCGCACGTATTGCAGTGGAATTCCAGCGTATCGGACTTCAGCGCTGCTTCGAATTCCGCTTGACTGAATGTAGCTGTCTGGTCGTGGTTGTTTGGACACACGATTTCGAACTCTAGGCGGTCGTTCATGGGCCCTCCTGCAGCATGCGAAAGCTGGTAATCTGCCGCATCGCTTGCTCAAGCAGTGCTGTCCATCCTTGAGGGTAGCGCAAGCGCAGGTCCCGGGGCGCCTCACTCCGAGGGCTCAAGGAGTTCGGTGAGCGACAGCAGCAGATCCAGGCGCGCGCGCCCAATCTCCATGGCGGGGTCGAGGCGGACGCCGGCGTTCAGGGCGTTCTGAACGTCCCCGTAATCCAAATTCGGGCGGATACTCTTCATTATGCCGGCGGCGCCGGCCACCAGGGCGGAGCTGAAACTGGTACCCCACACCGCTGCATAGTTCCCGCCGGGGAAAAGCGTCACCAGCGCTTCGCCCGGAGCCGAGGTGTGAACGGAGCTGCCAGAGTTACTGAACGGGCTAATGACGTCGGAGAAGTTCACGGAACCAACCCCAATCACGCGCCGGTAACCGGCCGGATACATAACCGTCTCCGTTCCCTCATTGCCGGCGGAGGCGACGCAGAGCACGCCGTTGCCGGTTGCGTATGCGATCGCGGCCTGCAGCACCGGCGAAGAGGCCGGGTAAGCGAAGCTCATGCTGATCACGTCGGCTCCATTGTCCACCGCGTAGCGAATCGCTCTGGCAACATCGTAGATCGAGGCCGTGCCGTCCGCATGGAACGCCTTGAGCGGCATGATTCTCGCGCCCGGCGACACCAGATGAATGAGGCCCGCGACCATGGTTCCGTGTCCAAAAGCGGAAGGCAAGCCAGTCCCGTCCAGCAGTTCCACCGTGGATTGGTCGAGAATCTCGACGGTCGATTGCTGCAGCGCCACCACAAACTGCTTGGCATCGAGTAGCTCCACGGTGGACTGTTGGAGCGCGCCGGCGACCGCGTCGGGCAGGTCAAGCAGTTCCGAGACGGAATCGGGACTGTTGCGGGTGAAATCGTAACCCGGCACCAGCGCACCGGCAAGCGCGGGGTGGTCCGGGTCCACTCCGGTGTCGATGACGGCGATGACGGCCGAGCCGGCGCCAAACGACGACTGCGCGGCGCCCAGTTCGATCATTTGCGTACCGGGCTGGTTGACGTAAGTCGCGAGCACCGCACTGCCGTAGTACTGCACCGTCGCTCGCGTAGAGAATACGTCGCCAAGCCCCTGCAGGGCCAGGGAGGACTGCGCCGAGGGACCTGCTTCGGTGGAACTCACCGTCGCATTGGGCTCCAGGTCGACAACGCCTGGTTCGGAAGCCAGCTTCGCGATGTCACCGGCCGACAACGGCGTTGTAGCACTGACGGAGTAAAAATTGCCAGGCGGAGTGATGGGCGGAGTCGCAACGCTGAGCTGATACTTGGCCGCCAGAGAGCTGATCGGCGTTCCGGGCGTGGTCCCGATGATGTACTTCGAGTCACCGGCCAACACCGGGCTCGCCGTAAGCAGACTCAGCAGCAAGCAATATCCGGCGAGAGGCTTCGCCAAGTAGCTCCGCGCAATCATTAGCTCCGATCTCCGAGTGTGTCGACGTCCACTAGAGACCCAAGGGGCAGGTCGATCCGCTCTCCCCGATCCCTTAGCGCGAGCCGCAAGGTGACGTTCTTGCGGATGGGGGACCCGATCAGGAACTCTCCAAACCGGTTGGTGGCCGATTCACTGAAGATCCGGCCCCTCGAAACCATCTGTACCGGGATCCCTTCCATGCTCTCCTCGCGCCCCTCTTCGTTGGCGATTTCGCCGATGATCTCGGCCTCGTCGCCGCCCAGCAACGGCTCGACCTTCAGGTACACTGCATAGTCCGCGGCGCGGAACATCAGCCGTGCGCCCGCCTGTTCGGCGTTCCCAGCCCGCGACCGCACACCCGCGGGTTGCCAGTTCAGAGGTCGAGAGTCAATTAGATGCCCGACGATCACGGTTAGATTCTCAATCCACCCGGAGGAAGGCGCCGTTGTGAAGATCTTTTTTGCACGTTCGACGAGTTCCTGCGGGACTGCCAGCATTCGCTCATTCAGCGCCATCCTGGCCACGGCGAGGAAGCCGTTGGCGGTCCCCCTGCAGCGTTGGCACCCCGCATCGAGGTGTGCCTGCAGCTCGGCCCGAACTTCCTCACTTCCGACATGGCGCGCAAAGTCAGCCCAAAGCTCGTCGCTGAAGTGCCGCGCTCCGGAATCACGCTGCCTTGGATTCAATTCTGCCTCCTCCCCGTCCACACCACGTCACCTATACAGGGCGCGGTACGTTCCGGAAAAATATAGCCGCATGGCTACTTTCTAGTGCCCTCACTCAGCATGACTTAGCCTTCCGGGTTCGCCAATCAGCAGGAAGGGAGCCCAGAAATAGGGGTGCGGGTAGCGCTCGCGGATTTCGCGCATGGCCCCCTGGACCGCCCTGGCCAGTGAAGCTCCCCTGCCGACCTCCCGGTAGAAACTGCACATGAACTCCTTGGTGCAGGCGTCGTCGACATCCCAGAGCGTCACCAGAAGGCTGCGCACGCCCGCCTGCAGAAAGCCGCGCATTAGCCCCAAAAGTTCATCTCCGCCCACGGCAACCGCCAGCCCGCTGCTACAGGCGCTCAACGTCAATAGTTCGACGTTCAGGTACAGCCGGTTCAGGTCGATCATGCTGAGCCGGGAATCCGCCAACTGGAGGGCTGAGAACATGGGATTGTCGCGGCGAAAGATGCCGTGCGCCGCCAGGTGCAGGATGCGGGATGCGGGCGCGTGCTGGCGGAACGCCTCCACCGAGGCGGCCTCACCCAGCAGCAGTTTGGCATCCGGGAGCATGCCGGCGACGAGGCACGCCTCTTCCTGCATGCGGGGCGTACGCGCGTCGGGCACCGCCATCACGACCGAGCCTCGGGTAGGCCGGACGAGTCGCTCGCGGCAGCGTGCCAGCACGCCGGCGCTGGGAGCTACGGACAGCGTGAACCGGTCCACCAGGGCGCTCGATCCATCGTGCAAGGCGGCGAAGGGCAGCCCATGCAGATCACGATGGGGCGCGATGATCAGGTGCCGGTAGCCGCATAGCCGGTCTGCCACCGGCGCCAGAAGGAGCGTGTACAGCTCGCGAAAATGATGGGTAGCGGCATCCAGACCGGCCTCAAAATGCGCTGCGGGGGGTCCGGCCCACCGGTACTTCCCCAACTGGAAGTGCAGCAGCTTCAGAGCTCGGTGCACCGGCGCGGAGGAGCCGAGTCTGGCCACGTCCAGGCCCTCGCGGCTCAGCAGGAAAAGGTACAGGATGCCGCGAGCCTCATAGTACTCGAGCAAAACTTCGTCTTCGTGCAACGCCTGCTGCAGGTCCGGAATGTCGTTGGGCCGTGCCTGGAGCCACCCGGAATCCACCGAGTGGGGACGATTCCTCCAGTCGACCATGCGGGCTTCCAGATCGCGCGCCCTTTCCCGCAGCGCAGTGGTGCGATTGGGGCTGGGTGGCTGGTTCGCAAGCGCGGAGAGGTCCATCTGACGATAAACCAGATTCAGATCGCGCCGCAGACCCTCGAAACCGCTCTCGTCGTTCTCGGCTCCGTCGGAGATCTCGGACGGGGCTGCCAGGCGGTCGGCCAGGCTCCGCGACTTGGCCTGTTGGATCAGGAGCAGCGCGCGGCGGGCGCCCCCGGATCTCGCGGCCGCAGGCGATTCCAGGCACAGCGCCACCAGCCCCTCGTACACCGCCAGTTTGTCCTGGAGAATGGAAATGCGCAGATCCTCGGCATCGACTCGACCGCGCAGGTCCTCCACCTCTCGCCGCGCCGCCTCGTAGGATTCCAGAGCCTCTTCCCAGCGGCCCTGCTTTTCGTGGATCTCGCCCTGCAGCAGGTTGGCGTGGAAGCGGAGCGGAGGGGAAAGATCTTCTCCCACGCGTTCCACGCCCTCCTGGCTGATGGCGCGCGCCCGGTCGGCATAGCCCGCCCGCAGCCACAGGCGGGCCAGAAGAATCTGGCAATGCGCGGCCCGGCCCGGCACCATGGTTCGAGTCAGCGTGCGCCAGGCCGAAGCGCTCAGCCGGCGGGCCTGGTCGAAACGGGATTCGTGAAACGCCAGCACCGCGCGTAATTGATCCACCATCGCCGGCCAGACCGGGTTCTGTTCCTGCTGGAACAGGCGGCGGGCTTGGATCAGGCTCCGGCCCGCCAGACGGTAGTTACGCCGCTGGCTTGCTGCGACCGCCAGACTCACCAACGCCTTTGCCTCCTCGTAAGGCAACCCCAGCGACCGAAACCCGTCTGCCGCTCGCCGCGCCAGCCCTTCGCCTTCCCGGCTGAGGTTCAACTCCAGGGACATCTCGGCTTCGTCCAGATCGCAGAGCGTACTGTGATAAGTGTCGCCCGCCGCGTCAGCGCGCTCGCGCGAGATCTGGTAAAGCCTCCGCGCCTCTGTATAGTCGCCGCGGAGATAGAAAAGATAGGCGATGTTGTAATCGGCCCGGACCACCAGATTCGCCAAGCCGTGCCGTTCGCAATGCTCGCGCGCTCTCTGATAGTGCGAGAGCGCTTCCGGGAACTGCCCGAGATTGGTGTACGAGACAGCAAGGTTGCTGAGCGCGGCGCCGATGTCGTACGGTTCGCCGGCGGCTTCAAAGCCCTCCAGGGCACGCTGATATCGCGCCAGCGCATCTTTCGGACGGTCCTGGCGGAAGAAGATATTCCCTACGTTGGAATCGAGCCGCGCCAGCCGCAGCACATCCTGATGACGGTGGAAGATGGTCTCCGCGCGCGCGGCCCAGCGGTGGGCCTCTTCGTATTGTCCGCGGAAGATGAGCGCCTGAAGCCCGCCCAACAGGGTGCGCCCGAGCTCCGTCTCCGCTCCCGCTTCGTCAAACAACGCCGCGGCCGCGCCATAAGCGGCGACTGCTTTTTCGTAGTCCCCGGCTACATGGCTGCAGTGGCCCTGCGAACGCAAGGCCCACGCCCGGGACAAGGAATCCCCGCGCAATTCCGCCACCTTCTGCACGGCCCCATTGAGACGCAACGCACGCGGGCGGTCGCGGTACAGCGCTCCCAGCACTCCGGCGTGCAGGGTTGCCGCGGCATCCGGCGGCAGTGACGGCCCGGCGCTGGAGAGGAATGCTCCGAGCTCCTCCTGATCCTCGATTCCGGCCAGAATCTCCAGCCAATCTCCCCTCTCCGTGTTCACAGCCCTGCCTTCTCAAGCGCTGTTCTCAGCTTAGCCAGACAACGGCCACGGATAAAGCCTATCGACCCCAGGGCCAATCCAAGGGCGCGGGCCACCTCTGTGTAAGGGCGAGGGGGCTCCTCGAAGAACAGCATCCCCACCAACTTGCGGCATCGGGGGAGAAGCGTCTCGATGGCCTCGCGAATCTTCTGCTCGCGTTCCGCCTCGGCATGGATCGCGGCGGCATCCGGCCCGCGATCGGCCAGGTCGTGCTCTAATTCGGCGATCCGCACGGTGCGCTGGCCGCGCTTCTTCGCCAGCAGACAGCGGCGCGCGGCGGCTGTAATGAGCCACGATCCCAAACCCTCTACGCGCTCCAGGCGTCCCAGGTCGCGATACAAGTCGATCCAGACCTGCTGGAAGATATCCGCGGCATCCTCCGGAGGCAACTGGTATTTGACCGGGATCGACGCCACCAGCCGCCGGTATTTCTCGATCAGGGCAGCCCAGGCGGCGTTGTTGCCGTCCAGGCATTCACGGACCAGGCGGTCGTCCGGCCAGGCCTCGGCCGGCTGTTTGAAGGTCATCGAGCAGCAGTCCCGCGCGTGCGCAAGAAGAGTTCATTGGCATTCCAGAGCGTAAAATGATCGAGCAGCGCTGGCCGGAAGTTGCCCACGTTCCCCCGTTGCGCAACTACCACCGAGGGGCTTACCAGGAAGATCATCGGCAACTGTTCCGCCACGATCTCCTGAACCCGGTCGTACAACCTCTTTCTCTCGCCGGAATCGAGAGTCACCATCTGCTCTTTCATCAAGCGGTCGATCTCGCCCTCCCAATCCGTAGCCGGCTGCTTCTGGTTGGGATTCCACAGGTGCATGCCGCCGGAGGAGAGCCACACGTTCTGCTCCGCGTTGGGGTCGGCATCGCCGCCGCCCAGAGCGAGAAGCGCGGTATCGAACTGCTGCGTGTCGACCACCCGGCCCAGCAGCGCGCGGAACTCGAGCGGGGCGATCGTGACGGCGATTCCGAGGTCCCCATAGTCGGCCTGGAGCATGGTGGCCATCTCGATCCGCTCCGGGCTGCTGCTGGAAACCAGAATCGAGAACTCCACCGGCGCGCCCGTGGGATCGACTAAGTGTCTCTCCGGATTCCAACGGAATCCGGCCTTGCGCAGCTGTTCGCGCCCCTGCGCGACCGAGCGCGCCGGGTGTGGAAGCCGGCCGTTGTACCAGAGCAGGTTCCCTGGCGTCACGTTGCCCCAGAGAGGCGTGGCTCTGCCCTGGTAGACGATGTGCGCCATCCCCTCGCGGTCCGTAGCGGCGGAAAGTGCGGCGCGAAACTCACGCGAGGTGAACCAGGGCAGCTTCGAACTTCGTGGCGAGAGGTTGAAGCACAGAAAGTTGTATTCCAGCCCCGGCCCCAGATCGGTGACCGCCGCGCGCTTCCCCTGCAAGTAGGAAACCGACTTCATGTTCAGCCGGTTCAGCACGTCGAGATCTCCGGAAACAAAGCGCGCCAGTTGCACTTCCTCGTCGGTGAGCAGGCTGAATTCGATACCGTCCACATAGGGGAGGTTTCCTCCGCCCTCCGGCGCCGTCCGCCAATAATACGGATTCCGCTCCAGCAGGACCGCGGCTCCGGGCCGGTACTCTTTCAAGCGGAAGGGTCCGAGTCCGGCGATTTTCGCGGGGTCGGTTCCCACCGTCCAGGTGTCCCGCAGTCTGCCCGCCTTCCACTGAGCCTCGAGCCGGCGCCGCGGCAACATGGCCACCGAATCGAACAATCGCTCCGCCGCGGCATAGGGCTTCGGCAGCACGAACTCCACCGTGAAGTCGTCCTTTCGGACGCACGTAATCGGCTGCCCATCGATCATTAACAGGTCGCGCTGAGGCGAGCGGACCTTCTCATCCAGGTACACCCCCCATGAGAAGACCACATCGTCGGCTGTGAACGGCGTGCCATCCGAGAAGCGCACGCCGCGCCGCAGCTTCAGGGTGTACCTGGTGCCATCCGATGACTGCGACCAGGTTTCTGCCAGCGCCGGGACTGTTTTCTGGGTGGACCGGTCGATGCTGATCAGGTCCGCGTGGATCCGCCGCAGTACGTCGCGCGAGGGTGCATCGATCGCGATCACGGGATTGAACGTCTTGGGCTCGGCCCGCAGCGCCACATGGAGGACGCCGCCCCGGGTGGGCTGTTCGCCATAGCCCGGCGACATCAGGCCCAGAGCGGTCAGCACGTAACCCAGCGTCATGCTGCAACTTAGATGCACTACCACTTAGGTCTATAATGAAGCCCGGAATCGCCGTACTGCAATAGCACAGGTCAAATAGAGCGGAATTATTAGACAGACCGGTAGCAGACGCCACCATTGCTCGGGCAGCAGATAGGCCTGTTTCAGACCGAGGATCATCCCTCCCCAGCTCGGCTCGGGCTCTCCCACCCCCAGTCCCAGGAAGGAAAGCGTCACTTCGGCCAGCACGAAGCGCGGAAATAGCACCAGAGTCTGTACCGCCAGCACCCCCCACGTTCCGGGCAGAACGTGCCTCAGAAAAATCCTGAATCCCGACACGCCAAACCCCCGCGCTGCCTCTACATAACCACGCTCCGAGAGGCTCAGCACCAGGCCGCGCACCAGACGGGCGGGGCGCGCCCAACTCACCAGGGCGATGATGCCCAGCATGGCGGCGACGGCCGCTCGCGGCTTCATGCTCAGCGGCAGCACCGCTCTTAGCCCGATCAGCACGTAGAGCCACGGCAGCGAGAGGACCAGATCTCCCAGGCGCATCAGGATCTGGTCAGTCCATCCACCATTGAACCCCGCAACACCTCCGGCCAGACCCGCGATGAGCAACGTAAGCGCGGTGGCTGACCCGCCCGCAAGGACAGACCAGTTTGCGCCGGCCAGGAATCGGGAGAGTACGTCGCGCCCGTAATCGTCGGTTCCCAGCCAGTGCAGCGCGCTCGGCGCCGCGTTGGCGATCTCCCGATGCTGCTCCAGCGGATTGTAGGGCGCCAGAAGCGGTCCCGCGAGGCAGAGCGCCACCAGCACGGCCAGCACGACGAGAGGGAGATTACGATTCATGGGGGAGCCGGATGCGCGGGTCGAGACGGTAGAGCGCCAGATCCGCGGCGAGATTCGAGAGTGCCAGCACCGCCGCCAGCAGCATCAGGACGGTCTGCACAATGGGATAGTCGCGGGCCTGCACCGCCTCGAGGAACAGCGGACCGAGCCCGGGCCAGCCGGTCAGCGCTTCGACGACGAACGACGAGCCGATCGTGGCGGCGACCGACAAGCCTGCCAGCGAGACCAACGGGTTCGCCGCCGCACGCAGAATGAACCGCAGCCAGAGTCGTGCGCCGGAGATACCCCTCGACTCGGCTATGCGGACAAACTCCAGTTCACGGGCAGAGCGCACCTGCTCCGACACGTGCAGAAATATCACGGGCAGTAGGGAACTCGTAAGCCCCACGATCGGGAGCCAGGCGCCGGTGATTCGGAGTCCCGCCCAGACCGCCAGCCACAGCATCAGGCCCACGGCAATCACGTCCGGGACCATGGCAGCGGCGGCGGCTCCGGGGTCGAGCGTAATCGTCCAGCGAAACCGCACTGCCAGCAACCCGCCGCCGGTGCCGAGCAGCCACGCGAGCACCAGCGCGGGGACCGAGATCGCCAAGGTCTTTTGGATGCGCGGCGCAACCAGGCGGCTGACCGGAATTCCGTACGCCAGCGAGGTGCCGAAATCTCCCTTGAAGCAGGAAGCCACCCAATCGCGGTAACGATGCGGCCACGAATTCCTCAGCCCGGCGGCCTCACGATTGGCCTCGATGGTTTGGCGCGAGGCCTGTGGATCGGCGAGTTGCTCGGTGTAGATGTCGCCCGGCAAGACCCGGAAGAACAGGAACAGCACAACCGACAGGACCAGGAGCTGAACCAGGCTCGTGACGGTTCGCCACAGCAGGAAGGTCATGGGTGCCCAGCCTCCGGCACGATACGACCCGCCCGGAGGTGGACCACGCGCGCATTCAGAGCAGCCCCCACCTCGAGATCGTGCGTCACCAGGAGCAGGCTGAGGTTCCGTTCCTGTTGCATGGCGCAAAGGAAGGAGAGGATGTGTCCACGATTCGCCGGGTCGAGGCCCGAGAGCGACTCATCCAGGATCAACAAGCCCTCTTGGAGAGGGGCGGCGGCGCGCAATATGGCGATTCGCGCGCGCTGGCCCTCGCTCAGCTCGCCGGTCCGGCGGTCGATCCATTCGGCGGGAAGCCGGATTTTCGGAAGCCAGTCCCTATCGGCCTCGGTGCACGCTTCCCGGAGAGCATCGCCGATAGAGACCCGCGGATTCAGCGACTCGGAGGGCTCCTGCTGCACAAATTGGACACGCCGCGGCGCGGCGGCGCCGGCTCTGGCGTGCCAATCGACCGAACCGGAATCCCAACGCTCGCGGCCGGCGATGCATCGCGCCAGCGTGGATTTGCCGGCGCCAGACGGTCCGTATAGGACCACGCACTCTCCTGCGCCGATCTCGATGGAGACGTCGTCGAGGGCCCGCACCACCGGACGGGTACGAGTGAGCCAATCGCGCCGGCGGAATGTCTTGGTCAGGCGCCGAACCTCGAGTAACGGCGGCCCGGCGGTGCTCTCTCGCGGGGCGAATGGCGCCGCGGAGCTATCTTCGGGCGTCATTCGAAGCATCCGGCAGCCTAGCGTTCGGAACACGTGTTCGCGATGAGATGCCACCAGGATGGCGGCGCCTGTTTCGAGCGAGTGGCGGTCCAGCAGATCCAGGAGCTCGGCCTCCCGGTCCGGGTCGAGATTGGCGGTCGGCTCGTCGGCCACAATCACACTCGGACGGAGCGCGAACGCCTGCACCATCAACACGCGTTGGCGTTCGCCGCCGCTCAGTTGATGTGGATAGGCCTGGAGGAAGCGCGGGCTATCGAGGCCGACCTGGGCCAGGAGCTCGGCGGTCCGTCGCTCGGACCGGGTCAGCTCGGTGATCTGCTCGCCGACCGTCAGGAAGGGAGAGAAGCTGGCGAGTGCCTGCTGCGGGATATAGCCGATGCTGCCGCGAATGGTGCGACCGCCAATCTCCGCTGCGGCGGCCGGCAGCAAGCCGGCAACGGCTTTCAGCAGCGTCGTCTTGCCGCACCCGGACTCGCCGGCGACACCCATCCGTTCCCCGTGCTCGAGGGTGACCGATACGGGGGCGAACACAGGTTGCCCTCCCTCATACCGGACGCTCAGGTCCCGCAACTCGAGGAGGGGCACGCTCTACAGACTACTAAATGTAGGGAGGGACCGTCAGCTTCGGCTGCGTTCCAGAACCGAAAGCTTTGAGAGCACGCAGATCGGCGGACGCCGCTGCAATGGCCCTGGTCAAGGCATAGAGCGTGTCGACCAGTCGGCCTGCTTCTTCATCGGCACGGGTGTCAGCTCCCGCCTTCCCGACCAAGACGCCACCCCACTCCATCCGTGGTCCGCCTTTGGCCCCCACGTATCGAGCCCTGCAGTACTCGCCCGGCGATCGTGTCACATCATTAAGGGAGCGGTGCGGCCCCAGAAAATAGAGGCTACGCCCCAGAATCTTCAGTCAGCGCTCCCAATCTCCTCTTCTCCTTCCGCGTCAGGCCTTTAGCTTGGCGCATCAAGGGTCCGGCAGCCGGTTCGACATCGCGCCCGAAGCCCGGCGGGGCTGGCGAAGCCTTATCCGCCACGTCAACTTTCGGATGGCAGTCCTCCGGTAACCGGCTCCCCGCCTACGCCTTACTCAATCAGATCCCGGCGTACCAGGCGTATCCAACTTCCGGAGACGCCGAGCCCAAGCCCTTACCGAACCGTTTCAGGCTGTCCGCTACGGTGAGGCTGGCGATGTCAACCCGTAGGCCTTGCCCTCTGACACCGCCCTATTGTTGTGTACCGTTCCATTCAGCCCGACTGGTGGGAGAGCATCGACATGGCCGATGCGCTGCATCCGCAGACCCTCGGAACCTACCCTTGCGGCGGTCCGGTGCCCCAGGTTCACGACGTGTGGAGAGCCGGAGCACGGTTCTATCTCCCAGGACCGTTGGCGGTAGGCGTACAATGCGGTACGTGTTGCGTGCCGCCAGGCTGCTGGTTGAATGCGCCCAGCGGCGGTACGAACCCGACCCGTTGGCATCCTGCTGACAGGGTCCAGGAGGCCTTTGATGCGAACCTCGTTGAAAGTCCTCGCCCGGATTTGGCCCCGGAAGGGTCACCAGGCCGGGCGCTTGGAGGCTGCCGCTCTGGCGCTTGGTCTCGTGTGTCTGGCCGGCGGCTGCGCGCAGCACTCGCAGAGCAGGCCGAACGCTCCGCTGACCACGATCGAACAGGTGAGCCAGCTTACAAAGGAGGCGATAGCCGCGCAGGTGCCGGTCCGTCTCCACGGAACGGTTACCTATTACGATGGCGCCCTCCAGATTTTGATCGTGCAGGACAACACGGACGCGGTCCGCGTCGAAGGCGCGCCCCTGTCTAGCCTGGGTCTCGATCGCGGGACCGCACTGGACCTCCAAGGAACGGTCGCCAACGGCGGGTACAGTCCGGAGGTGACATTCGGGAGCATTCGCATCGGCGACCGGCACAGCCCGCTTCCCACGCCGGTGCGGCCTGTCGCAAATGACCTGGCCTCCGGGCGGCTCCAATACCATAATGTGGAGATCGAAGGCGTCGTTAGGTCTGCAGCAATTGACAGGGCCGGCAGGTTTTCCCTGGTCATTCATTCTCTCGGTTGGGATGTCCATGCTGGAGTCCGGAATCAATCTGCGTTCAACTATCACTCGCTAGTAGACGCCGTGGTCCGAGCGCGGGGCGTTCTCAGCACCAGCATGGATGCCCGCGGCCTCGCCATCGGCGTAAAGCTGTGGGTAACAGCCCTGGAGGATGTCGAGGTCTTGCATCCGGCGGCCCCGCCGGCAAATCTCCCGGTCAGAACCATTCGCTCGTTAAGTTCCCAGGACCGCATTGCCCCGTCAAGTCGTCGGATTCGCTTGCATGGCTCGGTCTCGGCCGAACCGGGCAGGCTGATCCTGCGGGATTCCACCGGCACAGCGCCCCTCCAGCCCGCCCCCTCCGAGTCCATCGAAGCCGGACGCGAGCTCGACGTCTTGTGTTTCGAGGGCGAGCAGCACGGGGCGCCGCTCCTGACCGCATGCACGGTCTGGGACCAGGCTCGCGCACAACGGAGCCTTGCACCATTGCCTATATTGACCACGGTAAGCCAGGTGAAGGGGCTCTCGGAAGATGAGGCGAGTCGGGCATATCCGGTCCATCTACGCGCGGTGGTGACCTACCACAACCCCTTGTCCACGAACACGTTTTTGCAGGACCAGACCGGGGGCATCTATGTGTTCTTCGATGGGCAAGCCGAACCCGCGCTTCGCGCCGGCGATCTGGCGGAGGTCGAGGGATTCAGCGGCCCGGGCCAGTTCGCGCCCGTGGTCAGGGGAACCAGTGTACGCGTGGTAGGCCGGCAAGCCTGGCCCGAACCACTCCGACTCGACATGGAGCACCTTTTCGCCGGCATCGCCGACAGCACGTGGGTGGAAGCCGAAGGCATCGTTCACTCAATCCGCAGGCAGTCAGGAAGTTCCGTCCTCGGCGTCAACTGGGGCGTCCACCACTTCTCTGCTTTTGTCTTCACCGATGCGGAGTTGCCAGACTCCCTGCTCGACTCTCACGTCCATCTCCTGGGCGTCTGTGGCACTCGGTTCAATTTCAAGCGCCAGATTCTGGGCATCCAGCTCTTTGTTCCCGATGCCAGCTTTATTCGAGTCGAAGGCGGCACGCCTCAGGCCCCTCCTCTGCGTAACATCGACCAGCTTCTGCAGTTCGCCTCCTTCTCCGATTTCGGCAAGCGCTCCCGAGTCCGTGGCGTGGTGATTCTGACTGAGCGCACGGGCCCCACTTACGTGAGCGATGCCACCGGCGGCGTCTTGATCCAGAGCCACCTCCCGGCGGTCCTCAACGTCGGCGATTCGGTCGAGGTGACCGGCCTTCCAGTCGCCATCTCGGGGCTGTTCAATCCCGTGTTCCGCGACGCCGAGATTCACAAGCTGGGCCATGCTTTGCCGCCCGACCCGGTGTTGGTTACAGCCACCGACATTCTCGAAGATGGCTACGATGCTCAACTAGTTCAAATCGACGCGGTGCTGGTGGATCAGGGCGCGGCCAAGGGCAACCAAGTGCTGCTGCTGCAGGCGGGAGACCACCTGTTTGACGCCCGCATCGACCACCAGCGGCTGCCCCCGCTCGAAAAAGGCACCCTACTTCGCGTCACCGGCATCCCGTCGATTCAGACTTACGAAATGGAGCAAACCGTGCTGCCGAAGGCATTCTCGATGCTCTTGCGGTCCCCGTACGACATCAAAGTGCTTCATGCGGCCCCGTGGTTAACGGCGGCCCGGACGTTCCGCCTCCTGGGCTTCGTGTGCGCCGTGGCGCTACTGGCGTTCGCCTGGATCGTGGTGTTGCGCCGCCGGGTACGGCAGCAGACCACGGAACTGCGCGGATCCCGGCAGATGCTCCAGTTGGTCCTGGACCAT
>Ga0182027_10006645_pt1 | contig 17247 bp, 15 predicted proteins | sample 712E1DmetaG_FD_121300 | JGI IMG/M metagenome (GOLD analysis project Ga0182027, IMG submission 121300) | Permafrost microbial communities from Stordalen Mire, Sweden - 712E1D metaG (Illumina Assembly) | ecosystem: Environmental > Terrestrial > Soil > Wetlands > Permafrost | place: Sweden... | reverse complement strand
CCGCTGCCTACCGCTCGCCTACGAAGCCGGCAGGCAGGGCGGGACGGCGCCGGCGTGCCTCAACGGCGCCAACGAGGTTGCTGTCGACGGGTTCCTAAAAGGGCGCCTTCGATGGGTCGATATACCTTCGGTGATCGAAGGGGCAATGCAGCGTTTTATCGCCAGTGAGCCGCGGGACTTGGAGGACGTCCTAGCCGCCGACGCCGAAGGCCGAGCGTTGGCGACCGAGGGCGTGGAGCGCGCCGTGGCCGGGCGCTCCTTGCCCTCCGGGCCCGGCACTGCCCGTGGCTGACTACAGAGGGGCGGGCGTCGCCGACCAGATGGACCAACGGGAGCAGACGGGCGCCCTGTTGCGCCTGGCCGTTGTCGTCGCCGCCGGCCTTATCGTGGCCGAACTGTTCGGGGCGCTGGCCACCGTGCTGGTAGTGGTCGGCCTGCTGGTGATGATCGTCCTGCACGAGCTAGGGCATTTTGTCGCCGCCAAGCGGGCGGGCATGAAGGTGAGCGAGTTTTTTGTGGGCTTCGGTCCTCGTCTGTGGTCGGTACGAAGGGGTGAGACGACCTATGGGATCAAGGCGCTGCCGTTGGGGGGGTACTGCCGGATCATCGGCATGACCAACCTCGAGAAGGTGGACCCGGCCGACGAGCCCCGCGCTTATCGCAACCAACCGACGTGGCGGCGCCTGACAGTGGCGTGCGCCGGTTCGTTCGTGCATTTCGTGCTGGCTTTCTTGATGCTCGTGATCTTGTTCCTCGGGCCCGGTGACATCGGCAACTTCGTGAGCAACCCGCCGTCCAACAGCCCGGTGGCTGCGGTCGAAGGGTTCGCCGGAGGCCCGAGCCCGGCGCAACAGGCGGGCCTGAAGGCGGGGGACCGCATCATCGCGGTCAACGGGCGACATTTCAGTGGTTGGGACCAGCTCACCGCCTACCTGCGGGCCCGTCCTGACCAGCGGGTGTCCCTCACCATCGAGCGGGACGGCCACAGCTTCGTCACATCGGTGGTGCTGGCCAATGGCGCCGATGTCAGGTTGAAGGGCCAGAAGGCGGCGCTGTACGCCAAGCCGACCGGGTTGCTCGGGATCGAGATCAAGCCGAGCCCGGTGCGTTTTGGACTGGTGGGTTCGGTCGAGCATGCGGGCACGGCGTTCGGCGCCACTGCTGTCACCTCGGTGACCGGGCTGGGCCGGGTCGTGACCGACTTCAGTGGGTACACGCACATGCTGACCAGCCAGAAGGCGGCCGACAGCCCCACGGCCGAGCGCTTCGAGTCGCCGGTAGGAGTGGTCCGCCTAGCCAACGAGGCCACCAAGATCGGCCTGTCCGAGGTGCTCTACCTCCTGGTCCTGATCAACATATTCGTCGGGATCTTCAACATGCTCCCGCTGCTGCCCTTCGACGGCGGTCATGTGGCCATCGCCATCTACGAAAAGGTGCGCAGCCTGCGTACGAGGCGCCCCTACCATGCCGACGTCAACAAACTGGCCCCGGTGCTCTACGCGGTGCTGGCCGTTCTGGCCTTTTACGCCATCTCCTCCCTCTTCCTTGACTTGAGGGACGTGCTCTCCTAAGCCGTCCGGGGACGTGCCCGGCCTCGTGGTAGACCGCGGTCAAGCCTGTAGCCTGGGGCTAGTTCAGGCAACCGACCAGGTGTGCCGGTACAACCAGAGGAAGGTGGCCGTGGATCGTTACCCCCGGAAGAAGACCCGCCAGATCATGGTCGGGACGGTCCCGGTGGGCGGCGACGCCCCCATCACCGTGCAGTCGATGACCACCACCAAGACGGCCGACGTCGAGGGGACCCTGGCACAGATTTACGCCCTGAAGGCGGCGGGGGCCGACATTGTCCGTTGCACCTGCAATGAGCGCGAGGCGGCCGAGGGCCTGGCCCGCATCGTCCCTCGCAGCCCGGTCCCCATCGTGGCCGACATCCATTTCCATGTGGAGATGGCGTTGGCCGCCATCGAGGCGGGGGTGCACTGCCTACGGCTCAACCCCGGCAACCTACGCAAGCCGGAGGAGATCAAGCTGGTGGCCCGGGAGTGCAAGGACCGGGGTATACCCGTGCGCATCGGGGTCAACGGCGGGTCCCTCGACAAGCGGCTCTATGACAAGTACGGCGGGGCCACGCCTGAGGCGCTGGTCGAATCGGCGCAGATCGAGTTGGGCCTGTTCGCCGAGGTCGGCTTCGACAACGTCAAGATCTCGGTCAAGGCGTCAAGGGTCCCGGTCATGGTGGAGGCCTACCGCCAGCTCTCCGAGGTGGTCGACCATCCTTTGCACCTTGGCCTGACCGAAGCCGGCCCGCCGCCCTCCGGCACCATCAAGGGCACAGCAGGGATCGGCACGCTGCTCTTGGAGGGCATCGGGGACACAGTCCGGTACTCGTTGACAACCGACCCGGTGGAGGAGGCGAAAGCGGGACGGACCCTGCTCGAGGCCCTCGGGCTCCGCGAGCGGCGCAATGTAGACCTGATCGCCTGCCCCTCGTGCGGCCGGGCCGAGATCGACGTCTACCGGGTGGCACAGGAGGCCCAGGTCGCCCTGGAGTCCCGGTCGATCCCGCTACAGGTCGCCGTGATGGGCTGTGTCGTCAACGGCCCGGGAGAGGCTCGGTCGGCGGATCTCGGGATAGCAGCCGGCAAGCACCGTGGGCACCTTTTTATCCGGGGCGAGATCGTGCGGGTGGTGCCGGAGCAGGATATGGTCGCCGCCCTGGTCGAAGAGGCCGAAAAGCTCGTGAAGGAGGGCTTCGAGGCCCGCCTGGCCGCGGCTGACAAGGGAGCGGCCCGGGAGGCGGAGGCGGACCGCGCTGCGCTCCTGGACGCCCGGGGGTCCGACGCCAACCGCAGCGAGGCCCTCGTGGAGCTCATAAATCGCCGTTTGGACGCCCGGGGTACTGCCGGCGAAGCCCAGGGGCCCGCCACCGGCCGCGGGGCCCCAGCGCCGGCGGGGTGAACCTCGTCGACCAGCCACTGAAGGGCGTGGTCCGTGACGCCGTTGCGGCCTTTGACGCCTGGTCCCAACGTGAGCTGGAGTCGCAGCGACGCATCCTGGCCGAAATGGACCGCCTGGCTGACCCCTTCGACAGGCATGCCGGCCCGGTGCACCTGACGGGCTCGGGCATCGTCAGCGGCCCCCGGGGCACGGTGCTACATATGCACCGGAGCCTGCACCTTTGGCTTCAGCCCGGCGGCCACCTCGAGAGGGGGGAGCCGCCCTGGGAGGCAGCGCTGAGGGAGACGGCAGAGGAAACCGGGCTCCCGGTGCGCCACCCGGCGGGCGGTCCCTGCCTGGTACACCTCGATGCTCACCCGGCCAACGCCCATTTCCACCTGGACTTGCGCTACCTGCTTTTGTGCGACGACGCCGAGCCGGCCCCGCCCGCCGGGGAGAGCCAGGAAGTGAGGTGGTTCGGCCTGGACGAGGCCATCGCCATCGCCGACGCCGGGCTGGTGGACGGTCTGCGACGCCTGGCCCAGCTGGGCCCCGGCCCGCTCCCGCGGCTCTGAAATAGTGTCCAAGCTCAAGCTCGACCTCCACGAGATATACAACCGGGGTGGCGAGATCGACCGAGCGCTCCGGGAGGTGATGCAAGAGGCGGTGAGGATCAAGGCCAAGGAGGTGGAGATCATCCCCGGCAAGGGGTCCGGGCAGCTGAAGAAGAGGGTGGTCCGCTTTCTCGAGACGCCCGAGATGCGGGCGCTCTACCATCGCCTCGACAAGGACAAGGACAACTGGGGCCGGGTCTTCGTCTACTTCCGCTGGAAGTGACAGGAAGCCCAGCTCGGGGCGGTGGTCGAATTCGCGGGCGCGTCCTACGAGCTCGGTGAAGCGGGAGCGACCTGGGATATAATAATAGTTGTCACCGGATGGTGATGCCGGGCGTGGGTTGTCCTGCGTGGCAGGATGCCCACGCTTTTGTATGACGCACCTTGACCGAAAGAGGAGGTGAGATGGGCGCCGAAGAGAAAATCGCCGACTTTATAAGACCGATCGTGCGGGCCGCCGGCCTGGAGATTTGGGATGTCGAGCGCGCCGGAGCCTCCTTGCGGGTTATGGTCGAACGGCCCGGAGGCATAGACCTCGACGCCATCTCCGAGCTGAGCCGGGCGCTGTCGAGCGCGTTGGACCAGCGGGACGACCTCGTTCCTGATGGCCGCTACACCCTCGAGGTGTCGAGCCCGGGCCTCGAACGTCGTTTGCGGTACCCGAGGCACTTTGCCTCCTATATAGGTCAGGAAGTGGCCGTGAAGACAGCCTCGCCCATAAACGGGGTGCGCCGCATCAAAGGCACGTTGGCGGGTGCTACGGACGAGGACGTGACTCTCGAGACTCTGCTGCCGAGCGGCGAAGTGGGCCAGCTGCGCGTGCCGCTTGACCTGGTCGAGCGGGCCAACGCCGTCTTCAATTGGGGGCCCGTGCCCACCGCCAAAAAGCCGGCCCGGACCGCGACGAGGGCGAAAGTGGCGGCCGCCGCGAAGGCGACAGCCCGTCGGGCTGACCTCGGCGACCAGGCCACGGACGTCGTCCTGGCCGAGGTACCGGAGGAGGCCCTATGAGAGACAACGTGGCGTTCCTGGAAGCCCTGCAACAAATAGCCAAGGACAAAGGGATCAGCGTCGACGTGCTGCTCGACGCCCTGGCCAACGCGCTCGTGGCGGCCTATAAGCGCATGCCGGGGGCGGCCGAAGAGGCGGTCGTGACCATCGAGCCCGACTCCGGCGAGATCCGCGTCTATGGCCAGGAACTGGACGAAGAGGGCGCCGTCGTGCGCGAGTGGGACGACACCCCCAAGGATTTCGGGCGCATCGCCGCCCAGACGGCCAAGCAGGTCATCTTCCAGCGCCTGCGCGAAGCCGAGCGGGACCTCAAGTACGAGGAGTACGCCGGCAGCGAGGGAGACATTGTCACCGGCATCATCCAGCAGAGCGACAACCGCTATACGCTCTTGGACCTGGGCAAAGTCGAGGCCCTCCTCCCTCAGGCCGAGCAGGTCCCCTTCGAGCACTACGAGCACAACGCCCGGCTCAAGGCTTACATCGTCGAGGTCCGCAAGACGAGCAAGGGCCCCCAGATCGTGGTGTCCCGGACGCACCCGGGCCTTATCAAGCGCCTTTTCGAGCTCGAGGTCCCCGAGATAGCCAACGGGATCGTCGAGATCAAGGCGGCGGCCCGCGAACCTGGCCACCGCACCAAGATCGCCGTCTGGTCCAATGACCCCAACGTCGACCCTGTCGGCGCCTGCGTCGGGGCACGAGGTGCCCGGGTCCGGATGGTCACCACCGAGCTACGAGGCGAAAAGGTCGACATCGTCCCCTACTCCGAGGACTCCCGGGAGTTCGTGATGCGCGCCCTGCAACCGGCCAAGGTCAAAGACGTCCTGCTCGACGAGGAGTCGGGGACGGCGACGGTCATCGTCAACGACTACCAGCTGTCTCTTGCCATCGGCAAGGAAGGCCAGAACGCCCGCTTGGCTGCCCGGCTCACGGGCTGGCGCATCGACATAAAGAGCGAGAGCCAGCTGGCTGAGGAAGAGGCCTACGCGGCCCAGGAATGGGCCGAGGGCGAGTGGGTGCAAAACGAGGCCGGCGAGATGGTGTGGCAGCCTGCGGGGGGCGGTGAAGCCTTGTCGGCGGAGGAATGGGAGGCCGGGTCGGCCGGCCGGGCCGCTGAGGAAGGCGACCCTGTGGCCGGCGACGGTGTTGCCGCCCCTGGCCCGTCGGCCGAGGCGAGCGAGCCTGGTGCCGCTATGGCCCATGCAGATGAAGCCGCTGTAGATGACGCCGGTGCAGATGAGCCGGTCGTCGAACAGCCGGCCGGGAGCGCGCTCACCGGGGAAGGAGTGGGGTAGACGGCAGCCCCGGTCCGCACCTGTATCGGGTGTCGCTCCAGGGGGGGGACGGGTACACTGGTGCGCGTTGTCGTAGGACCAAACGGCCGCCTCACCGTCGACCGGACGGCCCCGGGACGCGGTGCCTGGTTGTGCCGGGTGGGTAGTACGGAGCTGGCGCAACCGCGGTGCGTGGCCGAAGCAGGCCGTCGCGGCGCTTTCGCCCGTTCCTTGCGTGCTGGTGTCGAACCCGGTGATGTCGCCCTGCTGCTCTCTATGGCCTACGAACATGCGAGGATGGGAAAAACAGACGGCGCCGTCAGCAAGGCGCCCGCGATCGAACACGAGGAAAGGGACTAAGGAACAACTTGGCCAAGAAGATGCGGGTCTATGAGCTGGCACGTGAGCTCGGTCTCACGAACAAGGAGGGCCTCGACCTATGCCTGGCCATGGGCATCGGTGTTACGAGCCATTCCTCGAGCATCGAGGAGGCTCAAGCTGACCGTGTGCGGCGCCGGGCCGAGCGGGAGGGGTTGAAGCGAGCTCATCAGCCCGAAGAGCCTGCACCCGAACATGACCGGCCGGCGCCGGCCGCAGGGCGTTCCTCTTCGCCTGCCCCGTTACAGACGCCGGCCTCGCCTCTCGCCGGAAGCCCCGCAGCCGTTGTCCCCGCAGGCCCACAAGCAGAGACGGTGGTCGGCCGAGGCGTGGCCGCCGCGAGCACGGTACCCGTTGCACCAGCCGGGGTGTTGCCCGCGGCGCATCCCCAGACTGTGTCCGCCGGCACGCGTCCTACCACTACGGTTGCCTCGGCCGGCTCAACGGCGCCGTCGAGGACCGAAAGCGTCCCGGCGACGCCTGGTATGGGCGCGCCTGGCAGCACGGTGCCCGCCAGTCCTTCTCCCATCGTCAGCTCTTCCAGCCACCTCCGGGTACCGCCGCCGCCCGGGGTCGTGGCCGCGTCGACCGCCACGCACGCGTCAGGGGCCTCGGCGGGCAGCACAGTCCGCCCGTCCGGGCCCGCCGGCTCCTCGGCGGCTCCGGCCCCGCCCCAGGCTCGCCGTGAGGCGCCCCCCGTCGCCTCCGGGCCAGCACCCTCTCCGGTGGCCAAGGTCGCCCCAGCTGGGGCGCAACCTGCCCCGCCCGTGGCCCGAGCCCGTCCGACCGGCCCGGCGCCCGCCGGGGGTGCCCCGGCACGTCCCGATCCCGGTGCCACCACCACCCCCCGCCCGGCCCCAGGGCCCGGCCAGGGAACTGGTCCTCAAAACCGGGGGGCCTTGTCGCCCATGACGGGTAAACCCATCCCGCCTCCGCCTGGTTTCCGGGGACCGGTGTCCCCGTTGACGGGCAAGCCGATCCCTCCGCCCGTGCGCGGTCCCAGTGGGGGCGCCAACAGCGAGTGGGGCCAACGCTCTGGAGCTCCCGGGGATGCCTCGGGCCGGCCCGGGGGAGCGGGCGCATATGGCGCCGGCCGTCCCGGCGACAGAGGCCAGGGCCGTCCACCGATGGCGGGTGGACGTCCGCCCGTGGGGCGTAGCGGTCCTATGAGCCGTCCCGGAGCCCCCGGTGCGGGTGCGCCGCGGCCCGGTTTCGCCGGGCCTGGTGGCCCGAGTTCCTCCGGACCGGGAGGCCCGGGGGGCGGAATGGGAGCAGGTGGCCGTCCTGGCGGCCCTCCGGGTATGCGACCGGGTGGGGCGCGCCCGCTGGGCGGCGCCCGTACCGGTCCCGTCTCCCGTGGCCCTGACGCCACCTACCGGACGCCACCCGGCACCCCCTTCCGAGGTGCCCCTGGGGCCGGCTTCCCGGCTCGCGGTGCGGGCCGGCCCGGCGGCGGAGGTCCCGGCGGAGGTCCTGGCGGTCGCGGGGGAGGTCGCCCCAGCGGGCGCCGTTCGCGGAGCCGCAAGGCGACGCGCGAAGAGTTGCAAGCACAGTCGCCGACCACTTACACGGCGTCACACGCGCCCATCCCCGAGGGCGAGGTAATAGTCGAGCGCGGTTCAACGGCTCAGGAGCTGGCCCCTAGGCTCAACCGCAGCGCCGCAGACGTGGTGCGCTTCCTGCTCACCCAGGGCGAGATGGTGACGGCCACCATGTCGCTTTCGGACGACATGATCGAGCTGTTCGCGGCCGAGATCGGCGCTCAGGTGCGTCTGGTGGAGGCGGGCGAGCAGAAAGAAGCCGAGCTCCAGGCCCGGTACTTTGCCGACGAGGACGACGAGGAGTCCGACGAGATGTTGCGGCCCCGGCCGCCGGTCGTGACGGTCATGGGCCACGTCGACCATGGCAAGACGACCCTATTGGACCGTATCCGGGAGTCGGACGTCGCCTCGGGCGAGACCGGTGGCATCACCCAGCACATCGGTGCCTACCAGGTGATTACGGCGACGGGCCACGTGGTCACCTTTATAGACACACCGGGCCACGAGGCTTTCACCGCCATGCGTGCCCGTGGCGCCGAGGTGACCGACATCGTGGTGTTGGTGGTAGCGGCTGACGACGGGGTGATGCCCCAGACGGTCGAGGCGTTGAACCACGCCAAGGCGGCTGAGGTCCCCATTGTCGTCGCCATCAACAAGATCGATCGGGCCGATGCCAATCCCGACCACGTGATGCAGCAGCTGTCGGATCTGGGGTTGGTGCCCGAAAAGTGGGGCGGCGACACGATCATGGTCGAGGTTTCGGCCATCCAGAACCTGGGCGTCGACGACCTTTTGGAGCAGTTGATGGTCGTGGCCGAGGTCGAAGAGCTGCGGGCCAACCCCGAAGCTCGGGCTCACGGTACCGTTCTCGAGGCCAACCTCGACCCGGGCAAGGGGCCGGTGGCCACGGTCATAGTGCAGAACGGCACCTTGCGGGTCGGTGACCACGTCGTGGCCGGAGCGGCCTGGGGACGGGTCAAGGCCCTCATCGACGACAAGGGCGACAACATCAAAGAAGCGCCCCCGTCCTTCCCGGCCCAGGTCCTGGGTTTCGACTCGCTGCCCGGCGCCGGGGACGAACTACGAGCGGTGGCCAATTTCCGTACCGCGCGCGACGTCGCCGAACAGCGCGAGCAGCGTTTCCGGAGTGCCGACATGCGCCGCAGCGCCTCGGCGACCAGTGGGGGCGCCAAGCTCGAGGACATCTTCGAGCAGATCCAGCGGGGCGAGGCCGCCACCTTGAACGTGGTGGTCAAAGCCGACGTGCAGGGGTCCCTCGAGGCCGTGACCGAGAGCCTGCGCAAGCTTGAGCGCGAAGACGTGAAGCTGGCGTTCGTTCACCGGGCCGTGGGCGGCATCACCGAAAACGACGTAGCCCTGGCGGCGGCGTCCAACGCCACGATCATCGGCTTCAACGTCAGGCCGGGCCGAGAGGCGCGGGCCATGGCCGCCGCTCAGGGCGTCGAGATCCGTACCTACGAGATCATTTACAAGTTGATCGAGGACATCCAGGCCGCCATGGTCGGCATGCTCGCCCCCGAGTACGAGGAGATCCTCACCGGTGAGACCGAGGTGCGGGAGATCTTCCGGATCCCCCGGATCGGGGCGGTGGCCGGGTGCTTTGTCCGCAGCGGGGTCATCACGCGAGGTTCCAAGGTCCGGTTCCTGCGTGACGGGGTCATCATCTGGAAAGGGGCCATCACCTCACTGCGCCGCTTCAAGGAGGACGTACGTGAAGTGCACGAGGGCTTCGAGTGCGGTATCGGCCTGTCCAACAACCAGGACCTCCGCCCAGGCGACATCATCGAGACCTACGAGGACCGGGAGATCCCCCGCACCTGAGCCCGTTGCACTCGGCCGTCTTGAAGATGGAGCTTCACCTGCCTCTCGCCCGTTCCCTGAAAGACAAGCGGTCCGTGCTCCGGCCCATCCTGGACGGTGCCCGTCACCGCTTCGGGGTAGCGGCGTCCGAAGTGGGCCACCAGGACCTCTGGCAATCGGCGGAGCTCGGGTTCTCGGCCGTGGCTTCGACGGTCGGTCATGTGGGGGAAGTACTGGACAACGTGGAGCGCTTCGTGTGGTCCTTTCCGGAGGTGGAGGTGAGCTCGTGCGAGCGCCTCTGGCTGGAGGTTTGAGGGCCAGGACGCGGCGTCGTCCCGGGCCGGCCGGGCGGGCACCGTGAGCGGTCGGGGCCGTCCGGCGCGGCCGACTTCGAGGTACTACTCCCGCATGGCCAGGGTAAACGAGGTGCTGAGAGAGGTGCTGGCCGAGGAGATCGAAGTGTTGGCCAGTACCGATGCCCGGCTCGAGCTCGTGACGGTCACCGCCGTCAGCTGCGAGCCCGACCTTCGCCACGCCACGGTGCTCCTGGCATCCCTGCCCGACACCGTCCGTGAGGCGCTAGGCGAGGTCCGCCCCCGCCTCCAGGCGGCCATCGCCCACCAGGTACGCATGAAGCGCACGCCTCAGCTGTCGTTCCAGGTCGACCCGGCCGTGGGCCACGGCGAGCTGGTCGAAGAGATCCTCCGCGAGCTGCGCTCCAGCGGCGAACTGCGCGAGGGCTCGAGCGCCGAGCCGGCACCGGTGGAAGAGGCCGAAGACCTGGGGGGTGGGCCCGCGAGCCCGAGCGGGGACGAGGCCGAGGCCGCGGGCACGAGCGCCGAGCCGGCGGTGTGAGCCCGGTCGACGGCCTCCTGGTCCTGGACAAGCCGGCCGGGTGCACGAGCCACGACGTGGTGGCTCGGTGCCGGCGCATATACGGGCAAAAAAAGGTAGGCCATGCCGGGACCCTGGACCCCGACGCCACCGGAGTGCTGCTGGTAGGCCTAGGACAGGCGACCAGGTTGCTCCAGTACCTCTCGGGCCTGTCCAAGCGGTACTCGGGCGAGGTCGTCCTCGGAGTGGCCACGTCGACCCTTGACGCTCAAGGTACCGAGACGGGGACATGGGACATGAGAGATGTGACCCTGGAGGCGGCCAGGGAGGCGGCGCTGACGCTGACGGGTGAGATCACCCAGGTCCCGCCTATGGTCTCGGCGCTCAAGGTCGGCGGTCGGCGCCTGCACGAGCTGGCCCGTGCCGGGATCGAAGTGGAACGGGCGGCCCGAGCCGTGACGGTGTCGCGTTTCGGGGTGGACCTTGCCTGTCCCGCTGAAGCGGAGGAGCCAGGCGGTCCGGGCCCGGTGCTGGCCATCGACGTCGCGTGCTCGTCGGGTACTTACGTGCGCAGCCTGGCCGCCGACCTCGGTGCAGCTCTGGGCGGGGGCGCCCATCTGCGCCATCTGCGCCGGCTGGCCGTGGGGAGCTACGGGCTGGAGGAGTCGGTGAGCCTCGGCACCCTGGAGAAGATGGTCGACCCGGCCGGGGTTGTCCTCCGGCCGGTCGAGGCCTTGCGGGGCATGGCGCGGGCTGTAGTGCCGGGCGACCTCGCCGCGGCCGTGGGCCATGGGAAGGTACTGCCCGCTGCCGCGCTCCGAGAATGGGGCGGCGAGGGACCGGGCCCATGGGCGGTCGTGTCCGCCGAGGGGACACTGCTCGCCGTGTACGTAGCCCACGGTCCGCAACAGGCAAAGCCCGCGGTCGTGCTGGCGTCGGCTGCCGCTGACGGCGCCTAGAGCTAAAGAGACCGGACGAGTTACTTTTCGGCGCCGGCGTGCTCCCGGCGCACCTTGTCCCACAGGTTGGCCGGCATCACCGCGTAATGGTCGTGGTGGGCCTTGAAACGGCCCCGCCCTCCGGTCAGGCTGCGCAGGTCGATGGCGTAGCGCACCAGCTCCGAGGTCGGGACGAGGGCGATGACCACCGATTCGCCTGGTTGGCCTGTTTCGGTCCCCTGGACCCGCCCCCGCCGGCTGTTGAGGTCGCCCATGACGTCGCCCTGGTAGGCGTTGGGCACCGTGACCTCGAGGAGGGACAGGGGTTCGAGCACCACCGGGCTGGCCTTGGCCAGCGCCTCCCGGAGGGCCAGCGCCCCCGCCATCTTGAACGACATTTCGGACGAGTCGACCGGGTGGAACTTACCGTCAAAGCAGGTTACCCGGATGTCGACCACCGGCCATCCGAAGGTCCCGCCTTCGGACATGGCCTCGTCGGCGCCCTTTTGCACCGCCGGAATGTACTGGCGGGGGATCACCCCGCCGACGATGTTGTCGACGAACTCGAAACCGGCGCCTCTCTCCCTGGGCTCGATACGCAGCGACGCCACTCCGAACTGGCCGTGGCCACCCGTCTGTTTCTTGTACTTGCCCTCGGCCTCGGCGTTGGCCGTGACTGTCTCCCGGTAGGGGATGGCGAGCTCCTCGCTCTCGACGCCGACACCGAACTTGCGCGCCAGGCGCTCCATGGCGATGGCGATATGCGTCTCGCCCGTGCCCGTGAGCACGGTCTGGTGTGTCTCATCGTCCCGGCGAACGAGCAGCGTGGGATCTTCTTCCTGCAAGCGGTGCAGGGCGGTCATCATTTTGTCCTCGTCCGCCTTGCTCTTGGGGCGGATGGCGACGGAGAGCACCGGCGTGGTCGACTCGGCCAGCCAGCTGGTCCCGCTACTGTCGCCGTCGGTCTCGGAGCCGGTTGGGACCAGGCTGACCGGCATGTTGCGGGGGGCCAGGGTGTCACCGGTGTTCGTAGTCGCCAGCTTGGCCACGGCGCCGAAGTCGCCGGCGGCGACCTCGGTGAGGGGTATCTGCTCTTTACCTCGAAGGGTGAAGATAAGGTGCAGCCGCTCTTCCGCCCTGGCCCTCGGGTTGAACAGGGTGGCGTCGGGGCGGACCGTGCCGGAAAGGACCTTGAAAAGGGATATTTTTCCGACGTAGGGGTCGGCGATGGTCTTGAAGACCCAGGCCAGGGGCTGTGCGCCTGCGTCGGTAGCCACCTCGACCACTTCGCCGCCATTGGCCCCGGGTGCCCGGACGCGCGCAGGAGGTCGTTCGAGGGGGGAGGGGGCGACGTCGCAGATGATGTCGAGCAACCGGTCGATACCGACCAATCTGGTGGCCGAACCGCAGATGACAGGGAAAACCTGGGAGGACACGACTCCCCGGGCCAGCGTCTTCGCCAGCTCGTCGGCGTTCATCTCCTCCCCGTCGAGGTAGCGTGCCATAAGGTCGTCGTCGGCCACGACGATGCCTTCGACCAGTGAGTCCCGCACGCTGTGCTCCTGGGTGGCCATGTTGTCGGGTATGGCCGCCTTGGTGGCGTTACATTTGCCGGTCTCGTAGACAAAGGCGGTGTCGCTGAGAAGGTCGGCAATGCCGTGAAATTGCGCTTCCTCCCCGATGGGCAGCTCGAGAGGGGCCACGCCGGCACCGAAGGCGGAGTGCAATTGCTGGAGGACGCCGGAGAAATCGGCCCGTTCCCGGTCCAGCTTGTTCATGAAGATGAGACGGGGGATGCCGAGCTCGGCCGCCGCTTTCCAGAAAATCTCGGTCTGCACCTCGACGCCGTCGACGGCGCTGACCACGAACACGGCCAGGTCGGCCACGGACAGCCCGGCGAACGTCTCGGGTACGAAGTCGGCATAGCCCGGGCAGTCCAGGACATTGACTTTGTACCCGCGCCACTCCATGGCGGCCAGTGTGAGCGAGGTGGACATGTGATGGGAGTGCTCTTCGGGCTCGAAGTCGGACACGGTGGTCCCGTCCTCGACCCTGCCCGCTCGAGTGACCGCACCACTGCAAAGAAGCAGGGCTTCGGTGAGCGTCGTCTTACCAGAGCCCCCGTGGCCGACCAGGGCCACGTTGCGGACCTTCGCTGGTGGGTACGCCTTCATGAGAGCACCTCTTTCTGTTCCGAGGGCCTCGGCCCTACGGTGTCCCCTTTCACGGCCCTACGGTGTCCCCTTGATGGCCGCTCGAGACCTGATCTCAGTTAAGTTACCCGTTGGAGAGCAGGGCATGGGAGGGCGGTCGAGGCGGTAAGCCCGCTCTCGGAAAGTACGGCTGGTAGGCTGACCACCACGTACCGGGGCCCACATAATTTGGTTCGCCACCCCGTTAGGAGCCCGTAGGTGTTCGACGCACGTTTTCGCACCGCCGTTGACCGGGCCGTGAGGCCGGCGGGACGGGCGCTCCGGCGTACCGGCCTGTCGCCCGACCACCTGACGGCGACAGGGATCCTGCTGTCGGTCCCGGCGGCCTGGGCCATCGCCACCGGCCGGCTCGTCCTCGGCCTGGTGGTCCTCATCGGGTCGGCCCTGCCCGACCTGTTCGACGGGAGCCTGGCTAAGGCGAGCGGCAGGACGAGCCGGCGAGGCGCCTTTTTCGACTCGGTCGGCGACCGGGTGAGCGACAGCATCGTGCTGGTCGGTTTCGCCTGGTACGCGCAGGACCGCTTTGGGGCGCACGCGGCCCTGGTACCGCTGGCCGTGCTGGGCGTCTCCCAGCTGGTGTCCTACATAAGGGCCAAAGCCGACGTACTGGGCATCGACGCCAAGGGCGGCCTTATGGAGAGGGGCGAGCGGGTTTTCGTCCTCTGTTTCGCCCTCAAGTTCCCGGCCGACATGCTCTGGCTGTTGTGGCTTATTTTCGCCTTGTCCCTACTGACGGCGGGCCAGCGCTTCGTGAAGGTGTGGCGTCAGGCCGAAAAGCCACCGGCCCCATTGCCGGTAGAGCCGGCAGCCGTGGTCCTGCGCTGGCGGGCTTGGCGAGAGGAAAGGGCGGCGGGCCGCGATCCCACCTCGTGGGCGCGGTCGCCCCGGGGCCCTGGTCGACCTGCCGGCGGCGGCTTCTTTTCGGGCAGCCGGCGACCGGGCGCGGGTGCGGCTGAAGGCCGGTGGCACGAACGGCGTTTGCAGAGGCGGCTGCGCATGGACGGGGAACAGGGACCGGCGGTGGATGACCAGGACAAGTTGGCAGCCGACCTACGCGACGATGTAACCGCCCCCAGCCGCCGGGGCCGGCCCCGAGGCTGAGCCGGCACCCACGGGCCGGCGCCCACCGCCCGGCGCCTGCTTGCCGGTGGTGCTCCGCCGGCGCCTCGGTGGGCCGTTTAGGCGTCACTGCTCTCGCACAGGGGATGGCGTCCCCGAGCCTGGCCTGGCGACCGCCTGAGCTGTGCCCTAGGGTCGGGTCGCAGTGCTGAGCAAGGAGCTCGCCCTGTACCGCGCCGGAGCGGTTGTTGCTTCGGCGCTGCCCGGAGAGGTCGCCGGCACTCTCGCCCAGGGTGTAGGCGCGCTGATAGGCAGACTGCCCGACTACAACGGTCGCCGGGCCGTCGCCGCCTCGCACATGGCCCGCGTCCTCGGTCGGCCCCTCGCTCCACGCGAGCAGAGACGTATGGTCGCCGAGGTTTTCGCCAACTACGGGCGCTATTGGGCTGAGAGCCTGCGCCTTCCCTCGCGGACCAAGGCCGAGATCCTGGGCGGCGTGACCACGTTCGGATGGGACCACCTCGAGGCGGCTCTGGCCGGCGGGAAAGGGGTCATCGTGGGCACGCCCCATCTCGGGGGTTGGGAATGGGGTGCCATGTACCTGATCGCCAAGGGCATACCTGTGACCGTCGCCGTCGAGCCACTACGGCCACCGGACCTGTTCGACTGGTTCGCCAGCTTTCGCCGGGAGCTCGGGATGCAGGTCGTCCCGGTAGGGCCCGGGGCCGCAGGGGCCCTGTTGCAGGCCCTGAAGGACGGCCACGTCATCTGTCTGCTGTCCGATCGTGTCGTCGCCCAGGTCTCGGGGTGTGAAGTCAGCTTTTTCGGGGCGCCGGTCATGCTCCCGGCCGGGCCGGTCACCTTGGCCCTGCGTTCGGGGGCTCCGCTGATGACTGCCGCCATCTACTACGGCAAGCAGGCCACCGCTCACACTCTGGTCTTCCGTCCGCCGTTCGAGCTGCCGGCGGCGGGCCGGTTCCGCCAGTCCGTGCAGAGCGGCACGCAGGTCCTGGCCATCGAGCTCGAACACCTCATCCGGTCCGCCCCCACGCAGTGGCACCTGGTGCAGCCCAATTGGCCCGATGACCCCGCGTTGCACAAACCGTGGGCCCGGCGGGCCCGAGCGACGCCGCCCGACCGGGCACGCCAGATCGCCGCCGCGACCTCGCAGACCACGGTGACCGAATGATGGCGGGGCCGGCGTGCGCCTAGGCATCGTCTGCCCTTACAGCCTGAGCATCCCCGGCGGGGTGCAGCACCAGGTGCTGGGCCTGGGCCGGGCGTTGCGGTCCATGGGGGTGGAGGCGCGGGTGCTGGCGCCGTGCGACGGCCCTCCGCCCGAGCCCTGGGTCTCCCCTCTGGGCGCCTCGGTGCCGGCCGCCGGCAACGGCTCCGTGGCTCCTATTGCCCCTGACCCCTCGGCCGCCCTGCGCACTATCCGTGTTTTGCGGGACGAACAGTTCGACATCGTCCATCTTCACGAGCCCCTGGTCCCCGCCCCGTGCCTGACCGCCCTCCTGTTCAGCGACGCGCCCCTGGTGGGCACCTTCCACCGGGCCGGTGAGATCGCCTGGTACCGGCCCATCCGGGGGCCGGCCCGCTGGGCGGCGGGCCGGCTGAAGCTGCGCTGTGCCGTGTCGACCATCGCCCTGGCGACAGCCCGCCAGGCCCTCGGGGGCGAGTACGTGCTGCTCTGGAACGGCATCGACGTCGACCTGGCGGCGGCGGCCGAACCATGGCCGACGTCGGGCCCCACGGTGCTTTTCCTGGGCCGGCACGAGCCTCGAAAGGGCCTGGCTGTCCTGGTCGAAGCGGTCGTCAAGAACGATGTCGACGCCCGGGTCTGGGTGATCGGCGAGGGGCCGCAGACCGCCGCCCTTCGAGAAGCTACCCTGGGCGACCACCGCTTCGAGTGGCTGGGCACGGTGGGGGAGGAGGAGAAGAGACGGCGCCTGCGGGGCGCCGACGTCCTCGCCGCCCCCTCGCTACACGGCGAGAGCTTCGGCGTGGTGTTGCTGGAAGGCATGGCCGCAGGGACGACCGTGGTGGCAAGCAACATCTCTGGCTATGCCAACGTGGCTCGGGCATCGAAGGACGCTCTTTTGGTGCCACCGGGCGATGCCGCGGCCCTGGCGCGGGCGCTGCGCCAGGCGCTGGACGGGGGCCCGGCGATCGAGGCCATGCGCAGATCTGCGTTCGAGCGGGCGGCCGAGCACTCCATGACCGCCCTGGCCCGCCGCTACCTGGAGCTGTACGAGCCACTGCTCTCGGGCTGAAATTTCCCGGCCGGTACTGCGTCACGGCTCGAGCGGGCAGGCAGCGTGGGACGCCGGCCACGCGGCGTGGCTGCGGCCCTTCACAGTAAAAGTCTACTCGCCGAGCAATTAGCGCCCGCGAGTTGCGATCAAGCTGGTAGATAGCCGATAAGTGCCGGCGGCGCTAAAAACACCGATGTAATACGGCCCAAACCCTGGCGCCGGGGACCGTGGTGCATGCTATTAATTGGCGAGCCAAAACAGTCTGGCGCCGGGACCGATCGCACGTCGCGATAGGACCTGGGACGTTCTTCCTCCGCAAAAGCCCTGTTGGTCTGCGCCCGTCGGCGCGCGGGCAGAGGTCTGGCCGAGGCT
>Ga0182027_10006644_pt1 | contig 17248 bp, 10 predicted proteins | sample 712E1DmetaG_FD_121300 | JGI IMG/M metagenome (GOLD analysis project Ga0182027, IMG submission 121300) | Permafrost microbial communities from Stordalen Mire, Sweden - 712E1D metaG (Illumina Assembly) | ecosystem: Environmental > Terrestrial > Soil > Wetlands > Permafrost | place: Sweden... | reverse complement strand
CTGGTTTAGCGGGGGCCAATATCATATAGTGGCCAATTGGTTTTCCGCACGCAAAGCGCTTCACCTGGCGTCGGCCGACGGTATTACGAACTGGAAGAACATGGGATTGGCGTATGATCCGACGGCAAACTTCGTGCGCTATACCGACGGGACCGTCAACCATTGGTATAATATGGAGCGTCCCGGCGTTCTCATTGAAAACGGCCATGTCACGCATTTCACGTTCGCAGTCGTCGATGTTCCCAAATCACAGGAACTGGGAAACGACCAAAATGGCAGCAAGGTGATCGTCGTTCCGTTCAACGGGGCCGCCTTTGACGGCGTCACTTCAAACCATGCAAACGGAGTCGGGCCTGTTCATACAAGTGACATTTCCTTCACTGTAAAAGGCGCACGAAAAACCTTTTTCATTCCAGCCGACGCGGTAAACGGTGAAAATCGGCTTTCCGTTGCGGTGTATGATTTAAAGGGGCGTCTGATTGCCCATGAATTTAAGGGAACGACGATCGGTAAAAATCAAGAGGTCAACCTGGATTTTAACGGTTCACGGGTGGTTCCGGGGGTTTATTGCATCGTCGTTAAATATGAGAACCGGAATTTTTACGGTCGTTTAAGTGTTGAATAACTAACGCCCCCACCAGGGGACGAGACGATAATGCAAGGGGCGTTGTGTGTTTTTTTAAATCATTGCACTTTACAAGGAGAAACCATGCAAAAACAATTTCATATTTTAATCAGTCCAATGCGAACGTCTATTTTCATTCTTACGTGGATGTTTTTTCCCGCCGCATCGTCCGCCGCCGATAAAACGCTCATCGATTATTTCCAGCCAACGCCCATCTATGATAAATTATCAACGACCGCATGGGGCGCGGCCGCGGTCGGTCCTCGCGACATACATAACGGCCTCGAAGACACGACCATGAAACAATGGCAGTATTGGGATGGTAAAATCATCAAAGGGCCGGACGGTAAATATCATATGTTCGCCAGCCGCTGGGATCAAAGCAAGGGCATGAGCGGTTGGGGAAAATCGGTTGCCGTGCATGCGGTGAGCGATAATCCGACCGGGCCCTACGTTGACAAGGGAATTTGTTATCCCGATAACCAAGGTGGAAAAGGCCATAATGTAACGGCCGCCGTTCTACCCGACGGACGCTACGCCATAATCGTGAGCGACACAAGACCTGCCGAGGTTTTTATTTCCAGCTCTCTCGACGGACCATGGGCATATCAAGGACCGATCGCAATCGACCCGAACGGCTACGATTCCTCCGGAACCAGAATGAACCTGTGCCTTTGTATCCGTCCCGACGGCGGTTTCCTTATGGCAACGCGGTTCGGCATCATGATGCTCAGCACTAGCGGCATCATGGGGCCATACAAAGTCCAGGGGCCTCGCGTTTATCAAAACGTTTCCGGTTTGAACAACAGCGCGCGTGAAGATCCGTGTTTGTGGTTCAGCGGGGGCCAGTACCATCTGGTCGTCAATTGGTACAATGACCGCAAGGCGTATCACTTTACATCACCGGATGGCGTCACGAACTGGAAAAATATGGGCCTGGCCTATGATCCTACCGCAAACTTCGTGCGCTATTCCGACGGGACTGTAAATCATTGGTATAAAATGGAGCGTTTTAACGTGCTTATCGAAAACGGCCATGTCACTGATTTTACGCTCGCGGTCATTGACGTTGATAAATCCTTGGATTTGGGAAATGACAACCATGGAACAAAAGTCATTGTCATTCCGTTTGACGGCGTTGGCTTAGACGGCGGCACTCCAAACCTTTCCCGGAAGGTACTGCCCTCCGAAACGCAAGCCATATCGATTGTTGCAAAGGGATCTGGAATGACGGCAAAGAGGACCTTCATCATTCCGGCTGACGCTGAAAGCGGCCCGACACTCGCTGCTATTCTGTATGATTTGAAGGGCCGCCTTGTTACTTGCATATATAAAGGATCGGTTTGCGGCGCAGACCACAAGCTAACCTTGGACCTCGATCAATCAAGAATGGGGCTAGGAGTGTATTGCATTACGCTACTATATGGAAAAAATGTTTATTCCGGACGTTTAACTATTCAATAGTTTCGAAAGAAAATCTATCGAGCACCTTTCCCGCTGCTTTAGATAAGCCCATGGGGTCCAGCAATTTATTGCATTTTCAAACTATTATTTAAAACATTTAATTTTATTATCTTATTTATATTCAATATGTTATAAATAATTATAAAAATTACATGTCAAATTTTAATATTTTATTTAAAACATTTTATCTTTTTTTTATTATATTAACTCCTATCTGATTTTTATATATCGTCATCGGAAAAAGGCCTGCGGGAATTTTCATGAAAATATCGCCGTTTCATTATACTGATTATCGCAAGTTCCTTGGAGACTTTTTTAAGGAAAATGCGATATCCTACAAGGATGTTTGCGAGCAAACCGGCATTAAATCCCGGGGCCACCTCTCACTCATCCTCAATGGAAAGGTCAACATTTCCGAAGGGCAGGCCCGGAAATTCACACAATGCTGCAACCTGAAAAAACGGGAAACGGATTTCTTTTTCACCATGGTACGTTTCAATCAGGAGAAAAAAGCGGAACATAAAATCAAATTGTTCGAAGAGCTGATTTCCTTCAGGGAATCTTCAATGTATCGTGTGAAGCCCCATTTGTACAAATATTATGACAAGTGGTACCACTCCGTTCTTCGCGCGCTGCTGGAATTCATCGACGTCAAAGACAACGTCAATTTGATCGCCAAAATGGTGATACCGGCAATCAGGCCCGACCAGGCCGGAAATTCGCTTAAATTGCTCGCCGAGGTAGGGCTTATTGTACGCGATGCAAACGGTTTTTGGCGGCCGACCCAAAAAAGCATCGACACGGGGTCGACCGAAGCATCGGTCATGATCAACAACTTCGTCCTTTCCATGCTCGACCGGGCGCGGGAGGCGATGGACCGGTTCCCGCGCGACCGGCGTGTTTACTCATGCGTCACCCTGGGTGTCAATAAGGAAGGGTACGACGAAATTCTCTCAGAGCTGCGCGAGTTCAGAAGAAAGAGCGCCGAGATCGCCCGGAAGCACCCGGCGGACCATGTGGTCCAGGTCAATTTTCAGATGTTTCCCGTGTCAAAAAACGCGGGGCAAAGAGGCGCTTCCGATGAATAATAAAACGAATCCTTCCCGCCCGCTCATCGCGCTTTGCCACGCAAACTCTTTGTCAATCGCCCTCGTATTCGCTGTGTTTTTATCCTGTAGTCCGCATGCCAGCCTTACGGGAACTTCCTCCGGCGTTGAAACGAAAATCGCCCGAGGTACCATGGTAGACGATCAAGGGAAAGGCTCGGCATATACCGAAGTCATGCTTGTTCCGTCAAGTTATAATCCCGCTACCGGTGAACCGCTGCCGACCAATTTTGTAGACATAACCGATACTGGCGGATGCTATGCTTTTTATAACATCGACACCGGCGTGTATAACGTTTTTGCCACGAAAGACCTTAACGGAACCATGGCTTTACAAAACGCAGTGTATTTAAACGCCGACAGCGTGGATATTCTTACCGATACCCTCCGGAAGCCGGGCGCGATTATTGTCGCGCTTCCCTTCGGTGCTCAGGCAGGTCAGAGCTATGTTTATATTCCGGGCACGCCGATTGTTTCTTTTCTCAATGTAAACAAAGATTCCCTGGTTTTAGCAATGGTACCGGCGGGGACTATTCTATCAGTTTGCTATTCCGAACTGAGCAGTAAGGAAACCAAAGTAATCAGGTACGATGTTCCAGTATACTCCGGAGACACGACGGCTATTGCCAACCCGGATTGGACCCATTCCAAGCGGCTCTATCTGAACACCACGCCGTCCGGGGCCAATGTGCCGGGTAATGTCTTTGGCTTTCCGGTTTTGATGCGCTTTACGAGAGATAATTTTAATTTTTCGGAGGCGCAAATGGGCGGCGTTGACCTTCGGTTTACAAAAGCAGACAACACTCCCCTGCCGTTCGAAATCGAACGATGGGACCCCGCCGGGCTTGCCGAGATATGGGTCAAGGTCGATACGGTATACGGAAATGACAATGCTCATTTCATTATCATGTACTGGGGTGCTTCGACAGGTTCAGTAACCAACGCTTCAACTTCAAAAGGCTCTTCACAAGGCCCAGGGACCTTGGCAGCCATAGCGTCGAATGGCGCGGCGGTGTTCGATACGTCAATCGGTTTCCAGGGCGTTTGGCACATGAACGGTCCGGACGCCGCTCAGGTCAAAGACGCAACTTCCAATGGTTTCAACGGCGTACCGTATAATATGCCTGCCGGATCCGTCGTAAATGGGATCATCGGGACCGGCAGGTTATTTCGAGGCGATTCATGCTATATCACCATGCCGGGGACTGCCGCAAGCAAACTCAATTTCCCCGAAAGCGGTGTTTATTCGCTTTCGGCGTGGGTATATGCCGACACCCTTGATTCCCTGTATCAAACCATTATTTCAAAGGGCGATGAGCAATACAACCTCGAAATACTCGACAGCGCATGGGAATTCGCCGAATACGAAAACAAGTCTGGTTGGGCGATGTCGCAGTCACCAACGTCAATAATGCCTCATCAATGGGTGCATATTACGGGCGTACGGAACCAGACCGGGCAATACCTTTTTGTCAATGGTAAATGCGTCGACAGCGTAATCACCATGCTTGGCAACGGCTTCAGCCGCAACGCCGGATACGACCTGATGATCGGCAAGACAAATGGGGTTCTGATGCCAGGCTTCCCGTATTATTTCCACGGTATACTTGACGATATCAGAATCAGTAATCGTGCCTTAGGCTCCGACTGGATCAAGTTGTGCTATATGAACCAGAAACAACCAGACGCGTTAATAATATGGTGAAAAGAAACTGTTCACCTCACCCCTCGATCCCCTCTCCCGGTGGGAGAGGGGAAGGCGCGAAGCGACAGGGGTGAGGTCAAAAGTATTTGCAAAAAACCATCTTTAATGATTAATTCGATCATCATAAAAAGGAGGCAGGTATTTCTTCTCAATCAACTTTTAATCTTTTGTCAATAGCATGCCATGGGGTGCTGTTTTACACGATGCTAAGCTTTACCGTGCATGCGGCGGATTCCCCGGACACAATGGTTCAAAATACCGGCCCCAAACTTTCGGGATATACCGCGATTGAAGGCGGCCAGATCCAAAAATTGCGCTTCGCAGACGCGGGCGGTAAATTTGTGGCTGATTACAATCGAGCGTGGGTAGGGCATGCGTATCTCAATCTTTCCATATCAAGCACGATCAACGAACATTTACGTGTGATCGGCTCCATGGAAACGCGAATGTGGTATAATTCGGTTTACTACAATCCCGATCACACCGATGGGTATCCCATCCAGAATTTCAATGTCTACTTCCCAAACGCTGCCGGGATTATTTCCTTCGGCGGCAATGGAAGGCCTCGTCTTACTTTTACCATCGGCCGGTTCGAATATAAACACGACGACCAGGCGCAAAACCTTGGTGAATACCTCTTTCGGACCGGTGACTATCCGGGATATGTGATCACCAATTTCGATTTACCCATAGCCCGGCTCTGTGGACTGAAAGCCTCCTTGAATTTTACTGATTTTCTGCAGGAAGACTTGTTATTTACCACAATGCACGACATCCCCCCATTTTATGATTTTTCTATAACGTCAATGACAAAGTTTTCCCTTGGCAAGTTTTTTTCCTCCGGCGTGGGAATCTCTTTTGACAATTGTATCACCACGGTGATCCCGGAAAATTCGGTGACCCACGACTACACATCGAACGGGTACCTCTCCAGTCCCGGCGACACCGGATATTATCCGACCGCGGGAATTAAATTGCTCGCCCAAGTCATGTTTGATCCCAAACGTTTTTTCAAGTACGGTCCTTTTCTTGGTGAAAAAGATCTTCAAGTGTATGCTGAAGCTGCGGTCCTTGGGCTGCAAGATTATCCGGCAAGCGATAAATTCGATTCAACAAATAAATCAAATACCTTCGGCTATGACGATATTACAAAAAAAATCCCCATCATGTTGGGCATCGACCTGCCGACACACCAGTTCCTATCCTATTGTATTGTTCCGGCACTGTTGGCCTATGGATTGGAACCAATAGAAAACCATAAGCTGGCACAAGCAATCGGCTATGGATTGCCGGGCATTGCACTCGGCATCGGTTCATGGTTTTTGGACAAATTTCTCAATACCAATACCCGGCTCGACCTTATCGCCCTTGAAACCGAATGGTACGGGTGCCCTTACGAGGACAATTATTCCCAATTGATGTCCAACGGACTTCCAGTACCCCTTCCCCGATCAGTTTTCGCTGGATTTACCGATACGAGCGGCAATGTAAACGAAGACAATTGGAAATGGTCGCTCTACATGAAAAAGAAATTTTATAAGAACGGAGAGATCATCATGCAGGTCGCGCGCGACCATTTAAGGACTGAAATGCAAATAAAGAGATATACCGATTTCGGGGCCGCGCTTGTACGCAAAAACGCCTGGTACTGGATGGCCAAGATGAAATTTTATTTTTAAAAACTAATAAAATTTACAATGAACTGCTCACTGAGCGAAGTCGAAGTGAGCGAATGCGGGCAACAGTTCCCTTCGGCTTCGCTCAGGGAACTTTATCTGTTATTCAACCTCTACCTAACCAAGGAGAATTCGTATGAATACCGTGCATGGTAAAATATTTAAAAGAAAATGTCTGGCAGCGCTTTTGTCGTGCGCATGTTTGCTCGGAGCGACAATACCAGCCCAGGCCGCACTCAAAGCGAAATACCGCGTGACAACCGACGCCAGCCGCTGGGCAAGCGAAGTAATTACTCCGATTACAAGCAGCGCGACCGGAACGAGCACCATTGTCATCGATACGGCGACCAAGTCCCAGACCATCAATGGGTTCGGCGGTTGCTTCAATGAACATGGAGGCAAGGCGCTCAAGGCCGTTGATACAAGCCTGTCAAATAAGGTACTGCGGGAATTGTTCGATACCGTCAGCGGCTGCAAGTTTAACCTGTGCCGGATGCCGATCGGCGCGAGCGATTTTTCCATTCAAACCGCATCGCTTAACCGATGGTATTCGCTTAATGAAACCGCAAACGACACGGCCATGACCAATATCAGCATAGCCCGCGATAAAATATACCTTATCCCTTTTATCAAGTCGGCAATGGTCTACAGGCCCGATTTGAAAATGTGGGCAAGCCCATGGTCGCCACCCAAATGGATGAAGGTGAATAACGACGTGCCGGCCGCGAATTTCATCCAGACGCCGAAAATGCTCGCCGCCTATGCGCTCTATTTGTCCAAAGGAGTCAAACTGTTCCAGGCCGAAGGGGTCAATCTCAAAGGGCTAGCGGTACAGAATGAACCCTACACCAACAATACCTATCCGAATTGTTTTTGGAGCTCGGCTGAGGTCCGCGATTTTATCAAACTGTATCTTGGGCCGCGGTTCACCACCGATCAGGTGAACTGTGAAATCTGGTCGCCCACCATGAACAACGGTTCGCTCAGCGAATTTACTCCTTGGCTCAGTGATCAGGGCAGCGCCCAATATATAAAAGCGGTCTGTTTTCAATGGGAAGGGGAAAACGCGATAGCCGGAATTCACGCGGCCTATCCCAATTTGACTCTATACCAGACGGAAAACAAATGCGGGAGCCATGAAGATAATTGGGCCTACGCTGAGGACCCGACTTTTCAACAGATGAAGTGGTATTTTGACCGGGGCGCGAACGGCTTTATGCAATGGAACATGGTGCTCGACCAAACCGGCCTGAGCGCCTGGGGCTGGGCACAATGCTCCATGGTTTCCGTGGATACCACGAAGAAAACCGTCACCTTCAATCCCCAGCACTATTGCGCGAAACATTTCAGCTACTACGTTCAGCCCGGGGCGAAGAAAATCAAGACAAGCGGGACTTTTGTAAACCAGGTCGGTTTTAAAAATCCCGATGGCTCCGTAGTAATCGTCGCGAACAACAACGGGACCGGCGCGGTCCAGCTCGCCGTGAGCTTGGGGGCGTCGACAATAAACGTCTCGATGCCGCCGCATTCGTTTGACACCTATGTCTTTTATGATTCTCTGACTTCCGTGGCCGCTGGACCATCAAAAAACGGGCCTCAGCTGCATGCGACATCATTATTGAAAATAGCAAAATCCGGAAACGCCATTTCCATTGTTCCACGAGGCACTGCCTTTGATCTTCGCGTCGTGGGCGTTGACGGGCGCGTAAAGTCTTCCCTGTCATCAAAAACAGCCGATGCCCTGTATCTTCGGTCCGGAGAAATGGCACCGGGGATTTATTTCATTAAGGGAATGGTTGACGGGAAGAACTATATGGCGGCCTTGCTTATCCAGGAATAATGCATGAGAAAAAGGCACATAAAAAAGCATTTTCCTAAATTTTGGCATATATTATTTAAAATAAAGGATAAAAAAAGTATTGGTGGAGGATGTTATCCGTAATAGTACACTAATACACTTAGTCACTATGAAAAACGCTCACAATGTAACTAATATTTTTAATTACTTCGATTATCGGGAGTATCTTGACGATTGTTTTAAAAAAATTAAGAGCAAAAACCCTGGTTTTTCATTCAGGGCGCTTTCGAAGGACCTCTGTATTCAAAGCCATAATTTCTTGCCCCGAATTCTTAGGAGAGAAAGAAACCTTACGAAAGAATTCATTCCTTTGTTGACCGTCTATCTTCGCCTCGGCGCCAAGCAGGTCAAGTATTTCGAGGCGCTTGTCACCTTAAATGACGCAAAAAAAACTTCCGTCAAGGAAAAACACCTTAAAAGATTATTCGCGTTGCGGATCGCTCATGAAGAGTATAAAACCCAGGATGAAAAACTCTGTTTTTTTGACAAATGGTACTATCCGGTAATCAGGGACCTGGTCACCATCTGTGATTTCCAAGAGGATTATGCCCTATTGGCCCGCTCATGCATCCCGAATATTTCCCCGGCACAGGCAAAGAAGGCAGTGACGTTTTTGCTCTACAACGGGTTTATACGGCGCGAAACCGCCGGCCGATATGGCGCCATCGAAGCCGAAATCGCCGCGTCCCCTGAGGTGGACGCGGCGATTATTCCGAAATATCACAAGGCGACACTTCTCCAATGCGTGGATGCGATTGACACGATAAAAAAAGAAGATAGGAATTTCTCCTCAACCACATTGCTTGTTTCAAAAGAGCTCTATGAGGATTTTAAAAAGGAAATGCACCATTTCAGAAAGCGAATAGTGTCCATGACGAAAGAATGCAAAAGTCCTGAAATGGTCTGCTATACCGGGTTCCAGCTTTTGCCGCGTTCAAAGCCGCTACGGTCTTGTCGATAGATAATCCGTCTAATTTCATCAAAACACCAAAATTTCCATCGCAAAACATAAAAATTAGCTATATTATTGATGTTCATAAAAGGGTGTTTATGGCGGTATGAGCGTTAACGTTAACGTTTCATTTAATTGAAAGAGGTTTGTCTATGGTTCGAATTTTAAAACAAACATTGATGCTTGCCTGGTGTTTCTTTTTTTTCTATCCGGGGAAACTTCATGCAGCCGTGACCGACAGCATAGCGCTAACGCCGCCAATGGGCTGGAACAGCTATGATTGCTATTGCTATACGGTAAACGAGGCCCAGGTGAAAGCAAACACGGATTACATGGCCGACAGTCTTAAAAAATTCGGCTGGCAATACATCGTCATCGACTACGTATGGTCCGCGCCGATAGTGCCTGGGATAAAGTGGTCGCCAAGTCAGGACGCCAATTTTCAAAATCCGCATTTAAACATGGACCAATATGGGCGGCAATTGCCCGATACGACAAGGTTCCCTTCCGCAAAAGGGGGAAACGGATTCAAGCCTATCGCCGATTATATCCATGGTAAAGGGCTAAAATTCGGCATCCACATTATGCGAGGAATTCTCCGGCAGGCCTGGTCGGCAAATAGTCCCATCCTCGGATCAACCGCCAAAGCCAAGGACGTGGCAAATACTTCCAGCACATGCTCCTGGCTTAACCATATGTATGGGTTGGACATGACCAAAACAGGCGCACAGGCCTACCTCAATTCAATTTTAAATCTTTACGCGACTTGGAATGTCGATTTTATCAAGGTCGACGATTTGAGCAGGCCGTATTACGCTGATGAAATCGTTGGGTATCGGACCGCGATAAACCAATGCGGACGGCCCATGGTCTTCAGCACATCGCCGGGAAAAACTCCCCTTGCCCAAAGCAGCCATGTCTCACAATACGCGAACCAGTGGCGGCTTTTGGAGGATTTTTGGGACACCTGGGGAGCTCTCGACACAGCTTTCGATATTTGCGCAAGCTGGACGACTACGTTTAAAGGAGTTCCAGGCCACTGGCCGGACCCCGATATGCTTCCTTTGGGTGCATTGAATAAGTACGGGCCTACCGGCGCTAGCCCCAGGAACACGAATTTTACGCACGACGAGCAATACACCTTGATGTCGCTCTGGAGCATTTTCCGCGCCCCGCTTATATTCGGCGGTAATTTGCCGGAAAACGACCCGTTCACGAATTCGCTTCTCATGAACAGCGAGGTCATCAAGGTCGACCAAACCGGCGTAAACGCCCGGGTCATTACAAACGGCAATCTGCCAGTATGGGCATCCGACTCGCCGGATTCCGGCAATGTCAAGTATATCGCCCTGTTTAACCGCACGGAAACCGGGCCGACCACGGTATCGGTAGATTTGGCCGCTCTCGGCATGAAAAACAGCACTGTCAGAAACTTGTGGACCAAAACCAACGTCGGCACTTTTTCCACGACATTCTCTTCGCCGATCAATAAACATGGGGCGGCTTTATTTAAGCTCACGACGGTTTCGACCACGGTACAACCATTGAATCCTGGCGCGGCACGAGATCCTGGCAGCCTGTTATTAAGTAAAACGTTCGTAGCCACCGGCAATACTTTTTTAGTCCCCGCCGAATACAGGGACCTTTCACTCATAGCGGATATTTACAAAAGCAACGGCAAACTCGAACGATCGATCGGAATTAAAAACGGCACCGCGCATCTGCAAAGTCCAGGCGTTTATTTCGTGAAATTAAAAATTGCAGAGTAATCAAATCGCTTATCAAAATACTCTAAACTATGGCGATTAGCTCATCAACAAATTCAGCAGGTATACGTGCAGTCGTAGCGATTCCTCCGGTTTTTGACTTTTATTTTACCCCTCACAGATTTTCATGCCTTGGCGCTAAAATACTGTGTAATTTATTATCAAACAATGGCATAAAACCATCACTCCACATTTTTCCTGTGATGCATTTAAAAAACAAAGTCATTGATTTACCTCAGGAAATATCATATTTAAATGACCATATTATTCGGAATGAAACAGGAAAATTGTCCTATTTCACGAAATATCAACGATTTGGTCCTTCGGCTGAAGAATGCGCTGAAATCATCCACAAGGAATCTCCCGATATCTGCTTCATCAGTTCTTTTGCATTTTCATACAGTTATGAAGCATTGTCCCTGGCAAAACATCTGAAAAAACTATCTTCAAACTATCAAATCGTACTTGGTGGAGCGGGTCCAAGCTCATATCCTCTTTATTTTATTAAGGATACGAACATTGATTTTGTGCTGGCTGGTGAAGCTGAGGTTTCGATTAAGCTTTTTATCGATGCATTTATTTATAAAACAATCGGATATGAAGATGTTCCAAATCTTTTTTGGAAAAATGACGGAAAAATAAATTTTAACACTCGTCAGGTATTTTCCGATTCTAATCAAATCGATATATTTATTTCAAAAACTTACGAAACAAAGAAGTCAATTTCTTTCTCTACGTCTCTAACTCGAGGATGTAATAAAACATGCAGGTTCTGTTCAAACTTCCTCACACATGGGAATACCTTTAGAACTGTTCCTTTTGAAAAAGTTAATGAAGCAATTAAATCATTTTCATTGATTGAAATTGTGGAAAAAAAGAAAATTTTCATTAATTTTGAAGACGACAATCTCCTCCTCGACACGGAATATTTTCTAAAGGTCTTAAAATCTTTTAAAAAAGTCAATCCGGAAATTTCATTCCTCGCGGAAAATGGATTGGATTATTCCTTGCTTACGCCAGAAGTTGTTAATGAGTTAATTGATTCAGGTCTCGTTAAATTTAATCTTTCACTCGCATCAATTGATCCTGCAATCCTTGAATTGGAAAAAAGGCCCCTGTTTCTTGAACATTATAAGGAAATCGTTGCAACAATAGCAACCAGAAATATTCCATGTATTACTTATTTCATCTGCGGTTTTAAAAATGACACCAAAATAAGTATCGCCCGAACCCTGGCTTTTCTTGCTAATCAACCGGTAATTATCGGTATATCGCTTTTTTATCCTGTTCCGGGCATTCATGGGTTCGAAAACCTGAAGATTTTCGATAAACTCCCGCCCTATTGCTGTAATGGCTCCTCAGCATACCCCTGGAACGGATCGCTATCAACTTCAACACTTATAACGGCCTTTAGATTAAGCAGATTTGTTAATCTACAAAAGCAAAAAATAAAATCGGAAATCGAAATCAAAATAATGAAAATGATCCAAGAAAACCAAAAATTGTATACTTTTGTAAAAGTAAATCAAAGCATTGAAATTGTTCCCGTTAAAAACAATGACCAGGAGCTTGTTGAGGAGTTTTTTAGGTCAGCCCTTTGAATCCCAACCTTCGGGCTAACCCCGAAGGTTCGCTTGCGCGGCTACTCCTGTAGGCTTGTAAGCAGGCATAGTCGTGGTGCTTCGGAGTTAGCCCGAACGTTGCCGCCTAGTGTCCTCGAAGTATTTTTAATAGTGTTATGGAATTCGCTTACAACACGGCATTGCCCATTTACCAGAATCGCCGGGAGATCATTAATGCGGTCCGAGACCATCAGGTCATAATAGTTGCCGGAGAAACAGGTTGCGGCAAAACCACACACGTGCCCCTGATGTGTTTGGAATCTCTGGGAACAAATGCCGGAAAAATTGTCTGCACTCAACCCCGTCGGATCGCGGCTATTTCTCTGGCGCGTTTTGTCTCTTCCCTTGTGCCGAATGCTCCTGAAACTATCGGATATAAAGTCCGCTTCCGCGATACGATCAAGCCTGATACCCGGATATCTTTTGTCACTGACGGAATCGTGCTGGCAGAAACAACATCCGACCCGCTGCTCAAACGCTACGATTGCATTATCATCGATGAGGCGCACGAACGGTCCATTAATATCGATTTCCTGCTTGGGTATTTACGCTGGCTTCTTCCCAAACGGCCCGAATTAAAGCTCATCATTTCTTCCGCAACGCTTGACATCCGTCTTTTTTCAACGCGTTTCAATAATGCGCCGGTCATCATGATAAGCGGGCGGCTTTTCCCAGTGGAAATCCGTTATGAACCGGTCATCGCGCTTTGGCAAGGCAGCGCAATGCGTTCGTATGTCGACGGCATAGTCCACGCCGTTGAAAGCATCGTGACCGCCGAAGAACCCGGAGACATCCTTGCTTTTCTGCCGACGGTCGACGATATACAAGAGTGCCTGAACATTCTCGTTGCAAAATACAAAAAGCGCGAGATGAACGTTTTACCGCTTTTCGGCCGCATGACGCCTGAAGAGCAGGAAAAAATATTCGTCCCCGCGCGAGGCCGCCGGATCGTGCTCGCCACTAATATTGCCGAAACGTCAATTACCGTGCCCGCCATCAGGTATGTGGTCGACACCGGGTTATCGCGCAGCGTCGTTTTCGACGGCCGCGCCGGGATCAATCGGATGCCCGTGTCCGCCATATCCCAGGCCTCGGCAAACCAGCGCGCGGGAAGGTGCGGCCGGGTGCGAAACGGCGCATGCATAAGGCTCTATTCGCAACAGGATTTTGCCTCCCGCCCCAAATTTACGACACCCGAAATCCGGCGTGTGAACTGCGCGGGCGCCCTTCTGCGCATGGCGAACCTCGGCATCAATCGTCCCCGGGATTTTCCGTTTTTACAACCGCCCTCCCCTGCCGCTGTCGAAGCCGGTTTCCGGCAATTGCGATTTCTCGGCGCTTTTGACGGAAAAGGGAAACTTACAAAATTAGGCCGCGCAATGGCAAGGCTCCCGCTCGACCCGGCCGTCGCCCGCATGCTTTTGTATGCCCATGAACATGGCGCTTTTTCGGAAGTAGCGATTATTGCCGCCGCGCTTTCCATCGATACGCTTTGGACACAGCAGCCACGGTCGAACACGGCAGACGGGCGAGAACTTTCTCCGCGCGGCTTTAAATCGGATTTTATGACTTTTGTTTCGGTTTGGCAAAGCCTCCCCCGAAGACACGACGGCATGATTTCCAGGAAATTGCTCAATGATTTCTGCCATGATGCGGGGCTCTCATTGCAACATGTCAAAGAGTGGATAAATATTCACCGGCAATTGACAAAAATTTGCGTGCGGCTCGGTCCGGCTAAACCCACGGGAACCGGAACGTATGAACAAATCCACAAGGCGCTTTTGTCAGCCTTCGCTCTCAACTGCGCAAAGCGCGAGCCTAACGGGCTCTATCGGACCGGACAAACCCACGATATAATGATATGGCCCGGCTCAAAGCTCCGAAAGGACAGTTTTCCTTGGGTGTTGTTTCACGATATCGTTGAAACTAAATGCCCCTTCGGAAGGAGCGCGGCGGTCATAAAATCCCATTGGATCGAGGACCTTTTCAAGGCCTCCTGCCGGACGCTTTATGAAAATCCACACTATGACCCGGAAACCGGCATGGTGCAATGTTTCAGGAACGTCATTTTCAACGGATTATTTATTGTCGAAAATCAACTTTTGGATTATGGTAAGGTTGTTCCCAAAGAAGCTCAGGACATTTTCATCGAAGAAGCTTTGGTCAAGGAACGCACTTTGGGCATCTATGACTTTTTACACAACAACCGCCGCGTGCGCAACTCAATTGACCTTGCCCGGCAAAAATTGCGAGACAATTCCTTGTACCGAGGTGACAAGGCGCTATCGGAATTTTACCAAGAAAGACTTCCCGGAATCGTTTGCGACCGACAGCTCCGCGGGATCATAAAACTGAAAGGCGACCGTTTTTTATTCGTTCCGGAGGAAAGGCTTCTTGCGGCTCCATACCCTAAAGAACTGGCGGAATACCCTGATATGACGATGATAGCGGGTTCCAAATTATCAATTACCTATTGTCATGCGGAAGGCGACGAGCGGGATGGAGCCATGTTCACCGTTCCGCTCGACCTGTTTCGAATCGTACCATTTACTTACTGGGAATGGCTGTTGCCCATATTTTGGCCCCCGCGACTGAAGCATATCCTTGCCCAATTGGAAATTAAGGACATTTCCGAGGTCGATTGCAACAGAATCCTAGGCCTTATTGAACCAGGCAAGGGCGGATTCATTTATCAGATGATGGAGGCCATTGAAAAAGTGTTTGCGCCAAAAAGACTTGGAAATTCGCCGGAGGCCGTGCGTATTCCCGACCATTTATGGCCGCGGGTGTGCGTCGTCGACAATTCAGGAAATGTCCTGGATTCATTCAGACCACCGGTCAATCCAACGTCGCTCCCCGTTTCCGATACAGGACTTAGGCCCGATATTTTTTCGCCGTGGTGCACGGAGTGGGAAAAAGACTCTATTGAAAAATTTGACTTTCCCGTTTTTAGGGATATCCGGCTTAAACTTCCACATCAGATAGTCCCATTCTGGGGCCTGACGGCATTATCAGCGAAAAACAATAACGTTTCCCTGCGCGTGTTTTTGTCCTCCTTGGCCGCAATTGCTTCCCACCGACAAGGAGTCACGGCGCTTATCGGCCGAGCCCTGGCTGAAAGATTGGCCTGGGCATGGCGTGATTTTTCCTCCGGATTCAGGCTTCCTCCCGAATTGCATGAAATAATTGACATAAAGGTATTCCTCGATCTCGTCGAGCCGATTTTCAACGAATTCGTGCTTGATTTCGGTTACGATGCGCCGTACGATTCCGAAACGTTCGAACTGGCCGTGCAGGCATGCTCCGGCCGGATTGGCGAAGCTTTGCAAAAGGCATTCGGTCTGGTTTCCACCTGCTTGTTGGAATTTAAAAAATGTGAGCAACTCCTGCATAAGTTTTGCGCATCTTCTGGCAAGCCGGCATTGTCCGCGTCCCGGCAAGAAGGACTGAAAAAGGACCTTGAACGCTACATGAATCTGCTTTACAAGCCCTGTCCGCCATTGAAAAGAATTACCGGCATTCCTCGTTATTTACGGGCATTCGGATTTCGTGTCCAATATGCATGCAACAAACCCGTTCGCTATGATTCAAATGTACAAACTATTCATGATTTGAAAACCTCGCTTGCCTCGATGCGAAAGATGCCGGGGGGCGCTTTTCCACATGCGGCGAAATTGCTTGACGATTTCGAACTCATGATCGAAGAATACCGCATCATGCTGTTTGCCAATGGACAAGTGCCTTTGGCTTTCCCGGTTTCGGAACAAAGGGTCGAACGCGCCCGTCAACAAGCATTACGGGCTTTGGAAAATGACCGCTTGAGGTTTTGGCTAAAAGGTGAATAACCTCTGGATGTTAAAACCATAATAGAGTGTATTGTCGGTCGCTCCGGCCATATGCCGCCTGTTGCCGATGTCATAATTATTTGAAATTGTAAACATAAACTGGTGCCCGGGAGTAGAATATTTAAGACCCGCCAGAAAACAGTTTACCTTTTTAGTTTCACTGTACAATACAGTTTCCCGGGTTCCTAAAACCGGATAATATTCCGCCAGAAAGTCAAAATTGCTGAAAATAACAACATCGAGGCCTGTTCCGAGCCCGATTTTGTTAGTCAGCCCGTTATATGCAAGGTTAATGAGCGGCAGAAACCTGCCCGCAATTGGTTCGCTTTGGAAATTTATTTCATAAAGAAGATTCTCATCCCAGAGCGTGTTTGTATCACGCATTGCCCCAAAAAACCGGACAAGCGCCTGGGTCCGCAAGAACGCCTTTGGAAAAAAAAGCGAATAGGCCGCGTGAAATGTGTATTCTTTACCCATAAATTGATATGACGTTCCCACTTCGAGTTTTGGAAATACCACATATTTAAGCCCAAGCATTACATTTGCCATGGTAATGAAATTATCCGGGAAATTCGCGGTCGGCGACCGGTAAAAGCGGTGCACGATACTCGCTTCCAGGCTTTTTGCCT
>Ga0182027_10006642_pt1 | contig 17252 bp, 14 predicted proteins | sample 712E1DmetaG_FD_121300 | JGI IMG/M metagenome (GOLD analysis project Ga0182027, IMG submission 121300) | Permafrost microbial communities from Stordalen Mire, Sweden - 712E1D metaG (Illumina Assembly) | ecosystem: Environmental > Terrestrial > Soil > Wetlands > Permafrost | place: Sweden... | reverse complement strand
GAAGCATATAGTGGCCGCATTTTGACCCATGTTGACTGTGTAAAGCAGGGAGTATGAGATCGTCTGGAACGATAAATTGGCCGCAAGTAAATCTTGGAAGCATAATGTGGCCGGAAATATATGGACTCTTCTCTCCTGATTATGCCCAAAAATCTGATCCTGGGGCCAATTTTTATGATGTCACGATGATAGAGCCTTACTACTCGATGTCTGTTGAACAAAAGGCCCGAAAGTTTTCGCTTATTGGGCCGGATTATTGGGTTGTGCCATTTCTGAAATATGCGCTCTGGAAGCATAAAGTGGCCAAAGCGGCCAATTTATGGGTTAAGTTACAGCGGCAAACTTATGGGTTAAGTCACACTCACGACTGATTGAGGGGGGCAACCAATCAATGAGGTGGTGTAAGTATAACATGGGCTGGGCCGCACGGAAAAAATGTTGAAAATTTCCCCAAAAAAGTGCGATAATATCTTTGTTAGCAATGTCAGCTTTAGGTTGATCTGCAGTAGGAAAAAAGAGGTAACAACGAATGAAGAAATTATTCCCTGGTTATTATCGTCCTACGGAGAAAGAATTCTCTGATTTATGGAATAATTGTATCTTCGTTTTCGACGCAAATGTGCTATTAAACTTATATCGTTACTCGCTGGAAACGAGGGAAGAATTGCTTGGAATTCTTAAAGATAATGCTGATCGTCTTTGGCTCCCGCACCAAGCAGCACTGGAATATCATAGAAGTCGTTTGGTTGTAATTCAGAAAACCGCTAGTGCTTATGAAGATATACAGAATTTACTAAAAGATTCACTAAAAAAGATTGAAAACGATTTGCATTCCCTGGTTGGGAAAGGGAGACACCCTTTTGTTAACGAGACTTACTTTATAGAAAAGATAACGAATTTCTTTACAGAAATCCAAACAGAGTTAGATAAACTAAGTCAAAGCCACCCTGATTTAATAGAAGACGACCCTATTCAGAAAGCGATTACCGACTTGTTTCAAGACAGGGTAGGTTCTCCTTATCTAACTGAACAGCTTACTAAAATATACCAAGAGGGTAAGGACAGATATGAAAAAAAAATTCCACCTGGTTATCTAGATAGCGAAAAGGATGAATCAAAGAAATATGGCGATTTGATATTATGGCATCAAATAATCGATTATGCAAAAGTGCAAAAACGTCCGATAATTTTAGTAACTGATGACCGGAAAGATGACTGGTGGAAGAAAATTAAAGGGCAAACAATTGGTCCACAACCAGAGTTGATACAAGAAATTGTCATAGAAACAGGTATTCTCTTTTATATGTATTCAGCCGATCCATTTATGGAGAAGGCGCACGATTATCTTAAGCGCGATATAAATCAGAAAGCAGTAGATGAAGTCCGAGAGTACAGAGAACGCGAAGAGAAGTATTTGAATATTGTGCAAAACTCTCTTTATTCAGAAGCAACAAGAACTCCAATAACTAGTTTCCCTTATCCAGAAGGGTTAGGAGCCGCATTTACTGGATCAGAGGCGTTAAGGGCTGCAATGACTGGTCTTCCTACTTCAGAAGCACTTAGGGCCGCAATGACTGGTCTCCCCACTTCAGAAGCACTTAGGGCCGCAATGGCCGGTTTCCCCACTTCAGAGGCGTTAAGGGCTGCAATGACTGGTCTTCCTACTTCAGAAGCACTTAGGGCCGCAATGACTGGTCTCCCCACTTCAGAAGCACTTAGGGCCGCAATGGCCGGTTTCCCCACTTCAGAAGCGCTTAGGGCAGCAATGACTGGTCTCCCCACTTCAGAAGCACTTAGGGCCGCAATGGCCGGTTTCCCCACTTCAGAAGCGCTTAGGGCCGCAATGGCCGGTTTCCCCACTTCAGAAGCACTTAGGGCCGCAATGGCCGGTTTCCCTACTTCAGAAGCGCTTAGGGCAGCAATGGCCGGTTTCCCCACCTTAGAAGCACTTAGTGCTGCAATGACCGGTTCCACTTATTCAGAATCGGTGAGAGCCGCACGGGAAGGCGTTGTGGCAGCAGTACCAAGAACTACTAATAAGGACTTACCACCAGCATCTGAAACAATATCGGATTCTAATAAACAAGAAAAAGAACATCTTCCGGTAAATACACAGAATGCTGAAATTGCATCAAAACCTTTGACACTCAAGCCTAAAAGCAAAAAAAGAATGCCTGGCGATTCTGGCAATTTGTAATTATCCAGTAACAGCATGTTATGATTTATGATTAAGGAAGAGATCAAGATTGTAGAGGGGTAATTAATAATCGTACCATCGGAATTTCTCTTTTATGAGGCACCTTAGCTCATTTTTTTATCCAACCTGGCGTGATGCGTGTTTTTTTAAATTGGGTTGCATCATTGGCTTAATAACGATGTGGGTATTCCGTAAAAGAGCTGAAAATCTACCCCAGAAAATCAAACAGATAAAAAAAGGCGGGTCATCCATCGTTTGCACTTTATCGCCCGCGGTGAAAAGAAAAGATTCCAAGAAAACTTTATTTGCATGGCGAAATCCCTGAGCACTCAAAACGGGTTTATCCACCATTACACCCTGGGGGGAGGAAAGATCGGGCTGATATGGACAATCAAGTGATCGAGAAAATAAAAAGCGGCCTTACGCTCGAACAAGTCTGGCAAGATTTTTATCACTTGACTTATGCGGAAGATATAAGATTAGACATTGACAACCAATGACCGTGATCGTTGATCAGGCAATCAGAGAGTATTTGGGGAAATATGAAGGAGGTAGCGCTCACGATGCCAATGTGAGCGATCAAGTCAAATGATTGAAATTCCAAATATCGCAAAATCAGGGCTGTTAATTGACCCTGTCAATCCGCAGCCATAAGTGAGGAAGAACGCGGAAACCGCCCGCGATTGGGAATACTCGGGGGAAGCTACTTATCTTTATCGAATGGCACTCATGTTTAAAGACCGCTTTCTCGATCCTGTCCCACTAACCGGCGAAGGCCAGAGAAGATCAGGACCGAATTGTTGTGGTTTGACAAACATCTCACGCTTTCTTCAATGCTTTGGATTTATAGTCCGCATAAGCATCGTCGAAAGATTTGTAATAATGACTCTTCTGCAATTACTCGGACTTTATCAACTCACGGCTGGCATTTTTAGCCATGTAAAGCCGCACAAAGCCGCCAGGCTGGCACTTAGAAAAGCCCAAAAAGAATCCCCGGCCCGTTTTTGGGTGCGTTTTTCTGCATCAGGAGCTGCTGGCTGGGCTGTTTTGGCCTTCGGTTTGGCTTGCTGGTAACGCTGGATCCGCCACACGTTGCTCACGGCGGCGGAACCGATCACCATACTGGCCACCCGGAACTTCCCCCGCACCGGCAGCTTGCCAGCCGGGAAGGGGTGATTGATACTGCGGATGGTGGCTTCGACGGCTGCTCGTAAGTTGCGGCCTTCTTCCTGCTGGGCGTGGCTGCGTCGTCATCGTTCAGAGGGCTGCGCTTCTGCCTGGGAAAACCGCATCTGATGGCGTGGGTCGCGTTTGCCCGGTTGAGCCGGGCACTTCCTGACCAGCGGGCAGGTTGAACACACATCCGCATTGAAATGGGCAACAAAGGTTTTCTTCTGGCTGCTGGGGTGCACTGGCTCGGTCTGCCCATGGGGGGAGGTGACTTTGACGGGTTGGTTGTCTGGATTGAACTTGATGGTAAAGTTGGCCAGGTACAGTTTTTTCGGGATCAGGAGTGCGCCCGCGGATAGCGGTCTGAATATGTTCGACCTTCTGTTCCTGCAGGACCAGATCGAGATCTGGTTCAGTGTTCTGCAACGTAAGTTGCTGACACCCAACCACTTCAAGAGTTGCACAAAATTGACACAAACTATTATGGCGTTTATAAGGTGAGAGAACCTTTCACCAAAACCAATCCAGTGGACTTACACCGTTCAGAATCTGGAAACTAAACTCGGAACGGTCTAGAGAAACGCTGTACTTAATATTTTGAGAGACCCCCAGGCGTCAATTTCTTTTAGTCCCCCTTAAGACTTATTCTTTAGAGATAGCAGAATTCAACTTCATGTTTAGAATGTTTTCCCAATATCTTTTATCCGTCTAGATTATTCCATTTCCGATTTATAATAACCACATAAAATCATACATCCGTCATCTCTTCAATAATATTTCATAAGCCATTACGGTTTCAATCAATTAAAGATCATGTAAAAATCTCGGCGCAGAGTATTTGACTATCTTAATGATATTCAAATAGAATTAAATATTTAAAGATATCCATATCTATCAAGAGTAGCAATGTTAATATTATAGTTTCATTACATTCTCCTAAGGCGAAAATCCCTTCCTAATTGCCACTGTTATTCGTCTTCGCAACTATAAAATTGCTGGAATCACATATTTTTAAAAGAAAGATTTCGATGGTTCCTTTTTACCCTAATGATCTATTATTTGGAACTGGTAGGAGTATTGGCATTTGTACTCTTTGGACTCCTAAAGATCGATACAAAAGCCAACTTCGTTATGTGTATATTATTGGAAATCTATACTCTAAATTCGGTTTAGCAATTCTTATCCGGAATATTCTAGCGGTCCCCTCGATTCAACATATTGTTATTACAGGGAAAGACAATCCAGATCGAGAGAGGTGGCAAGCAGAAAACCTTCTGAAGGGCAACATTATTGCATCTGAGTTATATCTTGAGGATTGGCATATAGAAGAATTCTATACTCGGGTTAAATTACATGATGCTAGGCAAATTGGTGTTAGGGACCAAACTTTCCTCACTCAATTTATATTAGGGTTACCCACAATACCACAATTACATAAATCGATCATTGTGCCACTTCCAGAAATAAAACAGGAGATTTATCCAACTTCTCGGAGCGGTCACATCATCCGTGCCAATTCAATAATTAGCGGTCATATCAGGTTATTGCAGGAAATTAACACTTTCGGCGAGCTTGAAGGTCCTGATACCGAAGGGCACTATCGCCGAACATTATGGCAATTAATGGTCTGCCTTTCCTCAAAAACGAACTGGAGAAATTCACCTTTTTATAATGAAGCCGAGATAAAAAAATATGGTCAAGCCTTTTTAGAAGGGCACAATGAAAATGATTTTTCCTATGAATATGGCCAAATTATACGAGAGGAATACGGTGATCAAATCCAAAGTGTATTGGATGTTTGGAAGAAAAACAAAAATTCGTACAGGACCGTTATATCCTTATGGGGGAAGGATACTATTGTCATGAAAGATCCGCCATGTATCACTGTTATCCATCCACGTATTCGAGGAAATGTGCTCGATATGTTTGCCTACATTCGATCCAATGAAATGTTTAAAGCTTGGCCAATGAATGTGGCGGGGCTTAGATATTTACAAGAATATTTATCAGAAAAAACCAAGTCAGAAATGGGTGAGTTGACGATAACAAGCGGATCTGCCGTTTTATTTGATTACGATTTTACAGCGGTTAAATCCTATCTGAGTAGCCAAATCCTGTATAATATACAACATGACCCAAAGGGTGATTGGAAATTGTTCTATAACAATGATTGTTTTTATGCAGAACACTATTACAATGGAATATTACTCCAAAAATTTGAAGAACGATCGATCAGACGTCTTGAGAGGCGGATCTTACCCTTTATAACCGACGTATCGCACGCAATTTACATTGGAAAAACATTGGCCAATATAGAAAGCCAAGCCAACAACACCAAGAAAAAGGATGAGGAGATTGTTGACGATGAATAAACTTCCAAAAGAAAAAAACCAAAACAAATCATTATTTGATATATTAATTTCATTATCTAATAATCTAACTACCGCCATAAGAGGAATCAATCAACAGATCCTCTTATTTATAATTGCCATTTCGCTTATTCTTGTTATCTTTGTAATAACTGTTCAGGTATTATCTCCTAATATTCCGGCTCTGGCAAATTTAGTCCTGATCATTATTGGAATTTTAGCGTTGACAGCTATGATTATTGTGTCTCTTCTTTTACGACAAAAAGGTAGAGCAAAGAAAACAAAAGAATTTCCGCAAAAAACGCCCGAAAACTTTTCCGATATCCAAGAAGTAACTAAATTAACGCTAACCCATTCACCACGGCGATCAAACGACAAAGGAGCTTTAGGAATGAGCAACTATGATATGTTGTATAAATTGCTCGGGCGGTTTCCGAGGCTTAAATTTGAAAAACTTATAAACGCACTGCTCTCAGTCGAAGAATTAAATTTTTTGCCCAAGCCTATAAATATTATCAGCAAAGTGGAATTCCTTGGCTATATGAAGGAGAGTGGTAGGTTAGCCGACATTGATGTTTATTTAAGAGAAAATTATCCGGATTTGTTTTGATCAGGGAGGAAGAAATGGACTCTTTTTATGAACAATTGTATAAGCAAATTAAAGTACTCCCAAGACTAAAATTTGCAAGGCTCATAAATGCACTTATCTCGGCAGATGAATTAGATTTTCTGCCAAAGCCTATAACTGATATCAGTAAAGTTGAATTCCTTGGCTATATGAAGGAGAGTGGAAGGCTTGAGGAAGTAAATAATTACCTGAAGAATATGATGGGGGTCACTGATAGTCCAACACCGACTATTTTTATTAATCAAATAGAAGCAATTGAAGAGGCAATGAGACCATTTTATCCGCCCTACCGCATCATCCAAGGTCCAGCAGGGTATGGCAAAACCAAATTGCTAAATAAACTTAAAGAAAATTATAGTGAAAAAGAGGCTCCGTGGGAATGTGCGTTTATTTCAATCTCTGAAAAGGAAACAACTGATAGCCTTATACTAAAACTATCTGAAGCATTAGGGATTGTAGAGTTATTAAACAGAAACCCAAATTTGACAATAAATAAAAGATTTAGCAATGCCTTGTTTATTAAGTGGAACGAAATAATAACGGAGGAGCGAACTGGTAATAATCCCCAAAAGAAAGGCCTTTGTCTATTATTTGATTTGAATAAACGACCCTTTGAAACTATTTTATCTTCTTTATTTTCGGAAATATTTCCTCCGATTCAAGAATACCTTTTTTCCTTGGGAGCATTTAAATCCAAAGAAAAAAAATTTGTGGTAATTATCGGAGGGCGATATCTTTCAAGGTTTTCAGACACATGGAAAAATACTAGTAGCCCTATCGCGCCAATAATCATAGAATTAAAGCCCTTTACATTTGATGTAATAAGGCAAGCGACAAAACAATATTTAGTGAATCTAGATAATAATATAATAATTGATGAATTAGCAGTTTATCTTTCATTTTTAACGGGGGGACATCCAGGTTGTGTTTTCAGCATCTTGGAACTCTATGAACAAAAGGGGCTATCTATACCATTGCAATTCTTTTCTGAATACAATGAAAAAATATGGGTTGACATAATCAGTAAACCAATAAGCGAGACCTACAAAGATATGCCTCAAACCCCCGTTTGGTTACCAGAAGTGTTTGAAAGGTTAAGCATATATCGCAAAATTGATGAGGTAATATTAAATCGATTAATGGATGAATTCAATCTATCAGACAAAGTTATCGATGCTTATCAATTAGCAGATCTTCTTACTACAACATATCTTATCAATCGCCATGAACATATTCTAAAAGATGATATTACTCGACGACTATTAGTAATTGGGTTACGGCACAAAAAGCCGGATGATTTCCCTAAGTACTGTCGAAATGCCCGTGATATATACGAGGAGAAAACGCGGAATGATTCGGTGACTAGTATTGAGCCTGCGCACTGGGCTATAGAATATCTATTTCAATGCCTACAACAATATTCCCCTATAATACATGATTCCGAACTAAGACAAGAGATTCGTAAAACCTTTTTCAATAAAGAAGTTCCCCACATCTTAGATTTATTGATTCAAAACAGGAACATAACCTCTAAAAATATCACATGGGAATTACAAGTGATTAATGATGCTCTGGAAGATGATTGGGAATTTAAACTATATGTCAACTATTATTTGAGTGATAGTCAAATTTCAGTTGCTCCATTTCAAGAGCTGCGTGATCATATCACCAAATATTTTCATAAAATAGGGGAGATGAAATGACTTTCCAAATTCCTTTTATTGGGCGTAGAGCGGAAATCGATTTAATCGATCGACTTATCAAAGCAACAGCTACTCAAGTTTTATGTATAGGTGGACCTGGTGGTATCGGGAAAACCAGTCTACTTCGAGATGTTTATAGTCGTTATATGAGCAACCAAGCTAGCTCGGTAAGTATCACAGAAATTATTGATTTTGATAATAGTTCAGCACAAGATATTGACGGGATTAGGCAACACCTTATACGGGAGATAAATACAAGTAAATTTGTTCCGTACTTGACTGAATTAGAGGTTCTTCACAAAATGGAGACTGCGGAGGTGGGTTTCGATGCTCTAGAATGCCAAAGAAATATTGTTGAAAATACTTTCAGAGAATCGTTCAACACGCAGTACGCCGATCAGCGGAATATACTTCTATTCGATACAGCTGACATGATAAGACGTTTTGATTTAGAAAGAGATATTGTTAATCTTATGACAGGATTGAACAATAGTCTATCAATTATTTCAGGTCGCAATGTAATTGATGTCTGGAAATTAATATACTCAAAACTGGGGGATAATGCAATTTACCATGAAATTCCTCCCTTGGATGAGGATGAAGAACTTTTCGATTGCATACAAGATCTTTTTCAAGTGAACTTAGAGCCACACAAGCAAAAAATATTGCTACTGGCAGGTGGTCGTCCTATCTGGATATTCTTAGCGATAGAGTGGATAACCCAATCTGATACCGCCCTTAAAAAGCTAGATGAAAGATATAAAATAACCGAACTTATATCTTTACCCACAAATGAATTGAAACGAGTTCAAGAGGAATTTGGCCAGCAGTTGGTTCAAAACATAACAAGTATACGTTCTCATAGACATCAACTTCTTCTAATTATGTCCCGGATTTATCCTATAAATGTTGATATGATTGCCGAGATAATTGATAAGGAAAGTGCACAAGAAATATTTGACGAAGCCATAGCTTATCCCTACATAAAATCGCCTAGGCAACAGTTCATATCCCTCCACGATGATATGCGGGAAATGATAAACAAGTATGTTTGGCCAAGACTAGATCCATCAGGCGAACGTCGAAGAAGGGATAGCCGATGGGCAATTGATAATCTCACCCGACGTACTGTAAATCTGAGGAAAAAAGTTAATATGCTTAATAATGTTTTTCTAAAAGAAACGGGAAGGGTCGATTCAAGATTAAACTCTGATTTGATTTCTCAAATTATTGATGCTGAACAGAATCTTTGGGCACTCGAATTTCAACGATTAGAACATGCCTGGTTTGTCGACCCACAGAATGGCAAAAAGGTATTTATTCATCTTTTTGATGAAGCAACAAGTACTTATCGGATGCTGATACGCGATAAACTTATAGAACAAGCGCAAAGTTTGATAACACATTTGCCTCTTGAAGATCGTTTTGAGATTGATTTGAGGGTCGTTCAAGCTCTTTTGTATACTGCAAATTTTAATCAAGCTCAAGATATATTGGTTGCTCAACTATATCGTAGTAATTTGTCAGATATGCAACGCGCCTCATTTCTTATCCTTCTGGGTAGAACAAAAATTGGTTTAGGTAAGATTCGTGAGAGTATAAAAGAATTTAGTGATGCTCATCTTATTGCAAGTCGGCTATCAGCTAAGGAACAAGTCGCTTCATATCGCTGGCTTGGGCAAGGATACCTTAACCTTGGACAATATGAAACGGCGGTAAAGCACTTAGAAAGGGCCAGAGAACTAAGTAGGGATTTACCCATCACTATTGAACAAGGATGGATTCTCAATGATTTGGCTTATGTTTATAGCCGGCTTGAATACTTGGATTTCGAAGCAGCTTCTTTATCAACCGCAAATGAAGCCGAAGCACTTTGGCGGGACCTTAAAAATGATCGGGGGCGAGGAGCATTATATGTAGTCTATATGTCAATATACAAACGACGAAGAAAATATGAAACATCATTAGATTTTGGTGACCGCGCTTGGAGCATTTTCGAACCTCAAAATGATTTGGATTGGTTGTGCCGTATCAGTTTTGAGAGAGGTGTGGCTTTCCTTGAAAGTGGGGATTACGAAAAAGCCAAATATCACATTGAAAAAGCTAAAGATTTTGGCATAAACCAGTATCTGCCTGAAATCTACTATTGGTTAGCACAAACATACATATCTTCAGGTGATGAACGCCTAGCTTATGATTGTTCAATTGAGGGATCGAAGCTTTCTAGGAACGCAAATCCTCAATATTACTTATACTTACTAGGTCAGCAAGTACATCTTGCCACTAGACTCGGATATCTTGAATCATTAAATGATTTTGAAATAGACTATAGAGAGTATAAGGATACTTATCCAGAAATCCAACAGCTAGCTGCTGAGACTTTGTTAAATTATTTTATGGGCATACTTGCGATCCATGCATATCGGTTGTCGTATAGCAAAGATTTAGCCACTAACGCTATTATGCATCTGACGAAAGCCATGCCAGGGATTGCACAGCATATTGTTTACGGCGAAAATCAATTGCCTAATGCATTAGAGAAGCTAGATGGCTTACTTGAAAATGAACAAAGCTCTGAATGGGAGACATTTAAAAGAATTCTCGGACAAGAGTTGAATAATATATGGCATAAAGTGGTTTTTTACAAATCCGGACAAGAAGTTACACTAGATATGGATTACCCAGAAGCATTGAAATATTTTGAGAAATGGCAAAGGTAGCCTGTTAGCATATTACTCTTTCTGGCGGAAACGATTTATGTCACAACAAAGAATTGTTAATGAAAAAATACGAACATCTTCAGACTGATATTATTATTACTCTTGGACCATCATCCAATTTCTACGGTGTATTGGTAAAAGCATTCCTTAATGGAGTGAGAATTGTCCGTAGAGGTCTGGCTTATGGAACCTTAGAATCTCAGGCTGATCTGTTGAACATGATAATCGCAGCAGCCCAAGAGGTTGGAATAGAGCCTTGTATTCTAGATGACTCACCGGGTTCTAGAGCAAGATTGGGTTCTGAAGTAATAGTGTATAGAGCAAAGATAGGAGAAACCATTCAGTTATTTTTAGACACAGTCGAAGTAACTCGAACTAAAATTCCGACTAAAGGATTAGGCAGATTCATTAATCATTTACAAATAGGTGATAGCTTACTAATTGCTGATGGCCAGATCAAATTACGTATCTCAGAAAAACTCACAGACAGGCTTATCTGCATTGTTGAGGCTTCGGGGCAACCTTTCAGGCCTAATAGAAGTATCAATTTTCCTGATAGTGGGGTAAGATATTCATGCCTAACTGAAGCGGATGTGGATAACCTTCGTCGTTCTGCAACTCTCCCTCAAGTAAAATACTTCGGTCTTTCTTTTCTTGAAGATCCCAACGATGTGTTGCGTGCTAAGCAAATCATATCAACAACCAATCCATCGAGTGAGTTAAAAATTGTCGCAAAGATTGAAACAAAACGAGGTATTATCAATCTAAATGAGATTGCAAAGGTCACCGATTGTTTAATGGCCGCTAGAGGCGATCTGAAACTTGAAGCACCTTACCACGAATTATTGAGTAATCAATTAAATATCATAAATACAGCAAGGCGATACAATAAATATTGCATAATAGCTACTCAGCTATTAGATAGCATGCTCAATTCCCTCGTACCAAGTGCTTCAGATATTACTGCATTAGGCTACACAGTGTTATGTGGCGCAGATGCTGTCATGGTTTCGGAGGAGACTGCCATAGGCGAATATCCATTGGAAACATTGAAAGTGATGCATAATATTATTCTTGCTGCCGAGAAATTAAAAAGGCGGTCAAACTTCCTTTTTCAAACAGGTTTGATGGAGTAAAAATGGCAGGTTTTTTCCTTAGCATAGAAGGAATCCATGGGTGTGGAAAAACCTTGCTGCGGTCAATGCTTGTTTCAGAGTTAATGAAACGAGGCTTCCAAGTAGTAGGTTTTACAGATGTTGGAGCAACCCAACTAGGCCAAGGGATAAGAAAACTGTGGCTTGACGACCTTGATACCCCCGTGGATTTTTTAACAGAAGCTCTCTTAATTTCAGCATCAAGGCGACAAAATGTTGTAGAAATTATTAAGCCTAATCTTAGTGCAGGATGCATCGTAATTACTGAGAGATTTAATGATGCAATGTTAGCCTTCCAAGGGTATGGGAGAAATGTTCCATTGTCATTATTAAATACCCTTTCACAAGCTGTTGCAGATGGCATTGAACCAGACTATACAGTTTTATTAGATCTGCAACCAGAGGTTGCAATGAAACGTTTGGAATCAAAAGCACTACATAGAATTGAAAGGTTACCAATGGAATTTCATAAAAAACTTCGAGAAGGATATTTAGAAATTGCGAGGCAAAACCCTGAACGTATCCACATTTATGATGCAACAAAAAAACCTAAAAGATTGCTAAATGGTGTTCTTAATGACATCTTACCGCTTATAAAAATGGGTATTCAACCTTAATAGTTTATATAGCTACCTTCTTACTGAGGAAAAAACGAATATGCTCGGTTCAAATGTACCGACGATAGGCGGTCTGCCGAAAGGGTTCGTTACCGCGGATAAATGGGGATGTGAATGTATCCAAGTGTACATAACACCGTCACGGAAGTGGGATGTACCAGATTTATCTTTTGATGAAATACAGAAGTTCAAAATCGCACAGAAGAATAGTGCGGTAGAACATGTTGTAGCCCACATCCCATTTCTTGTTAATTTGGCGTCTCCAGATTCATGGAAGAGGCAAAAATCAATTAAGCGTCTCTCTATTGAATTAGAGAGGGCCAAGCAATTAGGTGTACCATCTCTTGTATTACATCCTGGTAGTTACATAAGCTCTAGTGAACAAGTAGGGTTGCAACTTATCATAGATGGTTTGAAATTAGCTCTTGATGAGAGTGCTAATCCCAGCACCACAGTTTACTTAGAAACAACAGCTGGCCAGGGAAGTAATTTAGGATATAGATTTGAGCAAATTGCTTATATAATTAAGGGGGTTGACAGAGCACAACTAGGTGTTTGTTTCGATACTTGTCATGTTTTTGCAGCGGGTTATGATATTCGAGGTTACGAGGGATATGAAAATGTTTTAAAAATATTCGATAATGTGATAGGGCTCGATAAATTAGGGGTAATCCATCTTAATGATTCTGCAAGGGATCTTGGAAGTAGAATTGATCGTCATGCAACGATTGGTAAGGGATATATCGGAGAAGTGCTTTTTAAAGCCTTGGTCAACGATAATCGATTTAAATCAATACCAAAGATAGTGGAGGACCCCGATCGGGATACAATTACTCCCTCCGCTCTTGCTTACCTTCGACAACTTCAGAAGGAAAAACATTAGATGTCTTTCTAAACTACAAACCCAAAAATTGGATGTGTTTTTATGATAACGAGTCAACACGATATCAAAGTTGCGCCAGAGTTTCTAGAATACTTTAATAATCTTAAACAAGTATTTCTTTACATCACTGATGAGTGCAACTTGAGATGCATACATTGTCTATATAAGCCCGACTTAGCAGTAAACAGAGAGTTGGATATTAATCGCGCACTATCATTGCTTAGTTTATTCAAATCATTAGGTGCGAATAAACTTACTCTAATTGGGGGTGAACCGACAAGATATGATTTAAGAGGCGGTAACGGCAATTTGCTAACAGTCATCCATGAGGCAAAAAGACTTGGATATGCCCGAGTAATATTAGATACAAATGGACAGTTTGATTCAAGTCTATTAAATCATCCGAAATTTCAAGAATTGGATTTGTTATCATTCAGTCTGGATGGCCATACACCAGAGATAAATGACGGATTAAGGGGCAACGGTACATTTTATAAGTGCTGTACAAATATAAAACAAGCCATTTCACTAGGATACACAACGAGAATCACTTCTTGCGTTCATAGAAATTTTATTAATCAAGACGGTACAGGAGAACTATCTATTGAATCGATGATCGATCTGGCAACTGAATTAGGTGTCAAAGAAATTAATTTTCATCCGCTATTCAAAATGGGGGTTCCTCGAGATGCGTGGACTGGGGAGACTGATATATCCCCACAGGAATGGAGAATCGTATATTCAAAGATTCACAAAAAGTTAGATAATGGTGAGTATAATATTGCGGTGAGGATACCGCTTAGATTTATAAGTAAAGACATATTTATGTCAAAACCTGAGCATTATAGTTATTGTCCTGCAGAGCTTGGGGAAAGAGTATTGGTTCATCCAAATGGCATCTTACGTGTTTGTGCCTTATTGATTGGGACTCCCTATGGCATAGCCTTTTTCGATAATGAAAAAAATGAAATTCTATGGAATAAATCTAAGACGAATGAACTCATAGAACACGATTCCAGACCCAAAACTTCATGCGTCAACCAGAAGATGGATTTTAATGAACTTGTTCCTCTCTGTATTTCATTGAAACCTGATTAACTGGCCTTGAAGTGAAATGTTAGTTCCTAGAATAGTAAGTATTACAGGTAATACTGCTACTGGCACAACAACTTTGGCTAGAAATTTGAGCAAATTAATGGGATGGGAACCGCATTATTCAGACGATTATCTGAACGTGAATCCATATTTCGGCAACTTCCTGCATCAACCTACGCGTTGGGCATTTCATAATCAAATATTTTTAATTGCAGAATATATTGAATCGTATCAATATATTACCCAATCTCTTAATACAACGAATCGAACTTCATGCCTTGATTACTCAATTTTCGAGCTGAAGGTTTATACAAAAACCATGCATAAAATGCAGTATGTTGATGATGCTGAATATAATACTCTTGTCAAGCTCTTGAATACTTATAAGCTGGTTGTCCCTGATTTACTCATTTATTTAACAGCAGGGATCGATGTAATATTAGAAAGGGTACAACAAAGAGGTCGTGCATCAGAGTCAATAATCGATAGGGAATATATTACCAAACTCCAAAACGACTTTGATGATTATGCTTCGAGGTGGGATTCATCTCCAATAATCTATATAGACTCGGAAAAATACAACTTTTTAAATACCAATGTGATAGAAAAGGTAGCAAAAATAATCCAACGCAAATTAAGCAGGTTATAATTTATTAATTCAACTCATAGAAAACCAGTGCTATAAATAATCCTTTAGCCCGAAATAATAAATAGTTGCACGAACTACAAACTATTAAGGTGAAAAATGGAAAGGCAGAGTTTTCTATTTCCTGAACCATATGTGAATGTTGTCAAAGATGAAGTTGCTCTTTCTGAAATTAGAATAGTGACTTGGAATCTCCAGTCTCCTTCGCTTGAGAGAGCAAAAACTCAAATGGGTTGGTTACAAAAGTCGGGAGCGAATGTTCTTATTCTCACTGAAGCTACAGTATCTGAGGGTAGTTTTTATTTGATTAGTACATTAGAAAGCCTCGGCTTTAAAATTTTTTATTCCCAACCAAAAGGCGATAAATATTTTACAGCTATTTGTACAAAAGGATTTTCAGCGAATGAAATAAATTTCTCTATCGATACTCTTCCATCTAGAATTAAAATTGTCGCATTAGATACCTTTGCAGGCCGAATCACCTTAATGGGGATGTATGCCCCAGCCTCTTGGGTAAAATTGTCAGAAGAGCATGTGGTAAGAAGAAAAGCTTTTCACGATCAAGTTATTGAGCTATTAGAAAAACAAAATGATTTAGCGAATTGGATCATTGGAGGAGATATCAACATCGTTGATCCTAATAATCTCGATTCACCTATACCTGGCTTTGAAGATCACAGTTTATATAAGGGTTTTCAAAAACTGGACCTGATCGATTCCTTTAGAGTACTCCATCCAGATGATAGAGGTTATAGTTGGTATAGTGCAAATAGAGAAGGATTTCGATTTGATTATTTTTTTGTATCGAGGGCCATATTTCCATCTGTTATAGAATGCTCATATGATCACCAAGTTCGATTCAACAAATATAGTGACCATTCAGCCATGTGGCTTAAGATAAGAAAGGGTATTTAGAATTTTCAGACAAGACGTGTCTTTCGTTTTATGTGAATATCATTTATTATTTGAGTTTAGAATTCGTTTTACAGAAAAACTTTTAGTTTAATTTGCTCAACAATATAATTGATTTCCCGATTATTGGCAATAAATTGTAATCATCAGTAAAAAGTTGGACTATTCCATTGTCAATCGCTACTGCCATAGTAAGCCCTGGAGGGTGATCTCACACAGGACATACGGGCTATTTCATCGCAAAAAATGTTCATCGTAGGAGCGATTCTGTTCATATTATTGCTGACGAATACATTATGGGCAATAAATTCACAAAATAATCGGAATTTAAGATATATATCAAAATCAAAGATCGTTTATCTGTTTATTGCTTCTGTTTCGCGAGTTATTAATTGGATTGTTCAAATAGATACGAAAATTTTGGAGGATAAATGAATAACGAATCCTTTATGGTCGTTCATGTCTTCTTGATTCGTAATGATAAATTATTGCTTTTGAGAATAAAAGATATCAACAATGAATATTTTAATCATTATTCTGTTATCTCAGATTATCTAGAAAGAAATGAAACTATAAACCAGGCAGCAGTCCGCTCAATAAAGAAAATAGTTGGAATTGATATAGAACCTGAATCCCTTTCAATGAAAGGATTAATTCGCAGAAAAAATGCTGAGGAAAATAATATCGAGTTCTTTTTTGAATGCTCAAAATGGTCGGGAAAAATAATCAATAATAACCCAGAGAAATATAAAAATTTCAGATGGGTATCTATCAACGATCTTCCAATATCTACAATTCCTTATATCAAGACTGCATTCGAAAATTTTGGAAACGACTTTGAGTTTTATGATATTGATTGAAGATCTGGTAATACATTCTCTGTTGTATGATTTCTTTAGAGAGCACTATAAAAGATAACTCACGTTCTTTGGGAAGAAATGACCATCATTTTATTTCGTTCCACGCTCCTTATTAAGAGTTTGTAAGTGCCAGCCACGCCATCTGCTCACAAAAATCAAAATAGGAGTAAGATGCGTGCAAAATCCGCTCCAATCCGCACAGTGATTCCGGGGTTATCCGCACAGTGATTCCGGGGTTATCCGCACAGTCATTCCGGAGCATTCCGCACACTCATTCCGGGGTTATCCGCACAGTCAT
>Ga0182027_10006640_pt1 | contig 17258 bp, 18 predicted proteins | sample 712E1DmetaG_FD_121300 | JGI IMG/M metagenome (GOLD analysis project Ga0182027, IMG submission 121300) | Permafrost microbial communities from Stordalen Mire, Sweden - 712E1D metaG (Illumina Assembly) | ecosystem: Environmental > Terrestrial > Soil > Wetlands > Permafrost | place: Sweden... | reverse complement strand
TGTAGGTCAGTTCGTAAATGTCCTCGATGCCGCGGGAGGCCTTGAACACCAGGGCCTCGAAGCCCGGCGTAATCGGCGTGGCCAGCTCGACGCTCAACGCTTTGGCGCGCGCGATCACTTCCTGTGGATCGGAAATATCGGCCGGGGTTATCTTGTTGACGACATCGCCGGCGGTGTAACCCAGCATGCGCTCGGCGCCGACATTGAAGATTTGAATGACGCCCTTGGCGTCGGTGGCGATGCTGGAGAAGTTGGCGCTGTTGAAGATCGCGCTCTGCAACGGCCCCACCTTGAGCAGGGCCTCTTCGCGCTCGACTACGCGACTCATCCCGCAAGTTGGGCAAAACTGCAACGCCCCCGCCTTGAGCAGAGCCTCTTCGCGCGGGACTTCGGTGACGATTTCCACCGCAGCAGGATTGCCGCCGGGAATAGCGGTTGGCTCCATATTGATTCGATTCTTAAACCGGGCCGGGCCTTGCCTCACATTCAGCTTGGCTGCCCTCGACGCGGGGAGACGCCACTCCGCCTTCACTCTGACTTCGCCTGGTTTGCTTCGCGACACGTCATCCAGGCAAATGTTTCTGGAGGCAGGCGAGCAAATCCGGCAGGACGATCGGCTTGGCCAGAAAGGGGAATCCCCCGACCCGCCCGCCATCCGCCTCCACTTCTTCCTTCGTGATGGCCGCCGTCAGAAACACAATCGGCACGGCTTTCAATTTCGGATTGGCCTGAAAACAAGCGGCCAAATCCCCCCCGTCCAAACCCGGCATCATCACATCCAGCAGAATCAAGTGGGGTTGAAATTGCTCCGCCGCGGAGAGCGCGGTAGTGGAGTCGTTTTCCTCCCGGACCACGTAATCGTCGGTCCGTTCCAGAAACAGTTTTACCAGCCGGGTATTGCTGGCTTGGTCGTCCACAGCCAGGATGCGTTTCTTCCCGGTTTTTATCCGCCCTTCCTGGCGGGTCATGGTTTGCGTCGCATTTTGGTCCGAAGAGGACTGAGGTACTAGTGTCAAAGTGTCTATTGAATTCATGTGTGCCAGAATAAGCCGGAAGACACCTGGCTCGCTATGGGGTGTTCACCCCATGCGTCGGACGATGGTCAACTGCACGCTGCTTTCGATGATGCCCGCGCCGATGGCGTAGCGGGTCAGTCCGGCTGTGTCGTGGATGTTGAGCTTGGCCATGAGATTCTCGCGATGCTTCTCGACGGTCTTGATGCTGATGCGCAGTTCGGAGGCCGTTTCCTTGTTGGCCTTGCCTTCGGCAATCAGTTGGAGCACTTCCATCTCGCGCGAAGTGAGCGTCGCGCCATTCTTTTTGACCAGTGCGGCGCGGCCCGGCCCTTGCGGAGGGGGGTGATGCAGGCGCTTGGAAATGGAGGGGCTGAAAAAGGTGTTGCCCTTGCTCACCTCCCGAATGGCCCGGCAGACATCGTGGGCGGAGGTTTGTTTGAGCAGGAACCCCACCGCGCCGGATTCGGTCGCGTTCTGGACATAGGCGTCGTCGTTGTGCGCGGAAAGAATGAGGACTTTGGTTGCGGGAACGGCTTTGAGCACCTGGCGGGTGGCTTCCAGGCCGTTGAGCAGCGGCATGGCGATGTCCATCAGGATCACGGCGGGGCGGAGTTTTTTGGCCAGGGCGACCGCCTGGCGGCCGTCTTGCGCTTCGCCGGCCACTTCGAGATCGTTTTCAAGCTCCAGCATCTTGCGGAAACCTTCGCGCACGATGGTATGGTCTTCGGCCAGCAGTACGGTGATTTTTTTCATGGGAATAAGAAAGCGGCGTCCAAAGCCTGGCGGTGCGAAACGGGAAGGCGGCGCGGCGCGCCGGAGGCGGGGTTGGTTTCAATGGTCTTGACCGCCACCGCGGCCGTCCCGTTGCCGGCAAAGTGATAGGCCGGCTCGAAAATCATTTTCCTGTCTCCCGCCATGAACCAGAGCTTGAGCGTTCCCTGATTGAGGTCCGCCGGCGTGGCGGTGGCATCAATGTGGCGGGTCCTGCCGCCTTTGCCGCCCGTGGTGGCGGAGCCGATGATGGCCACGGCTTTTCCCTGGGCCATCCCGGCCAGGGACTCATCGGAAACGACGATGGCGAGCCTGCCCGACTCGTTGTTGTAGAAGTAGGGAAAGACGCTGATCTTGTAATCGCCCGAGTAGACGCCGCCCGTCCGCAGGAGCGGGCCGATGGTCAGGGTGGCTTTGCCCGCCGCCACCGGCATGGAACTGGGATCAATGATGAGAACGCGATTAGCCGCGGTGGAGTTTGTCGAACCTGCCGCCGCGCGGGCGCCGCCGCAAGCGGCCGCAAAAAGCGCCAAAAGAACAGGGATTGTTCTCATGGGGTTTCAAGTTTGGTTTCAGCGGATTCCATCTGCGCCCCCCCCCCCCATTTTTTTCGCGGTTTTGCCGGACGGTATTTGCGCGGTGATTGTCGTGCCCTTGCCCGGGGCGGACTGGACATCGAGACGGCCGCCGACCATTTCCAACCGCTCCCTCATGCCCAGCAATCCCAGGCGTTTGCTTCCCTTCCCGTGGAAAACGTGTTCGACTTCAAAGGATTTGCCATCGTCTTGTATCACCATGCGGACGCAGCCCGGGAGTTTGCGGATGTGAACTTCCACCCGGCTGGCTTGGGCATGGCGGGCGACATTGGTCAGCGCTTCCTGGGCGACGCGAAAGAGCACCGTGCGACGGGCCGTGTCCAGTTGTTCCACCCCCGCAAAGGCCGTGAGATGGGCGCGGACGCCGGTGCGGGTCGTAAAGTTCTTCAAGAACGAATGGAGTGCGGGAATGAGTCCCAGGTCGTCCAGCACGGCCGGGCGCAATTGGCGGGCGAACTGATGGACGATGTCCACCGATTTTTCCACCAGCCGCTGGGTGCGGGCGATGTTGCGGTCCAGGCCCTTGGTGTTGATCGCGGCCTCCTTTTTCAAGGCGGCCAGCCGCACATTGATGCCGGTCAAGGTCTGCGCGATGACGTCATGCAATTCGCGGCTGATTTCCTTTCGCTCCTCCTCCTGCGCGGAGAGAATCTGGCGGGACAGCCGCCGCAACTGCTCCTGCATATCGTCGGACTGTTGCAACAACTGGCTGTAATGGGTCTCGCTTTTCTTGAGCGCCGCCTCGGCCGCCTTGCGGTGGAGGATTTCCTCGCGCAACTCCACATTGGAGGCGGCCAGCTCCACCGTGCGCTGGCTGAGCATCTCGACGATTTGATTCAAGTGGACGGCCGCCTCGCGCGAACTGCGGTGGGTGGTTTCGATGGGCGTGATGGCTTCGGTAAAGAAAATCCCCGCCTGCCTGATGACGGCCACGCGTTTGGCGGCCGGGCAGCCCGGCAACACTTCCGACACCAGCGTTTGCTCATGCAGCTTGGCCAGATCCAAAGTTTGCAGACCGGCGGCCAGCGCCTGGCTTCCCAATCCCCGCGCCGACTCCAGGCTGGCCGGGCGGCCCTGCTTGAGGTGGGTTTGCAAGGCCGCCTGATAGCGTCGAATAAATCTGCGTTTCATGCGTTTCTAAATTTGCGCGCGGCCTGCCGCACGGATTGGGCCGACTTTGCCACCAACTGTTGCGCGTCGGCAATCTCATTCTTGAGTCCCCGGGTGTTGATCCGCCCCGCCTGCTTCAAGGAGAGCATCCGGACATTGATCCCCAGCAGAGTCTGCGCGATTTCATCCTGAAGCTCCCGGCTGATGCTGGCGCGTTCCTTCTCTCGCGCCGCCAGCACCTGGTGCGTCAGTTGCCGCAGACCTTCCTGTAGTTGCAGGGATTCCTTTAAGAGTCTAGCGTAGTGTTTGCCGCTCTCCTTGAGGTCGGCTTCCACGGACTTGCGGCGGAGGATGTCCCGTTGCAATTGACGGTTGGTGGCGGCCAGTTCCACCGTGCGGCGGTCCAGCATTTCGGTCAATTGATGCAAATGGGTCCGGGTCTTCCGCGCCGCCAGATGAGTTTGCTCAATCGGCGCGATGGCTTCGGTAAAAAAAATCCTGGCCCGCCCGAGGAACCCGTCTTTTTTGCTGGCCAATTCCAGCGCGGCCACCGCCCGCTCGTGGATTCGGGCCATATCCAGCGTCTCCAGCCCGAGCGCGACCGCCCGGCGTCCCAGGCTCAAGGCCGGCGACAAGCCGGCGCACGGCCCCTGCTCCAGGTGTCTTCGCAGCGCCGTCACATATCGTCGTGACAACCCGATTAGCTTCTGTTTCATGTTTTCGTGCCCGGTTCAGCGGGGCGCACCGCAACGCCCTGTCTCCCAATGGCAAGCCGGCAATCCAGAATCAGCATCGTGCAGATGCCTCGCTCTGTAAATGGGGTGAACACCCCATAGCGAAAGGCGTCCCGCGTGGGTTTGATTGGGTTTGGTTCACCTGGATTGGGTTGGATTTGCTGCGGAAATTCACACGCTTGGCGTTTGATGTGTCGGCGGAAGCGCGTTGGCAGGAATCCCGGCCAGCGGAAGCGGACAACATGGATGTGGGGCCGGCGACAGAAATGGATTTGTAGGGCGATTTGATGGAAGCGTCGGGAAATCCGTTTTAATCGGTCTTCCCGCTTCGTTCGGCCTGTCCGCCGTAGGCCATGCAAACGCGGATGAACAAGTGGCTTCAACCCCGTTGAGTCCTGAAATTGTGGCGGCAGGGGAAGAAAGAGCGCGGGAGTTGATTATATCAGGCTCGGCTTGAAGTGCTGGATGGCCGGAACTTGGGGCGGTGGGAAGCGGAAGAATAATCGCGTTAAAGGCTTGAGCTTGGGCACTGTACGTGACAGTGTTTGCGCTTGGGCCTTACTGAATACCTTGACAAGCTCATCGCATCTGTATATCGACACGGTGGAATCGGCATGCATGTGAGCATGGATGGGCGGGGGCGGTGGATGGACAACCGGTTTATCGAGCGGTTGTGGCAGAGCGTCAAGCATGAGGACATTTATCTGCAAGATTCTTATTTGGACAATCGCCGGGACAGCGATTGGGTTTTGCCTATTGGCCTGCTCTGGCTTGCTGGAGCGCTATCCTCTCCTCAACGGCATCCTCTGGTTTCCAACTCCACTGATTGCCAGCGCCATGTTCGCACTGGGCCTCGCTCCTGCCGACGATGCCGGGTTTGTGATATATCCTGCATCCATGGTATTGCAGTGGACCTTTGTGGGATTCCTCGGTGGCCTTTGTCGTGCATGGTGGCTGAAGCGCAAAGTCGCGACATCCACACACAAACAGGAAGAACATCTTCAGCCGGTCTATGCCGGTCGATCCTTGAAGAGGTTGTTTCGTGTTGGGATGGCGCACACATATTGGTCGGCTGTAGTCCTGGTGCTGGTGTTCACGGCTGGCTATTGCGTGTGGCAGGAGATTGTCCTTGCTCGAGACCGTGATTTCTTTCTGCGACATGTTGACCACAAGGCGGTCTCGGAGGCTTGCTTCGATGTTCTTTTCAAGCCAGAGAAAGAGCGATGGCAACAGGTTGCACTTTATATTGGGGCTGACCCGAGGCTCCCCGAGGCTATACGACGGCTCGAACCCAAAGCTGTATCCATACACGTTGACGAGATTTCGATCACCAAAACCCCGCGGCATTTCTACAATAGTTTGACCTTCCGCCAAAATAGGTCCGACACAAACCGTTACGACTTGGTATACGAAGAGGGTCCTTCGTCACCGCGTGAAACCTGTGTTTACACAATGTTTGCAAGTGATCGCCGCCCTGGCTCCAAGTGAGCTGATGAAACGAGAGCACGACGAGATGGTGCGGCCAACAGCCGCCATACTGGGGAGTTCATCCACTACAGGTTCTCGTTCGTCAATGTCTCATTTCGCGGTGAGTCGGCGGCGGGTGAGAGAGTGATGGCCCAATGTTGTTTCTCCCTCTCCGCGACGGCGGAAACCAACATTGACGCCCTAACCCGCATATTTCATAGTCTGGCAGGGCGAAGCTGCTGCTTCGCCCTAATTCAGGGCGGCGCGGCAGAGACTGTCCCAAAAGTATTTGACCGGATTTTTTCATGATCCTGCCTTTTTCACGCGGCCCAATTAGGAATGCATCGGCACCCTCGCTCTATGGCTCGTCTAGCGGCGTCCCTCATCTGCCGGACTTGAAAAAAGACGGGTGCCAGGAAAATTCCGGGTTTTTCCGCCCTCACCGTCTTCGCCGCCGTTGCTTTCGGACCCGCCGGAGAGCCTGGTCGCCATCTTTTGTAAAGGATTCGCAGGTTCAGTGTCGCACAGAGCATGGCCCATTGGGTTCGCACGGCTTCCAACCCCCATACCGTCCAGCGCCGAAAACCGTCGTGTTGTTTGATTTGCCCGAAGCGCCGTTCGATGAGCTGGCTGCGACGCTTATAGACGGCTTGCCCCAAGGGTGTTTGCAATTCGGCTCGCATGGCTTGCGCCACTTGGGTGTGAGGCCAAATCTCGATCTGCCAGCCTTTGGGATCGCGGGTGCATTGCGCTCGCACGGGGCAATCCAGGCAGTGGCAGCGGTGGCGTTCCACGCGTTGGCCGGCTTTGTCGGTATGCCCTTCATAGTCCAGTTGGCGGTTTTGGGGACAGGTCACCGTCCGGGCTTGTGGATCGTAATAAAAATGGAGGCCGGCGTAGGGATTGTGATGGGCGGGTTTGCCTTCGGCGGGTGGCACCAGCACCGGCAGTTGCTTTTCCCGGGCCGCTTGCAAATCCGCTCCCGCACCGTAGCCCGTATCGGCCAGCGTGAGGGTCTCCAGAGCGGCCACCCCCAGATTCTCGCGCGCTTGCTCGATCAGAGGTACCAATTGGCCGGCGTCGGTTTCCTAACCTGCTGTGCCGCCGACTTCCAAGTCGGCACGGGCAGGATTTCGTGGAGCGCGCAGGTTCGGAAACCCGCGACACAGCAGACTTGGAAGTCTGCGCTACTGTGGTTTGTCGCGTATCCCAGCCACTTGGCAGTAAGCAATGGAGAGAATGGACGGTGGAATGCCCCGCCTTGTCTATGGGGTGAACACCCCATAGCGCCCGCGCGGCGTCGCGGTGTAATCTCCATTTTATGGTCACAAACGATTTACCCCAAAATGAGCCGCCAACCGGGACACAAACTTCGAGTCACGCTGAAAAGCCAGAGCAAGCCGCCATCGCAGCCGGCCCGTCGCGGCGGAAGGCCGCCGGAAGAGCATCCTCTCTCGGCCCGGATCCAGGCGCGACTTCAGTTTTCTCGATGAGGCTGATCGCGGAACGGGCGGGTGCCGCCACGCCGGCGCGGCATGAAGTTCGCGAGGAGCGTTTCGAGGCTTATGCCCACGAGGGATTGAACGAGTGAATGAGGCTTGAATCGGCCCCATTTCCAGCGTCTCCAGCTATGGGGTGAACACCCCATAGCCAAGAGCCGGCCCGCGGCCTAATGTGCCATCTGCGACAATACAAAAATGCAAAATGAAAGACACCATTATGAAGAACACATGGTTAGCCATCACCGCCTTCGCCATCGCCGCCTTCGCGGCGGGGTGCAAGCCGTCGGAGGACAATTCCGCCGCCCAGCAGCTTGACAAGGTCAAGACGGAAACCAAGGCGGACGCGAAGGAGATGAAAGACTACGCCTTCGCGCAAAAGGCTGAATTCGTGACCGAAATGCAGGGCCAGTTGGACGCCCTCAACAAGGACCTCGATCAGCTCTCCGCCAAAATCGAAAAGTCCAGCGACGCGGTCAAGGCGGACGCCAAACCCAAACTCCAGGCGTTGCGCGACGAGGCGGCCAAAATGAACCAACAATTGGACGAGGCCCGGAACGCGACGGAATCCACCTGGGACAGTGTCAAAGCCACCTCCAGGAAAGCCTGGGACGGCTTGAAGGACGATTTCCAGCAGGCGCGCCAGTGGGCGAGCGATAAAATCGCGCCTTGAGGCGGGCAAAGGAGCCCCAGCAACCATGAGCGACCACCACCAACAAACAGAGTTTCTAAAGCGGTGTCTTCGTTACGACCAAAGCGACCGGCGCGGGAAGCTGGAGCAACAGATCACCCGGATTCAGCGCGACGAGCGCTGTGTGCGCCGCGCGGTATGGCTGATGGCCATCTTGACCGCGCTCGCCGTGGTCTGCCTCGCCTATCCGGCGATCCTGCTGGCGAATTTTCCCTACAGCGCGCCGCAATTCATCGTCCATCTGGTCGGCGCCCTGGGGGCCGGATCGCTCATCAGCCTCCTGGCTTTTGTGGTCCTGGGGATGGTCTATCGCAAGAAGCTGGACCGGCGGCGCGAGGAATGCCGTCTATTGGTCACCAAGCTGTTGGAGTCCCGGTTGGGCAACCCGCCCGCCTCGCCGCGCCGGGAGCGTCCCGTCCTGGACGAAAGCCGCGGCGCGGTCCGGGTTGCCGCCCCAGGCAACGGTTCCCCGGCAGGGTTTGAATCCGCCACACAGGGCTGAAACTCCGGCTCGCGCGGCCCCGGCACGCCCGCTGGCATGGCGCGCGCGATGACAATGACCGGCAGACAGACGCATTGAATATGAACGCCGCACCCATAGCCCAGCCCATTGCGGCCAAGCTCAACCCGGCGGCCTCGGCGGCGCAGAGCACGGATGCGCTCCATGGTGAACCGCTGTGCGTTGAGCCGGCCGGCGCAACGGCGCCCGGAACGGCGGGGGCGCAAAAGTTCATGATGGTGTTGGGGACGATTGCATTCCTCTATTTTGCGCGTCCGGTGGTCTTGCCGGTCTTCATGGCGTTTGTCGCGGCCCTGACGTTGAAACCGCTCATCCGCTGGCTGTCGTACTGCCGCGTTCCGCCGGCGCTCTCCGCCGCGGTTGTGCTTTGCTTTCTGGTGGCCGGGATCGGGATTGGTTTCTTTCAATTGGGCCGCCCGGCGCTGGCGTGGATGAATGATGCGCCGCAACACATGACCGAGTTGAGGCAACGGGTTCAGAAAATGTTCCCGCGCATCACGCGCTTCAGCCAGGCGGCCACCGCGGTCAAGAACCTGGGCGCGACCGAGGAGGAACAAAAGAAAACGCCCACGGTGGAGCTGGCCTCCAGCCGCGTCCCCGGCACAGTCCTGAACTGGAGCGGGACGCTCATGGCGGGGGCCGGGGAGACCCTGGTGTTGCTCTATCTGTTGCTCGCGTCCGGCGATTTGTTCCTGCAGAAACTGGTGCGCATGATGCCCACGCTGCGCGAAAAGAAGCGCGCCGTCGAGATCAGCCACGAGATTCAGCAAAACATCTCCCATTACCTGTTTTCAGTCACCCTGATCAACATCAGCCTCGCGGTGGTGGTGGGCGCGGGCCTCCATTTCATGGGCGTGCGCAACGCCGCCATGTGGGGAATGCTCGTCGCGATCCTGAATTTTGTTCCCTACTTCGGTCCGAGCGCCGGAATCCTCCTGCTGGCCACCGTCGGTTTCCTTGTGTTCGACACGTTGTGGCAGGCCATTCTTCCGGCCGCATGGTATCTGCTCCTGCACAGCCTGGAGGCCAACTTCATCACGCCGGTCTTGCTGGGACGCCGCTTCACTCTCAATCCGGTGGTCATCTTCGTTTCGCTGATCTTTTGGATTTGGCTCTGGGGGGTGCCGGGCGCGTTGTTGTCGGTCCCGATCCTGGTTTCCATCAAAGCCGTTTGCGACCGCGTGCCGGCGATGTCCCCCGTGAGCGAAGTGCTCTCCCGATAAGCCGGGCTTATGCAGCTTAAACGATGCCAAAACCGGGTGGGTGTTCACCCCATAGCCATGGCCCGGCTGAGGATGTAAGTTGGAAGTCAGACACGAACCAACCAAAGAAGAAGTATGCCGCTTTCACGCTGCTTGCTGCCATCGGAAATTAAGGGAGTGAACGAGGGGGCGAGGAAATCCTTGCCGCGTTCCGCCAAACGCCCGCTGTTTGCGCATCTGCGAGCGGGCCGGGACGCCATCCTGAACCGGCTGGCTCCCATCGGATACGAAGATGAGACGGGCTTCCATTACGCCGAGAGCCGGCCGAAGCGAGGCTGAACGGCGCAGCGCGGAGGATGGACCAGGCGGGCCGGCGCGAGGCGGATTTTTCCCGGTAGGGTTACACCCCATAGCGAAGCGCCGGCGCATGGCTTAATGTCACTTGAAGGTTAAACAAACTGAAAGAAAAATTATATGTTATACACACTTGCGGTAGTATTGATCGTTCTGTGGCTGCTCGGCATGGTGACCAGCTACACCATCGGCGGGTTCATTCACATTTTGCTGGCGATCGCCATCATCATGATCCTGGTCAACCTCATTTCGGGCCGCCGGCCCGTGGTGTGAAGCGCTTCTCCTTTGGCATTTTCCCTACCGTCTGCCATCGTACCACGGCTGGCAGTCCGCCCGGTTCTTGACGGTCTTGCGGTGGTGGAAAATGGCCTTGGTTAAGAACCGCAGGTATTCGCGGCGCGTGTAGAGGGACAATTTGCGCGCCGAAGTGAGCAACGGATGGCGATGGAGGATGACCAGTTCCTTGCCCTCCCGCCGCGCCAGTTGCTTGAGCCGCTTGCTCAGGTCAATCTCCTCCGAGGCGAATAATTCCCCGTTGAATCCGCCGATTTTTCGAAACGCCGCCGTCTGGCAAAAAATAAACGATCCCGCCGTCCATTTCGCAATCCGGCTGATCAGGTTCCAGAGGCCGGTGCCGCAGTCGCCCAGGAAATGGCGCTCATCCATGCGCATCGTGCAGCCGCCCGCCAGGCAGCGCCCCGACTGGATTTGCCCGGCCACTTCGGCAAAAAGCTCCCGCGCCGGCCGCGAATCCGCGTCCACAAAAACCAGCCAGTCGCCGCCCGCCGCCACCGCGCCGGTGTTGCGCGCGCGGGCAATTTGATTGACAGGCTCGAAGACCACCCGCGCCCCCGCCGCGCGCGCCAGCTCCGCGGTGGCGTCCGTGGAATTATTGTCGCAAACCACGATTTCCATCTCCCACCCCAGGGCGGCGAACGCCGCGCCCGCCGCCTGAATGCTGCGCAAGGTCGCGCCGATGAGCTTCTCCTCGTTGAAGGCGGGGATGACAACTGAAATCTTCACTACTCAATCCACCCCAAGGAACGGCTGAGCATCACCGCCAGATAGCTCAACGCCCCCGTCACGGGCAGCGTCAGGAGCCAGGCCCACATCATGCGCTCGACGATGGTCCAGCGGACGGCGTTCCCGCGCTTGGCGGCCCCGACGCCCATGATGGCGGCCGAGATGTTGTGGGTGGTGGAAACCGGGATGCCCAGGAGGGTGGCCAGGCCGATGACCAGGGCGGAGGTGGTTTCGGCGGCAAAGCCATTGATCGGCTGCAATTTGACTACTTTGTGGCCGAGTGTGCGAATGATCCTCCAGCCCCCGGCAGCGGTGCCCGCCGCCATGGTCAGGGCGCAAGCCACCTTGACCCAGGTCAGAATGTCCGGGTCGTGGCCCTTGGCCGGGGCCGGCACGCGCAAAAAGGCGAGCCAGGCCGGCAGATGGTCCAGGGTGCCCGCGCTGGTCGCGGCCAGGAGGGCGATGGTAATTATGCCCATGGTTTTTTGGGCGTCGTTGGTGCCGTGCATCAGGCCCATGCTGGCGGCGCTAAAAATTTGCAGTTTGCCGAACGCGGTGTTGACCCGGCGCGGGCGCGCCTTGCGCAACACGAAGTAAAGGAAAGTCATGATGAGATAGCCAATGACCAGGCCCAAACAGGGCGAGAGGAACATCGGCGCGATGACTTTCCAGAGCAAACCCTTGCCAAGGTACCAATGGACCGCATTGGGTTGCGACCAGATGATGACGTGCCAGTTGCCATGCGCGGCGGCCAGCGCCGCGCCGCACAGCCCGCCCACCAGGGCGTGGCTGGAACTGGTCGGCAAGCCGACATACCAGGTAAGCAAGTCCCAGGCAATCGCGCCAAATAAGGCGCAAATCAGGGTCGGGCTGGTCAAAGTGAACAGCGAAGTGTCCACCAATCCGCCAGCGATGGTCTTGGCCACGGCAGTCCAGAGGAGCGCCCCGAGCAGGTTGGTGGAAGCCGACATGACGATGGCCTGGCGCGGGCTGAGGACCTTGGTGGAGACCACCGTGGCGATGGAATTGGCGGTGTCGTGGAACCCGTTGATGTACTCGAACACCAGGGCCACCAGGATGACCACGAAGATGAGCGTCATGGCGGCTTAGGTGTTTTTGAGCACGATCTGGTTAATGACATTGCCGGCGTCGCGGCAGCGGTCAATCACTTTTTCCAGCAGTTCGAAAAGGTCCTTGAGAAACAGCGCCTTGAGCGGCTCGGTGTTGCCCTGATAAAGGGGCTTGAGAAAATCGAACATCATCCGGTCCGCCTCGCCCTCGATGGCCTGGAGTTTGGTGTTGTGGGCGCGCATCTCGTCAATGTTCCACCCCTTGCGCATCGCGCTGACCATGGTGGTGACGATGAGGGTGGCCCCGTCGAGCATGGCGGCGTGACGCGACAGGTCCACCCCGGCCAGAAGGTGCGGCGCCAGCACGATGCGCTCCCCGATTTTCTCCACCGTCTTGGGAATCCTGTAAAGCGCCTGTGACAGGGCCTCGATGTCCTCCCGCTCCAGGGCGGTGACGAAAGTGGTGCAGACGGCGTCGCTGATCTCGCTGGTGATTTGCTTCTCCTTGCGGCGCGAGGCGGCGAACTCCTCCAGCGACCCGGCGTGGCTGGGATTCTCGATCAGTTGGATCAACGCTTTGACGCTGGCGCGGGCTTCCTCGGCGCTGGCTTCCAGCAGGTCGAAGAACTTGTCCTTTGGGCTGAACAATTCCTGTAGGGAAAACATAAATCATTTTTGGTTTCTGAATCGCCTCCATCTTTTACGCGGATGGCAGGAAATTTCCAAGACAGAAATTCATCCCCGCCCGAAAATCATCCGCCTCTTGCGTCCGGGGACTCGCCGGTCGGGACCGGAAGTGACGGACGGCAGTCGTGACGCAGCGCCTTTGCCAACAGTCGCATTCGACCTTCCACCGGGGCAATAGCCCGGTGGAACGGGCGAGCCGTCAATAGTATTCTGCGCGGAAGACGCCATGAGTGCGCCGGGGCGGGTTCTTGATGGCCGCGGTTTGGTGTGGTGAGTTGCCGCAGATTGTAACACGATTGTAACACGCTTGTAACTCGATTGTAACTCAATGCGGATAGGAGCGGCTTGATTTAATCCGCCTGTTTTCCAGGCCTTTTCGAGGGTCGCGTCTTGCTTTTATCGAGAGGATTCTCCGGAGATTTTCTTTCTTCCGGGCTGCATTTTGAGTACTTGACTTCCCCCCCAGCCGAGCCAAGAGACAGGCTCGACAAAGGTGGGATGCGCCCGCCGCGCGGGAAGATCGCGGTTTGGTTTCGACATCGCCGGGGTGATTGGTTACGCTGGGAATCACTTGTGCAAGCCGTACTGAATTATCTAGAGCAGAACAAGGCGCGTTTCCTCGGCGCGCTTTGCGATTATGTCCGTTTTCCCAGCGTCTCGGCCCAGCCGGCCCATCGCGGCGATCTCGCCGCCTGCGCGGATTGGCTCGTGGCGCGCTGCAAGAAAATCGGCCTCCAAACCCGCCTTTGTCCCACCGGCGGCCATCCCGTCGTCGTCGCCAAAACGCCGCGCCCGCCCCATTCCGCCAAGCCGTCCTATCTCATTTACGGCCATTACGATGTGCAGCCGGCGGAGCCGTTTGAACTTTGGAAAAGCCCGCCCTTCGAGCCGCGCATCGAAGGCCGTTCCCTGTTCGCCCGCGGCGCCAGCGATAACAAGGGCCAAAACCTCGCCCATCTCAACGCCGTCGAAGCTTATCTGGCCACAAAGACGCCGCTCCCCTGCGATCTGACCTTCATCCTTGAAGGCGAGGAGGAAGTCGGCAGCAAGAACCTGGACCAATTCCTGTCGGCCCATCGCCAGGAGCTTGCCTGCCGCGCCGTGGTGATTTCCGACACCGGCATGCCCGGGCTGGATCATCCCGCCCTGACTTATGCCCTGCGCGGCATCTGCGCCGTGGAAATAACCCTGCGCGGGCCGTCGCGCGATTTGCATTCCGGCATCTATGGCGGCACGGTGGACAATCCGGCCCTGGCCCTGTGCCAGTTGCTCGCCCGGCTGCGCGACCAGAACGGGCGCGTCGCCATCCCTGGCTTTTACGACGGCGTTGCCCCGCTTTCCGCCGGCGAACGAAAACAAATGGCCCGGTTTCCGATGACGGAGGCGGCCTATCGGAAGTCCCTGGGGGTGCCGCGATTGTTTGGCGAGCGCGGGTATAGTTTCATCGAGCAACGCAGCGCCCGGCCCTCGGTGGAGATCAACGGCCTGACCAGCGGCTACCAGGGGGAAGGGAGCAAGACCATCATTCCGGCGTGGGCGCGGGCCAAACTGACCTTCCGGCTGGCGCCCAATCAAAATCCGGAGCGCATCGGCAGGCTGGTTCTCCAGCACCTGAAAAAAATCTGTCCGCCCACCGTGCGCCTGGAAGTGGCGGCGGGGCATGGAGCGGAGCCGTATATGGTTTCGCCCTCCGGCGCGCTGGCCCGGGCCGGGCTGGCGACCCTCCAGGAGGCTTTTGGCCGCGAACCCATTCTCATGCGCGAAGGCGGTTCCATTCCCATTGTCACCCAGTTCAGGAAAATCCTCCGCGCCGATTCCCTGCTGCTGGGCCTGGCGCTGCCGGATGACAACGCGCATTCGCCGAACGAAAAATTCAACCTGGATTGTTACGAAAAAGGCTCGCGCATGAGCGCGCTCCTCTGGCGGCGATTGGGAATGGAGAATGGTGAAGAGTGAAGAGTGAAGAGTGACACAGACTCCTATGAAAAGCGAAAACAATCTATTTGTGTCAATAGTGAGGACTGCCACCGGCATCGGCACGGTATTTTCAGGGCTGGGATATTGGGGACAGAGTTATCTCGGTACAAGTTCAACCAGCAGTTCCACCGGAAAATGACTATTTTTGAATTAGCCCCACTGTTTGTCGCAATCGGCGTTGCCGTTTCGTCAGGTGCAATTTTGACTAAGCAATTCGGCATTAGCGGCATTTGGCTGTGGATTATTGCACTCGCTTTAGGAGTTGCTTCTTGGATGTTATATTGTTTCAGCTTAAAGAAACTCGGTTCGTGGCTGGAACTTAGGAAAATCGGGTCTGCTCATTGCGCTCAGCAAGCGACCGCTTCTGAGGAACCTTGCGGTATTTGCCCTCCATATTGGCTGTGATGCTGACGTATAGCTTGTGCAAAGTTGTGTCACCTGGATCGGTCACCCTATAGTCTTCTTCGCTAGGAACAAAGAGAATCGTGCCCGAAAATTAAATTGACGATGGTTTCGTAATCCCGCAACGGCTCGCCCCGCCAGTTCGAAGAAATGAAGGAAAAAAGGCGGTGCTCGATCTTGTTCCACTTGCTGGTGCCCGGGGGAAAGTGGCAGATGGAAAGCGCCAGCCCGGTTTCATCCGCCAACTTCTGCAATTCCAATTTCCAGAGGCGCAGCCGGGAACCATTGCTGCCACCGCCGTCGGCGGTGATGAGAATTCGCTCCGCCGCGGGATACAACTGTCGGCCTTCAAAGCGCCACCATCCCCGAATGGAGGCGACCGCAAAGGCCCCCGTGTCATGGTCGGTGCCAACATTGACGAAGCCGGCATTGCGTCCCAGGTCATAAACGCCACAGGGAAAGGCCCGAGGCACTTCGGGACTCGGGAAGTCATGCCCGCTGACGGGGATGGGGTGTTTGGCGGGAAGCCATTGTTGGCCCGCATTATCGTAATTACCGATGAGTTCTTTCTTCTTGGTGTCCACCGAAATGACCGGCAGCCCGGTCGCCAAGGATTTTTTGACGCAGGCGTTGATATGGCGGAATTGCCCATCCCGGTCGGGGTGATCGCTCCCTTCCTCTGTCTTGCGATTGCTTTGCAGGCTGTAGTTCTGTTCATGGAGCAGTTGAGCCACTTTCATATGGCTAATCGGATGCCATTGCTGGCGGAGTTGCAAGGCAATGGCCCGCGTGCTTTTACAAATCCAGCGCAAGGGAGATTCCGGATCGCCGCGTGTTTCACTATCAATCAACTGATCCAAGGCGTCCAGAAGACGCGGATTGGAAACGGTGAGGCTCTTGCGTCCCCCACCCGCACGACGAATATGATTCTCCAAAGGGCAGTCTCCTTCTTCAATTTCACGAATGCCCTTGCCAATGCCTTTGCGGGACAATCCACAGGCCCGGTGAACGAGGGAGGCTCCGCCATAGCCTAAAGCGATAGCTTCGTTGGCCGCCATGATGCGTCGGGTCCGCTCGTCCAGCAGAGGCCATATAGCCCTGAACTTTCGCGCCAACTCTGAAGTGGAACTCATGGCCAGGGATCATGCCAGATTCCGGCCCAAGTAGCTACCTTTATTTATTTACGCCGCCTTAGATGTTTGACCATTGTTATTGGCATTTGAAGGCGTGATTTTCTTGCTTACAAGTCCGGGAAGTCGCGCGACGAAAATCTGACATTCATCGTCAATGGGCCCTGGAGCCTTCAAGCCTGGAATGCTCAAATCTAGAAGTTCTTGAGCTTGCTTTTTCGCTCCTTCTGAACTCTTTGGATCTTTCAAGACTCTCTGCAAAGTCCAAAAGAACGTGTTGTCAGTAAAAGCCGAGCAGTTGTCGGTGAGAGACCAGTCGGTGCCCATATACAGATGGTTAGCATCCAACGGCGCAGGCGGGGTCGTGAATTTCTTGTAGATGTCATCAGGCCACACACTCTTTCCTTTCGCTACTTGCTCGGCTAGTAGTTGGTTCATTGTTTGATCTATCTCCGGGCACACTTCAAAGTGATACACAGTAAAATCGTGCTGTTTACCCTGAGGTGGCCAACCTGTGCTTCTTATCAGGATGTTTGGCCCCGCGTGTAAGCCACCGCCGCCTTCATAAGTTCCCATGTAGCGCCCGTAGTCATAGTTAGTGCCCCCGTTGTCCGTAATTCCTGAGTGTCCACCGAGGCCGCTCTCACCTTCGTGATGGACATATATGTCGAACAATCCAAGGATATCAATATCGCCTATCGGATGGCTATTTAGGTAAGCATACAGATTGATCCCACCTTCCTCTTCGATAGGGTCTCTGGATAGCCAGCGGCCCGTCGAGGGGTTGTAATATCTGTAGCCGTAGTAATAAAGGCCGGTCTCCCAATCATAGAACTTGGTGGAGAACATGAAGGGCGTTAGCTTTGCCAGCAGGCCGGTAGCGCGAATGAGTTCGCCGAAGGGGCCATATTCCAAATTGCAGGCAACGGCTCCGTTAGCCGCGTTGACCATGGCCACCACATTCCCATTCCCATCGTAGCAAGGGAAGTAAGTGCCGGCATTGGCCCCC
>Ga0182027_10006639_pt1 | contig 17260 bp, 24 predicted proteins | sample 712E1DmetaG_FD_121300 | JGI IMG/M metagenome (GOLD analysis project Ga0182027, IMG submission 121300) | Permafrost microbial communities from Stordalen Mire, Sweden - 712E1D metaG (Illumina Assembly) | ecosystem: Environmental > Terrestrial > Soil > Wetlands > Permafrost | place: Sweden... | reverse complement strand
TTCAGCTCAGATGAAAGACATTGTGGGTTCCAGCTTCGAGAGCGATCCAGTTCCTCGAGCGGTTAGCTTGGACCGACAGAACATGCCGCTGCTCCGTCTTGCGTTGACGGAAGATCAGCGTGAGGTGTTTGACCACCTATATGGGCTCAATGGCAAGCCCTTGATCACAAGTACAGCCGATCTGGCTAAACGTCTCGGTAAGAGCTCATCACAAGTTAGCAGAATGCGTACCGCTATTCTGAACGTGCATAAGCGCTACGCAGGCTGACAGGTTCTGGCGTGCTCCGGTTGCGTCATGGCCGGAGAAGGTGTTGAAGTGGTGATCGAATCTAGCAGCGGTTTTCTTGCTCCGTAGCAGGTTCTGGTCGATACCTTCCCACACCTCGCCCCCACAGGATGTTCTCGTTTCCGTCCTGTGTGGGCGTCGCCGAGGGATTTCTTTGTAACCCATAACCAAAATGAGTGCCATGACACAAGCATTCGACATTTCGACAAGCAAAAGATCAGCCGCGGCCGTAGAGCGGTTGGAGTCCAGATTTCGTATCGGGCAACGCGCACAAGATGCGCTTGTTCAACAGGTTGCGAACTTACACATCAAGGACAAGCTTGTTCCACCAGACAAGATGTTCTTCAGCTGCGATGGCAAGAGAGCCCGTGTGCATTACGGGGATATTTCCGACAAGGGTGCGCTCATTCATCCCCACGCACTCAATCAAATGAGCAAGGTCTCCGGCCTACCCAAAATCTTCATGACCCGCTTAGTTAGTGGAGAGCCGTGGGAGCAGATGCTCTTCGAACATAATATGGACATGCTCTTTCACAACGGAAAGTTCAAGAGCCGCAGTACACAACCAATTCGATTTCTTCACCGTCTGGTTGGCCCAGACGATAACCTGGAGCTTCGTGGGTTTCTTACCCGAAGTTTCAATCGCCGTCTGGCAAGCATTCCGCTACTTGCTGGATTCATGGACGCCTGTCAAAAGGTTGGGGCTCTCCCTATTGAAGCCAGTACTAGCGCGGTCAACTTCAGCCTGAAGTGTTTTCTTCCACATGTCTTCGAACCGGTCGACGGTGAGTTCATCGCTATCGGCGTGATGTGGAGCAACTCGGACTTTGGAGCTGGTCGACTGCTGATTACCCTTAGCATCATGCGAATAAGTGGTGGAACGCTCGCGGCAGTGGATGACGTCCACCACCGCACCCATCTCGGAAGTATCATCGAGGACATCGACCTTGAGATCTCCGATGAGACCGCCACCAAGGAAGTAGAAGCGCAGATTTCTGCCATCCGCGATGCGGTAGTGGCAAGACTCACACCGGACTCCATCAGCCGGTTGCTCAAAGCGATTTCAATCGCACATGAGGAGCAGATTCCGTGGAACAAGCTCCGTGAAGAACTGGGACAAATCCTCTCCACCAAGGAAGTGGAGGATGTGAAGAAGTTGCTTGAGAGCAACAGCAGTGACATTATCGACCTGCCGCCCCCAGGGCGCACTGCCTCGGGTGAGCCTATTTCAACCCGATGGTGGGGTAGCCAGGTTCTTGGGTGGCTTGCAAGTAAGGAGGCGGACCCTGACCGAAAAAGCGATCTGCAATTCGCTGCCGGACAGGTATTGAACATCAAGTAATAGCCTGGGGCCCGCAAGGGCCCCAGACTTCGTACCTCTGGATTTAGTGATGAAAAAAGAGAAGCGTTCGCTTACCGAGCATCAGAAACAGTGTCTACATCAGATCGAAAAAGGAAAACATCAGTACGTCATCGGGATTGATGAGGTGGGACTGGGTTCGTGGGCTGGTCCCATTATGGTGGCTGGTGTTGTCTTCCCAAAAGGCTGGAGCCACTCACACATCGTGGATTCGAAGACCATCGCCCACGCTAAAAGAGAACGGGCACTTCAAGAATTCATCTATCCCTACTCACCGGCGTACTGCGTTCTGTCTATGACCTCTCAGCAAATTGATCGAATTGGAATTGAGACAGCACGTCAACAGTTGACCGAAGGGTGTGCCCTGTACTGCCTTACTCGCTTTCCAGAGGCACTGGTTGTGCAGGATGGCGATCGTCCGGTACCCGTTGACGGTCGCCTTGACCACGTCGTATGTCTTCCTAAAGCGGATGCCTTGGTTGCGGCTGTAAGCGCGGCCAGCATTTTGGCCAAGGTTACCCACGACCTGTTCATGTTTGAGCAGGCCCGCTACTACCCAGATTATGGCTTCATCACCAACGTCGGATACCGCAGCGTTACGCATGAACGTGGGCTCCAAAGGTACGGACTTACCCCTATCCATCGGCGAAGCTACAAGCCGATGCAAAACTACAACGATCCCCTCAAAAACTGGTAGACTTGGGGCATGGCCGTCTCCAAACAGCAGCGTGATGCAAGGCTCGATGCCCTAGCCACCGCAACCAAGGCCTGGGCTGCTCAACAACGTCAGTACTTGCAAGCCCAGTCAGCCTTGTGTAAACGTATCCTCAAAGGCCGAATGGGTGTCGAACGCCTCAAGGACTCTTCGGTCACATTGGCGTCTGATCTTCTCGTAGATGAGATCAACAAGTTCCTCACGGGGTGACACATGGAAAGAGGTATTTCTGTTTCTGAGGCAGACGCGCTCGATGCGGCCAAGCGTTCGGCTTGGAGTCCTCCAGAGAGAAATAGTCCACACGTAACAACAGATCTCCCTCAAGCGGAAGCTGAGAAGCTAACGCCAGAAGAGGCTAAAGGAGAGGCTGAGCGGTGGGCACAGTACCCGGAAAAGTTGGCCGCACATCATACCTCAGTATCGAAATTCGTAGAGGAGATCGATCGTCTTCGAGCAGAGAATCTGCAGCTCAAGGTATTGCAGATCAATACACAGCTCGAGGCCTTGCAGCAAAGGCGCCACGCTCTGCTCGTTGAGATGGAGAACCTTCAGGGTATCCTTGAAGCCAAGTACCACATCGATTTGCGCACACACCAGATCCGCTCCGAGGATGGGGTCATCGTGCCCATCAACGGTTCCGGAAGGTAGTCTGAGAGTATGGCCACTCTCATTGTTGCCCCCCTCGTATACCAGCCCGATGGGCCGTCGTTTGAGACAATTCAGCTTCAGATCATGTTCACCGCAACGGATGTGGTGGGCTTCGATCGTATCGAAATCTGGCGCTCGACTACAACATCAGCAGGTCCTTATGAAGAGATCACAGCAGATGGGGCTCAACCCGCCAGAATTCCCAAAGACGCTGGTGTGGAACCGCCGGCGGCCGTGGTCGACCCCCGAGTCATCATCTCAGGTGACGACCTCACCACCCTCATCAATGATGTGGAGACAGACCTCACCTTCCACGGCACCGACCCTCTCCCAAGCAGCGCATTGGCTCTTCAAGTAGGCTTAGGTGGTCATGGTAGGATACGTGCCTACCTGGACATTACCGGACAGCTGGTGGTTGAGACCGTTGCGGTGGGCACGGGGGTTGAACTCCAAGTCACAGGAGGCGCCGCAGCTCCAAAGCTTGGACTACCTACCCTTGCTCCCGACAATACAGCTCGAGGCAAAGAGGCGAGACTGGCGCTCGTCCACGGGGTGCTGGAGTACGCCTTCAGCGACCTCGGCGGTTGCACGGCGTACTTCTACAAGGTTCGTTTGCGTAACAGCAGCACCAATGCCGTAGGTGCCTTCTCCCCCGCCCTTGATGCGCTCCAGGCGGTAGGGCTGGCTACTACTCGACTGGTGAGGGGCTACGTCGACCTGATTGATGTGGATGGGCGCCCGTTAGGTTCCCGAGCCGTGAGCGTCCATAGCGCAGCACCTAGTGGGGTAGTTGACGGTAAGTTCATGGCAGGCCTCAACCAGGTCAAGAACACAGACACAGCCGGTCACGTCGAGTTCAGCTTGGTGCGCGGTACCCACATTACCGTAGCCATCGCAGGCACAGACCTGGCTCGTACCATCGTGGTTCCAACTGACATTACCATCTCCGCCTTCAACATGCTCGATGCTTCTGTTGCTGATGGACCGGATACCTTCGTGGTTCAACGTCCTGACATTCCCTACGCTGAGAGGCGAACAATCTAATGGATGCGGAAGAAGACGTTGTTGACTTCTTTTTTCCCGGCACGGGGGGTAGGACAGGCCATTGTCGCATGCCCTGGCAGCAAGGACGTACCATTCAAAACTACCTTCACGATCAGCCCCTCCGCGGTCAGGGGCTACTTGGCATGTGGGAGCACTGCAAGACGATCAATCGTAACCGTACCAAAGTCAAAATTCACTACTCTCCGATAGCGGGAGATGTGATCGTCATGCGTCGCGTAAAGTCGATGTGAGGAATGTTCAATGACTCTGCAATCAGTTGATGTTTACGCTCTCGACGACACACTTCTTCATAATCCCATCGCAGGTCTGATGGTTCGAGTCTTCGACTCCACCGGTGTCACCTTCATCACACAAGACGTCACCAACACTCTTGGGCACGTAGGATTCACTTTGGATGATGGTGCTTTATACAGTTTGAGGTTTTTCAAGTTCGGAGTGCAGGTCACGCAGCCGCAATTCATCCCAGTAATCACGCCAACCCCTACTCTGCTCAATTCTTTCAATATCTACGGCACGGTCTTTCAGCATCCTGTTGCAATTGACGCAAGACTATGCCGGGCATCGGGGTACTTTCGAGACATCACGGGGGCAAAACAACCAGCAGTCGACATGTTCTTCATCGGGCAATTCGATCCGATCTTGCTCGAGGGCGCTTGCGTGCTCAGTGAGCGTTGCACCGCCCGTACGGACCAGGAGGGATACGCATGCATCGATCTGATTCGGGGCGCCCGTTATCTAGTGACCTTGCAGGGCTTCGAGGACTCCCAGAGACAAATCGAAGTACCAGACCGATCCAGCGTGAACCTACCAGACCTACTCTTCCCGGTGGTGGACAGCGTAGCGTTGAGCCCCACTGGGCCCTACTCGCTGGCGGTGGGGGCTCAGCTTGCAGTAACTCCAACGGTTCTGAGCTCGAACCAGGTTCCAATAGATGGGATTGCGGCCGGCGACATGATTTGGTCCTCCTCCGACCCATCAATCCTGTCGGTATTCCCCATATCAGGAACACAACTCATGCTTCAGGGAATCTCCCCAGGAACGGCGAGCATTCAAGGAACGAGGTCAGGTCAGAGTGTGATTCGAGTTCCGAACACACCAATCGTGGGATTACCGCAAACCGTGACTGTGTCTTAGCTCCCAACATAGAGTTGCGGAACGTCTTAAAGGAGTTGAAGACTGATCCCCTTCTTCTCTTAGTTCTGCAAACGATGACCAACGCAGTGGAGGTCATGTGCTTATTGAGAGCACTTGGCGGTCCAGAAGATCCAATCAACGCTACTCTTCGGCGTATGGAGGTCTTGCTCGGGTTTATTCCCGCACCAAGGGCCCCACTACCTGTGATGCTTCCTCCCCGCAAAATGCGGGTAGAGGTAAAAGAAGAGGCCGTAGACTGGGATCCGGATCCAGCCGATGGCCCAATCCTCATCACCAGCTACAAGGCGGTGCTTCTGGAAATCATTCGCAGGGCTGCCCACGACTGGGTTTTGTACCGCATGCACCACAGGGCGGAGTTCCTTCAGATTGCTCAAGGGGCCTACACATGGCTTTTTGAAGAGGGTCCCGGGCACCCCTGGTGGGTGATACGTGCGGCTAATGGACGTCAGCTTACCGCCTTCCTCAGTATCTGTGATGCCTTGGATTTGGACCCAGCCTTTGTTCGGTCGAGTGTGCGCAAGCTCACCGTTCAGCAAATCATGACTGCCGGACGCCCCGCGGAGAAGAGAAAACCACGGGAAGAGTCTGAGTACGAAGAGCGCGCATCCACTACCAGGCGACTACAGGAAGTCGATGGAAATGGGGACATTGATTACGAAGATCACTTCTTCGTTCCTACGCCCGAAATAGGGTGACAAGCGGTATAATAGATCTGATGAAAAACCCATCAGACACAAACGACGTCTCTTATGGAAAGGTATTCACATCAGGGATACCGATGCCCATTCGATCACGTACTCATTCGATCAACGTAAAGCGGATGAACAGTTTTGCATCCGAACTGAGTGACCGGATCAATTCAGTTCGACAAGCAAATGAGGAATACGATCTGCTTGTACTAGAGGGAGTGGGTGTGGTCGTTGTTGGGGAAAGGAAGATGCCGACAAGGATTGTGGTTATTCCTACGCCACCTAGTGAGCAAGTAGATGGGCCCTCACTCGTAGCGGTTGAGAAACTCAAAGAGATTCTAAGTAAAATGGAGGATCAGCAAGTGAATGGAACCGTCTCTGAATCAGTCATCAAGAATATTCTTGTGGAAAAACTCGCAGGAGTGGGTTCGGATGGCGTTCGTTCTCTTCGAGACGCCATTAAAATTGCGGGCATTCAGCACAAGATGGAATGTGACGGAGCTTCCTGTTCGTTTTTGCACGCTCTTTCTTTACTGGAATCCGCCATAGACTCATATAGCGTGGTCCAACAGAATTGAGGGCCCATGTCAGACGATAATGTTCGCGACTTCTCCATGAGGCGCAAGACTCAGTTGCAAGAGAACGACTCAGTTCTGCAACTAGCGGGGCGTCTTACCAAACTTCTAGCGGATTGTGCCACTGAGTTCTCCCCCTGTGACCAGGTAGTAGCGTTGGATCTTACTGGCAGAGCATTGTGCGAAGCCCTGCGCCACTCGCAAGGCGAGGTTGGGTTCAACGGAACCTTGCTGGATGCTCAGCAGAAGATGCGTAGCTACGCCATCAAATGGCCCGAGAATGATCAGAGCCCAACGGTATATGACGGCAACTCCGCCATGACTGAAGTACCAAAGCAAGCTGAGGTAGTCAGGCTAGGACCTCCAATGGTTCCCGTGATACCAGATGACAACCTCAAGTAACCTGTTCGACGGCGTACCCCACCAACAAACTCCTCTCGATCAACTGCAAGTCGGCGACTACATCGAGTACCAGCAAAACGGTGTTCGTTGCGGTAAGGTCGAAGAGATATTCCACAAGCATGGGTATGTGATGTGCTCCAAGCGCTGCATACCGAAGAACTTCAAGATTATCCTCATCCATGTGTTGAGGGTATGGAGAAAATGTGATGGCGAATCCGAAGCATAGTTCGGAGTCGGTGGAACACTACACGCCCTCTGAGTACATCGAGGCCGCACGTAGCGTAATGGGCGCGATTACGCTAGACCCCGCAAGTACTCACGAGATCAATACCAACCTGGTTAAGGCTACTGAGTTTTTCGATGAGAAGCGCAATGGTTTTAGCAAGCCTTGGTTCGGTAATGTTTTTCTGAACCCACCCGGTGGGTGCTGTGATGCCTTCGGTCGTCGTGTCAAGCACGGGAAGAGTTCTCAAAAGATGTGGTGGCGTAAGCTCGCTCTCGAGTGGCTACACCGCGACGTTGACGAAGCCGTCTTCATTGGCTTCAGCTTGGAGCTGCTACAGATGACGCAGATTGAGGGAGATGGGGTGCCCATCCCACTAGATTTCCCTCTGTGCTTTCCCTCGCAACGAATGCGCTTTCTAACCCGCGGGGTTGACGGAAAGCTCTCCCCAGGAACACAACCAACACATGCCAATGTCATCGTCTATTTGCCAAAAAGAGAACGACAGGATGTGTATCAGAAGTTCATCGACGCATTTGGCGTGTTCGGGCGTGTACAACTACCCAATCCACGAAAGAAGAGTCTTAGATGAAACTGGCAGCATTTCATGTGCTTATGCGAAACGCGATGGAGATCCAAGATGACCTGGCAGAGGATGATGAACGAACTGATGCGTCCTTTGAGGGGTGGCTCACACAGCTAAACACTATCGTGCACAATAACGCTGATGCAGCGTTTGAATTGGCAGACAGAGTACGACTCATTTGTGAGACCAACCCATACTCCGCCGGTGAGTATGCACAGTGGGCAGCGGCCGTGACCCCCGAGTTCCAACGCTTACTTGAGGATGTGGGGTTGGTTGGCTTCTGGATCATTCCAACTTTTGAGAGCGATCATTTCGTTGATCGACTTGATGTAGGCACCCCAAACGGCGGTGCTCCTCGCAAGCTTCCAGACCCCTTCAACTTGGACACGGGGAAGCTGGTTGAAGAGAAAGTGCAGAAGATGGCTCAATTCATTCTCGGACTGCTCGTTGAGTTCGGAGTACTGAGCGAATGTTCCGAAACTTTGCCAGCCTGAGTTTTGAAGAACTCGCTCAGCAAGCAGCCCGTGCAGCGGGAAATTGGCGACGCTTTCCATTCACCTATCGACAAGTAATCTCTCTGTTTCACCCCAAGCCGGACGCATGGGCTGTCGTTCACACCCATAACGCCGAAGATGCTTATCCAGTAGCTCATGCCGGAGCGAAGCTTCTGTTGAGTCCTTTCGACGGAAAGGAAGTGCACTTCTCGACGCTTCATACAGTCAAAGAAACGGGAGAGGTTGCGTGTGGCTTTTCCATCCGTGTCTACGATGAGCGTGGAGACATCACACCAGCTTTCAAGAAGTGGTGTTCCATCCGTGGGCGATTCGAGGCCTACCCTGTTTTGGATGAGGAAGGATTCGCCAAGAAGTACTTCGATGAAGCCATCAACAGTATTCGCGAAAACCTTGCTCACTACATAGTTCATCACAAGTCACACGCTGCGTACCTCGCTATATGGCGCTGGCTTTGGGTCGTTAATCCAGGAGTGCTGCACTTGGATGGTCCCAAAAGAATTACAACGCACGGTTCTTGGAAAGTGTACGCTGAGGCTAACATCACCCTCAAGCATGCCCTCTTTGCACTGATTGACCTTAACTTTTTGCTGGATGATGCGGCGTGCGTACTTCGAGACGTAGCTGTGGAGAACTACCGGTTGCAAACTTGGGATCTTGAATATCGATGCTCAACTGGTCAAGAGATGGTCGCTTATCAATTCACGCGATACAGAAAGCGGGGCGCACTCTCAGGCGGTGAGATTCTTTTTCGAGGCGAAGTTGGTTGCGCTCCAAGCGAAGCCATAGACAGCGATGATTGTCTTCGAGGAGCTATGAGCTCCATCACCATGCAGCCGGGTGATGTGGATGCGCATTGGTTTGAGGATTACACCCCCGAACAGATGAACTTTGCTGAGACAGAAGCTGAAGAGCTCAGTGAGTGGGGACGTGAGCCCCAAGCGGACGATGAGTACCCACCCCTCATATTCAAAGATTGGATCCCAGATGAGCCAGAAATTCATGGAGTGCTCGAGGTGCAAAAAGAGATGCAAGCAGAGGGCGAACGGTGAGCCGTATTTGCACACCTGCCCCCACGGTTCGTGGTGCGGCACATACCCAGGACGTGTCATCAAACCGTGTCGACTTTGTAAGCCCCTACGATCGCAACCCATCAATCGAGACGAGGTCGAATGAAACCCATCGGTCAGGTAGCGTTAGCTATCCTTGTGGTGTGGTACGTGTGGAGCGTTCTCATTCAGTTCTACAGAAAGCGGGAAGATGATGGAGCATCCAGGGAAGACGAAGATTGATTGTGGCGTCGAGGAAAACGAGGGCAGTCAGATTTCTACCGATACTGACATCGCCGAGAGGAAAGGAGTTGCAGCCATCCTCGCGTTGCAAGCCCTTAGAAACATCTCTGAAACCCCAGAACAAGCAAAGGAGGGTTGGCGCAGAATGTCGGTAGTAGAACGAGCAAAGACCATGTGGGCTGCATCCGTATTTCTGCCCACAAAGATAAAGAACTAGGAGGAATAAGAACATGGACGAACGAACGCAAGATCGAAAGCCGCTGGCCTGGCTTGATGTAATGACATTCGAAGATGGAGATCTCGTGGTGCAGGTAAGGAAGCTTGATATCCGAGCTCCCCGCTTCTCGATCTCCATTGGCCGAGTTCGCAATGACAGGTTCCTGCCTTTCCTGCCCGTCTTCACGGAGGGCCAGGGAAAGATCACGGTGGTGCACTTGTTCGCCAAGGTCGGCCTGCTCGTACAGAAGGCCGAAGAGTGGGTGCTTGAACAGGTGCAGCGCTATGAGGACGAGCAGCTCTCCTATAAGCAGGCCTACGAGGAACGTGGGGTGAACAAGGACAAGCCCAAGACCAAGCATACCGGCAAGACGGAGCGAGATCGTGAGAAGAAAAAGGCCAAGACCACTACCGGCAAGGAGGGTAAATGAGCAAGCAGGTGAGGGACGAGCTCAAATGCGGTAAGTGCGGTGAGGATAAATTCACACTGTTCAGCCTCGCTGATACCGGTGAGAGTCGATTCAGCGGTGATCCGCTGTTTGATGGATCAATCGTCGTCCGGTGTGTGGGTTGTGGGGCTGAATCGACTGTTGGAACCAAGGCAGCCTTGACGGTCGATGACGAGGGAACGCTTTGTGGGGGATGGTCATGAAAGAAATCACTGCAGATGACGTAACGCAGATCATGGTAGACCAGATTCGCAAGAGGGTGAGCCTCAGCACCGGTCAAGTGGCAAAGGTCCTGGATTGCTCAGAAGCCACCATCAAGCGTTGGTGCGACAAGAAGCTCCTTTACTGCAACCGCACCCCCGGCGGTCACAGACAAATTCGGGTCACATCCGTGGCCGCATTCATGAACAGCCCCTTCGGGCAAGCGCACAGATTGAAGAATGAGGCCATCACCAGAAGTGCTCTCGGCCTCGTAAACAACACTGGAGGAAGCAATGGACATTCAGAAGGTACGACAAGAAGTGGCGAAGGCTCAGAAGACGCTGTCGATTGAACTCGGAAGCGTAATGGCTGACGTCATCACAGACGTGGTCAAGGAGGCCACGGGTAAGGCTCCGGCTCCCAAGCGTCGCCTCCCTGACCCCGTCAAGGTGGTGCAAGCTACCGTGCTCATCCTGCAGCACAGCGATGGCTTCTCCGCCACTCTCGACAGCGGCAAGCGCATCCACCGTGGAAGACGCAGAGATCTAGTCCGTCAGCTGAAGAAGTTGGGTTACGCCAGGTTCCTTCAGTAGACGTACAGTAAGGAGCGGGGGACCCAACCCCGCTTCTTCCTAGCTCCAGGTTCAATCCCCCCACCTCGGCGGGTATAAGAAAGCTGGAGGAATAAGATCATGAAAACCAGCAGAGAACTCTTCTTCGAGAACCCTGATCGTCATCTACTCTTAAAGCGTAAATCATATTCGTTTACACAGGATATGATTATTCATGACTTGGCCGCCTGGGTGCTGATCTTCCAAGCGTCAGAAAGAAAGAGACTCCGTGATACAGCGTTGCGTGCGTTGAATTATATCGCCTTTGACGCCCTCAGCGGCCTATCCCTGTGTGGGTATGCCCTCAACAATGAAGATCTCACGAAATATGAGGCTGCTAGGGTGCAGGAAGACCCTGGATCTCTTACTCAAGCACTCTTCGCAGGACACGACGGACATGAAGCTGCTGACATTCTCTATCAGCTGCTGGCGTGGTGCTCTCTAACGGCCGGGTACTTGAGCAACTCCGACGCATTCTGGATACAGCTGGGTCACTTCATCCCCAGCCCCGCACCGGTGATTGAAAAGAAACCCCTACCCAAGAGGTCGGCGAAGATCAAGAGAACCAACAAGAAGCCAACGTAGCCTGGACGCAGAAGTTCGGAGAGTGTACTCTGAACTTCTCTTAGTTCTAAACCTCTCGCAGGAGCATCAGGGCCATGTACAGTCAGCAGGAACTCGATGACGCAATAGCCTCAGTTGTCTCTCTCAAAGCAAAATCCGATTCTTTCGGAGTGCGGGCGTTAGGCTCAACTTTTGATAAGCTTACTGATGCGGCAGTAGGTCTGTTTATCTCCGAACAAGATGCCCCGTTCTATGTGGTGAAGCTCGGGTGTAGCAAGCTACAAGAAGTGGTGGCGCAAGCATCAGAACAAGCACAAAACATAGCAGTTTTGGCACAAGCTTGCGGAAGTAAATCACCCCCTATTACTTCTCTGAATGCCCTGGCCTCATCGGTCAAGGCATTGGGTGATTTATCCTCCTCCATGGACCAAAGATCTTCTTCTTTTTCGAGAGTAGAGGATGTTCCAGCATGGCAGCGCTTCAATAATCAGACCCAAGCCTTTCTGACCTCGGCCGGTAAAGCTGTCCGTTATGGACAGGACGTGGTGCCTACCGCTGAAGAGGCGAGACCTCAACTTGGCTCCGCATTTACTCTCCTCACAAACAGCTATGCCGAATGCATTCGACGAGTGACCTGTCTTCGGGATGCCATCGATGACTTCAAGGCTCTCCAACTTCCAGCCACGATGTCAGCCTCCGTCATTGCTAATGCCAAAGCTCAACTCACATCAAGACTGAGTGAGCTTGAACCTATGAGTCCGGCTCAACGTAATGCTGTCATCCGTTCTGTGGTCCTGGACCTTCTGGCGGCTAGAGCTGCGGTCAAAGGATTCGGCAGCCTTACGGGCCCTACAACCTTTGCCATTGTTAGTGGTCTTGGGAAAGTCTTTGCGGATGCTACTCACCCAGCTACACCGGCGGAACTTGAGGTTGAGGTGCCTGGGCCATTCACCATCGTTCCTGGCCACGATGAGCTCGATCTATTTGTGGACGTGGACCCAGTAGCTGTGACCGTCACTCTCCAATCAAGCTTCATCCCACAACTTGAATCAACCACCCTTGAACCCTACGATATTACGGCGGCTCACGGAAACAATCGACTCCGCCTTCAGATCAAGGGCTGGCCGATGGTGACCTCAACCACAAACTACGATGTCACCTTCGCTGATAACGCCACCAAACCCATCTGGGATGTGTGCTCGGAAATCAATGCCGTGATTCCGATAGCAGACCCAGTGGTGGCGGAGCCCTACTTCATTCCGCTCAAGTACTCAGGAGCTCTGACCCTTACCGTTCCTGGGACTGCACACGCAGTAGACCTCACCAACACTAACCCCTCACTAGACATGACCACCCTTCTGACTGTGGGTGATCGGATTATGGTGGTGGACCCAACCAGCACGCACTACGGCACCATCTACTCCGTCATGGTCATCAGCCCGACGGTTCTTCAGTGCGATCTCGTAAATGGGGTCGTTGGAATTACAGAGGGCCTGAGGAGCGTGGAGGGTGGCGGCAATGCCATGGCTCTTCGTCTTCGTATTTCAAATGCCAATGATTCATGGCCGAAGATTGATTGGAGAACTACCTCAATATCCAGAAGGGTATCCCTTATGGTCGCCTCAGCCAATGCGGTAAGCGTAGCTAGCCAAGCAGAATCTTGTAGAGCCCTTGGTCTCTTTCCCAATGCTGAGTCCAAAGCTCAAGCCACCACTTCAGTAGATCTGGCCAACTCCATCAACTCATCGTTCTACAATCGACGCAATGGGGCCCCTGTCATCGCGGCTCGAACTGAGTTCGCTCCGATTTATTACGATGGTCTTGGAAGAACCGAACCAAATAATACGCTTCTTATTGTGGCAGCTCGGTACGCAGCCTCGGGTACCTGCACCGGTGGGGCTCTGGTCACCTACGCCGTAACGGGCGCTCAGACCGCTGGGGTAATTGTTGGAGATACCCTGGTTATCCGAGCTTCGACTGTTTTGGCTGACCTCGGAAAGATGGGCCTGGTGCAGTCAAAGACTGATGTCAGCATCTCGGTCTTGATGGACATCGCCATTACTGCTGCAAACGTAGACGTGGAGATTGGGCCCACGTTCACGAGCATTGGTTTTGACCCACAGGTTGTGGTCAAGGATGGACCAAACATTGGGACGTATGTTGCAACCCTGGGTACTGTGCCCTTCGAGTTCACTCTCGATCATCCACTGCCGTTCTATGCGGGCCCTGGGAATTACCCCATCCCCCTGAACGTCTCAGTGGGACGAACGTTGGTCTACATCTCTTCGAAGAACACAACGTTGGTTACTGCTATTGAGGCATCGATCAATGGAAACCCAGCCACGGCGTATTACTATCTCTTCATCAGCCCTTCGCCCATCAGTGAGGTTGGGATGACCGCATGGTGGCAGATGCCTGAGCTACCAAAATCTGTTCGAGCTGGCGATCAACTAGAGCTCTACAATGCGCAGTACAATGTTCCTGCCTTGACCTCGGTAATCGAAGTTGTGGAGACGAGTACAAAGCTACTTCAACTGACTACGGCCCCCTCAGTTGGTCTCCCCTCATATCCATTCGATGTAACATCTTCGGTGCCGTTCGCACGTATTCGTTACAACCACGTCAACAACTTTGGTGCCTTCAAGACGGCGGCAGCTACTTGGATCGACGCACCCACCAAACTGGGAGATCTATCCTTGGCCCTCAATGTGTTGGGCGTGAACACCAACCCCACACCTTCGCAAGTTGGGGATGCAATGATGTACACCGTCTCAGTTGAGAATGAGCTCATCGCGCTCAACACACTGCTCGGAGCTTATGTGGCCACCACAGTTCCACCGGTAGATGCTCTTATCGCCAGCTACAGAGAGAAAGCAGCCGATAGGGCGGTGGACACGTTACTCGAGGGCAGGTTCAAGGATTTCTTTGCTCTCGACCAAGATGACGTGAGTTATTCGGGAGCAGCTCAGAAGGCTATCAAGAATGTAATGTCCAATGACCTGCCTATTCGCAAGACTGGAAGCCGTCTGACCAAGGCTCTCATCCTTGCCCAGTTCGATGACACCGACTACGAATTCGACAACACAACCGATAACGCGGACGTTCCACATAGCCCTTGAGCAGCGCAGATGTGACCCCAGGAAACGGTATAAAGTAACTGGAGGAACACATCAATGAACCAAACTGAACGAGATAAACTCGTTGGAGACTGGCTGCTCCATCTTGCGGATACCGTTAAGGCTATGTGGCCAACTCGTAATGATCACAGCCTACAAGGCCTAAAGGAGTGGTGTCGAGTAGTAATTTGTGACACAGAACCACCACCCAAACGTAACATTCCCTGGTTCGAATTTGTAGAGTGTTACATCGGGACTACTTGGCCTATTCCTCATGGACTCGATCTAGGACGTCTAGTGTTCTGCGTAACAAGAGAGATAATCCACAAACGTCAGATGGAAAGTCTTTGTATTACTTGGATTGTTCGCATCCCAGCTAAACAGAACGGTGCAGGACGAGGAGCAAAACCAAAGTACCCAATTAGGGTTATGTCAGAGGACTTACTTCATGCGGAAGTAGTGCGATCTCTATCAACACGTCTTTATCAAAATCCCTGTCCCCCACACCATAGACGTGGAGTTTATGTAGACAACACACGAGATGGGGATTGGAAAAAGATCGAGGGCTTGACGCGAGCCAATACGATCTTTGGAACCCTCACAACGGATAAATTCATTGACCCTCCTACTTTCAAAGGAGAACGAACATGAAGGCTGCTGATTATCAACCGCAAGACGATGACGGATACGAAGAGTTTCTACAGGGGCTGCGTACGCGTTTCAAACTCGTGGTGAGTCGCACACCACACTTGTTCACGACTAATGCCACCGGGTTGTTCGCCGCCTTTCTACAAGGATTGCCCAAGGCAAAACGTCAGCATTACACCTGCACCTCTTGTCGACACTTTGTGGAGAGGTTTGGGGGACTCGTTTCTCTGGATCAGTCCGGTAATGCTCGCTCAGCAATGTGGGACGTAGAAGAAGCCCCAGGTCCTTTCGTCGAGTCGGTGGGGGTAATGGCGACGATTACTTCTCAAGCCCATGTCACGGGTGTCTTCCTGTCGAACCTCGTCACATGGGGAGAGCCGACGACACCTCCGTGGAATCACATGGCCGTGGTGCCTCCTTGGGCAATTCTCTACAAGCCGACACCCCTTCTCAATGCCCACCAGAAGATGGCTGAACGCGCTGAAGAGAAGGGCATGTTGTTTCACGGACTCCAAGAATTTCCGCGAGAGACGGTGCTAAAGGCTAAGGCGCTGCTTGAGGCCGATGCCCTTTATCGAAGCGAGAAGGTTCTTGGTGTGGCGAAGTGGTTGTTGGAGCTGCATAACCAACTTGAGGATGTAGCCAACTTCCGAACGCGAGAAAACATTTTGTGGCTTGCTGCAGCCACAGCTCCGCCAGGTTGGTGCCACGTTCGTTCGACTATGATCGGTACCCTCCTCGAAGACCTCAAAGCTGGGCTTTCTTTTGAAGCCACTTCGAAGCGCTTCAAGGAGAAGATGCACCCACTACAGTACCAGCGCCCAACGGCAGCCCCATCTGATGGCCAAATCAATGCAGCCGAGAAGACCATTGCTGCCCTCAAGGCTGAAGGCTCCTTAGACCGTCGATTCGCCAGGCTCGAGGATTTACAGCTCTTGTGGAAGCCAAAGATCCAAGAGAAGGTTGAGGGTGCTGGTGGCGTCTTTGAGCACCTTCGTGGCAAGAAGGAGAGCTTCGTCGATCTCGGAGCTCCAGCAGTCACGATGACGTGGGTGAAGTTCAAGAACGAGGTCTTACTCAAGGCAGAGCGCATCGAAGTGCGTGTACCTTCTGGAAGAGCCAACTTTCTCGCATTCGTAACCGCCGTGAACCCTGACTCACCGCCCATGCTGCAGTGGGATGACCAAGCTCAGCGAAACACCGTCAGCCACTATGTTTACGTTGGGGGATCGTCCGCAGCGCAATGGAACTTGACTGCTTTGGACTTTGTCGAATGTACCGGCATCGCCATCAACGAAGCACACTGGAAGCACTTACTTGAGCAGCACAAGCCCTCGACTACTTTCGTGCTTGCCGGCGCCAGGGATGTAGCACACGAATGGGGTGGTGGTCTTTTTGTAGAGATGCTTCGTTCGGAATACCACGGTATTCGAGCAACGCTCGAGGCTCACATTCGAACGGCACGTATTGCTGAGCGGGATACGGCCACTGCTTGCGGTTTGTGCCTCTCTCCTGGTGCGGGTGGGGTCCGCGTCCGTGTGGTAGCGGAAGGGATACGAACTGAGTACTGGATTGATCGATGGGACTGACCGCGGTCAAGTTCTGATGAAAGGGGTAGGGCCTAACGGTTCTGCCCCTTCGTCGTTTCATCCGCACCACTAGCCCCAGTTGCGGGAATAACAACAGTGAACACATCAATACACAAAGAGTAGTACATGTCTAGTAGCGTTATGCATGGTTCAACCGAAAGAGGTAGCTATGGGTAATGAGAAGAAGTTCGTCTACCTCATCAATTGCATAAACTGGCGTTCTGGGCGGGATATTCAGGAGATGATCAACGGTTCTTGTCAGGTGACCCGCAAGACTTTTCTCAGGCATGTACACCTCGGCTTGGTGCTGGAAGCCTTGGGTTACGTCAAGCACCCATCCCAAGGTCTGACCATGGCT
>Ga0182027_10006638_pt1 | contig 17263 bp, 12 predicted proteins | sample 712E1DmetaG_FD_121300 | JGI IMG/M metagenome (GOLD analysis project Ga0182027, IMG submission 121300) | Permafrost microbial communities from Stordalen Mire, Sweden - 712E1D metaG (Illumina Assembly) | ecosystem: Environmental > Terrestrial > Soil > Wetlands > Permafrost | place: Sweden... | reverse complement strand
GGCGTCGCCAAGCTGCTCACCGACACCGATTTTCTGAAGGAACAAATAGACAATCTTGGAAATCTGGTTGAAACGCCACGGCGCGCCGCCGTTAAGGAGCATTTTTTGAATCGGTTCATCAATGACCAGCCGCCCGAACAAATTGGCGGTGTGCGGGAAACCACTGGCAATTATCTGCAATATTTTCTGACACCGGAAGTGGCCGAGGTGTTCTGCACCGGAGAAAGCACTTTTGATTTTGCCGCCATTGACAAAGGCAAAATCATCTGCGTCACCATGCCGCAGAAATTCCAAACCGAGCGGCGTTATGTCAACACGTTCCTGAAATTGCTGTTCTACAATCACGCGCTGCGCCGGTTCGACAAATCAAAGGCGGAACGCGCCAAAGACAATCTGCTCATCCTGTGGGCGGATGAAGCGCAGCGGTTCATGACCGCCAGCGAGGACGGCACCAGCGATTACAATTGCGTGGACGTAATCCGCGAAGCGGGAGCAACGATTGTCGCTGCCGCTCAATCCACCACGTCGCTTGTTCCGCCATTGGGCAATGACAAATCAAAAGTGCTGACGTTGAATTTGCGCAACCGCATGATTTTTCGTTCTGCCGACGAAGCCGATGCTGTTCAAGCCGCCGATTTTCTTGGCAAAAAACAAGTTGTGAAACGTTCATGGGGTTCAAGTGCGGGAAAGCGCAGCGTGAATTTCTCCGAAACCGACGAGCACAAAATCAAACCGCACAAGCTCCGCAATCTCCGCGACCACGAATGCGTGCTCGTCCACTGCGAGCGAGGATTTCGGCGTATTATTCTGCCGCCGTTGGAATCGGACGGGACAGTGGCAAAGTGGTTTTCTAGCTGGAGCCGATTCTTGTAAGCGAACACCCCCGACCGCCTCGAACGCCTCGTGTTCGTCACCCTCACCCGCGCCACCAAGTGGGCCTACTTGAGCACCACCGTGGACGACTCGCTCCCACTCCTCCAAAAGCTCCTCCCGTTGGAGCAAACCCGCCAGCTCACCGTTCGACGCGGATAACAGTCCGGCACATCAAAACCCGCTCCGACTACCCTGCAGTCCCCGCCCGATGACAAACTTGATTTTTTATGACCGATCGCTGTCCAGGAACCGCTTACAGAATAGCAGGCTCGCCACGTGCTCGCGATTTATCGGAGTTCAATGCCCCCCCCCAATTGCCCAACCCGCCACGTGAGACGCAGTCTTTTACGTGGTTTACGCGGGTCAACCGCGAGAGACCAAAGGCCTTTTACGCGGCCCTCCGCTAAAATCTTGCCTAAAGCCGTGCCCGGCGTACGATGCGGTCGAATCCACATAGCTTATGGGAAACAGTCAAAAGACATTCAGCGAATCCACGTTCGGTCACCGTGTGTCACTGACCCGTGCCCTCAAACGAGTTGATACATCTGGCCGTTTGATTACACTCATTTTCAAATTGTGCAGATGAACACATGCGAAACGTGCCCAACATCTCAGCATGTCCGCCTCCTCACCGAGCGGATGGTCGAGCATTTTCTTGCGCGGCTGTTCTTGCGCAACCCACCGCTGCGCTCTCTCACGCTGGTTTCTCCCTTCGTGAATATCATGCAGGATTGCCGTTACCCTTTGGCCGACCTGTCGGCCAAAATCAAAGCGCAGCGCATCCCAACCTATTTTGTGACCCGCAAACCGGAGGAAACCTGGCAGGAAGAGGCGGTCGCAATGCTGGCGAAGAACGAGTGGATCGAGATTCGTTTCAACGAATCCCTGCACGCCAAGGTCTTTGTCGCCTCCGCCGTTCAGGAGTCGGAATCGTTCGCAGTCTTTGGCTCTGGAAATCTCACTGGTGCTGCAATAAACTCCAATCTCGAAGTCGGCATGTTGCTTCTCGCCAGCGGGGCGGGACGCAGACTGGTGGAAGAATTATATTACTGGACCACAAACGATCTTCGTGTTCTGCCTGAAAGCACGCTCTACAAACCAATGAGACCAACAAGGAAATAGAATATGCCAAATGACACATTCCAAGACTGGTTCTGCCTGAAGAATCGGGCCACGTTCACTATTGACCCTAAAGTTCATCCCAAAGACGCGTGTCTCTACTTCGGGCGGGACACGCTGCGCGACCGAATCAAGAGGCAGATGTCTCGCGCCTTCATCGACCCACAGGTTCCGAAAATGATGTTCTACGGCTCCTACGGCTCAGGAAAGACCCAAACGCTCTATCACCTCGGCTACGAACTCGGTACCAATCCGCCAGCCTCGTGCAAAGACAAGCCATATATAGTTCATATTGACATGGAGTTTCAAAGCAAATCCATGGCAGAGCATTGGCATCTACAGCTCATGGAAGCCCTTGGTATGGGCACTGTTCAGGGTTGGTTGCAGACTCTTTTTTCAAATGCCTCGAAGTTCGACACTGAAGTGGACGGCTTTGCCGGCGACACGAATATCGCGATGGCCTTCAAACAATTGCGTGGCGGAGGCGATCTCGCGTTCGCCTCTTGGCGATGGCTGGCAGGACAAAGGCTCGCTGCTAGGGAATTGCAAGAAATAAAGGTGACACGCAACCTTGCCGATGTTGGCGTAGGGGATATGGTGGAAGCGGTCGTCGCAGTGGGGCGACTAGCCAGAGCGGTTGGCTCTTGCCTGATTTTTTTTATGGACGAAATGGAGGAAATCCAAAACGTCCGGCAAGGTGACGCCGCAGAATCTTGGCACCAATACACACGAAAGCTCGCGGACAATTCAAACTCCTCGGTCGGATTTATTCTAGGCTTCAAGGCCGATACACTCGACGATGCACCGCGCATTATCGTCCGCACAGACGTTATTTCCCGCATCGGAAAACAGAACCTCATTGAGTTGGAAACACTGGCTGCCCCTGCGAACGTGAAGGCATTCGTTGCGGAAATGCTCAAGTTTCTTATTGACCACGAAAAGGCCGAGAAGCTTATCAAGGCTGAAAGCCTTCCGCTGAAACTGCAGACTTACCCATTTTCGGAAAGCGCCTTTGAATTGATGTGCGACTACGCATGTCAGGACCCGCACAAGTCCACGCCACGCAATATCATTAGAACCATAAATGAGTGCGCCATGACGGCGTGGGACGCCGAGCCAAAGAGGCGCGTAATTGACGACGCCATCGTCAACGAAATCGCTCCCGTCGTGTTTGGCTGATTTCGGACTAAGACTTATGAAACGGTTCACAACCAGACCTCGGGCTTTTAGCGCGTCACCAGCCGAGTTCGGCATGCATGGTCGCAGCGCCAAGCATTGGGTGTGGCTCGGACGTTTAGCCGAGGCCGGACCACTCACCGATGTTCGTTTCGATACGGAACACGCGCACGTTGTCGGCCTTTTTGGCAAGCGCGGTTCAGGCAAGTCCTACACGCTCGGCACGTTGCTGGAAGGGGTTTGCACCAAAGAAAAGAAAACTACTATCGCGGACAACTCACGTGCGGTGGCCACGCTTTTGTTCGACACGCTTGGTATCTTCCAATGGATTGACATCGCCCTCGACGAAAAGAGCCAGAAGGAAACCGTGCAGCATCAGTTCGCCGCGCGCCGTGGTTGGGACTTGAAATCCGAACCGCTAGACGTCGCAATCTGGATTCCTCGCGGGACGCGAGAGCTAAATACGCCCGCGTCGCACGCGGAATTCACAATCAATTGCTCCGATTTCGCGCCGGAGGATTGGGGTTACCTTCTCGGTCTCGACATTTATCAGGATCGGATGGGCCAGTTGTTGAACGATGCTTATGTGAAAGTCACTACCGAGGGCTGGCACGAGAACGATTTGTTTCATAAGCCGACCGAAGCATATTCCCTATCCGCCCTGATCAAATGCGTGGAATCTGACAAGGAATTGCTCGCCGCGTATGCTCCTGAAACCCGTCGCGCACTCCGTCAACAGCTTTGCACCTTCCAGCGCAATCCGGTCTTTGCCGACAACGGCACACCGTTACCGGAACTCCTGAAACCCGGCCGGATGAGCGTCATCGTAATGAATAAAATGTCCGACGAGCTTCGGCTCGTCGTCGTCGCCGCGTTCCTACGCCGCCTAATCGCCTCGCGCGTACGTGCGTCCGAGGCGGAGAAGACACTGAAGCTCGTGGACAACCTCACGCCCAAAGATGCCGAAGAGTTGAAGCAATCCTTGCAGGAAGCCATCCCGCAAACTTGGGTCGCGATTGACGAGGCGCAGAATATTCTGCCATCCGAACGCGCCACAGCGGCAACGGATGTCATCGTGAAATATGTCCGCGAGGGCCGGAACTACGGTTTGTCATTCGTCATCGCGACGCAACAACCGACGAGCGTTGACCCTCGCATTCTTGCCCAGGTGGACACGCTCATCACCCACAAGCTCACCGTGCAAGGTGATATTGATTACATCCGGCGAAATCTTAAATCCAACCTGCCCGAGGAAGTCAAATTCGCCAATACCGTTCTTGGCCTTGACGAACTACTGCGCAGTCTCGACATCGGCCAGGCGCTCATTTCCAACACCGAAACTGACCGTGCGTTCATGCTCGACATCCGCCCGCGTGTCAGTGTTCACGGTGGTTTCTAGCACATGTCTGGAAAAATTCGCATCCTCAGTGCCGCCAACAAGCACATGCAACGTGCCGGGTTTCTCAAGTTGTTGGCGGTTCAGGTAGCGCGGACTGAAACGAGCAGTCTTTCCGCGCTCGGTGAACGCCTCGTTGAAACCGTCACCAAACGTGTCCGAATTTCTCCGCCTTTCGACGACGCGCTACGGGAATATGTCCAAATTCGCCTTTACGACCGAATTTACGCTGATTTGCGAAAAAACGTCCTCGCAGGCAACATCGCCGTCGGCATCGAAATACAAGACCTTTATCTCGCCGATCCTCGACTTCCATCTAGCACCGGAAAACTTGGCGAGAACAGTCGGCGATTCTACCCGTATTTTGGCACGGCACTGGACTTGATCAAACCGGGGACGTGGTCCGCCATGACCCGCTCCCTGCTTCTCGCATACCTTACGCCAAAGGAAGAATTATCCGCATGGGAAAATCACAGCCCAACACACAATCCCCTTGTGATTTCCCGCGAACAGGCAGCCGTCATCTTTTACTGCTTCCTGGACAACGACGCATTGGTCCTCCTGCCTTTATTCACCAAACTCCTTGAACTTAACGGCGATGGCTTTGACGAGCGAACAGCGGGTGATTTTCTTCCGTCCATTCTGCGCAGTGCCACGGCCACGCTCAACAAAGGTTCGCTTGCCTTTGAAGACCGCGAACGCCTCGCGCAACTCGACAAAGCTGCCGACAACATCGAGCGCTGGCGTGGCAAGCCTTATACCGGAGGCGGAGCGAGGGAAGAAAACATTCGCGGACGAATTGAGCCATTCTGCGATCTTGGGCTGTTTACCAAGCCCGACCGCAACCGTTTCACCTACAAGCTGACGCCCGTATTCAAACGCTTCATGAGCGATTGGAATGACACGGACGTTGAATACTTTCTCGAAAACCGTTTCTTTGCAACTCTTGCTGCAATGCACGGTATCCCTGTCAAAGCCGCAGGCGATACCGAGGCTCGAAACGCTATCCGCGATGCGGGTGAGGCTCTCAAGAGCACACTTGGCTACAGCCCCATTCGTGATTGCTCGTTGCTTGCCGGTATCAGGCTTTTGTTCGATCACCAACACGTTCTCGAACTTGGCACAAGCGACAAAACCCTCAGCGAATGGCAAAAAGCCGAGCCGGAAGTTGTCCGCTTCACCGTAGACCGCATGGGCGCACGCGCCTACGTGAAATTCCTGAAGCCAGCCGTTCCACCACCCCATGTCAACGCATGAAAACCGTCCTGGCCGACCTCTTCGCCCGATTCGAGGCTGAAGTTGGCCAGCACGACTTTGCGTGCCTGCGCGTGACACAGCGCTGGCCTGTCGAGGATAGCACCGCGCTTCGCAGCCCGATTGGTTCATTCCTGATTCACGGCGTCAACGACGACGGTAAAACCGAGCCACTTGCTCTTGTCGCACTCACACCACCACATTTGGACACTGGTGACCCGGCACTTCTTCAATTCGTCATCCGCCGCGCGCTTGCCAACAAAGCGCCTTACATTCTGACTTGGACTTTGCGTGACGCGGTCCTATGGCGCACACCGAAGCACGGCGCACCTACCGACGCCAACAGCCTCGAAAAACTCCGAGACTACGAAGATAACTACGATATCGCTCCCGGCGATGCGCCGCAGATGTTTCACGAGACGCGGCGACGGCTATTGCTCCAGACCGGCCGCCATTTGCTCGACGACCTGAAGCGCCTGCACAAAGATCAGGCTCTGGAGCTGGTCAATGTTGACGCCACTTGGTTCGTGGGCCGTCTCATTGAATCTGTCCACGAACTGCTCCCGCTCGTTACCGATTCGCTCCACACCCGGCTGGGCATGGAAGACGCCTTGCGCGCCAAGGTTGAAAAATGGGCCGTTACCCAGGGCATCGCCGGCTCGGCTTCCGACCGCGATTTCGTCGAATCCATTACGCGCCAGATAATCTACCGTCTGCTTGGCAAAGTCCTTTTCTACCAGAGCCTCCGCCGCGCAGCGCGCCAATTGCCGCCGCTTAATGTGGACGGCCTCGAAAGTTCTGAGGTTCTGCCCGCACTCAATCGCGCCTTCGCCGAGGCACTCAAGATTGATTACCACGCCGTTTTCGCCGAGGCGCTCCCGGACACTATCAAATGGCCTGCCGAAGCCGCGAAGAAACTCGCCGCACTCATCCACGACTTCAACACGCGTGATTTTTCCAGTCTGCCGCAGGATGTCGTCGGCACAGTGTTCGAGCGATTGATTCCCCCGGAGGAACGCCACGGCTTCGGTCAGTACTTCACCGGCGAATCACTCTGCGATCTCACTGTCGCCTTTTGCATCACTTCGCCCAAAGACCTCATGCTCGACCCGACATGCGGCACTGGCACGTTCAACATCCGCTCCTACGACCGGCTGCGCTGGCTCGGTCAGCATGACCACCCGACGCTGCTTTCGCAAATTTGGGGCATAGACATCGCGCCGTTCCCAGCCGAATTGGCCGTCATTAATCTATTCCGCCAGAACGTCGCGTCCTCTTCCAATTTCCCGCGCATCGCGTGCCGGGATTTCTTCACGCTCTCGCCAGGCGAAACGCTCCCGTTCCCCCCGCCCAAGATGGACGTGCAGCGGCCCGAACAGGTCAACGAACCTATCCCGCAGTTTGACGCCATTGTCGGCAACTTCCCCTACGTCAGCGCAGATCAAATCGAGCGAAGCCATGCGGGCTATCTCGATTTAATCCGCAAATGTCTAATCGCCGGTTGGTTTGCGAATTACCCGGACCTTTTCTTCTATGACCACAAAACGGACCAAGAAAGTTTCGAGAAGGCCATCGCTGCGGGCAAACACGCGGATTGCAACCGAACCACCGTTCAGCTTCGCACGTCCACTCAAGCCGATCTCTACGTCTATCTTTTCTTCCAAACCTCCCGCTTCCTGAAACCCGGTGGACGCATGGGTATCGTCACGTCCAATGCTTGGCTCGACGTGAATTACGGATACGCCCTGCAACGATTTTTTTGCGACCGATTCAAAATAGTTGCTATTTTGGAAAGCCGGTGTGAACCGTGGTTCACCGAGGCCAGCGTCAACACTGTGCTCACCATCGTCGAGCGTTGTGATAATGCGAAGCAGCGCGATGACCATCTGGTCAAGTTCGTCAAGGTAAAGAAACGCCTCGCCGACCTCGCTCCTGGCGACCCCAAAATCGAGGCGAAAGCCCGCTGGGGAAAACTGGAACAACTCGCCGAGCGGATCGAAAAGGCCGGCAAACCATATAGCAAAACTTTTCCGCTCGGCGTCACGACGGTTGAAGACGATGATTTCCGCATCCGAGTGTGCCGTCAGAGCGAGTTGCGCCAAGACATCGAGGCCCAGGGTCAGACAGTTAAATGGGGCAAATTCTTGCGAGCCCCGGAAGTTTTCCTTGAAATCGCCAATCAGAAAAAGCTCGTGATCTTGAAGGAAATCGCGACCCCAAAATACGGAAGCAAAACACGCATCAACGAATTTTTTCACGTCTCGCAAGAAACGGCGCAAAAATTCGCAATCGAAAAGGAATACCTTGAGCCATTCATAAAGAGTCCGAAGGACAGCAACAGCATCAAGATTGACCTCTCGGAGTTGGAGCTTCGCATCTTCGTTTGCCGCCGCACAAAAAAGGAACTTAAGGACATCGGGCACACTGGTGCTCTAAGTTACATCCTTTGGGGAGAAAAACAGACCTACGACAGAGGCGAATTCGAAGGACTTGCCTGGCCGCAAGGAACATGGGTCAATAAACGTGCTGTTGGTTGGTATGCCCTTCCCAACACCGAAACGAACTACGGTCAACTTTTTATTTCCGGTGCGTTCGGAGACAGGCATGTTCATCGCTTCTGTTCCAAACCCATCATCCCAAACAACAGGCTCTATTACCTTCATTCCAGCACGCCGGAGGTTTCCGATAAACTCCTTGCTGCGATCCTAAATTCCTCGCTGGCCGGCATTTGTCTTGAAGTATCAGGTCGCGTCACGATGGGTGATGGCGTTTTAGAGGTGGCGGTGGAAGACGCGCGGGATAGTTTCTTGATCCCTGATGTTCGGAGTGCGACGCCTGCGCATAAGAAAGCAATAATCGAATCCTTTGAAGCACTTTGCGAGCGAGACATCGGTAGCGTTTTTGACGAAGTGAAACAAGAAGACCGGCAGGCACTCGACAACGCCGTGCTCCGCGCCATCGGTCTTGATCCCAAGAAATATCTCCACCCCATTTACGACAGCCTATGCGGACTGGTGCGCGAGCGCATCGAACTCGGCCAGATGCGTGGCAAGGCCCGTAAAACCAAGGCCCGCAAGACCGGCGCGGAAAAGCAGATCCTTCAAGACGTGCTCACCGAGGAATTGCCCAACGGCCCGCACCGTTTCCCCGACGAGTTTTTTTCCGACACCGCCAAGGGCGAAGCCAAAACCGACATCGAGCTTCCCGGCAAGGAACTCATCCTCGATACCGGCGGCTTCATCCCCGCGCTCTACGCCAAAGACAAAAGCTGGAATCGCACGGTCAAAACGCCAGCCGAAGGCAAGTTCCTGCTCTACGCGCAGCAGGCCGGCCACAAAGTCGCCTCAGTGCCGTCAAAACCAGTCGAAGTCAGCCGCACGGTGGCAAATTACGAAGGCTATTTGCGCGAGTTACGCAAACGCCTCTACGAATCCTTCTACCGCCGCACTCTTGACGCCCGCATCGCTGCCACCCTGACGCAATCCGTCTTCGACAAATTCCGCCTGCCCAATTTGGAAACCTGACGCATGGATGCTGAAACGCTCATTCCGTTGCCCGTCTTTGATGCGGTCGCCCAGACCGCAGCCGAGTTCTTGCTGCGAGGAATGAACGTGGCGGTCGTCGGCCCGCCGGGAACTGGCGCAACGTCGGTCGCCTCACGGGTTCAGCGCGAATTATCAGCGGCAAAATTACCGTATGCGGTCTTCGACTGCACCGCCGAGGGCGAAATCACACAACGTATCGCGGAGTTTGCCGGCCCAAAACGTGAGCCAGGCCAGAAAGGGATCATCCTCGTTGACCATGCGGCGGCGTTGCCTTTGGCCCAATTGCAAAATGTCGTTGCCCGCATGCGAGAAATCGCCGCGCAAAATCCAACTTCATTGCTCTGGCTGGGCGCGTTGGATACACGATCCATCAAATCAGCTACTGCCATTGAACTCCACACCGATACCCGCACGCACCTTTGCCTGCCCGAACTCAGTCGCGACGATTTGCTCCGCCTTTACCGCCTCATCGCATTCTTTGGCCAAGCAAAGGCAACTGACAAAGATGACCGCGACGACCTTGTCCGCCTATATCGCAAGATCACAAGTCGCGGAGAACTCCAGTGGGGACCGTGGAGTGAGGCCATGCTTTACTTCGTCTTGGATTGGTGTGGCAACGACCTCGCCTTAGTCGAGGAGTTGGTCGAGCACTTTTACGGCGACTGGACGCAGCGCATCCACGACGAGTCTGTTGCCGAGTGTCTTCGGAACTGGCTTGCCGAGAGTCCCGCTGTTCGCGGCTACCGGGAACGGTTCGCCGCGCTCCCCGACCCGTGCAAACAACATCTCCGGCTCCTGTGTTGTGGCGGTAAACTCCTATTGCACCTGCCGGAGATACACCTCGAAACGTCCGAGGAAATCCGCCGCCTGTTTCTCAGTGGCTTTCTCTGCACGAATCTATTGCCCGGATATTATCAGTTCCGCAACTTGCTGGCCCGATACGTTGTTGAAGAGCAAATGGGCGCTGCGCCAGCGCCAGTTGAATTATTGCGCCGTTCAGCCAATGGGCGCGTGAACGCCTTGCTTCAGGATGTTGAAGTGGCGTTGCGCGCGATGCTGCGGAATGTCTTTCGGCAAATGCCCCCAGCCCAGGTGCAGGCGTTGCTGAGGAAAATCAAGACAGAGCAGAAGCTCTTCCAGCCAGAGCTTCAGCGAACTTTATTGGATTGGGCGGGCAATCTCCAAAAGTATGATGCTCGGAATTGGCTTCACCGAGCCTTGCTGAACTTGGTAGCTAAGCCCCATGTTGCCGCACTGAAGGAGGCGAAGGCAAATCTCGCCATATTACTAAAGAATGAGCGTGAAAAGTTCGAGGCCACCAGCAACCTTTGGTCGAAGGTTTGCGCGGTGTTCTGCGAAACCCTCGGCCCAGGAGTGCGGGCAGAGCCAACGCCGGAACAGGCCGTTGGTTGTCTGACTTTCGGCGAGCTATCCGCGATTCTTCAGTCGCTGACGGATCGGGTTTTTCTCGACAAACCCCGGTCAAATCGCTTCATTGATTCTCCGAAGAAGCGCTGGCCGGACTATTTGACCAAGGTGCGCCGGCTCCGCAATGAAGCAGCCCACTTGCGGAACATCAGCTTTCAGGACATAGAGGATCTCCTAGAGATTTTGACCGCGATTCGTCGCGACCAACTGGATTTCCTGATTGTCCCGTAATTTTATGGCTGACCGAGAAATTGGATTCGTAGAATTAACCGCGACAACGCGCATCATCTTCAGCATTGGCTCGTGGAAGGGGCAATTACGCGGCAGCATCCGCAAATACGTCGCCACCGAGAAGTATTCCGGCCCGACAAAATCCGGCATGTCGCTTGATGGTGCGACAGTGGCCCAATTGCTCGGAGCATTGCGGGCGCTTCAGTCCACCGTTCCGACGAATGATCCGGACCAACATGTTTCAGTCGGCAAGACGCGCGATTGGGAGATTCGCGTAGCGATAGTTCCACCCGACGAGGACGATCAGCTACCCAGCGTGGACATCCGCGAGTTCATCGAAACACCCGGTTATACCGGGCATACTAAGAAGGGTGTCCGTTTCGCGTGGAATAAGCTGAAACAATTCACCGAACTTGCCGAAGTTCTCGTGCAGCAACTCGGTGTCGCAGCCTCGTCAGAGACAACTTTGTTTCCAGAGATAAAGCCGAAGTGGGTCTCCGACGCCAAGGGGACGCTCGACACAGCAGAACACAAGCCTGCGCCACACGGGTTTGACGCCGTCAACCTCAAATCGTTCCCCGATGCGTTCCTGCCAGATGGCAAACTCGAAGTCGAGAACCTTACGTTGCCATCCGACCGCCTAAAGATCGCGCAGGATCGCAACGGCCATTACTTCGTCACGGACGATTCTGGCTTTCATCGTCAGGTTCGTAACGAAGTCGAAGGCAAATTTTTTCTCTACGCCCAGCAGCGCGGCTGTACCGAACTACTTTTGCCGAAGGAGATGTTCAAGGTTTTTAGCGCCGTCGCCAACTACGAAAAATTCTGCCGCGAACTCCGGCAGAAACTTGTCCGCGACCTGGAAGCCCGCTCCCGAAACCGCGCCCTGGCTGAACACATGGCACGTGACACCTTCGAATCACACGGCCTACCAATTTGCTAATTCCTATGCCAACCACAAATCCATTTGACCGAAAGCTGGCGACCGTGCTGAAGGCGCTGAATAAGGGCGTCAAAGACGCACCGGCAAAAGAGAAAGTCGGCAAAGATTTTCAATCAGTTCGCAGTCGAGTTGTGGATGCAACGCTCGGCACGCTTCTCGATGACCTATTCAAATCGTTTTCCACGCCGGCAGACCAGCGCGTCAAACCCGAGCAGGTGCACGTAATCTCGGTGATTCGCGCATTGTGCGACCGCCAGTTCCCTGCTTCGGCGGCTTTCTTGTTTGCCGCTTGGCGCGACTGCGTTGCTTCCCTGCCACTCGATGCCATTTTGCCGCTGGTTCCCGACGCCGCCTCATTTGAAATCTGGCGAAAGGCGTCAGCCCAACCAGCCAAGGAAGTTGAGCAACGATTGTTGGCCGCTCCAGCTCCGAGTTACATGACGGCGGGCGGTGATTGGCTCTTGCTGCATGTGCCACCGGATAAACAACTGCCGTTGCTCGACCTATTTCTCTCGCGCCAGTCCCGACCCAAATATCTGCCGACCTGGGCGGAAGCCATCACGCTTGCCCTGCAAAAAAGCAAAAAGGGAGCTTTAATGCGGTTCTGTCTGGAACATCCCTGGCCGAGTGAGGATCGCCTGGTTACATTGGCCGAGGTCGTTCGATTGGACGCGGCATTGATGCAGGCCACCGTTGACGGGCTGCCCAAAATTCTAGCGGCGAAAGATGCCCCGGCTGCTGCTCTGCTCTTTGTTCGCCAGATGTTCGCAAATCTTATCACCACCACCGATGGGGAGCGCCAGTTTGCCACCGCTTCGCTTGCCCGCTTGGCCACGGGAATCTTGCTTGCCAATGCCACGAGCCCTTGTGCGAATGAGACACTGGCTTTCATCAAACAGACCATTCGCCAGTTGCGTGGTGCAACTCGCGGCTTGGAACTTCAGTCACGGACGTGGATCTTTGAAAGCTTGCAGGAGGAAAGGTCGCCGGTGGATGGCGGATTGCAGATAACTTTTGACGGTGCCCGGCGTTTCGCCGTGGCCTTCGACAAGGCCAGGCAGGGGTTGAGTGCCGCCGATTTACTATCCACCACCGCGAAGAATTTGGGGCTGACGATCATTAACGCCAAGGGGGAACAAGTGCCTTACAATCCTTTGGAGCACGAGGATTCTCAAGGGGGGATTAGGCCAAACGAGTTGGTGTTGGTTTTGGAATCGGGGCTGAAATATCAAAACGCCGTGGTTTTGCGTGCGCTGGTAGGCAAGGTGGGTAGCACATGATCACAGTTTATGAGTGTTTCCTCGAAAATTGGATGTCTGTGGGTAAAGATTGTTAACGCCCTCAGGTCTGCCTTTGGCTTTCCGTCTCCCAAGACCGGATCGGCAGCCAATGCTGAAATTTTTCGTGAAGCCGAACTGCCGTTGCCCCGCCCCGCCGCTCCAGAGCCAGAAACCCAGCCTGCCCCAACAGCCGGAGAAAAACCGCTCCCGCCGCAAACCCAGCCGGTTTTGTCTCCGCAAAATTTCTATGTCCGGCCGAATGACCACAAGACCATCACCCAGCCGGTGCTCGCCATTGATATGGGGGCAGCCTATTCCAAGGTGGCTTTCCGGCGAGGGGTGCAGCCCGGTGAAAAATTCTACTTGGAATCACTACAACTGGTGCTGGATGGGAAGGCCCTCATCCCATCGGTGGTCATCAAAGATACAGATAGACAATGGCATTTTGGCAACGTCGCCTTTGGCTTGCGGCCGGGACCAGGCTGGGAAGTGTTTGAAAACTGGAAAAAAGCCCTTTTCGATACCGATGCTCCGCCGGAATCAGCAATTATTCCAGCCGTCCGGTTTCTGACTTGGCTCCGTGAACAGGTGCATACGCAAATCCCGGAAAGCCGTGAGGCTCGCATCCGGATAACGCTGCCGGCTTTGGAGAATTTTTCTCAAAAGGCTTTTTTACTCAGGGAATGTTTCGTCAAGGCGGGTTGGCATCAGGATTTGTTTTTTCCGGTTTATGAGCCGCACGCCAATATCATCGGTTTACTGGTGAAGGGTAAAAACTACGTTTTTTGGTCGGCCGATGGCATCAAACCCTATTTGGATTACGACAAGTTGTTTAAGGCATACGGAATGTTGAATCTCAACCAGATGCTTTATTCCAATCGAACCAGATCGCGCTTTTTGAAGGGGATGATTCTGGACATCGGGGCCTATACCACGGATGTGGCCCCATTGATCATTGATTTGGAAAAAGAAATGGATCAATACGGAGACGGGATTGAGGCGATCAATAATTTCAGCGTTCGTTATGGTATTTCGTCCGAACTGGATGCTCCGCTGCTCGGCGAGTTGTTTGCCCTGGTCTCATTTGACCGCGTGAGATCAACCCCAATGGAAATTGAGGACATTAAGGAGGCTGTCTACGGCGGAAAGAATATTTTTTCCAGACTCGGCACAACCGAAGTTGAATTGGGAAATGCCGAACATCAGCAGTTGGTATCCCGTCACCTTGACCGATTTGTCGCCGGGTTATGGCCTTTGATTGCCAAAGCGGTGGCGGAGCATAAACCCGAATGGATCATGCTTTCGGGCGGCGGCAGTTGCATCAAACGATTGGCCGGAATTCTGAATCGCCGGATAGACCGCGAAGGTTTCAGGTCCACACCGGATGTTGATTTGGAAAATCCTGGACAAGTGAACGGCCAGTTAAAAACCGGTCTGTATCCTTGGTCATCCACCGATTCGGGGCTCAAGCGGCTTGCAACATCCCTTGGGGCGACCAGTTGTCTCCTGGACGTGCCGTATGATGCAAAAACATCGGCCCGACGGAATTGGCTGGACGAAATGAAAAAGGAAAATTATCGGTTGAAGGATTACGGCAGATTAAGGGACTGTGTCTGCAAGGGCATCAACAAAACCTGCGACCGATGCGGTGGAACTGGTTATCTGCCACAGGACTAATCTCAAATTTATAATTGCAATAGATTTTATGAAATCCGCACAACTCCTTATATCAAAAAAGGACCATCTTTCCCCCGAATCACTCAAAGCGTTTCTCGATGAATTTATCGCGTGGAAAAAGCTTTTTATTAAAAAAACCTACACAGACGACTACCTGATAGGAGCGATCTATAAAGAAAACATCTTTTTCACGAAAGAATCCGAATACACCCAACTTTGTAAATGCCAGGTGGAGCTTGCCTCGCGATGTCTCGCCGATATCCAGAACGAGGTTAACGGAGACACCACAAAATGTCTCGCGTTCAGAAATCACATACTCGACTACCTGTTCGATCTTAAACCGTATGTAGAGCAGGTCATGAAAGAATCAGGTCCATCCTATGTATTCATAGAAGGATGGAAATCAACTACACAGTCTTCGGTTATGATGTATCAGGAAGCAAGAAACCTTTTTTGGTCAAGCATGGTTGATAAATCAAACCCTGTATCACACCGAAGCGCCGTAAATCTTTCTGTCTTCGCCCTTCGACAAGCATTGGAAATACGTTTCAGGAGGGCGATTGGCATAACCAAAATAATTGACGAAAAAATAAATGACGCGAGGCTGCGGCACGATTTCATTTTGGATTTTATATCTGATAATCTTGACTTGATTGAGATAAAGGTCGGCTCAATGCCCAATCTGATCAATATTTACAAGTGGACTAATTTTAGCATTCACACTGGAGGCATGCCAAAAATATGGGAAATCCAGAATGCCTTTGACTATTGTATTAAGGCTTTCCAGCCTGATTCTCCCAGCAAGCAGACGGGCTGGAACATCCATAGTTCAGTCAAAATTAAGGATTATGCGGAATTGAAAAAACGCTTTGAAACTGAAGTAAATACCGAGTTTCCAAATAAGAAATTCCATTTTTTGTATGATAAAAAACCAGAGGCAGTCATTGCGTAAACAAGCCGCATAAAATCAGGCTGGGTTTTGAAATGGGCGAGCCTAGAATTGTGAAAGGGTATGAAATTTAATTCGGTCATGGTTTCCGTGTGGCTCGCGGCGTTTGCGCCGATGGGCGTTTTGCTGCTGGCAATGGTCATTGACCGTTAGCGCTCCGGCTCACCAACAAAATGAGCACCCGCCGCCAAAACGAATCTTTCGGTGAACTCCTTTTAAAACTGCCTTGGTGGGTCAGCGCCACACTCGGCGTGTTCATCTTTATCGCCATGCGCTGGGGACTTCTTGTCTGGGCTGGAAATGACAATGCTCGACAGATCCTCGCCAAAGGTATTGCTCCCTTGGCTCCGTTGGCTCTGATCATTTTCGGAATGTTTGCTGCCAGTTCCTTTTGGTTTGGCAAAAGACGCCGCCACCTCGTTGACCAGCAGACCAGCCTCGAATCGCTCCGCAACACCACTTGGAAAGATTTCGAGTTCCTTGTCGCCGAGGCCTACCGGCGGCAGGGTTTTCAAGTCGAATACTCCCTGAGCCGGGGCGCAGATGGTGGCGTGGATTTAACACTCCGCAAGGACGGCCGAATCTCGCTCGTTCAGTGCAAGCAGTGGAAAGTCTTTTCCGTAGGCGCACCAGTTATCCGCGAAATGTTCGGCCTGCTGACCGCCGAGAAAGCTGATGAAGCCATCATCGTCACATCGGGAAAATTCACCCGTGACGCCCAGGATTTCGCTGCCGGAAAACCTATCCGATTGGTTGACGGCCCGCAACTGCTTGCCCTCGTCCAATCCGTGCAAACCCGGCCCGCCGGACAAGAACCCGAAACGGTGATAGAAGCGTCAGCGCAAGCTGCCGCGCCAGCCTGTCCAGAGTGTGGCAAACCGATGTTGCTTCGCACCGCAAGGCGTGGCACCAACGCCAGCAACCAGTTTTGGGGCTGCTCCGCCTATCCCGCCTGCAAAGGCACGAGAACCTGAACCCTATGCCCAGTCCGCTCGTAAAACTGATGACGTATGGCGGAACACCGATTAACCGGCAAGCCGACCGGTTCCTGACTCAAAAATCTCGCAAGCGGCACAAAAAAAAGAAAAAGGGAATCAAAACGACACCGAAGGTTAAAACGCAACGCCCTAGGCGCCTTTGTCCAATTTGCGGAAAATGGAAGATCGGCTTGGAAGCCCACATGTCGGCAAAACACCGCGGGGCCACTATTCCCAAGCCCGCCGTTTCCCTGGTAAAACCAATTATCGGAGAGAAATTCCCGAATCTGAGTTTTGTCCTTCAAGCCCCGATACCTCAACCCGCGAAAGCTGGTGATACGCAAAAACCCGTCCGCGAGGTGCAACGACAGACATCGTCACCCGCCATCACCCGTCGGGCGCCAAAAACCACTGG
>Ga0182027_10006637_pt1 | contig 17264 bp, 15 predicted proteins | sample 712E1DmetaG_FD_121300 | JGI IMG/M metagenome (GOLD analysis project Ga0182027, IMG submission 121300) | Permafrost microbial communities from Stordalen Mire, Sweden - 712E1D metaG (Illumina Assembly) | ecosystem: Environmental > Terrestrial > Soil > Wetlands > Permafrost | place: Sweden... | reverse complement strand
TGCCACAGAGCCCAAATATGACAAAACACCAAAATTTTTATGGCAGAAGCCGCAAATCGGAGTGATTACCAATATCGAGTTTGATCATCCGGATTTATATTCCTCGATGGAACAATTACGGAAAGCTTTTTTAGATTTTGCCAAAAATATTAAGCCGGAGGGAGTGCTGATTGCGTGCGTTGATGATACGGAGACGGTAAAGATGCTAAAACAATATTCCGGCAGGGTAATTACTTACGGCTTCTCCAAAAGTGCCGACTTTAATATTCAACGAGTTAGCACCGCGCCCGAAAAAACTTTTTTTTGGGTTTATGCCAAGGATACGCTGCTGGGTGAATTTTCTCTGAATATCGCGGGAGAATATAACGCCCTGAATGCGCTTGCCGCAATCGCTGTCTGTTTGGAATTGGGAATTTCCACAGAGAATATTAAAAAAGGGCTGCTTAATTTTAAGGGGACCAAGCGAAGATCGGAATTTGTAGGCGAAACCGCGTCGGGAGCATTAGTCTTTGATGATTACGCGCATCACCCGACCGAAATAAAAAATACTTTATCTACTTTTGCTAAAATATATCCGAACAAAAAAATTGTTTGTATTTTTCAACCGCACACTTATTCAAGAACAAAAAGTTTATTCGAACAATTTATATCTTCATTTACTTCTGCAGACACATTAATTCTAGTAGATATATTTCCTTCCCTGCGGGAAGTCCCCGACAACACTGTTTCTTCAAAGATTCTTGCCGATAGCGTCTCAAAAATACATAAAAATGTTTTATACATTCCAACTCTTGAAGATGTGGTAAAATACCTCGATCAAAAAGACTTTGATAAAAATTATATAATTATTACCATGGGTGCCGGCGATGTGTATAAGATAGGAAAGGAATTAATTAATGAATAAACTTGTAATTAATGGCGGCAGGAAATTGGAGGGTGAAGTATCCGTACTGGGGTCAAAAAATGTGGCTTTAAAAATTTTAGTTGCAGTTTGTTTAACCGAAGATGAAGTAATTGTTAAAAATGTGCCGTTAATTTCGGATTTTATGATTATGGCGGAGATAATCCGTAATTTGGGCGGGGAAGTAAAATTTAACGATCACAGCGTTTCAATTAGACTTAAAAACTTTTTAAGCGAAAAAATATCTTTAGATAAAGCAGCCGAAATAAGAACTTCCTATATGTTTCTGGCGCCGCTTCTGGCAAGACTTGGCAAAGCGGTTATTCCAAATCCCGGCGGTTGCAGGATTGGAGCAAGACCGATAGATAGAATTGTGGACGGGTTGAAAAAGATGGGAGTTAAGATTCAATACGATAGGCGGGACGGATACTTTCATGCAACAGCTGTTAGCGGATTAAACGGTACGGTATATAAATTTTCAAAAAGTACGCATACGGGAACGGAAACAATGCTTTTGGCGGCGGTTTTGGCCAAAGGGAAAACGGTACTTGAGAATGCCGCGGAAGAACCGGAAATTGATGAATTAATTGAATTATTAAATAAAATGGGGGCTAATATCGTCAGGGAAAAGCCAAGGCGGATAGTTGTTGAGGGAGTCGTAAAATTACATGGCGCAGAATTTATAATAGCGCCCGATCGAAATGAAGTGGTGACTTTCGCAGTTGCGGCTTTAGTTACCGAAGGGAATATTTTTATTCGGGATATAAAAAGCAAAGGTTTGGAAGAGTTTTTGGAGTTGGTTAAGCGTTGTGGAGGCGGAATTGAGGAGAAAGAAAATGGGATAAGATTTTTTTACAAAGGGGAATTAAAGCCAAGTGACGTTGTAACTTCTTTTTATCCCGGCTTCATGACAGACTGGCAAGGTCCGTGGGCAGTGCTGATGACCAAAGCCAGTGGACAGTCAACAATTCACGAAACTGTTTATGAAAATAGATTTACCTACGTTGAGGAATTAAAGAAAATGGGGGCGAATATCGAATTTTATAAGCCGGAAGTCGTGAGTCCCGAAACAGTTTATAATTTCAATATTAAAGACGATAATAATAAAAGTCCCCACGCCATCCGAATTATTGGGCCAAACGTGTTGCACAATGCCGTTTTAACCATAGCTGATTTACGAGCGGGCGCCAGTCTTGTCTTGGCGGCTTTAGCGGCAAAGGGAGAAAGCATACTTTTCGATATTGAGCATTTGGATAGGGGATACGAGCAATTTGAGCAAAGGTTAAGTAATTTAGGCGCGAGTATCGTCAGAGTCGCCGTCTAAAGCATGAAAATTAATTTTCAGTGGTATATTATTAAAGCAAGATAAATTTATGCAAGCAATACTTTTAGCCGCCGGAGAATCTTCCCGAATGCATCCGCTTTCCAGCGGGACGCATAAGTCAATGCTTAAGCTTTTGGGGAAACCTCTGCTGGAGCATACCTTGGAAAAACTCAGGAGCAATAATATCACGGACGTCGTTATTGTTGTCGGTAAGAATAATGACATCGAAACTTATTTTGGTGACGGTCAAAAATTTGGCATTTCAATCACTTACGTTTTACAGGAGAAGCCCGAAGGCGCCGGAAATGCGGTATTACTCTCAAAAAAATACCTCAAGGGGGATTTTCTATTACTGAACTCATATCACGTCGAGATAGATAAATTTATCGATAAATTACTCTTAGCAAAAACTCCGGAGAATGAAGGCGTCTTGTTGGTTAAACAAAAAAAAGATGTTTGGAATTACGGTGTTATCGAGGTTGACGGACAAAAGGTAAAAGGAATTACCGAAAAACCGGAAAAGGGCAAAAATTTGTCTAATCTCTGCATAGTGGGTATTTACCTATTATCACTGTCATTTATAAATATCCTTGAAAAGACGCCTTTAAAACATTATCAGTTGGAAGAAGCTTTAGATAATTTCGCCAAAGAGAGAAATGTCTATTTCGTGGAGACAAATGAAGAAACGGTAGTTTTAAAATATCCTTGGGATTTGCTTAGCGTAAAGAACTATTTACTGAAGGACTTAAGAAAACATATTGGTAAAGCGACTATTGCGTCTTCGGCCCAACTGATTGAGGAAGTGGTTGTGGAAGACGGCGCGACTATTATGGAGAACGCAGTTGTTAAAGGGCCCTGTTATATCGGTAAAAACGCTTTTGTCGGGACGAATTCGATTCTACGCGATGGTGTCGATTTAGAAGTGAATTCCGTGGTAGGAGCAAATATGGAAGTTAAAAACACACTGATTTCGGAAGGTTCCAAAACCCACTCCGGATATATTGGTGATTCATTGGTTGGTAAAGACTGTCGGATTGGAGCAGGTTTTAACTCGGCCAATGTTAGACTTGATAGAGAAACAGTTAAGGCAGTGGTTAAAGGGGAAAAGGTAGATACTAGGTTAAAGAGCTTAGGGGTAGCAATAGGCAACAATACTCATATCGGTATAAAGTCCTCAACGATGCCGGGAGTAATTATCGGTGAGAACGTGACGGTTGGTTCGGGCACCATGATTATGAATAATATTGCGGATGGAGTTAGATATTATACGAAGTTTCAAGAAGTTGTGACAAAAAATGAAAAATAAAATCGTCCTCTTTGATATTGATCATACACTATTCAACACTGCAACATTTGTAGATAACGTTTATAAAGTTCATGCGAATCTTCTAAGCAAAGAGGCTTTTTACAAAGTAATGGAAGAGGTAAGAATTGGTCTTGATCAAGCGCTTGAGGAAGAAGGAACGATAAAGGCTAGCATTGTAAAAGCTTTGTGGGAGCAAGCTAATCTATTTAGTAATCTTTACGAGGAGACTCCGGATGTTCTGAAATTGTTAAGTAAACAATCTACTCTTGGTATTTTTTCAAAAGGCGATGAAAGATTTCAAAAGAAAAAACTTAAACCTATTCTGCATTTTTTCGACGAGAAAAATATTCACATCGCGAGTAATAAATATAATTTACTTCCCGATGCAATTAAAGAATACAAGGATTATAAAATTATCATTGTCGATGATATCTTAAACGTCTTATATCAAGCAAAAAAATTGAATAAAGATATCACAACAGTTTTAGTTAAACGGCCAGTTTATCACGAAACTTATTTAGCAAATCAGAAGCCGATTGAAGGTTTTACGCCGGATTTTACGGTATCAAATTTAAGAGATATAATCCCAATTGTCTCAAATGATGTAAGATAGGATTGCGGTCGAAAGTGGCGACTGCTATACTACGTAAATTCAGGAAGATTTGTATGCAAAGAAAACAAAAAATCGTTGTTATCGGAGGCGGTACGGGAACTTTTGTGGCGCTCTCCGGGCTTAAGAAATATAACGTTGATTTGGCGGCCATTATCACTATGATGGATAGCGGTGGCTCCAGTGGAAAACTCCGTGATGAGTTGGGTGTACTTCCTCCAGGTGATGTCAGGCAATGTCTGGTGGCCTTGGCAAAATCATCAAGGCTTCTGCGGGAAATGTTTAATTACCGATTCGAAGAAGGCGGATTAAAAGGGCATACTTTCGGAAACATTTTTCTTTCCACCTTAGCTAAGACTACCGGGAGCATGAAAAAGGCGATTGAGGAAGTTGGAAAGATCTTACGTATTCAAGGAAGAGTCATTCCCGTCACTTATGCCAAAAGCGATTTATGTATCGAACTTGAAGATGGAACAATCATAGAAGGAGAAACGCATATTGATGAGGTGGAAGTCCGCGAAAAAAGAGGCAGAATAAAAAGAGCTTTCTTAAAACCGAAGGTCGAAGCCAATCCCGACGCGGAAATTGCGATTAAAGACGCCGACGCCATAATTATCGGTCCCGGGGATTTATACACCAGTATTATCCCAAATCTTTTGGTAACCGGTATCCAGCCGGCGATTAAAGCTTCCAAGGGTAAGAAGATTTATGTCTTAAATTTAATGACCAAATATGGACAAACCACAAGACATACCGCTAAAAATCACGTTGAAGATTTAAAGCAATATATCGGAGAAAATCAACTTGACGCGGTTTTGGTAAACAAAAAAACACCCAAGAAAGAGACACTGGCTTGGTATAAGGATTTTGACGAACATCAAGTAGAAGATGACTTAAGCGATAAACGAGAATTTCAGGTAGTCAGAAAAAACTTAATCAAAGATGTGGTTGTAGATGCCGAACCCGCAGACGGCTTAAGAAGAAGCATAATTAGGCACGATAGTGAAAAATTAGCTAAGGCAATTATGGAAATCCTCGGTTAATTGCGGGCGGAGTCGCATGATTTAATTTGAATGTATCCTCCACAGGAGCTATAATATCAACATATGACTCAACTTTTGGGTTTAACGCTGCTGTCTTTAGCTGCGACAGCGATTTTGATTATTCCTTTTATCGATTTCCTCTATAAGATAAAGCTTAGGAGACAAGATCAAACAACCGTTGACCCCTTCAACAGTCCAACCCCTGTTTTTGATAAATTCAATAAATGGAAAGTAGGCACACCTTTTGGCGGAGGGCTGTTAATAATTTGCGTTTCGACCGTGATATTTCTATGGTCGTTTGGGATACTTAACGTAAAAGTTAACCCCACTGAAATATTTGCAATTTTATTTACCTTCATTAGCTTCGGCTTGCTGGGACTCTATGATGACGGTAAAAAGTTGGCCAACCGAGCAAAAGTGCCTTTCTTTGGCTTAAGACTGAGGTATAAGTTTCTGTTGCAATGGGCATTGGCTTTCGTACCGGCGTCAATTCTTTACACAAAATTGGGTTATAGTTTTGTCTTTATCAGGGGAATCGGATTGACCGATATTGGCTTATTGTATATACCGTTTGCGGCCTTTGTGATTGTCTCTTTTGCCAACGCGTTTAATATCGCGGACGGTTTAGACGGTCTTGCTCCGGGGTTATTATTGATTGCTTTGGTTTCTTTTTTGGCAATTTCGTACACAAGCGTTGACCAGGCACTGGGAATCTACATTGCTGTTTTAATGGGAAGCGTGGCCGCTTTTCTTTATTTCAATATTTATAAAGCCAGAATTTGGCTTGGTGATGTCGGGTCAATGTCTCTAGGTGCATCGCTTGCCATAATTGGTCTTTTAACAGGGAAAACTTTAGCGATTGCTGTTATCGGTGGAGTATTTGTTTTGGAGATAGGTTCCTCCTTAATACAGCTACTGAGTAAGAAATTTTTACACAGAAAGATATTTCCGGTTGCACCGCTACACCTTTATTTTCTTAAAAGGGGTTGGGATGAGCCAAAAATTGTCATGAGAGCGTGGCTACTGGGTGCTTTCTTTGCAATTCTTGGTCTTTATCTTGCTTTGATTAAGCAATGAAAAGAATCGATTTAATTCTAGTCGCCTCCGTTCTATTTTTAACCTTCTTCGGTTTGTTCATGATTTACGATGCATCTTCGTTTGTCGCATTCCGGGATTTTGCCGATAAATATCATTACGTCAAAGACCAGATTTTTTGGATTGTTCTGGGATTAGTTGCTCTTATTTTTTTCTCCCGCTTTAATTACCACCGGTTATATAACCTGGCTATTCCCATACTGCTAGTTGCAATCGGGTTATTAATGGCAGTATTTATTCCCGGTGTTGGAGTCAAAGTTTTAGGTGCCAGCCGGTGGATTAATCTAAGATTTACAACTCTGCAGCCTTCGGAATTTGTGAAGATTGCTCTGGCAATTTATTTAGCCGCTTGGTTTTCCAAAAAAGAAAAAGGCCGCATTTGGGCTTTTTTGCTGCTTTTATCACTTATAATCATTTTAGTTATTTTGGAACCCGATATGGGTACGGCAGTCATTATTCTAGCCGAGGGAATAATTCTTTATTTCTTGTCGGGTGCCCGCACCCTCTATTTCTTTATTCTCGCTCCCGTAATCGCTGTCTTAGGGTTTTTATTTGCCAAACTCGAGCCCTACCGGGCGGCCAGAGTCTCCGCTTATTTAAACTTTAATCAAGACGTCAGCGGTTCCTCTTACCATGTCAGGCAAATTCTAATCGCTTTGGGCTCCGGTGGCTTAACCGGAGTCGGCTTGGGCAATTCTTTGCAAAAATACGCCTATCTTCCGGAAAACGCGACCGATTCAATCTTTGCGATTATTGCCGAAGAATTGGGTTTTTTGGGAGCTTTATTTATAATCGGCGTTTTTGTCGTTATAGTTTGGAGAGGATTTTATATCGCGATTAATTCTAAAGACCAATTTGGTAAACTATTAGCAGGAGGAATAACTACTTTTTTAGCAATGCAAATTATTATTAATTTGGCGGCCCAGACAGCGCTTTTGCCTTTAACCGGCATTCCGTTGCCTTTCATCTCTTATGGGGGTTCGGCTTTAATCATCAATCTTACGGCCGTTGGTATACTTTTAAATATTGCCAGTCAAGGAGGGAAGACATGAAAATCGTGGTTATCGGCGGCCATTTATCCCCGGCATTGGCAGTTATTGAAAAACTTAAAAACGAAGAGGTTTATTACTTTGGCCGAAAACATACTTTTGAAGGAGATAAAGCAATTTCTTTGGAATATGATGAGATTGCAAAGTTAGGTATCCCTTTTTATTCCATCAACACGGCCAGACTACAAAGGAAATTTACCAGATATACGCTGCCGTCTCTGATAAAATTTCCATTAGGATTTTCCCAATCATTAAGGATTCTTCGGCAAATTAAGCCTGACGTTGTTTTAGGCTTTGGCGGATATGTTTCCTTGCCGGTGGTTCTGGCGGGATTTTTTCTCAAGATTCCGATTGTTATTCATGAGCAGACTCTTGAAGCAGGCATTGCCAACAAAATAGAGGCAAAATTTGCTCGGAAAATTTGTCTTTCCTGGCAATCCTCGGAAAAATATTTTCCCCAAAATAAGACTGTTTTGACCGGTAATCCTTTAAGAGAGATAGTTCTAGCTGCGAAGCCTTTTAGAGAAGAAATAGGATTACCTAAGCTTTATATTACCGGTGGAAGCAGCGGCTCGCACGCAATTAATTTACTTGTCGAAAAATCCCTGGAGAAGCTTTTGGCAAAATTTACCGTCGTTCATCAAACAGGAGATGCGAGGGCTTATGCGGATTTTGAGAAGTTACAAACAGCAGCAGGTAAGCTTGACGCAACACTTGTTAAGAATTATCATCCGCAAAAATTCTTTTCTCAGGAGGAGGTAGCGAATAACTTAAGCAGGGCTAACTTGGTGATTGGCAGGTCGGGAATAAATACGGTAACGGAGCTAATTTATTTTAAAACCCCCGCCTTTTTGATTCCTCTGCCTTTTTCTCAAAGGAACGAACAGTTGAAGAATGCTCTGTTTCTGAAACGGCTGGGACTTGGAGAAATTGGTTTACAAAATGAATTAACACCGGAAATCTTTGTCACAAAAATTTTAGCGATGCTTAAAAATTTAGCTAAATATCGGCTGAAGGAAAATATCCTGGTTACCGATGCAGTCGGAAATATAGTGAGGGTCCTTAAAGATGTTTCGACAAAGAAGACTGCTTAAAAAAGAAAAATATAGAGTTAAAGTAAGATTAGTTTTTACCGTTTTGGTAGTTCTATTAATAACGTTAATCGGATTAGAATATCTATATTTTAACTTTACTAAAATTAGCGTGGTCAGTCCTTTAGCCATCATCAAAACGTCAAAGCTCGCTAACCTTGAAAGCCAATTAACAAAGCAAAAAATCAGCTTTACCGGCGCCACTGCCAGTTCGGACGGTTCATTTGTAGTCAATTTTGCCGACGGGGGAGAGGTAATTTTATCCTCAAAACAAGATATTGGGAGCCAATTATCCTCTTTACAACTGATCCTGTCTAGTCTTACAATAGAAGGAAAGAGGCTAAGGATTTTAGATTTCAGGTTTGATAATCCCGTTGTTACTTTTTAACGCGTATGAGTGAAGGAAAAATAGTTGTTGGCATAGATATTGGTACCGCAAAGATTGTTACCCTCATTGCAAAAGTTGATGAAGATGTTAATGTTTTGGGCGTTTCCGAATCCCCGGCCAACGGCGTCCGCAAAGGTCAGATAGTTGATATTGATGAGGCCGTTTTATCTATCAATAACTCTTTGGAAGCCGCGGAAAGAATGGCAGGCTATTCCGCTTCTCACATTGTTGCCTCGATTGGCGGCAGTCATATCGAGTCGCAAAATTCCCGGGGAGTGGTAGCGGTAGCACATCCCGAAGGCGAAATTACTCCTAATGATTTAGCCAGAGTAATCGATGCTGCCAGAGCTGTTTCTCTGCCGTCCAGCCGGGAGATTATCCATGTTTTACCCAGAAGCTATATCGTTGACGGACAGGAAGGAATCAAAGATCCAATCGGGATGACCGGGGTCCGTCTGGAAGTTGACACCCATATTATTTCCGCCAACAGCACTTCTATCCGCAATATGGAGAAAGCTTTTTCGGAAGTCGGTGTGGATTTGGACGCGGTGGTTTTTTCAGGCTACGCCAGTTCCTTGGCGGTTTTGTCGGATACGGAAAAGGAATTAGGGGTGGTTTTGGTTGATATCGGCGCGGGCACTACCGATTTATCGATTTACATTGATGGTTCGGTGGCTTATTCTTCGGTAATTCCGATTGGAGCAAGGCACATCACCAACGATTTGGCAATCGGACTAAGAATTTCGCTCGAGTCGGCGGAGAAAATAAAGTTGTTCTTGTCCAGTCCGACTAAAAAGCAGTTTAAACTGGAAGAAGAGGGGATGGAAGAGAGACCGGAGAAAACATCAACCGACGAGATCGATTTAAGCGGTTTGGCGTTGGCGGAAGAACTAAGAAAAGTCTCCAAAAAAACTTTAATCGACGGCATCATCAGGCCAAGATTAAATGAGTTATTTACAATGATCGGCATTGAAATAAAAAAGAGCGGTTTTGCCGGTCAAATTCCGTCCGGAATTGTCATTACCGGCGGCGGAGCCAGAACAGTCGGTATTACCGACGCGGCAAAACGCACGTTGGCAATGCCGGTCAGAATTGCTATTCCTACCAATGTTAAAGGCATTATCGACGAAATCGGTGAGCCGTCTTTTGCGACAGTCATCGGTTTAGTCACTTATGGCGGGACAATTGAAATTCCTTCTTCTTTGCCGTTTGGTTTCTCTTTCCCTAAGAGCCCATTTAAATTAAACGGTAAAATCTTTGGTAAAGCGCTAGCGTTTTTTAAATCCTTCCTGCCCTAGATGTGACTTGCAAAATTGTTTTTTATTTGTTAGTATGCCCATATAATTTACTATGTTAATAAAACCACAAACAACTAACTTTGCCAAAATAAGAGTAATGGGTGTTGGCGGCGGCGGAAGTAACGCTTTAAATTCCATGATTTCCCAAAGTACTATAGCAGGTGTTGATTTTATTGCCGTTAATACCGACGCGCAATCATTGCTTCTTAATCAAGCGGCCACTAAAATGCAAATTGGCGAAGACCTAACTAAAGGTTTGGGTTCGGGCGGAAATCCGGAAATCGGCATGCAAGCCGCCGAAGAATCATATGAAAAAATCAAAGAATTGTTGGATGGCACGGATATGCTATTTTTAACCGCCGGCATGGGCGGCGGAACAGGTACAGGTGCCACTCCTGTTATTGCCAGAGCGGCTAAGGAAGTTGGCGCTTTAACGGTGGCGGTAGTTACCAAACCGTTTGCTTTTGAAGGCACCAGGAGAATGGTTACCGCGGAGGATGGAATAGAAGAGATAAAAGATAAAGTCGATACTCTAATTGTTATCCCCAATCAGCGGATTCTGGACGTAGTCGATAAAAAATTGTCGCTTCTGGAAGCTTTTAAAGTTGCCGATTCGGTTTTAACTCAAGGAGTGCAGGGAATTTCCGACCTTATTACCTTGCCTGGACTGATTAATGTTGATTTTGCCGATGTCAAAACAATTATGGCCAATGCCGGTTCGGCTCTAATGGGAATCGGTACGGGAGTTGGGGAAAACAGGGCGCAGGCAGCGGCTAGAGCGGCAGTCGCTTCGCCGCTTCTGGAAATCTCCATGAGCGGCGCCAGAGGAGTCTTGTTTAACATTATCGGCGGTCCGGATTTAACCATGAATGAAGTTGATGAAGCGGCCAAAATTATTGCTTCGGAAGCCGATCCGGATGCCAACATCATTTTCGGCGCCACCATTGACGATACAATGCATGACCAACTAAAGATTACCGTAATTGCCACCGGCTTTGATTCGACCAGGCAAACGCTCAAGGAATTTATGACCCCAACCATCAACCGCGTAATGGAACAATCTCAACAGCCAACTTCAATTAATACCAATATCGAACCGCCCGTTCCAATGGAACCGCCGGTTGAAGAAGAAGACGACACTTGGGACATTCCCGCTTTTTTGAGGCAAAAAAACTAATTTAGATTGTTAAATCAATCTAAGGTTCATGCAATTCTGTCTTGAAATATAGAGTAAATGAGTGTAATATGTAGAGATTAACGCCTCAGCCAGTACCGCAAGGTCCGCTGAGGTTTTTTAATGTTTACTTTCTGGAATTTTAGGTAGATAATATCTCAATATGTCTAAAATTATTTTGTTTATTGATGGCGAAAACTTCATCTCAGAAATCCTGAAGCGATTGGAGCCTGCCCTCAATTTGTTAAAAAATAAGTAAGAAAAGACGCTAGAAACAAGAGATGCCTTAGACATTCCCTTCAAATTCTTTCAGGCGTGAATTATTACTCGCCCACATTTTTAAGACAGAGGAATCAAATTTCATAGTCCTATAGTTGACTTAGAATAATAAGGATGGTATAATTTATATCTATGGGAGGTATAGAATTAAGTAGGGTGGGATGGAGGAATCCGGGGTTGCACACTGACTATGGACATAACGGCGAAAATCCAGCAAACTATCTCCTTTTGGTTTCGCCTACGTGTCGCAATAGTCCTTCTGTTTCATTCGCAGAGTATTTCAGGAGATTTGTAGGTAAAGGTCGGAATAAAATTAGTCAGCGACGTTTAGCGCTAGATTGTGGCATACATCCTAGCGCAATGTCCCGTTTATTAAATGGAGATAGTGTTCCAAAGTTAGCTACAGCAGCACGAATTATCGAGCGTGCTCACTTAAGCGACGAACAGGTATACAAATTAATTATGGATTTTGTGCCTGATGCAATATGGAGTAATACTGACAGGTGGGTTTTTCGAAGAGATGCACCTGTTTTGGAAGGTAATCTTGGAGAACAATTAAAAGGATATCGGTTAGCAAGAAATGGCGTTACAATGCATTCATTGGAACTAAGCACTAGGGTTGATCATTCAACTCTATCGAGAATTGAACGTCAAGACGAAGAGCATCAGCGGATACCAATCCTTACTACATTTGTCAAAACTGTTTATGGCCTAGGATTAAATGCGCGACAAATCCATGGCCTATTGCGTGTCGCCGCTGCTAACACCGCAGAGGTATTAGCTTTTGCTCCAGTTTCCTCAGCAAGCGTAGGATGATAATCTTGCAAGGAGTTGATTAAGCTAAAGATTTGTTGCTTGGTTCATTGTCAAATTTCCCCCATCAAGCTATAATAGAATCTATGTTTAAACCTGTTTCTCCGCAAGTCGATTTTTCCAAACTGGAAAATGATTTATTAGCTAAATGGACCAAGGATGGTTTGCAACAAAAATATCTACATCGTAACGACTCTTCAAATAAACGGTTCTCCTTTTTAGACGGTCCGATTACCGCCAATAACCCGATGGGAGTGCATCATGCGTGGGGAAGAACTTATAAAGATGTCTGGCAGCATTTTTATAACATGCGTGGATTTAAACAACGCTTCCAAAATGGTTTTGACTGTCAGGGTTTATGGGTAGAAGTCGAAGTGGAAAAAGAATTAGGAGTCAAAAATAAAAAAGACATCGAGAATCTGGTCCCCGGCGATAAAAAAGCTTCGATTGCCAAATTTGTCGACCTTTGTAAACAGCGCGTTAATAAATTCAGCGCCATTCAAACCGAGCAAAGTAAGCGCTTGGGTTATTTTATGGATTGGGATAATTCCTATTACACCATGTCGGAAGAAAATAACTACATGATTTGGCATTTTCTAAAAACTTGCTTTGAAAAAGGCTGGATTTATAAAGGTACCGACAGCGTGCCGTGGTGTCCACGCTGCGAAACAGCCATTTCCCAACACGAAATGCTCACCGAAGATTATAAAGAACTAACTCACGATTCCATTTACATAGAATATCCGCTGGTTAACAAAAAAGATACTTATTTACTTGCTTGGACTACAACTCCTTGGACCTTGCCGGGCAATGTGGCAGTGGCAGTAGATCCGACTAAAGACTATGTCGAAGCAAAAGGTGAAGTTGCCGGTAACACGTATCTATTAATTAAAGAAGCGGCTGAAAGACTTGGCCTGAGAGTTAAGAGAACCTTTAAGGGTAAAGGATTAAGCGGTCAATTATATACCTCGCCTTTTGATGATTTACCGCGGGTTAAGGAGTCACTTGGAGATTATAAACACAGGGTGGTTGCCTCCGATTCGTTAATTTTGCCAATTTCGGTTGAAGAAGGAACAGGTATGGTGCATGTGGCGCCTGGGCAGGGAGCGGAAGATTACCGTTTGGGCAAAAAAGAAAAACTGCCGATGGTTGATCTAATCGACGATGAAGCTTTTTACTTAAATGATATGGATGAGTTTTCCGGACAAAGTGCGAAGAAGCACCCGGAAATAATCATCGAATTCTTAAAACAGAAGAATAGGCTTTTTAAAACGGAAAAATATACTCACCGCTATCCGGCTTGCTGGAGGTGCAAAACGGAGCTGGTTTGGAAAGTGACTCAAGAATGGTATATTGCGATGGATATCAAGGAAAAATCTGGCAAAACCTTAAGAGAGGAAATGAAAGATACTGCCAAGATGATTGTATGGCGACCGGAATTTGGTCTGGAAAGAGAGCTGGATTGGCTTTCCAACATGAGTGATTGGTTAATCAGTAAAAAGAACCGTTATTGGGGCTTGGCCTTGCCGATTTTCGAATGCGAATGCGGACATTTCGAAGTGATTGGCTCAAAAGAAGAATTGCAGGCGAAAGCGGTGGACGGTTGGCAGGATTTCATAGGACATACGCCGCATAAGCCGTTTATCGATAGCGTTAAAATAAAATGTTTAGAGTGTGGAAAAACCGTTTCCAGAGTCAATGATGTCGGTAATGTTTGGTTGGACGCCGGAATCGTTGGTTTTTCAACCTATGTAGACCCAAAAACAAAAAAGTTAAGTTATACCACGGACAAAAAATATTGGGAAGAATGGTTTCCGGCTGATTTTATCACCGAGTCCTTTCCCGGACAATTCAAAAATTGGTTCTATTCGATGATAGCGATGTCCACGGTCTTGGAAAAGCGGAATTCTTTCAAATTGGTTTTGGGTTATGGTTCGATGGTTGGCGAAGACGGTCGGCCAATGCATAAGTCTTGGGGGAATATGGTTGAGTTTGGGCAAGGCGCGGAGAAAATCGGCGTTGACGTCATGCGCTGGATGTTCGTCTCCCATAATCCGGAGCAGAATCTATTATTCGGTTATAAAAAGGCGGATGAAACCCGCCGTATGTTTCATTTGATGCTCTGGAATATCTATAACTTTTTTGTGACCTATGCCAATATTGATGGATACCAAGGATTAGATAGTAAACATCAAGCATCAAACAGCGTTTTGGACAAGTGGATTATTTCGAGATTGAATAACACTACTGAGACAGTTACTAAAGGTTTAGAAAGTTATGCTATCCAGACTGCGGCGCTCTCTATAGAAAGTTTTGTCAACGATTTATCATTATGGTATGTCAGAAGAAGCCGGGATAGAATTGGTCCGTCGGCCGAAGATGAAAAGGATAAGCAGATTTGTTACCAAACTTTACACCTGGTTTTAGAGACGTTGGCGAAATTACTTGCTCCCTTTACGCCGTTTTTAGCCGAAGAAATCTATACTAATTTAACTGGTGAAGAGTCGGTGCATTTAAGCGATTGGCCTGTTTCAGACAAGAAGTTAATTGACCAAGCGTTGGAAGTGGAAATATCTCAGGCCCGACAGATTGTTGCATCTGCGCATGCATTAAGAAAACAAGCTGAAGTAAAAGTGCGGATTCCCATTCGCGAAATGGTTTATGATGGCCCAAGCGAATTATCGGAATCAATTTTGGAAATTGTCAAAAGCGAAATCAATACTTACAATCTTAAGTTCGGAAAGAAAACAGATGCTTATACGGCAATCGCAAAAACCAACGACGATAATTTGGATTTGAATTTTGGTTTGGCCCGCGATATCGTCCGTAAAATTCAAGAAGAGAGAAAAAATTTACAAACTCAGCCTAATGATAAAGTTACAGTCACAATTCCGTTCTGGCCAAAGGAGCACGAAGCTTACATAAAACGAAAAGCTTTAGTTAGTAAAATTTTAGAAGCAGAAAAATTTTCGGTGACAAAAGATGAATAGTAAAAGTTTTGGCGTAGACTGGCTATTGATAATTCCGGTCGGACTCCTCGTTATCATTAGTTTAGTAACTCTTTTTTCCATAAGCCCGGATTTTTTCAAGAGTCAATTAATCTTCCTGGTAGTTTCGGTAGCGGCTTTTATTTTTTTCTCGCAGACGAATCATAAAATTCTTGATACTTACAGTAAGCCAATTTATATTGGTTCGGTAATACTTCTAGCGTTGGTTTTACTTTTGGGAATAGAAAGTAGAGGTTCAATGCGCTGGATAGAATTTTTCGGTTTAAGAGCGCAATTCTCTGAAGTCTTGAAACCATTTTTGGCAATTAGCTTTGCCGGATACCTTGCGAACATCAAAAATTATAATTTCAAAGGTTTATTAAACATCTTCATCCTGCTTGGTCCAATTATGCTTCTAATTTTTCTACAGCCGGATTTAGGCAACGCGCTTTTATATGCGGGAGTCGTTTTGGCCACAACGATTTATTTGGGTTTTCCCCTAAAATACTTTGCCGGTTTAGTTCTTCCCCTGTTGGCAGTTTTTCCCTTAATCTGGAGATTCTTACATGAATATCAAAGACAAAGGATACTCACTTTCCTTGACCCGGGCAAAGACCCTTTGGGTACTTCTTATAACGTTATCCAATCCGTAATTGCGGTTGGTTCCGGGATGTTGATGGGTCGGGGATTAGGGCAAGGGACTCAGTCGGGGCTACGTTTTCTGCCCGAAAGACACACCGATTTTATTTTTGCGACCATTTCGGAGCAACTGGGCTTTATCGGCGTAATCATTCTCCTGATATGTTTTGCCTGCATTCTCTATAAGATTTATTTAATTTTCCAAAATGCCGATGATAAATTCTCAAAAACTTTTGCAGTTATAATTTTTTTCGCTTTTTTAATTCAAATCTTTGTGAATATAGGTATGAATGTCGGTATTCTGCCGATTGTCGGCGTCACCTTACCGTTTGTCTCCTACGGCGGAAGTTCGCTGTTGTCTAATTTTATTTTCCTCGGCCTTCTCGTGGCAATCAATAAAGGGCATCGCCAAGACATCCTAGAAATTAAGTAGGAAATTTGCTATAATTCTATCTTATGAGTTACGCGGTTATTAAAACGGGTGGGAAGCAATATAAAATCTCCGAAGGCGACATTATCGAGATCGACCGAATTGCCGGCAACAACGGAAAGATTTCTTTTGAAGAGGTTTTGCTTTTGGTTAACGACGGTAAGGTTAAAGTCGGTAAGCCATTTCTTAGCGGAGAAAAAGTAGAAGGAAAAATTCTCGAAGATATCAGAGGTGTTAAATTGCGAGTTTCAAAGTTTAAATCTAAAGTCAGATATCGAAGAACGACCGGGTTTCGAGCAGCCCTCACCCGCGTACAGATTGAAAAAATCGGCGGGGCAAGAGAAGAAAAACCTGTAGTTAAAAAAGCTACCGAGAGAAAAACTGCTAGCAAGAAGTCTTAATTGACCCGATTTGATATCTTGACAGCTTGTGAAAAGTCAAGCTAAAATAAAGCCAGTTTTCACGAAAGGATAAATAAATGGCACATACAAAAGCACAGGGAGCAGTCAAAGGCAACCGAGATTCAAGAGCAAAGCGCTTAGGCGTTAAGATTTATGGTGGACAAGAAGCCCTTGCCGGAAGTATTTTGGTTAGACAAAAGGGCACGAATTTTAGTGCCGGTAAAAATGTTTCGATGGGCAAAGATTTTACCTTATTTGCCTTGGAATCCGGAAAAGTTTTATTTAAAAAGTTAAACGGTAAAAGAGTTATTGAAATTTTAAATGGATAATCAACAACACATAGTCGAGCTAGAAACACAACTTTTGCAGGCAAACCCGCTTCAGCCGAGAGGTATTATCTCTCCGGATTCGCTCCAGGAATTAGTTGATTCAATCA
>Ga0182027_10006636_pt1 | contig 17266 bp, 15 predicted proteins | sample 712E1DmetaG_FD_121300 | JGI IMG/M metagenome (GOLD analysis project Ga0182027, IMG submission 121300) | Permafrost microbial communities from Stordalen Mire, Sweden - 712E1D metaG (Illumina Assembly) | ecosystem: Environmental > Terrestrial > Soil > Wetlands > Permafrost | place: Sweden... | reverse complement strand
TGCGCAACCGCCTGGAACAGAATTCCAGCGCTCCTTTTATCGGCGGGAATTCGTAGGCCTCCATGGCGCAGGCTTCCCAGCCTGCTTTGCCAGCCCCCGGGGAGGTCGTTCAATTGCCTCTAGCAGCCCGTCGGACTTCGTCCTCCTGGCTGCTCGGAAAATGGCTGGCGCCATTTGGGACGGACTTATGCGTAGCAGTGCGTGAGACCTAAAAAACAGTTTCGCGAGGGCGGAAGCCGGAGGAAAACGAGTCAGCGCCGCACAACCCGTGGCGGTGACAGCCCGCCTTCGCTCTTCGAGCTTCGGCGAGGCCCTGCATTTGGGACGGGCCACGACGGAGCCTTGGCAGAGCCGGGCGCACCGCCCTCCAGGAAAATCGTCGCAGCCATGAACGATCCGAACCGATAATATGCGGGCTAGGGCAGTGATTTTGAAACTCGACCCGGCGGTCGCTTGTCCGACAATGCCCCCATGCTCTTCTTCCTGCTCGGAGCGGCGTTGGGCGCGCTGGCCTTGTTTTGGGTCGGCGTGAAAGCGCGCGCACGGGCCGACCGCATTGAGGAGGAGAAACTCGTCCTGGCCCAGGAAAAGCAGCTGGTGGTGGATTTCATGCATCATATGGTGCAGGCGCTGGGCGAGGGCTTGTCGCGCGAGGATTTGTTTCAGCGCATCGTCCATGCCGCCATCCTGTGCACGGGGGCGCTCAGCGCATGCATTTTCGAGAAGCGGCCTGACAACAAGATGCAGGGGGTGGCCGTGGAGGGACTGTTCCCGCCGCACAGGCCGCTGCCGCCGCAGGCAACGGCCAAGCTCACCACCCGCGCCCGTTTCATCGAGCAGGTGCTGAAATCGGAGGTGTTCGACCTGAGCGAGGGCGTCGTGGGGCAGGTGGCGCGGACCGGCGTGGGCGTACTGATCGCGGACGCCGTGGCCGACCCCCGGATTGTCCGGCACGATGATCCGGCGCTTGCGGTGAAATCCGTCATTGCCGCGCCGATCCGGTTTCAAGACCGGACCATCGGCGTCCTGGCCGTGACGAACCCGGCGGACGGGCTGCCGTTCACCACGGTCGATTTTTCGCTGGTCATGTCGCTGGCGGAGCAGGCCGGGCTGGCGGTGCACAATCTGGAGTTTCTGCATTTCCAGATTGAGAAGAAGCAGCTGGATCTCGACCTGGCCCTGGCCAGCGGCATCCAGCAGATGTTGCTGCCCAACACGACGCCGCAAGTGGCCGGTCTCGATGTCGCCGCCCAATACGTGCCGACGCAGAAAGTCGGAGGGGACCTCTACGATTTCATCCTGTTGTCGCCAGCCCGGCTCGGCATCGCCGTGGCCGACGTATCAGGGAAAGGGATACCCGCCTCGCTCCTGATGGCGATCTGCCGGACGAATCTGCAGCAGATCGCCCCGCGTCACGACTCTCCGGCGGTGGTTTTAAGCGAGGTCAACCGCGCCATGGCGGGGGAGGTCTGTCGCGGCATGTTCATCACGATCATCTACGCGGTGGTTGACGTGGCGATGAACACGGTGACCTTTGCCCGGGCGGGCCATGAACTGCCGCTGTTTTCGCGTCGCGATCCGGCCACGGGGCAGGCGCTGAGCGAGTTTGTGGGCTCGGAAGGCATGTCAGTCGGGATGGTGGATCCGGCGATGTTCGATGCCGTCATCGCGGACCGGACGCTGTCGTTTCAGCCGGGGGATTCCCTGGTGCTGTATACCGACGGCGTGACAGAGGCGGCCAACGACGAGGAGAAGGAGTTCGCCGGGAGCCGCCTTGCTGACACGTTGCGGACGCTGCGGAGCCGGAGCGCCGGCGAGATCACCGAGGGCATTGTTGAGCACGTCCGGCGTTTTTCGGGACAGGATCACCATCGCGATGACCTGACGCTGGTAACGGTCAAGCGGGTGTAGGCTCCGGGTTGGGAATCAGGCCGGGGCTCGCGCGGGACGGTATTTGTTCACTGCCGCGAGCAGGGCGAGGAACAACACCATGCCGAGCAGGCCCAGGGCAGCCTCCGCGTTCAGCAGGCCATGCGCGCCCCAGCGCGTGTATGCCCAGCCGTCGAGCGTGGTCATGTAGGAAATAGGCACGTTCGAGAGCGAGGCAAAGACGTTGTATTTGGTGGCGGCCGCACCGGTGCCCATGGCCTCGAGGACGAAGGCGGTGAATCCGGCGTAGGTCAGGCCGGTGATGACGGCGTACAGACACGTCCAGAGAATGAACATCGTCTCCGTGCGCGGGGCCAGGGCCATGCCGATCGCGGATGCCGCCTGCAACACGCCATAGAGCACATATGCCGTCTTGCGATCCATCCGGTCGCAAATCCAACCGCCGGCCAGGCAGCCGGCCGCCATCAAGATCCCGCCCAGCACCCCGGTCACAAGCGCCACCGTGTCAGCTGAGGCATGCCAGTCGTTGGCCACGGCGGACCACAGGTTGGAAGCCGCGCCGGAGCCAATCGGGAGAAAACACAGAAACAGGGCCAGGAATCCCATCCGCGCCTTCGCGACCTGCCAGAGATCCTTGAACACGTTGGCGAACGTCTTGAGGATGGTGGCATCCCGGATGGTGGATACCGGTTCCGGCAGGAAGATGAGGGCCAGGCAACAGAGGAGGCAGGCGCCGGCGAGGAGCGCCCCCGTCATCCAAGGCGACGGGAGTCGTTGCACCAGCCAAAGCCCGGCCCCGCCGCCGATGCCGGACCCTCCGAGATTGCCCGCCTGGAACCAGCCCCCCGCGCGGCCTTTCAGCTCAGGCGGGGTGTCATAGGCCATCAGGCTGTCGGTGGCCATGCCGAGGAAGGTCACGGCGAAGTTCGAGACAAAAACGACGACCGTCAGCATCGGCAGGCTGGATGCCTTGATGGGAAAGAGGGCCGTCGCGAGGATACCGGCGGCGCTCAATACGCTGGCGATCAGATACCAGTCTTTGCGGGTGAGCGTCGAATCTACCAACGGCGCCCAGGCGAACTTGATGGTGTGGGGCAGGATTCCGGCGGCGACCAGCGCTGCCACCTGCGCAATCGGGATTCCGGCCTGGGAAAACAGGTAGGCGAGGGAGACCTGCACATAGCCCGCCATCACGCCGAACGGCAGGATCAGGAACAAGAAGACGCTCGGGTGAACATGCCGTCGAACCTCAAGGGAACACATGGCCGGCGACGCTGACAGGCGCGGGCCGATGATGTCACCAGAAATTGAACGCGCCGGCTTGGCGGCGGTTGGGCGTTTGTTTTGCCGCCCGAACGCATTGACCAGATTTTTGATTCGGTCGTATCATCATTTTGGCTTTTGCGCGCCATAATCAGGTTGAGTTCCGGCGCCAGAACAAGAGGCCGTGCTTGGTGGTTGTGGCTGGTCCGGGCCGGCCGGCGTCCAATCGCTCATCGTGGCAAGGCTGCTTCGCCGCGATCAATCAACGGAGGCGGATCGGGTAACCGTCGAATCCCATGGTTGCACTTGACATGCCGCAACCCGACCGCAAGTTTTTAACTAAACAGTTAATCAATCATGCCTGCCCGCTCCAAACGACGAGACCGTCCCGACCTGCCGCCGCCCGGCGGTGGCGCGCGCGCGGCCATCCTCGCCGCCGCGGAGCGGGTTTTTGCCGAGACCGGGTTTGCCGGAGCCCGCATCGACGCGATCGCTGCCGAGGCAGCCGTCAACAAGGCGCTGTTGTACTATTACTTCGAGAGCAAGGAACACCTTTACATCATGGTGCTGGAGGAACAGTTCCGCGAATTTAACCGGCAGGCCGTCGAAATGTTGACTGCGGAGGGTTCCGCGCGGGCGATCCTGCTGCGATATGTGAGCCTGCATTTTGACACGATCAGCCGGCGCGGCCGGTTTGCGCCGCTGCATCAGCAGTTGTTAATGGCCGGGGGCAGGGCGGCGGCCTCATTGGTGCGCAAATATGCAATTCCGCGCAGCCTGGCGTTGGGCCGGCTGCTGGAGCGCGGCATGCGCGAGGGTGAATTCCGCCGCGCCGATGTCCGGCACACCGCCGTGTCGATCATCGCGCTGATTGTATTCTATTTCTCCGTCTCGCCGATGGTCAGGATGCTCGGCCACGCGGATGCCTATTCCGAGGCTGATTTGAAGCGCCGCAAAGCGCAGGTGCTCGAATTCGTCAGACGTGGTCTATTTACAACCCCGAAGGAGATAGTGGCATGAAACGAAGGCTTCGCTGGCTGATTCCCCTTGTGCTGGTGGCGGTGGCCGCCGTCTATGTCGTGGTCGGTTGGCGGCCGCGCCGGCTGCTGCTCACGGGCATCGTGACCACCGACGAGGTCATTGTGAGTTCCGAGATCCAGGGGCGCGTGGAGAAGCTGCTGGTGCGTCAGGGCGACTCGGTGACGCCGGACCAGCTCCTCGCCGTGATCCAGCCCGAGGAATGGAAGGCGGATCTGGCGTATTTTGAGAACAGCGCCCGGCAGTCCGCGTCCCAGTTGACCGGGGCGGAGGCCGATCTGCGCTTTGAGGTGGCGCAGACCGACAGCCAGATCAAGCAGGCCGAGGCCAATCTGGCCGCGGCGATCGCGCAGGTCGCCCAGGGCGAAGCTGATCTTGAAAATGCCCGGCTGACTTTTGGACGCGAAACCGAGCTGAACCAAAAGGGCGTCGAATCTACCCAGGCCTTTGACCTGGCCCGAACGGCCTTTGACAGTGCGAAAGCGCGGGCCGAGTCGCTCCACAAACAAGCCGAGGCGGCGCGGGCGGCAGTTGCGTTGGCCCGGGCCAACGCGGAGCAGGTCGCCGTCCGCCAGGCCGCGGTGGAAGCCGGCCGGCATCAGCTGGCGGCGGCCCAGGCCCAAGCGCAGAAGGCCCAGGTGCAGTTTGGATATACCGAGATTCACGCCCCGACCGCTGGGATCGTGAACGTGCGGGCCGCGCTGCCGGGCGAAGTCGTGAACCCGGCGCAGGCGATTCTCACCCTCGTCGATCCGGACAATCTCTGGGTTCGCATCGACGTTGAGGAGAGCTATATCGATCGCATCCGCCTGGGGAAGACCGTGACGGTGCGGCTGCCGTCCGGGGCGGAACGCGAAGGCACGGTGTTTTTCCGCGGGATCGATGCCGATTATGCGACCCAACGCGACGTGAGCCGCACCAAGCGCGACGTCAAAACGTTTGAAGTCCGCTTGCGTTGCGACAATCGCGACCGCGCACTGGCCGTCGGCCTGACGGCGTACGTCACCCTGCCGGTAGCCAATCCGTGACCGGCCCATGCCCGACATCGAAGTAGACCTGCTGAAGAAGTGCTTTGGCGACTTCTGCGCCGTGAATGCACTGAGTTTCACGGTGAACCACGGCGAGGTGTTCGGTCTGCTCGGACCCAACGGGGCGGGCAAGTCGACCCTGATTCGCATGCTGACGACGCTGGTCCCGCCGACCTCCGGGACGGCTCGCGTCGGCGGCCATGACATTGTCCGTTCGCCCAACGACGTCCGCCAGGTGATTGGCGTGATTCCGCAGGCGATGACCTCCGACCTGGATCTGACCGCGGAGGAGAACATGAGCATCTTCGCCAAACTGTACGGAATTCCCCGGGAGAAACGCCGGCGAGCGATCCAGGAGCTGATCGAGGCGGTCGACCTCTGGCAATGGCGGGACAAGCCGGTGAAGATGTTTTCGGGCGGCATGCGTCGGCGGCTGGAGATCGCCCGCGGACTGGTGCACGAACCGAAGATCTTTTTTCTCGACGAGCCGACAACCGGATTGGACCCGGTTTCGCGCGTGGCCGTGTGGGAGATGCTGTCGCGTCTGAAGCGCGAGCGCGATCTGACGATCTTGGTCACGACGCATTACATGGACGAGGCTGACAAGCTGTGCGACCGGATCGCCATCGTGGACCACGGCCGGCTGGTGGCACTCGATTCTCCGCTGAAGCTCAAGGCTTCTATTCCAGGGCGGAATGTGATCGAGGTCAGTTTTTCTGCCGTGCCTGTCGGCTGGAGGGAAACGCTGCTGGCCCTGCCTGAGGTCGCCGATGTGAAGGCCGATGACCACGTTTTCCGTATTTCCTCGAACAACGGGCCCCGCACAACCGTGGAGATCATGGAGGCCGCCCGCCGAGCCGGCATTACGCTGGCATCGCTCTCGGTGCAGAGCACAACGCTGGACGATGTCTTCGTGCGCTACACCGGGCATCAATTGCGCGATACGCTCCAGAGTGCTCCGGTCCACATGCCGGCGCATCTGCTTGGGCAAAAATAGGCTCAGGGACAACCATGCACCGCATCTGGGCCATCATTGAACGCGATCTCCGCCGGTTCCGGCGCAGCCCGACCTTGATTGTCGTCTCGATGATCATGCCGTTGCTGCAGTTGGTCGTGCTCGGCTACGCCTTTGGCGGAAAGATCAAGAACCTCACGGTCGGCGTGGTGGATCAGGACCACGCGGTGCAGGCCGTGAAACTGAAGGAGATGTTTCAGGCGGTGGCTGCCAACGCCGCCACCTTTCGTACGGTCGCCTACGACGATCTGGGGCAGGCGATGCGCGACCTGCGCGAAGGGCGGATCAATGGCGTCGTGAACATCCCCCCTGAGTTCTCCCGGAAACTTTTGTCCGGTGCCAACCCGGCCCTGGGGTTGATCGAGGACAACACCGACCAATTCTCGGCCGCCTCGTTGGAGGGAACGCTCACCCAGTTGCTGGCCTCGTATAACCAGAAGCACCCTGCGCCCCGCACGTCGACGAATGCGACCCTTTCCATCGTCGAGATCTATCCTTACGTGCCGTACATCCAGTATCTGCTGCCTGGCACCATCGTCCTGGCGATCTTCATTTCGACGATGATCGGCGGCGGCATCATTTACATTGACGACAAGGCCCGCGGGCTGCACGAGGGCTATTTGGTGACGCCGATCCGGAAGTATGAGCTGATCCTCGGCTTCAATCTGGCCGGAGCCACCAAGGCGGTCATCGCGGGCGCGGTCATGGTCACTTTCGGCTCGTTGATTGCCGGGATTCCAGACCCGCTGAATCCCGTGCGCCTGATGCAAATGGGCGTGCTGGTGGTTGTGACCGCGCTGGCCCTGATAAGCATGATGTTCCTGCTGATGGTGCGGGTGAACGATCCGCTGGTGCCTCGCTCGGTGATCGGGGTGCTTAATACACTCCTGTATTTTCCGAGTGGCGCCGTGTATCCGACCAACGCCTTTCCGCAGTGGATGAAAGTGCTCTCTGCGGTGGATCCGTTCACCTATGCAGTGCACGGCTTCAAGGAGCTGCTGCTGAAGAACACCGGCCTCGCGGCCATCGGCTTTGACCTGATGTTCCTGACGGTCTTCGCCGCGCTAGCAATGACCGCGGCCACACTGCTCTTCCGCCGCACGCTCTGATGGAGTTTGCGGCGGCGCCGGGTGCTATTGGAGCCCGAGTGCACAGCCCCGGCCGGGGGCCGCAGGCGGATGTTGGCTGTGACGAGGCAGCCAATCCCAATGTCACCCATCAACCTGAATTCCGCAGTTGAGGCGGAGTCCACTCGCCGTTTCGACTGGCTCAAGGCCCCGAGCGTGTCGAGGGGCTCACGCTCGCAGCTACGGGGAGCGGAAGCCTCAACTGCGGAATTCGGGATTAAATGACAAAGCCACCAGGCGACACCAGCGGTTTGTCACGTAATACGTTACCAAGCCTGGAGGGGCAGGACGCCGCGGCGGGAGGCACCGCTTCACCTTTGATTGCGCAGCCGCGATGGCGCCAGTGCCGGAACCGAACCGTCGCGGTTTGATCGACCGGTTCTTTGGCCGGCCCGGTATACCCGCAAATTCCGGCTTGCCAAGAGGGGCGCGCTCGGGTGTTTTGAACCCTTTCCCATGTGTTGGGCACCACCGTCTGTGGGGCGGTGACCAGCCCTTTCTTCTGCAACCAAAACATCCAACTCGATCGCAAGGCGGCCCTCCGGCCGACCTGTGTGTCGGAAGATACATAGATCATCATGAACATCACTGTTAAAGACCTCCTCGACGCCGGCGTACATTTCGGGCACCAGACCCGGCGTTGGAATCCGCGCTCCAAACCTTACATCTTTGATCATCGCCAGGGCGTATCGATCATCGATCTCGGCAAGACTTACGAGGCACTCCAGCAGGCCTGCGATTTTGTCGAGAACCTCGTGGCCGACGGCCGCGTGGTGCTGCTGGTAGGCACGAAGCGGCAGGCGCAGGAAATCGTGCGCGAGGCCGCTGCGGCAACGAGCATGCCCTATTGCGTCAACCGCTGGCTCGGCGGCACGCTGACCAATTTCGCGACGATCAAAAAATCGGTCGCCAAGTACAAGAACTACCTGCAGATGGAGACCAGCGGTGAGATGGCGAAACTCCCGAAGAAAGAGGAGTCGGCCATCAAGCGTGAGATGGCCCGCATGCAGCGCAATTTCGACGGCATTCTGGAGATGGCCGACCTGCCGGGCGCGCTTTTTGTAGTCGACATCAATTACGAGGACATCGCTGTGGCCGAAGCGAAGCGGTGCGGCATTCCCTGTATTGCGCTGGTCGATACGAATTCCGACCCGACCCAGGTCACACAGCCGATCCCCGGCAATGACGATGCGGTGAAATCGATCCGGATCATCGTCGATACGCTGGTGGAGGCGATACAGAAAGGCCTGGCGCAGAGGGACAGCCGGCGCCAGGCGCATGGCACGGCTGACGTAAAGGCGGCTTCTGCGGCGATGGTCGCGGCGGCGACGGTCCCGGCGCCCGCCGAGGCCGAGATTGACCTGGAAAAGATCGAACTGCCAGCGAACCTCAAGGACATCGCCGTGCTCGAGGAAGGTGCGGCCGTGGTTTCGGAACCCACCGGCAAGATCGCCGCGAAGAAAAAACCTGTCCGCGCGGTCAAGCAGGCTGACGAATAAACGCCCGATGGGCGATTCAAGAAGCAAGACGTAAGACTCAAGACCTGAATTCATCGTCCCTTTCCACTCTCTGTCGCGATTGAAATGAGCACTACTATTACCGCCCAAATGGTCGGCGACCTGCGCGAAAAAACCGGCGCGGGCCTGCTCGACTGCAAGAAAGCCCTGACCGAGGCCAACGGCAACGTCGAGGAAGCCATCACGATCCTGCGCAAGAAAGGCGTTGCGTCCGCCGCCAAGAAGGCCGAGCGCGCCACCCGCGAAGGATTGATCGAAAGTTACATCCACCTCGGAGGCAAAGTCGGCGTGATGATCGAAGTGAACTGCGAGACCGATTTCGTGGCGCGCACCGACGAGTTCAAGACGCTTTGCCGCGACCTGTGTCTGCAGATCGCCGCAGCCAATCCGGCTTTCGTCCGCCGCGAGGATGTTCCGGAGGCTGATCTGGCCAAGGAACGCGACATCGCCTCGGCCCAGGTCGCGGGCAAGCCGCCGGCGGCAATCCAGAAGATCATCGAGGGCAAGCTGGAGAAGTACTATTCGACGGTATGCCTGCTCGACCAGCCGTTCGTGAAGCTGCAGGAGAAGTCGGTCAAGGACATCATCACGGAGAGAGTCGCGAAGATCGGCGAGAACATCCAGGTGCGTCGTTTCGTCCGCTTTCAGCTCGGCGCATGAATTCCGCCGCGACCGGCGGAATTCATTATCCTAGATTCCGCTGTTGAGGCTTCCGCTCCTCGTAGCTTCGAGCGTGAGCCCCTCGACTTCGCTCAGGGCCCTGAGCTCGTCGAACGGGCGAGCGGATTCCGCCTCAACTATGGAATCTAGCATGATCAGGGGTGCTGCCCACAACCACAATTGTGCTCGCCTGATAGCGCGTCTGCCAACTCGCAGAGGGTGCCGTAATACTCGTCTTTGGCCAGACCGAGCGCGTTGGCGCCGAAAGTTTCGGCATCGTCCGCAGAGGCGAACTCACCGTAGTTCACGACGACGAGTTGATACAAGACCACCTGGGGCACCTGCTCCAGCCGGGTGAGGAAAAAGGGATGCACGCAGAGTCTGAAGCCATCCTCCGGCCGGTCTCCTTTTGGCATAGGATGCGCGCATTCCCCCGGCTCAAGCGGCTCGGAGTCAAAGGCGATTTCACAGGGATAACGCACGCAGGCGCGGTCTGCCAGGATGCGCTGCAACTCGGCCCAGCCGATGACCGGGCCATACTTTTCGCGGATCTCCGAGCCTTTCGCCGCCACGTGGGCGTTCAGCGACTGGCGGGCATCATCGGCCGTGAGTTTCGTTGCCATGGTCAGGGACGATCCCGGTCGGGTATTTCAAAATGCGGTTGATGCCGCAGCCAAAGGTGGAGGGCGAGCATTCCGGCGAGCCGCGGGCACCGGGGAGTTACGGCTCGGAAGCCCGTTCGGCAGGCTCATACCGTCCTTCGTTTGCCTTGGCCAGGCGCCCCTGCAGGATCGGCACCGACATGCGGAGGAAGATCGTGTAGGCGAGGAGGCCGAATGCCCAGATGCCGATGCAGATCAGCGTCTCATTGAGCGAGGGGCGGTACTCCACGATCTGGCCGAGAGGCGTGGGAATAAAGCCGGGAATTACGAGGCCCATGCCTTTCTCGATCCAGATGCCGGTGATGCACAGCACGCACGTCAGGTTCAGCCATTTCAGGCTGCGGCTAAGCGGCAGCACGAGCAGAAACATCGCGACAAGATTGAAGACGATCGCCGTCCAGATCCATGGAACCAGGGCGTGGTATCCGTGCAGCCCGAGGTACAGGTATTTCGATGACTCGACGTGCAGGTCGCCGGAGTAGAATTCCTTGAACACTTCGTTCACCAGCAGGAACACATTGATGAGCATCGAGACCTGGACGATGCTGCGGAGCGTCAGCAGCGCCTTGTCGGTGATGTGGTATTCGGTGATGCGGCGGATGATTTGCAGGGCGAGGATGATCAAGGCCGGACCGGCCGTGAATGCGGACGCCAGGAAACGGGGACCGACGATCGCGGAATTCCAGAACGGGCGGCCTCCGAGGCCGACGTACAGGAAGGCGGTCACCGTGTGAATCGAGACCGCCCAGACGATTGCGACAAACACGAACGGGATGTAGAACCATTTCGCCGGCTTTTTGCCCTGGTACCGGCAGTAGAGCAGGTAGCCGCAGATATGCACGTTCAGGAGCAGGTAACCGTTCAACACGATCACGTCCCAGCTGAGCATCGAAGCAGGGAAATTCAGCTGACCGAGGCCGGGAATGAGGTGCCAGAAGCGGTCGGGCCGGCCCAAGTCGACGGTTACGAAGGCAAGGCACATGAGGATGGCGGCGACGGCGAGCAGCTCGCCAAAGATGACCAGGTCGTGCAGTTCTTCGTTGTCGTAGATGTAGACCGGGATGACCATCATCACGGCGGCAGCGGCCACGCCCACGAGGAAGGTGAAATTGGCGATGAAGACGCCCCAGGAAACCTGGTCGCTCATGCCGGTGGTGATGAGCCCGTGCACGAGTTGCTTGGCGTAGGCGTTAAGGCCAACCAGACAGAGGGCGGTCAGCGCCCCCATCCAGACGTAGTAGCGCCAGTCACCCACAAACGCTATGCGTCCGCAGCGTTGCAGAAAAACCAGGTAATCTCGCGCGACACGGTTCATACGTCGAAATAGTAAAAGAACCGGGGTGAGGTGCCCAATTCCTCCTTCAACTGAATGAAGACCCGCTTGGTGCGGAGGATATAGGACACTTCGCTGTTTGGATCGAGGACGTTGCCGAATTTACGCGCGCCCGCCGGGCAGACCTCCAGGCAGGCCGGATAACGGCCGGCACGGGTGCGCTGGATGCAGAAATGGCATTTTTCCATGACTCCCTGGCGTCGTGGGCGGTTGCCAAGGTAAGACATCTCGGGATTCAGGCGATCCCGGGGAATCTCGGGTTTGGTGAAGTTAAACCGGCGCGCCCAATACGGGCAGGCCGCTTCGCAGTACCGGCATCCAATGCACCAGTCATAGTCGATGACGGTGATGCCATCTGTCTCCTGCCAGGTGGCGTGCACGGGGCAAACCTTGACGCAGGGAGGGTTTTTGCACTGCTGGCACTGCACCGGCATGTAAAAGTGGCCTTTCTCCGGAACCGATTCGGGTGCGTAGTCATGCACGGCCTTGTCGATGTCGAGAGAGCCGTTGGGCATCCGGAGCACGCGAATGTACTGGATCTCCGGGGTGCGCGACTGGTTGTTCTCGTTCACGCAGGCGTGGACACACTTGCGGCAGCCGATGCAGCGCGTCAGATTGAGGGCATAGACGAACTGGACGCCGTCCATCGGCTTGAGGTCCCGCACATGCGGCCTGACGCCGTATTCGCGCTCCACTTCGTTCGCGATCCGCTTGAGGACCTTGTCCATCTCCTCCGGAGTCAGTTCCTTGTAATATTTCTGCACAAACCGCTCCAACGTGGTGTAGTCGTCCAGGTCGCGCAGCGGGGAGAGACTGGCGGCGAGCGCGGCCAGTCCGGAAGCCAGGACGGCCGACGCACGCAGGAAACTGCGGCGGCTCATGTCGGCGCCGGGGGGGGGCGCGGCTTGATTCAAGGTGGGCTCGGGAAAAGACATGTCAGTGAGCGTCTGCCGTCGCGGTGGGCGCCGCTATCGGCGCGCGCAGAAGATGCGGGCCGGGCGCCGGCTGTCGCGATGGAAACCGGGGGGAATGAGGATTGTGGCAGTTCACGCACGCCTGCCGCTTGAAGGCGCCGAGCTTCCGGTCCCAATAGCCGCTGATGCGCCCGTGTGCGCCCGCTTCCCAGTCTTCGAAGGTCGGACCATGACAACTGCCGCAAAGTTGCGGGCTGTCCTGAAACTTCACGACGCGCCCGTCGCGGGCGAGCAGCTGCTCCAGGTTGGTTTCGTCGTGGCAGTTGAAACAGTTGTTGTTTCGGCCCTGCTCACCGTGGCCCATCACGATGTCAGAGTGTTCCTGCGGGACGATCAGTTTATGGTTCGCGTCATAACGAAGCACCGGCGGCTTCTTCCGCTCGTGGCAGGCATAACAGTCGAAGTCCGACAGATCGTCCTTCGCGGCGACCAGATCGGCGTAGGACCGCCGAACCGTGGCGGTGTCGAGAAAAGCCTTGTCGACGAGGGGGATCGATTTCAGCGGGGCAGTGCGCCCCCATAGATTCAACAAGAAGGCCCCCGCCAGTCCGCAAAACAAAACGACCAGACCCCGCAAGACCCAAGCGGTCCTGGAGTGATTCTGCGGTCCGGCCGGTGGGGGACGTTCATCCATGGGCGCGGGGAAACCTGCCCGCTAGCTCTTCAACCCGCGCACATATTTAACAAGAGCGGTGATCTCGTCGTCCGACAGCCCTTCGATTGCCTTCATCCGCATCTTGCCGTCCTGGTCCTTCAGCCCTTCTTTCATGGCCTTGAATGCCTGGTCGTCCGTGAACCCGGCCTGCATCTTGGCATCGGTGAAATCCCCGATGTGCAACTTCTTGCCCATCTTGGTGTCGCCTTTGCCATCCGCGCCGTGACATTTGGCGCAATTGTCATCCCAATTGGATTTCGCTTCGGCCGCCCAGGCGGCCGACGACAGACTGCAAAGACCTGCGAGTGAAACGGCTAGTATCTTTTTCATCAGGGAGTGCTCTCCGTGGTTGAGGATTCGAGAGAAATCGCGCGGAATTTCGTGCGATTCCATGAGGTGAATTATCGTCTGACGGCAGCGATGACGCTACCGCAATCTTGGCGGATGCTCCGCATAAATTGGCCAGGGAAGCAGCATTTATTGGCCGAGGAGGCAAAGGCCGCCGTGACTTCATTGGCTTTGAACACTTCCATTGTGGCAGTCGCTGCAAAGGACGCCCGGATCGAGATCGCCGCCGGGGTGTTTGAACTCCACGCCCTGCGGCGCGATCCGGCTCAGCTCCTCCCCGCGCCCCTGGGCGAGCAGCGTATGGCAGGCGGTGCAATCGCTCGAGCGCACCGCGACACTGCCGTCAACGGTTCGATGCTTGTCGTCGTGGCAGCGGAAGCAACCGGGCCAGTCCTTGTGGCCGATGTTGTTGGGGTAGGTGCGCCAGTCGGCGTTCATCTTGGGAAAGAAATCCTCCCGGTAGATGCGCTGGACCGCAGCGATGGCCGGCGCGACCTCCTCGGCTGCCTTGTATTTCTGGCGGAGAGCGGCTGCGATGCCCTCGGACGCCCGGTCGGTGTCCGGATATTCCTTGGTCAGCGCCTCGACCGCCGTCTTTTTGACGTAGGGCAGGTTGGTGCTGATCTTGCCGAGCGCCATGTCGGTCTCCACCGCCTGGTTCGGCGTCTGGTAGGCGTGGGCCGGCCGGTTGTGGCAGTCCATGCAGTCCATCATGCGGATGGAACCCGCCGGGGGTTCGCCCGGAAAATCCTTTGTCCGGAACACCCGCACCTCGCCGGTCGTCGCCGAGGTCATGCGAATCCATGGGATGGCCTGGCGCTGGGGATCGGAGGCATAGTATTCGATCTTGTTGGCGACATTCATGTGCCAGTGAATGCCTCCGAAGAAGCCGTCGCCCGGTTGGCCGCCGCCGACGCGGAGAGACAGGCGGACTGTGAATGGTGTGTTCTTTTTGTCCGTGAGGTAATGCACGTAGGACCGGTCGAGATTGCCGGTGAATTTCTCCGGCCAGTGGCACCGCTCGCACGTCTCCTGGGCCGGGCGCAAGTTCCGGATCGGCGTCTTGATCGGCCGCTCGTACTTGTTGAATGCCGTGGCGTACACTTGGTAGGCTCCGCTGATTTTGGACTTAACGTACCAGGACGCGCCGGAGCCGATATGGCATTCGGCGCAGGAAACCCGGGCGTGGGAGCCGTGATGGTACGTGGTGAATTCCGGCTGCATGACCGTGTGGCAGGTCTCGCCGCAAAAGGTCACAGATTCAGTGAAATGATAGGTCTGGTAACTGCCAAATGCGGTCAGGAGCAGGAAAATCGCGGCGCCCGCGATGAAGACGGTGAGATAATGGCGGTGTCGCGGTCTCGAGAGGTCGATGGCGAGCATCCGGCGCGGCTCAACGCCGGGTTGAGGGGAAACGGCCTTCCGACGCTGCACCAGCAAGCCGGCGGCAACCAGGAGCAGCCCAAGGATCAGAAAGGCCGGCGCGACGAGGTAGGTCAGAATGCCGACGTAAGGGTTGGTCTCGCGGGCGACGGTGTCGATCGCCACGAGGAAGACAAAGGCAAACAGACTGCCCGCGATGGTGATCGCGCCGGCCAGGCTCAGCCAGTTCTGGAGTGGTGCGGAGCGCTCCGGATGGGGTGGGGCGGAATCGTCGGGCATGGTGGAAATTCTAGCTTCCTTCTGTAAATACGCCAGCGAAGAGAGACAAAAGGAACGCCCGCCAGGATGACCGGGCGGGCGGGGAAAGCCAAGGTTTCGGGCGTGTCCCGGCCGGAGCAGGGACGTCGCAGGTCATCCTGGATTCCGCTGTTGAGGCTTCCGCTCCTCGTAGCTGCGAGCGTGAGCCCCTCGACACGCTCGGGGCCTTGAGCCTGTCGAAACGGCGAGTGGATTCCGCCTCAACTGCGGAATCCACGGTCATTTCTTCATTTTCCGGATTGCAGCAACGAGGTCAGTTACCTCGGCGTCGGACAGGTCGTCCTTGAAGGCTTTCATGCGGTCTTTGCCTGCGTCATCTTTCACTCCGTCTTTGATGGCTTTGGTCATGTCTTCGTCTTTCAGGCCGGCTTGAACGCTCGCATCGGTGTAGTCTTTCACCTTGAGTTTCTTGCCCATCTTGCAGTTGCCGGAACCGTCGGCGCCGTGACACTTGGCGCAGTTGTTATCCCAATTGTCGGCTGCAGTTGCCGCATACGCGGAGCCAGCCATGAAGGCCGAGACGAGAAGCGAGAGAGCGAGGATTTTTTTCATAACCGTGGTTTGAGTTGGAGATCAGGCGGAAAGCACCGTGTCGGGATTCTCTTCGCTGAGCGAACGGTCGTCAACGGCTTCCTTCGGAACAGTCCAGGCGAATTAAACAGAGCGTCTTAATTAAATGCGCATTACAGACCCATGGAGGGCGGGCCGCCGTGCCCGCCTGAATTCCAGAACGGCGCTGACAGCGCAGCGCCCTCCAGACGGAGCGGAGCGGTCCGCGTCATGCGCAATTAATTTAAGACACGGTGTTTAGTCTGGAAAAACGTCTGGGTGCTGCTGACGAAACGATCTGTCAAAGTGAGTAGGTCAGTGCGACGTAGGCGAGCGGCCCGTTGTAGTTGGTGAATCCGCCCGTGGTCGCGTCCGTCCTGCGCAGATATCCCGCCTTGGCATCAAGAATCAAACGATCGGTGAGTTTGCACTTCACCCCCGCTGTAACGCTCTGTTCCTCGAATCCGGCCCCGTAGGCTTGGCCGCCAAGCGCGATCTGGGAGTTGTAGTTGTTCGCGCGGGCGTAGGTCGCGCGGAGCTGGACGTCGGTGCTCTTGCTCAGGACAAAACCGGCAAGGGCGCTGCTGGTGATGTAGTTGTTGTTGGCGTTTTGGATGGGAGTTGGAACGGACGCCGCGGCGTTCACCGTCACGAGCGGATATGTGGTCTGGATGTAATTATAGACCAGGCTGACGTCGCCGTGGAGGTAGAACTGGCTCGTGGGAGACCAGTCAATTGCCTCGCTGACCGTCCGCCCGCTGGCCTTGCCTGAGGTGATCTCACTGCCCGTTCCACCGGTAATCGTATTCCCCGTGACTGACATCATGCCGTCTTGCCCGTCGACCCGGGTCGTGAACGAGAGGGTTGACAGAGGCCTATAGATTACGCTGACCGTTTCACCAGTGAACGTATAGCCGGTTACATAGAGGGCGCCGGTGCTTGCGATGCCAATTATGTTGTCGGCTCCGATGAACTGGTTCTGGTGATCTTTCCGGTAGAGCTCAGCCCTGAGCGTCAATTGGCTGTTTACGTTCCAATTGGCGCCGATCTTCGCGCTGTCATAATCCTGATTCGCCTGTTGGAAGAAGACCGAGCCGGCAGGGGCGGAGGCTGTGGTCATTATGCCGGTCACACCCGCGATCGTGGATGCTGCGTAGGGATTGATCCAGTGCTGGTGTCCGTGGTCGGTCCGGTTGTCATACGTCCCATAGAGTGAGAGGCGGCTGATCCCCGTGTACCGGACTGAAACTTCAGGCGTCGCAACGCGGTCGGTGTTGTGGGAATAGGTTACGTCGTTGGCGACGGTGAAACTGCTTGCGGACGTGTTCTTCGCCGTGGCGGCCAAGCTGGTCGTGACGAAACCGCCGCTGCTGGAAATAACAGTATATTCGTCGCGGTAGCCCAGGTCGATCAGCCAATCTTTCGAAGGCGTGAGCTTCAGGAATGCATTGCCGACGAAAGCGTCGACGTCGGAGTTGCCATAGATATTGCCGGCTGTTTTGGCGC
>Ga0182027_10006635_pt1 | contig 17267 bp, 20 predicted proteins | sample 712E1DmetaG_FD_121300 | JGI IMG/M metagenome (GOLD analysis project Ga0182027, IMG submission 121300) | Permafrost microbial communities from Stordalen Mire, Sweden - 712E1D metaG (Illumina Assembly) | ecosystem: Environmental > Terrestrial > Soil > Wetlands > Permafrost | place: Sweden... | reverse complement strand
GATGCTGCTCGACGTGGCGCCGCCCGACTTCTCCGTGATCGACGGGTGGGCGCCCGTGGCGGACGGGGTCTTTGGCGTCATGGGCTGTCATCGACCGGCCGAGGTGTATTTGGTCTATGCGGGCGCGGACGCTCTGTCGGTCGACGAGGTGGTTCTCGGCGACCTTGGGGTCGATCCCCGTCGAGCCCCTATCGTCCGCCTGGCTTACCACTGGTTCGGTCTTTCCGGGGCGGCTGTAGAGGTGGATGGCCCTCGGCCAGATCTCCGACATGAGCTGCGTGGCGCCCACAGCTCCCGTTCCGCGCGGGCCCTCGGGATGTTGTCGGACCCCGTGTACACCTATATGAGCAATGCGGGAAGGATCTTCGTCCCAGAACTCGACTCATCGAGCTTCCCTCCGCTGCGACCGATCGGACCGGTTCTCCGCACGGTGCAATGGGCGACCCAACGCGCCTTTGGGATCCGCGCCCCGGACACCAGGTCCGTGGCGTCTTGAGACCCAAGTCACTGGCGAATCGCGTCTCGGCCGCCGTAAGCGGCCTGGCTGGGGTGGCTCGCCAAGGAAGGCTGTCGGTCCGAGCCTTGACGGTGCTCGACAGCCGGAGTCTGGTGCGGACCCTCTTTCTCGCCTCGGCGGTCCGGTTCGGGATCATCGGGCATCTCGGGACCGAGACGTCCCTCGACGAACTGTCGGCTCTGCTCGGCACTCGGCGTTCGGATCGTCTGCGCGCCTGGCTCCAAGTGGGCGTCGACCTCGGGGAGCTGCGCAGACGAGGCGAGCGCTACGTGGCGGCAGGGCGCCGCGCACGTGCGCTGGCTGACGGGGACGAGTTCCTGGTCGCGCACTACCGATCCATGCTCGACTACCAGGTAGGACCCTATGTCGAGCTTGACCTTCTGCTGCGGGAAGAGCCTGAAAGCGGACGCGACGATCTTGGCCGCTACGCCGAGGACATCGCCAAGGTGTCTTTGGCTGCTACGCCGTTCGTGAGCTCGATGGTCCGCCGAACCCTGGCCGAGCTGCGCCCGGCTCGAGTCCTCGATGTCGGCTGCGGGTCCGGGATCTACACGGGGGTGGTGCTGGAATCGGATGCCTCTGTCGAGGTGGACGGTGTGGACCTCGCTGAGAGCGTGATCGCGGTGGCTCGGCGAGAACTCGCGGAGGCCGGCTATGGCCCACGGGTCCGACTCCACGTTGGCGACATCCGTGATTGGCTCTCACGCTCGGATGTCCGTTTCGACCTGGTGATGCTCCTCAACAACATCTACTACTTCGATCGCGCTCAGCGCCAGGAGATCTACCGCCAACTGGGCAGGTGCCTCACCACCAGCGGGCAGCTGTTGTTGGTGTCGATGACCGCGCCCGGCTCGATTGCCGCCGCTCATCTCGACTTCATGTTGCGCTGTCAGTCCGGTGCCGCCTCGCTACCTGGGATCACCGATCTGCGGTCCGATCTTCTTGCCGCCGGCTACGAGATAATCGAGGTGCGCAAGCTGGTGCCGACCGAACCCTTCGTAGGACTCAGGGCAGGGCGTCGATCCTGAGCGAGGCCACCGCTTCATCGGGTTCCGATGTGACTTGTTGGGGTCGTCTGTCGACGCGCACACGAGCTTGAACTGCAACGTCACCAACGGGCGCGGAAACTGCCGGCGACTCAGCCAGCCATTGGTTACCCAAGGGGTTCGACGCTCGGCATGGTGATCTTGACCGGTGGTTGCAAGCGCCGTTGCTTGGTGACAAAGCCTCTTGTGCCGGTCGAGTGCCGACAGTACGCTGCCGCGATTATCATTCAATGGGAGGAGTCGGGCGATGCTCTTGGGGGGGGACCTACAAGTTTTCGGGCAGGCGTTGACCAGCGCGTTGGGCTGAAGAGATTCCAGGTTTGGGCACCTCCGGCTGGCTTCACGTTTCACGGCCACTGGGCAACGGCCGACGGAAGGGGGGGCATGCTCATCGCGGATGCGGAAAGTGCCGCTGCTGCCCTGGAGGCAACGGCTGCGTTCAGCGATCTGATCGAGTTTCACCTTGTTCCCGTGCTGGACATCATGGAGTCGGTACCGATCAGTGCGCGGGTGCTCGGCTGGATCGACTCGGTAGATTGACTCGGCTCCAGCGGCTTTACGATCGCGATCGTGTCCGGGTGCGACGCTTGCCTGCCTGGGCGGTTTGCCGCTGAGCCGGCTCCCATGATCCATGCTGCAGACCGCACTGGACGAGGTGCGCGAATCTGGGGCGAGCGGAATCTGTGGTCTTCATTGGGTGCTATCACCTGTGTTTCGACCTACCCATGGGCACGCGGGAAACGGCACCTATCGCAGGTGCGATCGTCAACCACAACCCGATGGTGACCACCATCGATGCCTCGTAGCCAAATGGTCGGATCCCGATATCTTTGTAGGCAATCCCCGCGAAGATCATCAAGACCCAAGCGCTCACGAAGAACAGAGGACCGGCCGAAACCAACTTGAAGAAGTCGCTCACCTCGAACACCTCCTTGGGGCACCCTGCTGTCGCCGGGCACCGTCGACGCCTTGGGCGAGTCTAGGAAATGACAGGCCTTTTGCTGAGTCCCGCTCGGAGCGACGGACGGCGCCGTTGCCTCATCGGTTGCCCGAACGGCCTTACGAAGGCGAGTCGTTGACGCTTGTGATCTGCTGTGTAACGCTCGCTTTTGTCAACGTTACGGAGAGGCGCAGCCATGGCCAAGACACGAGCGATCGGATATGTGATGGTTGGCACCGAGGAGCGGGCCTTCGAAGATCGTGGTCTGGACGCTCAGCGCAAGGCGATCGGCGACTACTGCAGGACGAACAGGATCACGCTCGTGGACATTCCGAGCGACGAGGGCGTTTCAGGATCGAACGGGCTCGACAGCCGCGACGGTTTGGCAGTTGCACTGGCGAGGATAGAGCGCAACGAGGCAGACGTGCTCGTCGTTTCCAGATTCGATCGGTTGGCACCGGATCTAAAGGTGCAGCTAACGGTTGTCGAACGGCTGGAGACGGCCGGAGCTCGAGTGATCTCGACGACCGAGCCCGTCGACACTGGACCGGACGAACTGCGAGAGCTGATCCGCGACATCCTGGCCAGTTCGGCAGCCTACGACCGGAGCGTCGTCCGTGGTCGACTGCTGACCGGCAGGCGTGCCAAGGCGGCAGAGGGCGGGTACCTCGGCGGCATTCCCCGGCTCGGATACTCGGCCAAAGACGGTCCGCTCGTGCCAGACGCCTCGGAGCAGGAGGTGGTGGCCCGTGTGCGATACCTGGCGGCCCAGGGCCTTTCGCTACGGGCAATCGCCCGAAGACTCAACGAGGATGGCTTACGACCAAAGCGTGGGGATCGGTGGCGTCCTGTGCAGGTGAAACGGGTACTATTAGAGCGTTCGAGATAGAGATCTGGCGAGGCGAGTACCACCAGGTTCAGGCATCAGCTGTGGGGGAGTGTGATTGACTTCACAGTTAGTCATAAGCTGCACCACCACCGCACCAAAGTCGGTGACGGAGTGACGCTCGATTGCTCGCTCCAGTCAAGCGCATGATCGTGATTCAGGGCTGTTGGATCCGCTGACCTGTCGGTGCCGCACCGGCCAACTCGCCGGTGTGGGTGCAGTGCATCGTGAATCTGCAGGCGAGCTGTAAGCCGTCCTCAACAACCTCATGGATCTCGGGGACGATGTTAGAAAGTGCAGCGAAGATCCCCTCGCAGAAGCTCCTGACGTGCATCTTTCCCATCGGTGCTTGCGAGTAGCCGTACAGGGCAATTCGTTCGTCGTACATTTCCAGGTGGCTATCTAGGTCACCCGCGTTCCAAGCCTCGATCGCCCTGTCGAATGTGTTGCGCTGAGCAGTCGTCGTGTCAAGGTGTCCTAACGTGACTCACCCGCAGTGTCAACGGGGCACGGAGCGAGAGAGCCCGACGTCTCCTCAGCTACCGGACAGGAATCTCCACTGGCTGGGCCCAGGACTTGGGAGGAGCTCAAGGAGCTGTGGCTGTGGCTCGGGGGAAATGGCTATGAGGCCGACGCATGCGGTTCGCCACACCGTTGGTTCGGTGGCGGCGGGCAACGCCGCGGCATCGGCACCGTGCAGTATGCGAGAGGCCGGTCACCAGCCGCAGCAGCCGCAATATCCTTGGTTGTGCGATCCGAGTGTCTGGTTTGTGTGCGGTCGTGCGACTGACTGTTTTCAGCTTTTACTTGATGCGGTAGCCGACATTCGGGACATTCTCGATGACAGGAGGATCGCCCAGCTTGCGCCTCAGCCGGCTGATGGTGACGAAGACCGTATTTGTGAAGGGGTCGGCGTGTTCGTCCCACACCTGCTCTAGAAGCTCCTCGGCTCGAAGGTACCTCTGGTGAGCCCGTATCAGTGCTTCGAGGACACCGAACTCCTTGACCGGCAGGTCCAGGGAGCGGCCCTCACGCGACGCGGTTCGGTGCAAGGGATCAAGCTCGATGCCGGCGGCGCGGAAGATCCGGTCTCGAGCTGTCGGCTGGAGTCGAGCCAAAGCGCGCACTCTGAGAACGAGCTCTGGGAAGTGAAATGGCTTGGTGAGGTAGTCGTCGGCTCCGACGACTTAGGACGGCGACGATCGCGACTTGCGTGCTGGCAGCGTTGAAGCGCCTCGTCGTTGGCACCGTTCGCGGGCACGGCGGAGGAGTTGGCCGAGCCGGCAATGGCGAGAGCTGGCGCCTCGACGACATGCTCCTCGTCGCCACGGTCACCTCTGTCGCGCCCTTCGTCATCCTTGCCGGCGCAAACGAAGTCGGCACGCACTTTCTTGTAGTGACCGTTGTCTTCGCAAGCATTCTGACCGGCCGAGTGGTCGCCGCGGCATGGCGATCGCGGGCACGGCCGTCTCGTTGAGCTTCGCAGCCGGACTCGGATACAAGCTGTCTCTTCCTGAGCCGGTGCAGCCGGCTGCCACCCTGGCCACCACTTGGCTCGAGGCTCATGATCTGCGAAGCGGGATCGGAGGCTATTGGTTGGCAGCCCTCACGACTGTGGAGAGCAAGGGCGCGGTCAAGATACGCCCGGTGACGGTCGGGCCTCGTGACGGAATGGTCCGGTCTACGGTCCAATCGTCGGCGACTTGGTACGCGCACAAGCGGTTCCAGTTCTACGTATATGACGTGAAGAGCCCAAACACGGATGTCGCGTGCGTCCGGCGAGCATTCGGCATGCCGGATCACGTCTACGCCGTAGGCCCGTACCACGTCCTTGTGTGGGGGCACGCACTCAACATCCCCGCTTATCCATCGGTAGAGGCCTCAAGAGCTCTCGATGCCTGAAGTTTGCCGCTCGCCGCAAAAGCGAAAGCCGAGCACAACCCTGGCCCGCAAGGCGTCGCCTAGCGCCCTGAGCTGGGCAAGCAGACTCTTGGATACCAGAGGCGAGGCTGTGATGCGCGGTGCCTGGGAGCGTTGGCGCAGGGCGAATCTCGGATGGACGCGTACTTGAGGTTCATGCCTGAACGAGGTGGACTCAGCTGAAGGCGCAGGATGCCGTGGTGGGTTCTCCTCCGACTGGGCAGACGCCAAGGGAGCCGGGCATTAGGCCCGGGAAGGAATGTGTCCTTCGGCCCTAAACAGACCTGATGCCTCGAGAGCATGATTGAAACGTAGACACCGACCGATAACTGGGTCGCCATTGGCGACCGGGTGGTCGTGTCATCTACCAGCACCCCGGATCCCCCCCCGGGGTGCTGTCGCGTAAAGACGCAGAGTCTGCTCAGAGCCTCTATCGCCGTAGCTCTCTGAGCGCACGCACGAGCTGTCCGAGGATCGCAAGGGCTCGCTCGCGACTGAGACCGCTCGGAGACTGAGGCGGGAGCATGGCGATCGACCGGCGCAAGATCTCGGCTTCCTCCGGAGACAGATCGGCCATGCGCAACCGTAGCGAACATATGTTCGCTCAGTCTGAGCTGCCACCCTAGCGCGGTGGGCGGCGGCAGCACCGTGCGTCCAGCGTCTTTTGGGCCAGTCGTCCTCAGCTGGCCAAAAGGGTGCGAACGCGTTCGATCGCGGCCGAGAGCACCGCCTGGTTGCTTGTTATGACCGGCAGTCCCAGCCGCGCGCTCAGGTCCGGGATGGCCTCCATCGCCCGCAAGTTGGTGCAAGAGACGAAGGCAAGCTCGATGTCTAGACCTCCGAGGATCTCGGCCGCGAACTCGACGATCCGCTCCGGCGCGACCCGGGCAATTTCAAAGTTCTCGGTCATGCCAAGCCCGGCGATGCGGACGACCTCCACTCCGTCGGCCTCAACGCTGGCAGCGATCCGCTCGTTGAGCTCGTCGACATACGGCGAGACAACGCCCACACGTCGTGCCCCAGCACGTCGGATCGAAAGACGCACCGAGTCAATGGTGCTGATCGTGGGTACGCCCGTGAGCTCAGAGATCCTGCCGCACAGCTTCGTGTCATAGTCGTTACCCCGAAGTGCACCGGCCGAGGTGCAACCGAAGACGACGACATGAGGACGAGCCGTAGCGATGTCGCGCGCCGCGGGCAGAGCGAACTCGTCGAGCATTCTGTTCTCGCCCTCGGCCGTGGTGTCCTCCATGTACATCCTGGCTGTGTGCAGAGTCCATCCCGGGGGCAGGTCGCGGGAAAAGTCTGCTTCCATGGCGGTGTTCGACGAAGGGATCATGAGTCCGACTCGAGGCATGTCATCGCCCGTCGTCATTGTGGGGCCACCCTTTCGAAGATGTTCATGCGCTCACCGCGCCCGAGCCGCGCAGCTCTCTCAACAACTGCACCTCGTAAGCCGTCGGGGGCGCGAACTCGTCGATCTCGTCCGCCAACAGCAGCGGGAACCCCGTTGCCTGTTTCACGGCTTCGACGGAGACTCCTGGCTGGAGCGACCGCAACCGCATTCGATGCGTCTCGGGTTCGAAGTCGAACAGAGCAAGGTCGGTTACGACCTTGGTCAGTCGACCGAAGGCAAGTCCCGAGTCCTGCCGGCTTGTGCCGCCCGACAGATAGCCGGGGCTCGTGATGAAATCGACCCGGTCCACAAAGCGACGGCGCTCGTGCGCAGTGACGATGAAGATCTCATTGCACAGCGAGATGATGTCGTTCGCGCCGCCCGAGCCCGGCAAGCGGACCTTTGGTGCCTCAGAGTCTCCAATGAAGCTGGTGTTGATGTTCCCATAGCGGTCGACCTGGGCTGCGCCCAGGAACCCGTAGTCGAAGAATCCGCGCTGCGCGTAGAGGAAGATGTCGGTGATGTCTGTGAACATTGACGCGTGATATCCCGCTCGCATCTCGTTCGTCGACACCGGTAGCTGCCCGGCTCGAAGCTGCGTGCCGATGATGCCGCCCTCGAGCACGATGGTCAGGTTCGGCGCCTGGAGCCGACGCGCCATCGCCGAGGCGACGAGCGGTGCCCCGACGCCGGCGAACACGACGCGGTTGTCAGCGAGCAGGCGGCTCGCTGACACTGTCATGAGCTCCTCCGAAGTCACATCTCTTGGCGGGACTTGTGCGCCCGCATGCTGTTCAGCGGTGGTGTCGGTCATGAGGTGAGCTCCCGAGCCGCGCGGCCGAGCTCAGCCAGCCTCTCAGTGCCGACCTGTCGCAGGAATCCGGCGAAGTCGTCGTAAGCCAGTACGTTCGCCTCCATATACAGACGTACCCCTTCGTCTGGGCCGTGCTCTCGCAGCAGCGCCACGTAGCTGTCGAAGTGCCGAGTATCTGCTTCGTAACGCCCGTAGCACTCGTGCGGGTATGCCCCGAAGGGGGCTTCCACCACGGCGTCGACGGCGAAGTGGGGAAGGATCGTGCGGTCACTGGTCGCGATGAGGGCCTCGGTCTCGACGATCTCCTCGGTGCTGACCACCACGCGTCGCGATGCCTTGGCCATGTCGGCGTCCATGTGGGCGTAGCCGTCGATCTGCGCATTGCCGTATATGTCACATCGATGGACGTGCAAGAAGGTCACGTCCGGGACCAGGGCAGGCACCGCAAGTAGCTCCTGGTCGGTGTAGGGGCAACGTACCGTGGCGGTCTGGGTCCGCCGCGCGAGGTCCGAGCCGAGCATGGTCATCGTCGGCAGGAAAGGCACGCCCATGGCGCCCGCCTTGAAGCGCAGGCCCAGTGCGAGATGGCTCCATTCCTCGTACTCGGCCAGCCCAGCTTCGACATAATGCCGCACTACCGGCGATAACCCCCATGGGAGCCCGATGCCGACCCAGCTTGTCACGAGCCGGTTCGCAGTCTTGGTGGCGAAGAACAGGTCCGCCTCGAAGCAGGTGAGAGACCGCGAGATCGTGAGCTCCCGGCGTCCCGAGCGAAGCAACTCGAACAAAAGGGCCATCGGAGTGCGGGAGTAAAGCGTGCCCCCGATCGCCAGGACGTCTCGGTCATGGACCTGTCCGACGGCTTCGCGGGCGCTCACGCGCTTGTCCACGACCGGCCTTTCGTGCGATTCGAGGTCGAGTCGTGCCTGTGACACAGTCGTAGTCACGTCTCGAGTCCAGTCTTGCTTGGGCCGAAGCTCGGCATCACCTCGGCGGCGAAGCGCTCGACCTGCTCGATCTCGTAGTTGTAAGGCACCAGGACGATGTGCTCTGAGCCCACGGCGACGTGTTCGGCGAGCTGCTCGACGCACTGTTCGGGCGTGCCTCGGATTGCGCTGTCGGGAGTGGATTCGCTCCATTCGGCTACGTCGAAGTACTCCCCGACGAATTGGCGGACCTTGGCGTCAGCCTCCTCGTAGCTCGGCGCTACGCAGAAGGGCAGCTGAGCGACGTTGCGGAGCTCGTCTGGGTCCCTCCCAGACTCCTCGGCAAAGTCGCGGATCTTCCCCCAGGCGCGCCCGAAGCTGTCTGGCGTGTAGAAGTAGGTGAGCCATCCGTCGCTCTTGGTCGCTACCCGGCGCAGCACCCGGTCTACGTATCCTCCGATCAGCACCTGCGGGGGCGGAGTCGGGCGAGGCAGCATGCGCACCGAGCGCAAGTTCATGTGGTCGTAGCTGCCGGTCACCATGTCCTCTTCCCAGAGTCGGTGAAGGACCTCGAGATTGCGTTCGAAGACCTTTCCGCGGCCTTTGAACGGCACTCCAATGGCTTCGAACTCGCGCTCGTACCAGCCGGCCGCCATCCCGAGAGACAGCCGGCCATTGGAGATTGCCTGAATTGTTCCCGTTGTCTTCGCGAGAAGCACCGGGTCACGCAGCGGCAGGACGAGAACACCCGTGCCGAGAGTCATGGTCTCGGTGTGGGTCGCCAGCACCGACAATGTCGTCAAGGACTCGAAGAATGGGAACGCACGCCGAGCGCCAAGGAAGAGATGATCCCAGACCCACAACGACGCCAGGCCGAGCTCTTCGGCACGTCTCGAGTACGCGACGAGCCGGTCGAGCCTGGGCTCGCTTGACATGGGGGTGAAGTTCTCGACTGCCAGCCCGAATGTGACGCTCACTCAGTCCACCTCTTCCTGCTCGGCCAAAGCCACTTGGGAATACTTGCTCATAAATCCTCCGATATGGAAAAGGCGACATGGGCGCTCGATTGGGTCACGCGCGTCTCACCGGGCATCGGTGGCTCGCACGAGACCGGACACCGCGCCGAAGCGAGCATTTTCCCAACACCCTGCGCCGTCGCGATCTGAGCCCGGTTTCCGCACAGATTCAAAGTCGTGGCTCATCGTTCAGCTCATGTCACCCAGCAGTGCCGTGTCGTCCGACGAACACCCTATCTATCGGCGCCTGGGGGGCCGGCGTTGACCACAGGATTGGGCCTTGCTCCGAGCTCAGGCAGCCTTTGGCAATCTTGATAAGGCTGTGGGTGACCCGTAGGCTCGCTCCTGGTAGCCGAGGAGGGCTCGCGTGACCGAGGTGGTGAAGGTCCGGACGAAGAAGGATCTGCGAGAGCTCGCGTCGACGGGTGTTCTGATGGCCGGAGGTACCGACCTGCTGGTCCAGTTCCAGCTCGGTCGCAAGGTAGCTCGGCTGATCGACGTATCTGGGCTGCTCGATGGTCCACCGGTGGTGCGCCGGGTCGAAGGACAGGTGCAGATCTCGGCGATGGCCCCGCTGACCAAGGTCATCGCAGACCTGAAGGGAATGCTGCCAGGCCTTGACGCGTCAGCTGGTTTGTTCGGCTCGGTGCGCATTCGTAACCGGGCGACCATCGGGGGCAACCTTGGCAACGCCTCTCCCGCTGGCGACACGATCCCACCCCTTGTGGCGGCGGGTGCCGTCGCGATCATCGACGGCTCCGAGGGCGTCCGGTCGATGCCTGTCTCAGAGCTGATCACAGGGCCGGGAAGAACCGCACTGCGGCCGGGCGAGTGGATCGAGACGATCGAGGTTTGCCTGCCTGTCGGCGAGGAAGGCTTTAGGAAGTTCGGGACTCGACGAGCGGATGCCGTTTCGGTGGTAAGCCTCGCGTGGCGCTGGCGAAGGAGCGTTGACGGCCGGCTTCACGAGGTGACCCTTGCCCTTGGGGCAGTCGCTCCTACTGTCGTGCGAGCCAAGAACGCGGAAGCCGAGCTCGAGGACCGGGAAATCGACGATCGGGTAGTCGATCGGGCGGTGGCGGCGCTGCGGTCAGAGATCTCGCCTATTGACGACTTTCGGGCAAGCGCAGGTTACAGGCGAGAAGTCGCAGGGATACTGCTTCGTGAGGAGCTGGGCTTTCGGGGCGGCCCTGCACGGATCTCGGCCTAGATCCTCTGATCGTGAGGCGCAGTACCGGATCGGAACAGTTGGTCCGCCACGGTCCAGCTGTTCGATTCGACCGCGCTCCGGGTCGATTCATACTGAACGGCGCATCGCCAAGGGCGAACTTGGCTGACCTAACGGTTCTGAGCGCGCTGGTAACCTTGCCTGCAAGCACGGAAGCGGAGAGGTGGGCACTATGACGGTCACGTTCGGGCCGACAGTCGATGAGCTCGCACCCAGACCGCCAGCACCGGAGAATGGTCGCCGCCGCGACGCGGCATTCGAGTACGTGAGGGTTGGGAGTTACGACGAGGCCGTCGAAGCCCTCGAGCACTACGGCGCCCGAGCCAAAGTTCTCGCCGGTGGCCAGAGCCTGGTGCCGATGATGAACCTGCGGCTGGTGCGGCCCGGGGTCTTGATAGACATCAACGGGATCGATGCCGGCCAGCCCTACTTCGAGCTCGACCGGCTCGTTCTACCTGCGATGACCAGGTACTGCGAGGTGCTCGCTTCACCGACGGTGAGCGCTGGGAGCCCGCTGTTGGCGGCGGCGGTGTCCCGGGTCGGCAACGTGCGGGTCCGCAACCGTGGAACCTTGGGTGGGAGCTTGGCGCAAGGCGAGGCGACCGCCGAGCTTGGAGCGGTGATGCTAGCCCTGGGCAGCGAGATCATCGTGTACGGGCCGCGGGGCTATCGGACCATCGCAGCGGAGGACTTCTTTCTCGGTTACCTCACCACGAGCCTCCAGCCCGAAGAGGTAATCACGGGTCTTTGCTTGCCTCTGGCACGACCCCGCCGGGGCTGGAGCTTCCACGAGATGTCGCGGCGCAGTGGCTCGTCTGCGATTGTCGGAGTTGCCGCCAATGTCGAACTCGCACCCGACGGAGGTGAGATCAGCTCGGCTCGGCTTGGGCTCATCGGGGTGGCCGACCGGCCTGTGGTCGGCTCATTCGAGGCTGTGTCGTCACTGGAGGGAGAGGTTCCCACCTTGGCGCAGCTCGACGCCGTGGCTTTCGCGGTGGCCGCAGCGACGTGCCCGGTAGATGACGTGCAGGCATCGGGCAGCTACCGCCGGCGAATGGTGCGGGTTCTCGCCCGACGCGCGCTCAACGAAGCAGTGCTCAGAGCCGGCGGGAGGGTAGGGACTGCATGACCCCTCAGCAGGTGACGCTGCGAGTGAACGGGGTGCTGAGAGATGTTTTGGTGGCTCCGAGCGACACGCTGCTCGACGTGCTCCACGACCGGCTTGGTTTGAAAGACGTTCGTTACGGCTGCGGTGAAGGTGTTTGCGGGACCTGCACAGTCCTGCTCGACGGCGATCCGGTGAGCAGCTGCCTCATGTACGCCGTCCAGGTCGAAGAACGCGAGATTGTCACGCTCTTGGGCCTGCTGGGAGAGGACGAGGCGCTCCATCCGCTTCAGGAGGCGTTCCTACGTCTTGGTGGGTCCCAATGCGGGTTCTGCACACCGGGGGTCATCCTCACTGCCTACAGCCTCGCCGAGCGGACGCCGCGGCCGTCCAGAGACCAGATTCGCTACGAGCTAGGCGGCAGCCTCTGCCGCTGCACGGGCTACACGAAGATCTTTGACGCGATCGAGTCCTATCTCGAAGACCGCGCCTGCATAGAGGAGCAGGCGCTCAATTGAGCGACACCACCCTGGTCTCTAGAGTCGGCGCTCCGGTAGTTGTGCCCCAGGCACCGCCCGGTCGCGAGCCCGATGTGACCGCGCCGCAGGTGCCGAGTCCCCGAGACGACAAGCCGCCGGTCATAGACACGCCCGCCAGCGCGGTCGCGCCCATGCACGTGGTCGGTCGGCCGCTCGCCCACCACGACTTCATAGACAAGGTCAAGGGCTCGATCACCTACGCGGCCGACTGGGAGCTGCCGGGCATGCTCTATGCGCGGATTGTCCGGGCCACGGTTCCCTCTGGACGGATCGTCTCGGTCGACACCGACAAGGCGCGGTCGATTCGCGGCGTGGCCGCGATCGTGACCGCAGAGGACGTGCCGTCGAACCAGCTCGTGGAGAGAGCGAGCGGTGGACTCGGAGAGCTGCTCGTTGCCATGCCCGTGCTCGCCCATGATCGCGTGCGCTTTGCGGGCGAGCCGATAGTCCTTATCGCAGCTGAGACCCAACAGATAGCCGACGACGCGGCCGAGCTCGTGCAGATCGAGTACGAGGAGCTGCCGGGCGTGTTCGACCCCGAAGCTGCGCTCCTCGCTGACGCGCCGCTGGTTCACGATGAGGGCAACGTCCTTGTGAGCTGGCACATTCAACGAGGCGACGCGCAAGCAGCGCTGGAGGGCGCCGACGTCGTCATCGAAGGCGAGTATCGGACACAGCACGTCGAGCACGCCTACCTCGAGCCGGAGGCGGGCGTGGGCTGGATTGAGAACGACGTGATCACCCTGCGCGTGTCTACCCAGATCATCGAGCACGCGACCGAGATCGCCGAGATCCTCGCTCTCCCGGCCAACAAGGTACGAGTGATAGCCGCATACATGGGGGGAGGCTTCGGCGGCAAGGAGGACATGACCGTCGAGCCTTACCTCGCCCTTCTCGTGTGGAAGAGCCGGCGTCCTGTGCGGATGATCTGGAACAGGCAGGAGTCCGTGCTCGCCTCGACCAAGCGGCATCCGTTCGTAATGCGCTACAAGACCGGAGCCACAAAGGACGGTCACATCGTCGCCCAGGACGTCGACATCATCGGCGATGCCGGCGCGTACCCGTTCTTGAGCGCTCGGATCATGTTCGCGGGAGCTGCGCTGTCGTGCGGGCCTTATTTCACTCCAAACGTCGCCGTCCGCTCGCGCGCGGTGTTCACCAACAACGTCCCGACGAGTGCTTTCCGGGGTTTCGGCGCCATGCAGGTCACCCTCGGCTATGAGTCGCAGATGGACCGGCTTGCAGAGACACTGGGCATGGACAAGGTCGAGGTGCGCAGGCGGAACTTTCTTCACAAAGGTGACCTGATCCCCACCGGCGAGACGCTGGACACCGCGGTTGCGGTCGAGGAGACCCTCCGGAGAGCCTTGGCCCGCCTCGGTGACAAGAGCGTGCCGAGCGGACCGCTGAAGAGAGTAGGCCGTGGGTTCGGCTGCAACATGCAGCCTTACGGGCGAACGATCTGGTTCCGCGACCGCTCCTCGGCCTGGCTCAGCCTCCAGGCCGACGGCACGCTGTTGATCAGGTCCGGAGTGACAGATTTCGGTGCCGGGCAGGCGGCGAGCCTGTGCCAGATAGCCGCGGAGATCCTTGGGGTGCCGCTCGAGCGGATCAGCGTCTACATCGGCGACACAGCGCTCACGCCGCCGGCGGGGGGGACATTTGCGACCCGGCAGCTGTACATGTCGGGGAACGCGGTCATGAAGGCGGCGTTGAGCCTGCGCGAGCGGATTGTCCCGGTTGCTGCCGACGCGCTCGGTTGTGCAGTCGCGGACGTCGAATTCGAAGACGGGCGAGTGATCCCCGCCACTTCGCCGGGCGAAGGCGCGGGGAACCCAGAAGGGATAAGCCTAGGTGAGCTGGTCCGCCTGTGCGAGGCCCGTTCGGTGGACCCCACGGTTCTCTTCGTGTTTCACGCCGAGGCGAACCATCGCGGGTTCGACCCGGCGACGGGTCAAGGGGGCAGCTTCCCCGACTACACCTACGGCACGCACGCCGCTGAGGTGGAGGTTGACCTCGAGACCGGCGAGGTCCAGGTTCTCAAGTACGCCGCCTGTCACGACGTGGGCCGGGCGATCAACCCGCTCCGGGTGGAGGGCCAGATCCAGGGCGGGGCGATGCAGGGTCTCGGCTATGCCCTAATGGAGGAGATCGTCCTCGACGAAGGAAGGATCGCTTCGTCACTGTTCGCCAACTACCTCATCCCGACCTCCGATGACATGCCTGACGTGATGGTGGACATCGTCGAGAGCGGGGAGGGAAAGGGCCCGATGAACGCGCGTGGCATCGGCGAGCCGCCTATCGGCAATTCTGCGCCGACGATCGCCAACGCGATCGCCGATGCGATCGGGTGCCGCCCGACGCGGCTTCCCATCACGCCAGAGCGGGTGCTCGATCTGATCGAGGCCGCAAACAGCAAAGCTGCGCTGGGCTCGACCGGCCGCCCAGATCCAGCATGGCGTTGAGTCTTCGGGGGGAGCCGAGCGTCATCTACGGGCGGGCATCGGCCCGCCGGAACGAAAGGAGCCCGTCGTGGCCCGACGCACCTACGGTGGTCCGCTTGTCGACATAATCGGCGCGGTGGACCTGCACTGTCATCCGTTCCCGGACCTCTTCCCCAGATTGGCGGACGATTTCGACATCGTCCAGGCAGCCCGCGAGGCCGGCATGAAGGCAATCGTGCTCAAGTGCCACCACGAGAACACCGTCTCGCGCGCATACCTGGTGCAGCGAGTGATGCCGGGTATCAAGGTCTACGGCGGTGTCGTGCTCAACTACTACGTCGGAGGGATCAATCCGGCCGCGGTCGAAGCGGCACTGCGCCTCGGTGGCAAAGAAGTGTGGATGCCGACCATCGACGCGGGGTACCACGCGGAGGTACACGGGGGGACTGGCGGTTACGACTCACAAAGTGGCGGGCGCAGCCGCTCCGAAGGGATCTGGGTTACAGACAAGGACGGCAAGCTTCGCCCGGAGGTCAAAGAGGTTCTCGCGCTGGTCGCCGAGCACAAGGCGATTCTCGGCACCTGTCACCTGGCACCACGCGAGATCGTGAGCCTTGTCCGCGAGGCGCGTGATGTCGGCGTCGAGAAGATCGTCATAACCCACCCGTACTTCAAGGTGCCCAACTTCGACCTCGACACGCTCGAGGAAGTGGCCCGCATGGGGGCGATGCCCGAGTTCGGCTACTGCACCGTGTCGCCGGCGTGGCACTACGCGGTAGTCGAGAAGGTCGTCGAGTCCATCCAGCGAATCGGGGCCTCCCGCTGCTTGCTGGTCTCCGACACCGGCCAGCGGCACAACCCTCTACCTTCTGAGGCCCTCCGGGTGTTTGCACAGACCATCTTCGAAAAGGGGATCCCCCAGTCAGATGTCGAGCGGATGATCGGTGCGAACCCGCTAAGTCTCCTCGATCCGGACGCCGATGAGACGCCGTCCGAAGAGGATGTCGCGTGGGCAGCGGGGCTGGTAGAGGATCCTTGTGCAGGTGCGGAGCACGCTGGACATTCGGGCGCAGACGCGATCGAAGACCACGCTCTTGTCTACCCGGGTGCCTGAAAGCGGCCCAACCGGGGGGGACGTCACACTCCAAGCCCTGGCCGGCGACCGGGCAGCGACTGCTCTGCTCGTCGTCGACATGCAGAACGACTTCCTTGTTCCCGGCGCCCCGGTGTGTGCCAACGGTGGGATCAGACTCGTTCCGTTGATCGCGGCGCTGGCGAGAGACTGCCGGCGGATCGGCCTGCCGGTCATCTTCACAAAGGAGATGCATCGGGCCGATCGTTCCGATTTCGGTATCGAGTTGAGCTTCGAGCCGCCGCACTGTCTTGAGGGTTCCGGCGGCGAGGAGATCGTCGCCGGTCTAGAGCCGCAAGAGGGAGATATCTGCATCGAGGCCAAGCGTCGCTACGACGCGTTCTTGGGTACGGACCTGGAACTTGTGCTCAGGCTTCGCGGCGTGCAGAACCTGCTGGTCACCGGCGTCTGCACCGACGTGTGTGTCATCTCAACGGTGCAGCACGCGCGTAATCTCGATTTCAGGTGCTTCGTGCTGTCCGATGCCGTGGCGGGCACAAGCCCGCAACGCCACGCAGCGGCCCTGTTGTGCATGAGCCACGTGTTCGCGCATGTGGGGCGGTCGGCCGACATCGCTAAGGCCTTCGGGCTCGGTCGTGACTGTCACGGCTTACCGTGACCGACCCACGATTGGCACCGCCGCGAACTGTCACCAGAGCTCTATTTGTCAGTTGGCACTCGCGGCAGGCAGGCTCTTGAGGCGTAGATTGCCCATAGGACACTAAGAGATCCGGCTTCCACCGGAGTGCCTTCGGATATCAGCGATCCGTGTGGTGCCTCTGGGGTGGGCCGCTTCGGAGAAGAGGCGCACCGATGGCAACGGTCAGCATTCCAGCAGCTATACGGGACTTCCTCGCACAAGACCACAAGATGTTCATCGGCGGCGAATGGGTCGACGCGCTGTCAGGCGAAACATTCGACGTGGTCGATCCGGCGACGACCGAGGTCATCGCCAGAGTCCCTTCGGCGGGTGCAGCCGACGTTGACCGGGCGGTCCTCGCAGCTCGCGCGGCCTTTGACGCAGGGCCATGGCGGCGGCTCGGTCCCTCCGAGCGAGGGAGGTTGGTCTGGCACCTGGCAGACCTGATAGAGGAGCACGCCGAGGAGTTCGCTGTTCTCGACTCGCTCGACAACGGCAAGCCGATCAGCGCGACGCGGTCGGCGGACGTCCCCCTTTCCGTCGACCTGTTCCGCTACATGGCTGGTTGGGCAACCAAGATCGAGGGCAACACGATCTCGTCGAAAATCCCATATCAGCCCGATTCGGATTTCTTCTCCTACACCTTGCGCCAGCCCGTTGGCGTTGTCGCTCAGATCATTCCGTGGAATTACCCGTTGATGATGGCCGCATACAAGCT
>Ga0182027_10006634_pt1 | contig 17268 bp, 10 predicted proteins | sample 712E1DmetaG_FD_121300 | JGI IMG/M metagenome (GOLD analysis project Ga0182027, IMG submission 121300) | Permafrost microbial communities from Stordalen Mire, Sweden - 712E1D metaG (Illumina Assembly) | ecosystem: Environmental > Terrestrial > Soil > Wetlands > Permafrost | place: Sweden... | reverse complement strand
TGCCGGTGTACCTTTCTTATTCTTTTTTATCTCTAGGTTATGAAGTCCATTAAGAAGAACTACGTTCATGCGTTCTCCTTTTGCTTTATAGAATCTTACAAGGCCATTATCAAGATTAGACGATAATATATTACGCGCTATTTTCTCGAAATGACTGTACTGCTGGAATGAATTGAATTGATCACCTTTTATGTCCCTTCCTTTTAATCCTATGCTATCATTATTTTTTAATGAAGTATTGAGTTTAAAAAGATTTGAATAAACATCTTTATCGGTATCACCATGTATAAAATAATCACGAAAGACTGTTTCGTAAGATTTTTCATTATCTCCTGGTGTGATATCCTTATCATTGGTTATTCTTTTCCATGAATATTTTGGAGCATATAGAAGATTGAACATTATATTGCTTTGTCTCCAGAAGAATGCTTTATTAAGTGAGGAACTCCAGCGGTAAGGATCACTTTTCATAAGGTTATCCATAGTACCAAAGTTCTTCATTGAATTCTTCTCAGGAGTTGCTAATGCAAATGTCTCTTTAGTCTTTTCATTGAAATAGTCTCTCCATAGATCAATATCGATACCTGTTATATCACTAAGAAACTTTAGATCTTCATTAAATTGTTCAACTCTTGCATCGTATCTTTGTTTAGGTGTCATCTGATTCTCACCGCGGAAACGTCCTTCAACTTCGTCATGATGTTTGCTTACCATTCGTTTGATGTTATCCATGGTAAGTCGTTTCATATTCGCCTTAAAGTCTTTTGTGAAATACTCATATGACTCTGCCGGATTAAGATCTTTAACTTTTACTTCCAGCCCAAGACCTTTCTTGTCAGGATTAATATGATCAATCTCAATACCTATTACCCTGTTAAGAGTAGATGATCCATAAAAACAGAAGATAGATTTTGCTTTGTCAAAAGGAATCTCGCTTAAAACATCAACTAACGCATTTCTGACTGCATCAGAGCCTCGCAGATTATTAAGCCAGTGAGTATACGTATCCTGATTAGTTACTTCATTGTATGACGGCAGATGTGCTATATGATAAGCATTCCTCTCTACCTTGTCTCTGGACATATTAGGATAGTTATCTGCAATAAACTTCCATATAGGAGCAAAAGTCTTTAAGTTGCTATCAAGTTTCTGTGGCCCGGTAAGAGCTGGCGTATCGGGATTATCAAATACTATCTTATCAGCGATCTTCTGTATCTTATACTGATCCGGTTTCTTTGCCCATCCCTTATTAGCCAGTTGTGACTTGGTAACATGATCAGTAATATTCTTTTCTTCATTATTAAGCAGATCAAGTAAGTTATGCCTTTCTGGTTCTGTAAGTCCTGGTTCCTTAAAGACAATATCTTTAACAGTATTAAAGGCATCTTCTACCGGAACATTGGCAAGTGAACTGACATGATCGACAGCGTCTTCCAGCATATTAGTAAGTTTCGAATCACTGGAAACAATAAGATTTTTTATTTCTCCAGTCTGTAAGGGATGAAGAGTATCTTTGATCTGGTTTCCTACTGTCTTGCTTAATTCCTTATAGATCATATCCCGACGAGTCTTCTCGAAATAGTCTGACTGTTGTACGGCACCCACTATCTTTCCTTCTGACATAACCTCTATGCGATCACCATAAGGGATCTTCATATCAGTATTAGTCACAGGGTCATGATAGAGTTGATGTGCCTCGTCATTTGGGTTCCAATCTGCCTTTGGAGTAAGTTTGAGAGTTATGGGAAGATTCTTTATTTCAGTCCTGTTAGCAAGTTGTTTACGTTCCCGGAACTGTTGGTCAGTCTCCCCTAGTCCAGGTATCTTACCAGTGAATGCTGTCACCTGCCGACCATCATTAAGAGTGACAACCATTCCTACATTACCTGTACGGCTAAGATTACCAGTAAGTGTATTACCTGATTGTAGTTCGTCATGAAGGATATTATACTGTTCTGAAGCAAGTTTATATTTGAAATCTAATCCTGTTTCTTTTCTGATATTATCTAAGGCATCATTGACAAGAGTTTGTTTTGAGATAAGATTAGTGAAACTACTCATTATCTCATCTTTCTTGTTCTGAAGATCAATACCTTCCTGTGACTGAGGTTTAACAGTTTCTAGTTCGGAATTGATATTGTCAAGTTGATCTGTAGATTCTTTCAGATCTTTCTCTATCTCATCTCTTACAGTAGTAAGATAAGGAACTGTCGGAGCAATTATCTTACCAAGTTTATCTTTCTCAAAGAGACTGGCCTGTTCAAAGTCAGGATATTTCTGGTTAAGAAGAAAGTTACTACGTTTTATACTACGGATATCTGTCTGTGTTGATAACTTGTTTATATCCTCATCGCGAATGATCTTCTGTTGTCTATCAAGTTCTTCAGGAGTAAGAATCTTTGTTTGATTTGGATTTTCTATATCACCAGTCTCAGGATTAAACGTGCCTCCCATTGGTGGACCTGTCGGTTCGTCTGGTTTTGTATTAGGATTAATTGGTCCTCCAGGTTTATCTTTACCTGGTTGTACATCGATATGATCATCCGGAATAAGATTAGTATAATAATCGGTAACCATGTTTACATAATCCTGAACAGGTACCATCTTGACACTTTCCATATTCAGGTTATCGATAGTTGATCCTTGTACTTTATAAGTACCATCTCCTTTAGGAACTAACTTTCTTAACTCAGCGCGATTACCATTCTCTGTCTTTGTGACATTAGTAACAAAATATTGTTGGCCATCAGGAGTTTTAAGTATTGCTACATTCTTTCCAAGTTTATCCTGTGTCTCAACACCTGGAGGAACTTTTAGAGGACCAGTCTTAGTATTAAGTCCTGGCTCAGAAGGTTCTGTAAATACCATCGCATTAGCAATATTCATTGTCTGCCGATAGATAGAGTTTCTCTGAATAGATTTCTCTATCTCAGGCATGGCCTCTTTATTATGAAGAAAAGCATCAAGATATTTACCCTTCTCTTCTGAAGTCATATTAACTCTATCAACAATATCTTTTATTGGAATACTTGTCTGTTTATGGTTCTTGTCATAGACAAGGGTATTGCCTTCTTTCTTCGGATCATCACCAATATGTTCATAAACTTTCCCGTCTTCAGTCTGTACAATATTTATCCCACTGGCATTCCTTCTCAATCGGTTATAGTTTTCAATCTGTAAGGCACCTACCGGACCAAGTATTGCACCCATGTAAAGTCCTCCCTTTACAGATTCCCAGGTATCTTTTACTATCTTATCAAAGTTCTTCCTGTCTTCTGGATACTTGGTTATGTTATCAAGATAATCCTGTATAGATGTCATAGTACCCATTGATGCTCCAGACTTCAGAGCTTCTTTTGTTGTCATCAAAGTCATCTGCTTGGCTATCTTACTCCATGCATCAGGATTGTCTTTTATATACTGTTTAAGAAGTTTTACGGGCATTTCAGTGTTTTCTTTAAGAACAGTACTTGTTGCCTGACCAAGAACTTTTCCCATTACAGATGATATCCCTTTTGTCAGTCCTCCGGATATCTCACTAGCTACTAACATTGCTGCACCCGTTCCCCAAGCTACAGCTGCTCGTTGCATAGGATCAATAGGTTTTCCGGATTTCTCGGCATATAGATCCTGTTCTTGCAATGAATTACCTACTGCACCTATTGTCATTGCTCCAGTTGAAAGATAACCTATCGCTGCCGGGATAGTTGATTCTGGTGCAATAACTGTTCCTACAGCTGTGGCAATACCGGCTCCTACAATAGGAACGAATGTTCCAAACTTATACCATCCTCCTTCTCCATATATATTCTCTGCTTTCTGATAAGTCTCAAGAGCTTTATCTTTTAACATATTAGTAGCAATATAAGCTGAATATGGACTTATCGTTACTGGTTTGCCAGGAAGTGGAACTGCCATAAGAGGCATATACTCAGCTGCAACTTTCTCAGCGCCGGAAGCTATTTCAATTGCCCCTTTCTTTACTCCTTGCCATATCTGTGAAGGAATATTTCTTGTTCCCCAGTCTGCCTGGCTTTTTATGAATTCTGAAGTTTGTGCGTTCTTCTGTTTCTCTGCCGTTTGTGCTAATGTGTTTGGATCAAGCGGATGGGTATTATTATTATCAATAGTCTTAAGAGTATTCTCTCTTTCACTCTTTAATAATACAGATTGAGCATTCAGGTCAGCAATCTTCTGTCTGCGATCTTCTTCATCTTTCGGTACAGATCTTCTTCCCGTTACCTGTTCATTAATAGGGACAGTAGTAAGTTTCTGTATTTGTTTATTTATTGATTCAAGTGATGCATCAATATTGTTTATCTTATATTGTGATGCAGGTTCTTGTTTTACTTTTTCAAACGGATCTGGAATATCTGAAGACTTAACATCAGTAAGATCTTCCGGTTTCATATCAAAAATACTTCCTGATGCTTTTATTACTGGTAATGTTTCATCTTTTGGACGTGTACCGGTAATAATAGGAGATGAGTTATCAGGAATCAATGTACCAGATGAATGAATGACAGGGAGATCTGTCATCTTCTTCTGTTGATCTAACTGACTAGGATTAGGTCCGGTTTTCTTAATTTCAACTTCTGGTAGATCTGCCATATTATTTTCCTACTGGATATGTTTTTCCAGTGCTTATATCGACATATGTTTCAACTCCTTTTACATTTGCTATCCTAAGATTCTTCCCTTCAATAGTAGCGCCTGTCTCATCCTGGAACCGTATTTGTGGAAGTACTGGTTTAGTATCTATACCATATTGTTGCTGAACCCAACTACGCATAGCCGGTTCATTCTGTCTTATAAGATCCATTGCATGACTCTCAAGATAAGGTGCTGCAGATTCCATATGTTTTTCACCTGGTAGAAACTCTTTTTCCCAGCGGATAGCATTTTCTTTATTCATAATTACAGGGGCATAGACAGTCATAGTATATGGTACGCCGGTAGATACTTTTGTTCCTCCGCTGATATTAGGAATAGATGTCTCTGATATCATACCGCTACTTTGAGCCCCATAGTCTTTTAGAGTAGCATCGGTTATATTTGGTGGTTGTGGTTTGCCATTTATTGTTTCTACTCCCTGATTAAATTGCATAGTACCTTCGATATATAATCTTCCACCAAAGTTTACCATCCGGCCAGCACTTATTATCTTCCCTGATAATGTACTGCCAAATGGAACTATCCCTCCTCCTTTCTTGCTTGCAACAAGAAACTTATCAGATGGATTGATAGTAATTGATTCTCCTGCTTTTCCAGCCTTCGTCATGGCAAGATCAATATCCTGTGCCGGTGCAGATCCATATGGTATATTTGTCCCACTAGGGCCGGAAGTCTCTTGTATTGATCCGGCTTTTGTAAGAAAATCTGTTGCCCAATGCGATATATCACCATCACCTTCCCCTTTCATTGCCAATTCGCGTTGTTTAACAATGATTGGATCCCATGATTCGAACTTGTATTCGTCAGGATGACCAGCCTGTATTCTCTTTGCCCAATAGTCCTCTTTACTTGTATAGAGACTTTTTAGTTTAGGATCAGCAGCAATAAGAGCATTATATTCTTTTTCAATTTTAGGTGCTGCATTAGGATCAGAACAACGTGCTACAGCTGCACGATAAGCATCTACCGGATTAACCTTGGAAAGAAGTCCCATTGCTCCGGTATTCTTGTCAAGTACTGATCTCTGTGTGACATTCGTATTTTTAACATCAGCTTCAAGGTAATCTGAAGTAGTTATATTCTTAGGATTACTAAAGACATAAGGATCTTCTCCTTCCTTTGCATATTTATCCCACCTGGCAAATTCCTGATCAGCCTGAAACTTTTCAATCTTACCATCAGCTACTGCAGTTCTTAATTTTTCAAATTCACCTTTGGCTTGTTGTCCTTCGGCAATAATAGGATTATTATGATATTTATCTGTTATGTTTATGAACTTCTGCATACCATTAATATCAGTCTCAAAATGCGGATTAGCAATAGCAAAATCAGCAAGTTCATTATTCACTCCTTTATAGTAATCGGTAAGTCTTGCATCAACAGAAGGAATATTCACCTGGGTCTGTTTCATTAACCCTGCATAATACTGAGTTTTTTGTTCACTCTCTTTCTGCATACGGGCATTCTGTTCGGCATTCTGATATATCCTGTTTATATCATCTTTCCAGTCCTCTGTAAATGCTAAACCTTTTGTTGCACCTAGTCCTAATGGCATGGTATTATTGTTTGGTAATGTTAAAATTTACCTTATTATTTTTTATCATCAATTCCTGAAGGTCCATCTCTCTCTTGAGTTTCCTTGCTCCAACGATATTTGATATGCCAGCAGTTAGTAATGCTGCATTTGCTTCCTGTTGTTTCAACCAGTCTTCTCTTTTTATCTTATTAGCATCAAACTCCTGTTCACCTAATTTCTGTGTAGCCTGGGAATACATCTCCATCTTCTTCATCTTTTCAGAAGCATCATCAAGTTCTATCTTGTATTTTTTGTCGATACTTGTTGATAACATACTCTGAAGATCATTCATTACTTCCCCTGAACTGCCTCCACGAAGCATAATAGCATTCTGTGTCTGACGGCGCTCACGTTCTGCTTGGTTCTCCATTGCTGCCTTAGTACCAGGTTCAAGACCATATTCGGCATCTTTACGAAGATCTGCAGTAAGTCCCTTAAGTGCTGTCGAGACATTAATGTCTGGTTCCCTGCCAGCTTTGGCAAGACCATAAGCGGCTGCACCTGTTTGTATACTTCCGGCTATCTCAGGTGCCATATCCATAAGTTTCTGAAAGGTACTTGGTTCTTTTGTATCATCTTGCTCTGATTTTACTTTAAGAGGATCTTTTTGAATTCCAGGTAGATCTTTTGTATTTAACTTTGGATTAGATGCACCAAATATATCCTTATAAGCATTCATGGCATCATCTTGTGTCTTTCCTTCATATAGATCAGTATATTTTGATGCAAATTCTTTAGGATCAGTTAATGATGTAAGTTCATCAGGATATGGTCCATCTTTGCCTACGTTTAATCCATCAGCAGCTTTATCACCAGGTTTGGCATTGGGAGCAAGTTTATTGAGATCTACACCATGATATTTTAATATACTTACTTCTTCAGGAGTATAAAGAACTTCCCCATCTGATACTTTTATTCCACCTCCGGAATATTCTCTCTTTGCTTTCTCATAACCATCCCATCCAAGATAATCTTTTCCAAGAGAGATAGCTGTCTCAGCATTCTCGGCAGGAACGATAAATGATCCATCAGGAGCATGCATCTTTATTGCATCATCCTTTGGTCCTCCTTTACCCGTTATCTTGCCACCATCAGCCAGTCCTGATGCCTGAGAAGGAGTTTTATAATAACCTGTATGAGGATTTCCCTGACTATGTGAAGGAAGTCTATCTTCCATGAGAGACTTGAGATTAGTCTTTAATCTTGTCTTACCCCCTCTTGCATATCCCTGTTTTGCTTCAAACTTCTGTTCAACTTTATTTGAATCGTTGTGTGCAGGATTATATTTCTTTTTATCTTCTTTCATCTCAATATGTTCATTAAGTTCATGTATGATAGCAGCATCCCTGGCCACATGCTCGCTGGGATCTTTCGGGTCATTGGTATAAGCATCATCAATCCATATATCAGGATCAGGAATGAATTTATATCTGCCATGATTACCACCTACGACAAAATCAGGATTATATTTATGCCTTACATAGTTACCATTTACACTGTAGATAGTCATGCCATCTCCCTGCATGATGACTTTTTTATTTAGTCCTTCATCGGCATTCGGAATCTTCTGTTCTCCTTCAAGTTTCTTAAGTAGTTGTCTGCCATCACCATTATTCTTTGTTAATCCTCCTTTGGCAAAGTTTCCAGTAGCTGACGGTACCGAATCTCCATAGTCTCTATATTGTGGTTTGTCTTTAAAGTTTTCAGAGTTATTCATGAGCCAGTTATGGAATTCATTGGCATATTGTAATCCTTTTTCATTTAGTTCGACACCATATTTTTTCTTAAGATCAGGAATAGGCATCGTAGCTGCTTCGATAGGACTGACATGAATATCTTTTCCTACACCATAACCTTGCAGATAGGTTAGATAATCGGTAGGCATATTGTTTTTAGTCTTAGTTACTGATTTAGGTTTTACCGAACCTCCTTCTGCTTTTCCTTCACTCTTAGCACCAAAGAATCGTCTCTGCCGGTCTGTAATAGGATGACCATGTGCAGTACCATCGTTAAGAATCTCACGAGCCTTGGCATCAGTTAATCCACCAGTACTTAAACTTTTTACAATATCACTATTTGCCAACCTTCTCATAATAGAATAAATGTTAATAACATTTAAGACTATCTGGGTCTTGCCATTTTTGTCGTTAGGATGCCACCAAACTGAAGAGGCTTCCAATGACGTTTAGCCATCCTTGCAAAGTTACCACGTTTGGCTGTAACAGGATTCTTACTATGTGCCAGTTGTGATGCTGATTTACCAGTCTTCTTCTCAGTAGCAGTTTCCTTACCGATATTCTCCTTCTTGATATGCATACCTCCGGATTTCATCCCTCCCGTTCCTCTAGGTATCATTCCTTGTCCCGGTTGTGACTGCCCGGGAATAGGTTGTACTCCTTGGCCGGGAACTGCACTTTGTTGTACAGGATTGCCTTGTGGTTGTTGAAGAATCTGCTGTTTAGGAATCTTACTGTTTCTGCCTTTGGCCGTTCTGAGATGTTTCATAACCGGGTTATGACTCATCTTGTGTCCTGATATCTTTTTCATACCGCCTTTTTTAAATCCTTGTTTTATATTTGCTTCTTCAAGTTTATTATCCCATCCTGTTACCCAATCATTTTCTTCTTTTGCTCTCTTTTCTTTTTTTGCCTTGCTAGTCATTAGATCCTTTATTCCTGTTGATGCAGCACCAATTCCAGCCCCTATGGCTGCACCTACTCCAGTTCCTATTCCTGGGATAGGAATCAATGATCCTACTGCGGCACCAATGCCAGCACCTTTTGCAGTATTGCCTGCAAGACTACCTGCAACTTTAAGATTATCTCTTGTAAGATTATTCTTGCCTGGATTATTACGTATATCATCATTTACTGGTGCCATACTATTGATCAATCCTTCAAGGTATTTTCCTACCATATCTCCACCTTTCATTAGTATATCTGCCGGAATGCCACTTGTTGTACTTACATCTGCAGAAGGACCACCAGCAAGAGTCTGAGTATCTAAAGGTGTAGCAAGAGTAGGTATTTTAATATTATCAGTTGGAATAGGATCAATTCCTCCTTCAGAGAACTTCTTTACTTTTCCTCCTTTCTTAAGTCGGCCACCGTTACATCTCAACTTATTTTTTAAACTCATTTTAGTATAATTTTCTTACCTGTGAAACAACTTGATATACTTCGACGGGATAAGGTTCCGTTAATTCAAAGGTTACCTGGCAGTAACCGTCTGCAATCCTTTCTCTGGAGACTTTAGGATAGTTGCCAAGCCAGCTTCTCTTACGATAACGCAGATCACGAATTAATCCAGTCCATTTATCGTCAACATACTTACCAACCGTTTCTTCTATAGACTGCTCGGAATTCTCATATTTAATCTTGTTAAAGAAATTATTGTTACCTATTATTGAAAAAGTATCGAATACCTTATTCGTGTTGCTTTCTTCTTTAACAACAATAGAAAACTTGGCAGAATATTGTGTCCCGAAGAAATTCATATATGTCCCTATGCCATGTATCCATCCAGACTTAAGATCCGAACTAATATGAAATGAATGATTTTTATATTGTAAGTATGCTGCTGCAGAAATATCAAAGAACCCTACAAACTTAGGACGGAACATTGCCACTCCATAATAATTAATCCTAACAAGCATTATATCTACACCTATTGTCTTTATAGTATCATCTGGTAATTTGAATGTAGTAAAGACAGTTTTAGATACTCCGTCATATATCCCATATGTTCCATATCCTGTTAATGGATTATCATATTGCTCAAAATTATCCGGTATAGAATTTTGGAAAAATCTATCACATCCAAGTAGTATTGATTCTGAAGATATCTCCATCTCAGACGATAGGAACAAGTAAATCTTTCTTCTGCTATCAAACCAGTGGAACCCAAAAGCTGACTCTGTTAATCCAAACTGATGACTATTCCCAATATGAATGATAAGATTATCATATCTCTCAAATATGCCTCCTACACCTAACTGCACATAGTTTCCTGTATTCGTCTGCGTCAACGCTCTTTCTTTGATAGGTATATACCCAACTTCATCTGGTTGCCAGTAAACAAGTCTATCATGCCGTAAACGTATATTACTTATCTCACCATTATTTGGATCAAGATCGATATAATCATTTGCCAGAAAGATCCGAAAATTATCTACTTTCTCTCCATAATTCTTTGGCGGAGAGAAACGAATCCTGGTAGGAAAGTTCATCTCATTGGTAAAATTGAAAGGAAGAGGAAGATAACCTCGGTTGATATCGTCAGTTGAATATCCATCATTATAGTTAAATTGTTCCAGTTTTGTATATCCTACTTTAAGTCGTATGCCATCAATGTTATAATAAGGATCATAAGAACGATCTTTAGCGAAATGATATCCATCTCTCATTGTCAGATTGATTCTTGTCTCTACAGGGAATATCATTCCATGACCAAGATGTATTGTCGAACTACCGTCACCATTGATATATAATCTTTTCAGATCAAAGAGAGATACGAAAGTATCACCGCCAAATATCTCGATGTCATTGAATATATACTTTCCATCTTTTTCAATGTCATTTAATACTGAATCATTTATCTCCTGAAAATGTCCTGTAGATACATAAATAGTGTTTGCTACAGATGAATTTGAATATCCACCATAGGGATCGGCATTTGGCCTTTTAAGAGAACATAGAAGCGCTTTAGGATTTGTATTGGGACAATCTGTTCCGGTAACTCCTTTGACATTATTGCTACTATCATCGATATCTAACATCAATATAGAATGATTACAATTTGCTCCTGCATGATGATCATAGTTATCATCATAACCAGCTGATATCTCTTTATAAAGTTTCGTGGGGTCCAGAGGATTTATAGGTAAGTTATCATCACCAAGAATATACTTAGTGACATTAAGTATCTCATGGGATACTTCCGGAATACCATTAGCAAAAATAGGATAAGCAGTTGTCTCTATTGCAAATTTCTGATAGAAATCAATGTCATTGGATTCTCTGATACCAAATCCTTTAAAGGTACCGCTGTTGATAGTATAAGTTGCTGTTGTGCAATATGGACTTACATATTCTATATTTTCAATCTCGTCATGTTTCTGTATGACAAATCCTTTGAAATTGAAAAGATCTTCAGGACAATAGAAATCATAACATCCGAAATAGTTTGTTATGTTATAGCCATAAGCATATAATCCAGGAAAAGAATGAACGTCATTACCTGTAAGATAAGTAGGAACAAGTACTCCCATGCCAAGATACTGTCTTATTATAGGAGCTCTTACAATCATGAATCCACCTATCTTATCTCTTATACTAGTTATATCAAGTTCACTAACCCACAGATACTGCAATTCTGCACATATTGATTCATAATATCCCGTTCCCTCCTGGGCAGTAAAGTCTGCTTTTACTAACAATGGATTAGAGATACTTCTCTTTGGGACATTAGTGTCTCCCAGACCATATGTTACATTGGTATTTCTTAAATGTCTGACAAAGAAAGGCCTACCTGTCTTATCAAAGAATAATACTCCAAGACGTACTTTTTCTCCTTGTGGATAAGATTTATATGTTTTGCATATCTTCTGGGATTTCCAGTCATAATATTCTCCATTAAGATCTTCTGTCTTGTATCGGTAATCAGTATTTACATTTCCGTCCATTACTCCTGACGACAAACGATATTTCCTTACAAGAGTTATTGCCTTAAACGTACCGGATACCCAACTGGGTGTAGTATATACTGAGACATAGAATTTATCTCCTTGAGCAATATCAATATTTCCTGATCCATTATTCCAGGTTACTGCTGTCACAGCTTCATACCATTGTCCTCTTATAAGTATATGTACTGCCTCGTTAACAGAAGGATTCTTAACTCCAAAGAGAGCTTTGCTATCCGAAGGACTTGTCATAAAAGTTTTTACCCCAATAGAATCAATAGGAAGTGCCTTTATTGCTACAGATATATTAGCTTCCATATATTCGGGAAGATCAAGTTCTGGACGTTCTTTAATTGCAGCAATGACATTCTGTTTCTTTGCTACTACATTATCTTTAAATGACTCGATTTTTATAGAGGTAAGAATAAGATCATCTATCGTCACAGTACCAAGGTTTTCCGATCCTGTCAGAATAAATGTCATATCTGTTCCTGTTATTCCCCCATCATAGAATATCAATCCTGGATTTACTATTTCATAGTCATTAGAATAAAACACGGCTACCTGTATATTATCATAATCATTATCGATATCAGATATATCTACTGTCAGTTTTATCCCTGTATTCTTATCAGGCGCCATACCTTGATATGCTTGGTAATCATCTACTGTCGTTCCTGGACTTGAACCGGTTACTGTAATGGGATTAAAAAGATATGACCAGTCACTATAATATCCGTCATCAGTGTAATATCTCCAGCATAGAAAATAATTACCGGCCTTTAGTGATCCTCCGGAAGATAAGTCACTGTCGCCAAGAGAACCAAATACCTTATTGATGACAGGAAAAAATTCTATGAACTTTACATCTGATGGTAGTTTCTCAACATTGATACATCGCGGTCCATTATGATAATCACACCAATAGATCCTTTGTATATCTTCATTCTCATAGAATCCAAAGATACTTCGTATGGGCCAGTCAAATGATAAGTTAAGATCTGTATTGTTAGGTTCCCAGATAGAATTAAGAGTACCTACATTATCAATAAGAGTTAATTCCTGGAATTTGACAGTTAGATTGTTATTACTGAGAGTAATGATAAAGATCCTGTCTTTGATCTTACAATGTGCCATATACCTATCAGTTGATACTAAACTGAATGATATGGTATTCCCTTTTATATTATTCCATTTGAAGTTACCACTACCAAGATCGGTTATCAAACCATTGAGATTATCACGGATAGTTTTATCAGGTTGTTCGTAAACAACATTATCCATGTGCATCCCATCGTGTATCTTGTTAATGATATCCATTTCTAATACTGTCTATCAGCTGTATTAATAGGATTCTCCTGATTATCCAGGGCCCGGGCATTACGTATTGACTGATCTCTATCGATTTTGTAACTCTGTACCATCTGCATGTCATTATTACGTGTCATCCTGCCAGCTCGGAAACTACTATATAGATATTTTTTCGAAATCATATATATAAGATGTTTCTTAATAGCTTCCATATGACTCTCGTTTACTAACCAATATCCCTTATCATCTGTTTGGATATACTGATAGACCATAGTTACCTGTTGTCCCTCATACTGATCAATAAGATTTACTTTATCTCCTATCTCTTCCCATAAGGCTTTTGGAATGACTTTGTATGACAAGTCGCTCCAGATAAATTCCACATCGTGCATCTCAAGATCATGAGGAGTGAAGTCAAGAAAATCTTCTACGTTGACCATGACAAGTTTTTGATCTATATAACGAAGGTTGATCTCTGACGTATAATCGCCTGGTACTATCATACAGCAAGTATAACAATCATCTGGCATTGTTATCTCTCCCTGGTTAACAGTAAACAATGCACTCTTAAAAGGATACCCATTAACTGAACCTATTGCTTTTTCGCAGTATTTTGCCCATTTAAGCAACGTATTCATGTGACGGGCGATAGTGTCATCAGTCTCGTCAATAGCGTCAAGAATAGCCTGCCTGATAGTAATTTTCTTCATTTTCGTCCCATTAGTTTGTAGACATTGTCTGTCTCGATCTGTTCATAGATCTTCTCTTTCATTTTTTTATTCATGTAGAAAGTATATCCTTGTTTTTCCGACTTTGGGGATATGAGTTTAAGAAAGAACGAAAATCCTATAGCTTTCTGTGAAAAATGTATCTTCTTGCGATAGTCGTAAGGAAGATCCGAATGAAGGCAAAAAGCCATTCGTATCTGCATTACCTTATTTGCAATGAGAGGATATCCGAATAACATGGCATTGACTGAATAATAGAAATATCTTTCAAGAATGAAAAGAATGACATTCTTGTTTTTTCTTGTAGGTTTATCTTCGAAGAACCACGGATACATATCATCCGTTATTTGCTTGCTGTTGATTGTTGGCATTTTGCTGTGGTTGTAACTGTTGTTGATTTGGATGTAATATTTTAAGATCACTGGGTACATCATTAACAAGATGTCCTATCTGTTGATCATTTATGAGAAGATCTTTAGTTAATATCTCAAGAACTATTTTCTGTGCCAGGTCATCGTCTATCGGATAATCATCACTAACAAGTCTGTCTCTTAATGTTCCATTGTCATTTACTTTTATGTCAAAAGGATTCTCTGCGATGATCGTACCACTTATCTCAAGACAAAGAGGCCATAAATAAAGTATGTTTCCTACCCGGGCGCTATAACCATAGTCTGGTGATCTTTCTTCACCTATATCAATCTTCATCATAAGAGTGTTTAAGTCGATCGGTTGATATTGAGAGATACCAGAAGATCCAGTGATACGATATAATCCGAGATCTTCCGGAAGACTCAATACTTTTGGAATAATTACCTTTCCAAGATTTATGCTTGTAAGGATAATCGAAGGATCATCAGCAGAATTGATCTTATCTACTTTTGTCTTGGGAAATCGTTGAAGCCAGGATGGACGTATAATATGAGTTAACTGATAGTCAAGAGCAATAAATATCTGTCGATATGCATTTATCTTGGTCAATACCCATAGTTCATCAAGATCTGTGTCATCAGTAAGTTGTGATTTTATCTCAAAAACGTCATAGATGATAGATTCTGCAGTCATTAGTTAAAGTATAAATTTCTCATAGAGAGAACTATTCCCGTCATTGATCTTTCCTTTTGCATCAAGATCATGTAATGCATTACACATTATTTCTTTTCCTTTGTCTCCGAAATCAATGTCTTTTTCTTCCTTCTTCGAAAGATCCCATGTTACAAGATCTCCTTTGATTACAATTTTATATCGTTTTATCTCCACTTCACTGAATGATAATGCAGTTCGTAAAGTAAGGATAATCTTGAAAGTAATATAATTACCTTCAGTAGGCAAGGTATTCATTGCCGCGATACGTTCTTTTACTGTTAGTTTCATAAAAGTATTTTATTCATAAATAGATTTTAGGTGTTCCATTTAGTTGCATATACAGGAATATAACCATCTGCACTACCTATTTTTACATGGAGTGCATGAGTTGTATTGGTATTATCCAGTTTCTTTGCAAGAGCTGAAATAGCTGAACTGGCACCAGCAACATCAAATGTTGCAAAAGCACCTACTGCTCCAGCACCTTCAAGATATATTGCCTGGTTAATTACAGTTGCGCCAGCTTGTTGCGATAGATATATTAATGAACATTCTCCTGATGATGGATTGGTAAGCATTTTACCAGCAACTGATAGGCCTGCTGTGTGTTTTACTGCCGTTATGGTAGTATTAATAGCTGAATTTATTTCAGCCCATAATCCTGTAGCAATAATTGCTGCTCCATTAAGGATAGCTGTTCCAGCAAGAGAAACAGAAAATAATCCTCCAGATATCCAACTACCGGCAGGATTTGCTCCAGATAATGTTATTGCTGCATCAAGGTACGCTACTGCAATAACTGAACGAAGAACTCCAGTACCTGATGCTGACATATGGAAATGAGATGCTATACCATCCATCGTACCACTTGTGGCAAGAAACTCTCCTTTGAACTCATTGGCGTATTGGTTTGGAGAATCATCTGTTGAAGCAGCCATAAGATGACAATGGATCTTTAAGGTACCTGCGATATTAGCAGTTTTGTTTATATATATTCCAATTCCTGATGTACCCGTTATGTATATACTATTATCTGTTGCTCCTGCAATCTTTATTCCTATTGATGAAATAAGATATCCCGAAGCATCCATAAAAGGTAAAATTGGAATCTTCGTTGCATTTGCTTCTGTAAAGAGATTAGTACCTTCTACTCCAAGACGCATCTTCCCTTGAGTAGTCTCAAAATCAATAAATGACTGTGCTGCATTATGTCCTAGTATTGGAGTTTTCATTTCAGTTAATTTTTTCAGAATGTTATTCCAGAACCTATAAAGAATCCGAACCAGTTCTTTGTATTTAATGTTTCGGTAATTCCGAACTTGATATATTGTAGTATATCCGCTTCTTGAGCTAATTCAATTTTAGATAGATCAGGATGATAGATATTTGCTCCAAACATCACCGCTGCACTAAATCCATAATTTTCAAATGGAGTAGGATCAGTAACTGATGTTGGAACATAATGTTTAAATCCGATACCAGGCCCTACTGAACTAAGAGTTGTTGGAACGAATTGTTTAATTGATGCATCCCAGTTAAATGCTGTTTGTGGGCAAATAGTAGCATCAAGTCTTACTTCCCATTTACCAGACAAGATAGATGTTCCATTCGATAACAATAATGTTTTCCCAAGAGATAATGTTTTCTGGTCAATAGTGAATATTGAAGAAGTTACTTTATGAAGTAATCCTTGTGCAGATAATGTCATTCCTCCAATAGAAAGTAATAGAATAATAAGTACTACCTTGCCATAAGGAACACCAAGTTTCTTAGATTGTTCTTTTGCTTTGAGAACTTCAGGACTATTCTCTGACTGAAATAACTGATTCTGTGAGTTAGTGACAAGTTGACTTGCCAGATAAGCTAATCCTGCCGATATACCAACAATTAATACTGGTTGGATGGTTACCCATGATAAAGTCGATCCTGCCTGAAACAGTTTAAGGATGCCTGTAAGAATAGATCCGAATATTGCTACGACAAGACCATGTAATAGATCTGTCCAAGATAATTTGAAAAACTGTGAGTTTGTGTTCATAGAAATAAATATTAAGGTTTATAAAAAAAAAAGTTAATCTGCTCTTTTACTCTGTACATATACAGGTTCAGCCAAGATAGTCTTTTTTATCTTAGCAAAACTACCTTTGTTCGATTTCTTTTCTTTTACAACTTCTTCTGGTTGTACTTCTTCCTGCGATACTTCTTTTTCA
>Ga0182027_10006633_pt1 | contig 17270 bp, 14 predicted proteins | sample 712E1DmetaG_FD_121300 | JGI IMG/M metagenome (GOLD analysis project Ga0182027, IMG submission 121300) | Permafrost microbial communities from Stordalen Mire, Sweden - 712E1D metaG (Illumina Assembly) | ecosystem: Environmental > Terrestrial > Soil > Wetlands > Permafrost | place: Sweden... | reverse complement strand
GAGATATATTTATTTATCTTAACTACCTCATTTATAATATCTTCTTTTACACCGAATTGTCGAAGCAGATCAGATATTATTGTATCTGCTCCTAATCCTCCATCTTTTCTGAATTTTTTATCATCAATATCATGTAAAAGTGCTGCTGTTTCAACAATAAATCTATCACCCATATTCTCTGCCTGCTGCAAATGCAAAGCAAGATTTCTCACTCTGTGAAGGTGCCACCAATCATGACCACTGTCAAATTCCCTGATGCTTTTCTTTGCAAAATCCTCAATGCCAATTATTATCTGATCTGTATTCATTTCTTACATTTTAATTGCCAGATGAACTTACAAAATATATTTTTGTATTCCTGTTTAAAAGAAAAAATTATGAAAGCAGAAATTATTACAATAGGAGATGAGCTTCTGATCGGACAAACGATCGACACAAATTCTGCCTGGATGGGAGCAGAACTTAGCAGGATCGGATTTGAAGTGACACAGATAACCTCAATTTCAGATAAGAAGGAGCAGATTATCAATACGCTGAAAGGGAAAGTTGGTATTTCCAATGTAATTCTTATCACCGGAGGTTTGGGCCCTACAAGTGATGATATTACCAAACAGACTCTCTGTGAGTTCTTTGAAACCAGGCTTGTTTTTAATGAGGAAGTTTACACAGGTATTGAGAAAATGATGATTCAACGCAATTTCCCTATGAACGAAAACAATCGTCGCCAGGCCGAAGTTCCTGAATCCTGCAGGGTTCTGAACAATGCAACCGGTACAGCTCCCGGCATGTGGTTCGAGAAGGGTGGAACAATCTTTGTTTCAATGCCCGGGGTTCCATATGAAATGAAACATATTATGACAGAACATGTCATTCCTGAATTGAAAAACCGGTTTACTAGTCAATATATAATTCACAGGAACATAATGACATATGGCACTTCGGAGGCAAAACTGGCAGAGATTCTTACAGATTTTGAAACCGGAATCCCTGCCAATATAAAATTAGCTTATCTGCCTTCATGGGGTGTAATAAAACTCAGGCTTACCGGAATAGGAGAAGAAAGCACTAATCTATCAAATGCAATTGAAAATCAGGTAAATAAGCTTTATAGAATAATTCCTGAGTACATTTATGGAGAAAATGAAGAATCTCTCGAAATGGTCGTTGGAAAACTTTTAATTAGTAAAAGTCAATCAGTATGTTTTGCTGAAAGCTGCACCGGTGGAGAGTTATCTCATCTGATAACAAGTGTCCCAGGTAGTTCCAGATATTTCAAAGGTTCAGTAATTGCCTATGATAACACTGTTAAGACCAAATTGCTTAATGTACCGGAAGAAACAATTAGCAAATATGGCGCTGTAAGCAAAGAAACAGTCGAAAGAATGGCAACAGGAGCACTAACTCTTTTCAAAACAGATTTTGCAGTTGCAACATCAGGAATAGCTGGTCCGGAAGGAGGAACTCCTGAAAAACCTGTAGGCACTATCTGGATTGGGATTTCGACCAGGGGAAAGACTATTACTGAAAAATTTAATTATGGTTATGACAGGGTTAGTAACATCAGAAGGTTTTCATTAGCAACGTTAAACCAACTGAGGAAACAGATTATCAGTCAATAACCTTCATTTTTGTATGTTAACAAAAAAAAGTGTTTTAAATATTTGCTTAATCAGATAAAAATCACGTATTTTGCGCTTCGATTTTAAAAGACAACTATATTTAAGAAATAAAACAGTCATAAATGTCAAGAGTTTGTCAGGTAACAGGGAAGAGGGCAATAATAGGAAACAATGTTTCCCATTCAAAAAGAAGGACTAAAAGGAAATTTCTACCTAATCTTTTCAATAAGAAATATTTCCTTCCTGAAGAGAAAAGATGGATTTCACTCAAAATTTCTGCTGCAGGTATGCGTCTGATAAATAAAAAAGGACTTGCAAATGCCCTTAAAGAAGCTAAAGAAAAAGGATATATTTTGAATTATTAAACCGGGATCGAAAATGGCAAAGAAGGCAAAAGGAAACAGGCAACAGGTTATTCTTGAATGTACCGAGCACAAAGAAAGCGGAATGCCGGGAACATCAAGATATATTTCTACTAAGAACAGGAAGAATACACCAGACCGTCTCGAGAGGATGAAATACAATCCGATTCTAAAGAAACATACACTTCACAGAGAAATTAAATAAAACGATTATACCATGGCAAAGAAAGTTGTTGCAACATTAAAGACAGGAGCAGGTAAATCATTTTCTAAATGTATTAAAATGGTTAAGTCAGATAAATCAGGCTCTTACCAGTTTAAAGAAGAAATTGTTCATAATGACCACATTAAAGACTTCTTTACAAAGAAGTAAACTCTTTAAAATGAATTGAATATCAGAGCTTTCTTCTTACCTGAAGAGAGCTTTTTTTATATTTGTTATAAATCAAATTTTACTATTATGGCTCTTCTTGGATTTCTTGGTAAGGACAAAAAGGAGAATCTCAACAAAGGACTTGAGAAAACCAAAGAAAGTGTTTTCATTAAGTTATCCAGGGTTGTTGCCGGAAAATCCAAGGTAGACGATGAGGTTCTCGATAATCTTGAAGAAGTACTTGTTTCATCCGATGTTGGTGTAGAAACAACATTAAAAATAATTGAAAGGATCGAAGCCAGGGCGAATAAAGATAAATACCTTAATACCAGCGAACTTAATACTATCCTCAAAGAAGAAATAGCCGGCTTGCTAGAGGAAAATAAGTCAGATTCCTTTGTAGATTTTTCATCCTTGCTACCCGCAACTCCTTATGTTATAATGGTTGTCGGGGTTAATGGAGTCGGTAAAACTACAACAATCGCAAAACTTGCCTTTCAGTTTAAAAAGGCAGGACGATCAGTGATTCTTGGTGCAGCAGATACCTTCAGAGCAGCAGCAATTGACCAGCTGCAGATTTGGGCTGATAGGGCTGGTGTCCCGCTCATAAGGCAACAGATGGGATCAGATCCGGCCTCCGTTGCATTCGATACAGTCAAATCTGCTATATCAAATAAAAGTGATGTTGTGATAATCGATACTGCCGGCAGACTTCATAATAAGCTTAATCTTATGAATGAACTATCAAAGATAAAACGGGTTATGGAAAAAGTCCTTCCTGATGCTCCGCACGAAGTTTTACTTGTGCTAGATGGTTCTACTGGGCAAAATGCCTTTGAACAGGCCAGACAATTTACAGCTGCAGCAAACATAACTGCATTGGCTATTACTAAACTTGATGGAACTGCAAAAGGCGGTGTTGTCATTGGGATTTCTGATCAGTTCAGGATTCCTGTAAAATATATTGGCATCGGTGAAAAAATAGAAGATCTGCAGATATTTAACAGGTTTGAATTTGTTGATTCACTCTTCAGTCAATAGAGAATCTCCCATTATTACTATTCTTTCTGATTTAACTTCATGCACAACAAGAAGATCAATATTGTAACACTCGGATGTTCAAAAAACATTGTAGATTCGGAAAAACTGGTAAAACAGCTTCAATCAGGTGGGTATGAAATTATCTATGATTCTGGGGATATCTCCGCATCCACAGTTATCATTAATACTTGTGGGTTTATTAAGGATGCTAAAGAAGAAAGTATTGATACAATATTAAGGTTTGCAAAAGCTAAGCAAGCTGACAGAATTGACAATCTTTATGTAATGGGTTGCCTTTCTGAAAGATACATGGATGAACTTAAAAATGAGATTCCTGAAGTTACCAGATATTTTGGTGTCAGCAACTTTCAGGATATTCTTAACGAGATGGGTGTTTCATTTAAGAAGGACCTTCTTTTTGACAGATCATTAACCGGACCAGGCCATTATGCCTATCTTAAAGTTTCTGAAGGTTGTGACAGAACATGTGCCTTTTGTGCTATACCATTTATAAGAGGTAAATGTGTATCCCGTTCAATTGAATCATTGGTTGATGAAGCAAGAATCCTCGCAGACAGTGGAGTCAGGGAATTAATTCTGATTGCCCAGGATCTGAGTTATTATGGACTCGACTTATACAAATCTCAGAAATTACCGGAGCTTCTGACGGAACTTCTTAAAATAGAGTCTTTTGAATGGATCAGATTGCATTACCTGTATCCCGCAAATTTTCCTGATAAATTATTATCAGTTATTAAAGAAAATCCGAGAATCTGCCGATACATTGATATTCCTATCCAGCATATCACTGATAATATGCTGAGTTCAATGAAAAGGACACATACATGGAAAGAGACAGTACAGTTCCTTTCAAGATTCAGAAAAGAGATACCAGGTGTCGCAATCCGGACTACGCTTATTGTAGGATACCCAGGTGAAACTGATCACGATTATAATGAACTGAAAAACTTTATTTCAGAATTCAAATTCGACAGATTAGGAGTTTTTGCATATTCTCATGAAGAAGGCACTTACGCTTTTAAAAATTATCCGGATAATATTCATCCGTCGGTAAAGAAAGCAAGAGTTTCAGAACTTATGGAAGTTCAACAGGCTATTTCAGCAGAACTCAATGCTCATAAAATTGGAAAAGTCTTTAAAGTGCTAATTGACAGGAAGGAAGGAGAGTTTTATATCGGCCGGACTGAATATGACAGCCCTGAAGTTGACCAGGAAGTACTTGTTCCTGTTAATTATCGACTTAATACCGGACATTTCTATGATATAAAAATCATTGAAGCATCCGAATTTGATCTGATTGGGAATCCATTGGATCAAAAGTAATTAAGATTCGGTTTCCCTTTCAGGTTCATTTGCAGGAAGTTCTGTACTCTTTCTATGAATTTTTATCCTGATTTCCTGTTTGGCTTCATTAAAACCGACATTAACAAGATCTCCTTCAGAAATAGAGGCTTTTATCATTACTTCAGCCATAGGATCCTCAAGGTATTTCTGGATAGCTCTCTTAAGCGGTCTTGCACCAAAATTGGCATCGAAACCCCTCTCAGCTATAAAATCTCTTGCACCATTAGATATTTTAAGCTGAAAACCTAGAGATTTCACTCTTTCATAAAGTCCTTTGAGTTCAATATCAATGATCTTGTTAATATTTTCCTTGGTCAATGAATTAAACATTACAACATCGTCAATACGGTTTAGGAATTCAGGAGCAAATGTTTTCTGAAGAGCTTTTTGTAAGATACTTTTTGTCTGCTCATCACGAGTAGCTTTTCGGGTAGAAGTGTCAAAACCAACACCATGACCAAATTCAGAAATCTGTCGTGTACCAATATTTGATGTGAGTATAACGATTGTATTCTTAAAATCGACCCGACGTCCGAGACTATCAGTCAACTGGCCTTCATCAAGTACCTGTAACAGAATGTGAAAAACATCGGGATGTGCCTTTTCAATCTCGTCGAGAAGTACTACCGAATAGGGTTTTCTTCTGACTTTCTCTGTCAATTGGCCACCTTCTTCATATCCAACATAACCGGGAGGCGCTCCAACCAGTCGTGATACAGAGAATTTCTCCATATATTCGCTCATATCAATTCTCACCAGATTGTCAGTTGTATCAAAAAGAAACTTGGCCAGAACCTTCGCAAGCTGTGTTTTTCCGACTCCTGTTGGTCCAAGGAATATGAACGTTCCTATTGGTTTATTAGGGTCTTTTAAACCTGCTCTGTTACGTTGAATAGCTTTAACAACTTTCAGAATTGCCTCATCTTGTCCGACTACGCTACCACTCAGTTCATCAGCCATCTTTAAAAGCCTGGTACCTTCAGTCTGTGCAATTCTCTGCACAGGAACACCTGTCATCATTGCAACAACCTCTGCAACTTTTTCAGCATCAACCGTCTCCCGGTTAACAGAAAGTTCTTTTTCCCACTTTTTCTTTTCCTGTTCAATCAGATCAAGAAGGTCTTTTTCCTTATCCCGGAAACTTGCAGCTTTTTCAAAATTCTGATTTTTAACGGCAGCAATCTTTTCCTTTTTGGTGTCCTCAAGCTGGCTTTCCAGAGTAAGAATTCTTTCAGGAACCACAATGTTAGAGATATGTACGCGGGAACCTGATTCATCAAGAGCATCAATAGCCTTATCAGGAAGATGCCTGTCAGTAATGTATCGATTTGTCAACTTGACACATGCATCGATAGCATCATCTGTATAGGTTACATTATGATGTTCCTCGTACCGTTCTTTTATATTGTGAAGAATATGAATGGTTTCCTCAATAGAGGTCGGTTCAACAATTACCTTCTGAAATCTTCTTTCTAGAGCACCATCCTTTTCAATATGCTGACGGTATTCATCTAGAGTCGTAGCGCCAATGCATTGTATTTCACCTCTGGCCAGTGCGGGTTTAAGCATATTTGCCGCATCAAGTGAACCAGTAGCGCCACCTGCGCCAACTATTGTATGAATCTCATCGATAAAAAGAATAATATTGTCATTTTTTGATAATTCATTCAAAATTGCCTTCATTCTTTCCTCAAATTGTCCCCGGTATTTTGTTCCGGCAACTATTGATGCAAGATCAAGTGCAACAACACGTTTGTTAAAAAGAACCCTGGATACGTTCTTCTTTATAATTCGAAGTGCCAATCCTTCAGCAATAGCTGATTTTCCAACTCCAGGTTCTCCAATAAGAACAGGGTTGTTCTTTTTACGTCTTGAAAGTATCTGAGCCAACCGCTCAATCTCTCTTTCCCTGCCAACAATAGGATCAAGGCGTCCCTCTTCAGCAGCTTTTGTAAGGTCAATGCCAAAATTATCCAGTACAGGCGTTTCAGAAGATGGTTTGGCAGGTGATGGGTTCTGACCCTGACCTTTTCCCTGATTCCCAAAACTTTGTCCTTCATCGTCATCCTCTCTTGGGAAATCAGCCCTGGGGGTCTGGGATTCATTCTCCATTAACCGTCTGACAGACTGATAATCAATATCTAATTCAGAGAGAAATCTAGTTACAAGAGTGTTCTCATCTTTAAGTATCGCCAATAATAAATGTTCTGTATCAATTGTGTTACTCTTTAATGCTTTTGCCTCAAGATACACAAGCTTAAGTATCCTCTCAGTGCTTCTCAGAAGTGGAACAACGGTATGATCTGCAACCGGAACAGGGTTTTCGACTTTAATACTTTTCTCAATTGATCCCTTTAATACAAGGAGATCGACTCCCAAATTAATTAGAATATCAATTGCAACCCCTTCACCATCTCTTAAAATTCCAAGAAATAGATGTTCAGGACTTATGTGACTGTTTCCCAGCCTGATAGCTTCTTCTTTACTATAACTAAGAATATCTTTTACTCTTTGTGAAAATTGTGAATCCATAATCATTTTTTAATTCTTATCAGCATTTATTATAATTTCAGGCCATATTGTCAGTTTATATTGTCAAAAGTACAGATAAATGCAATTTCAAAGTTAATTTATGCAGAATATCTATTAGGCAATTTTCGTGCCCATTTATAAACATATTATGTTAAAAATTCGTACAGATAATAACTAAAAAATAGCCAAATAATCACTATTTTCGTAATTCCAATAAAAAGGGAAAGATATAATTTATAAGTATTTAATTAATAATCTGTTATGTCAGAGAGAGAGAGGATAATAAAGGTTAACATTGAAGAGGAGATGAAATCGGCATACATCGATTATTCAATGTCAGTAATAGTATCGAGAGCATTACCTGATGTAAGGGATGGATTGAAACCAGTCCATCGAAGAGTTCTTTATGGAATGTCAGAACTGGGAGTACTTTCGAACAAACCATACAAAAAATCTGCAAGGATAGTGGGAGAGGTGCTGGGTAAGTATCATCCACACGGCGATACTTCAGTGTATGACGCAATGGTAAGGATGGCACAGGAATGGTCCTTACGCTATCCGCTGGTAGATGGCCAGGGCAATTTTGGTTCAGTAGACGGAGATAGTCCGGCAGCTATGCGTTATACAGAGGCCAGACTTAAAAAAATAGCCGAAGAAACATTGTCCGATATTGAAAAGAATACTGTTGACTTCCAGCTTAACTTCGATGATTCACTGGAAGAACCAACGGTGCTTCCAACACGGATACCAAATCTTCTTGTAAATGGAGCATCCGGTATTGCAGTGGGAATGGCCACCAATATGCCACCTCATAACCTTACTGAAATTATTAATGCTACAATAGCCTTTATCGAGAACAACGATATTACCTCAGACGAACTTCTTGAGCATATTAAAGGTCCAGATTTTCCAACCGGTGGCATTATTTATGGCAATCAGGGCATCAGGGACGCTCTCGAAACCGGAAAGGGACGAATTGTTGTCAGAGCAAAAACTGAAATTGAACTTACTCATTCTGGCAGAGAATGCATTATTGTGAATGAGATACCTTACATGGTCAACAAAGCTGAAATGATCAAACGGATTGCCGACTTGATAAACGAAAAAAAGCTGGAAGGGATCTCATACATTAATGATGAATCTGACCGCAATGGTATGCGGATTGTAATAATTCTTAAAAAAGATGCTACTGCGAATGTTGTTCTGAATAACCTTTATAAGTTTTCATCTCTTCAAACATCGTTCAGTGTAAATAACATTGCTCTTGTTAAAGGGAGGCCTAAAACATTGAATACCAAGGACCTGATTAACTATTTCGTTAAACATCGTCACGATGTTATTCTCAGAAGAACAACTTTTGACCTCGATCAGGCAGAAAAAAGAGCTCATATACTTGAAGGACTTATTATTGCGAGTGATAATATAGATGAGGTTATTGCTATAATAAAAGCATCACAAACTCCGGAAATTGCCCGTGAAAAGCTTATGGAACGTTTTGGACTCTCAGATATACAATCACGGGCTATAGTCGAAATGAGACTAAGGCAACTAACTGGTCTGGAACAAGATAAACTTCGAACAGAATACCAGGAAATTTTAAATCTCATAAAATATCTGAAAAGTATTCTTTCAGACCATGAGCTCCAGATGAAAATCATTAAAGATGAACTAATTGAGATTAAGGACAAATATGGGGATGCAAGACGGACTGAGATAGTCCCAAATGCAGAAGAATTCAATCCTGAAGATTTTTATGCCGATGATGAGATGGTAATCACAATCTCACACATGGGCTATATAAAAAGAACCCCACTTACTGAATTCCGCAGGCAGAACAGAGGTGGCATAGGCTCAAAAGGCAGCACAACCAGGGATGAAGATTTCATTGAGCATCTTTATATAGCCACGATGCATAATACAATGTTGTTTTTTACTAGGAAAGGAAAATGTTTCTGGCTTAAAGTATATGCTATTCCGGAAGGTTCAAGAATTTCAAAGGGAAGAGCTATTCAGAATCTTATCAGCCTGGAGCCTGATGACAATGTCAGGGCATTTATCAATGTAAAGAATTTAAATGATGAAAATTATATTAATAACAATTTCATAGTCCTATGCACGACAAAAGGTATAATTAAAAAGACCTCTTTGGAAGCATATTCAAGACCAAGAGCGAATGGCGTAAATGCGATAACAGTAAGAGAAGGTGATGAACTTCTTGAAGCAAGAATGACAAACGGTAACCACCAGATCATGATGGCAGTAAAATCAGGACGAGCAATCAGGTTCCCGGAAGCCGGCGTCAGACCAATGGGAAGGACGGCATCAGGAGTAAGAGGTATAAGACTGGCTGACGAAAATGATTTTGTAGTCGGAATGATAACAGTTGAAAACAAAGAAAAAGATGTTCTTGTGGTTTCTGAAAAAGGATATGGAAAACGTTCAGACATTGATGGTTACAGAATCACTCATAGAGGTGGGAAAGGAGTAAAAACTATTAACATAACCGACAAAACCGGTTATCTGATTGCTCTCAAGGATGTGACGGATAATCACGATCTTATGATAATAACGCAATATGGGAACATATTAAGAAGTCCTGTTTCAGCATTAAGAGTGATGGGAAGAGCGACACAAGGGGTAAGACTTATTAATCTTAAAGATGTAGATTCAATTGCATCCGTAGCTTGTGTCCTTGTAAATGAGGAGGATGAGGCTGGTGAAAAAAATTATACTGAAGAAAATATTCAGAACACTGAGGAAAATGGCAAAGAATTTGAAGATTAATAAGTAATATTTTATATTTGGCAAAAATTAGTTACGACAATTAAAATTATAACCATGAAAAAGTTTTTAGTGCTGATAATAGCAATTAGTATTTCATTAGGAGCTGCTGCACAGATGGGGAAAGTCACCAGCGCAAGTAGTTTTATGGACCAGGGAGCTTTGGACAAAGCTAAAGAAGCTCTGGATCAGGCATTAGTGAATGAAAAATCGATGAATAACCCTAAAACCTATTTTACCAAAGGAAAACTGTGTCAGGAGGCATTTAAATCTGACAATCCTAAATTCAAGTCATTATTTGCAAATCCGCTTGAAGAAGCATATGCTGCTTATGAAAAGGCTATATCATTAGATCCTAAGGGATCAATAAAAAAACAGTTTCAGCTTAACAGCACTTATCTTCTGCTAGGAAATGATTTCAATACACAGGGCGCTGAAAAATTTAAAGCTCAGGACTACGAGGGTGCATTTAAATCTTTTGAATACAGTGTCAAAATTTCTGCAAGCGATCTTTACGTAGGGGCCACTGATACAGGTATTTATTTCAATGCTGCACTTTCTGCCTATAATGGGAAATTGTATGAAAAAGCTATTCCATATTTCAAGAAATGTATTGATTTGAAATATGAAAAAACTTTGCCATATTTTCTTGAAGCTCAATCATATATGGCAATAAACGATACCAACAACGCAGAAAAAGCGCTTCAAGGAGCATTCAAAATATTTCCTGATAATCAGGATGTTATACTTCAGTTGGTGGATTTCTACATGAAAAACAACAAGCTTCAGGATGCATTTTCGTATTTAAATCTTGCCAAAAGCAAGGATCCTAATAATTTCTCATTGCATTGGGCTGAAGGAGTTCTTTATATGAAGCAGGAAAAATATCCTGAAGCAATAGTTTGCCTTAAAAAATCTATTGACTTAAAAGGTGACCAGTTCGATACACAGTTTAATATGGGAGTATGCTATTATAATCTGGCTGTTGAACTATTTAAAAAGGCTGAATTGATTATGGATGCAAAAAAGTACGGTGAAGCTGCAGCAGAAGCAAATAATGTATTTATTAATGCTATTCCATATTTTGAAAAAGCTAGTTCTCTTAAACCAGATGATGCAGATGCATTAAGAAACCTTAAGGAATTGTACTTCAGGCTCAGAACCGTTAAACCAGAGTATGAAGCCAAATACAATGAGACAATGAAAAAGCTTGAGGGCAAATAGTCTATATTTCCTTCAAATATGAAAAAGGGATAGTTTTATATCCCTTTTTTGTTTTACAATGAAATAGGTTAGAGGTTATGCTTATTCCTTTTAATTTAATATCATGATGTTATTTCTACTTAACATAATATTAATTATAGGAATTAATTAAATATTTGGAAGATTACCGTTTTGGTGTACTGATAATTAGAAGATCTCTGGGATTGCGACAAAATCCAATAACAATAATGATGATATATTTAAAGAATCTATTAATATTTTCTCTACACTGTTCAATTTATTCTATAAATATTTTATTATTTTTTCTTTAGGATAAACAAGTACGAAATGTTTTATTTATATCCAATAGCAGCATATCCTACCCAATGACAATCAGTAGCAATTGCTGTTCGTCCCATTCTGATGTCATCAACTGATATGTGCTTACTGGTAATACTTGTGGAATAACCAATCAGCTCACCATAGATTGGTTTTGAATTGTTAAGATAATAAGAGGTATAAAGAGCCACTGGAACTGAGTATCTTCCACACCATGTCCAGATATATTCCCTGTAATTATTTGAATCTAAGGTATATGCGCTGAATTGACGAATTCTGTCCGGGGTGACATCATCCTGAAGACAATTTTTAATTATTTCGGCCTCATGATCCAGCGCTTTGGCATTTCCTTTTTGATCGCATCCATAGTATGCCCGATCAACTCCGCCCCAGTCCTCATTCCCATAATGTACAGCATCTGTTGTAACAACAATGGCATAGTCGGAACCCCAGGTCCATCCATGTTTCTCAGCAACTGACTTAATGGCATTTGCCAGAGCTTTTCCACACTTTTCCATTCTTTCCGGGCTCATCGTTGGTACAAGGATTGATACAATGGAGATGTTTTTATTGAAATACTGTAGAAACGGAATCATTGCCTCTACTGAATGTTCAATTTTTTGAAGAGTATCGTTGATTATTGCATATTTATTTGCAAGCAGATTATAAAGTTCCTGCCTGACAGGTGAAACAGTTAAATTTTTCCACGGTCCCTTCCAATGAGTATATGAATCGAAAACAAGAGAATCTTCAATTCCTAATTGTGCAGCCTTATGCGCTACACCAATAAGAATAAGGTTCGATGCCTTTATATTCTGAAGTATTTCAGGATATAGAGTTCCCACATAAGTATAATCATCATGTGGACAAATTGCCATCTTCCAGGGTAATCCTTCGGTTTTTTTCCAACCTTTGCGATCCAATTTGGCCATCAGGCTGTCCATTTGCCATGAATACTGGGCAAATCCAATCGTATCTTTCAGAGGTCTTACTTTTTCTGTCTTTGGCTTTACAGATTCCATACATTCACTACATATTAAGCTGATTAACAATACAATAATCAGAATTATCGAAAGAATAGATTTATCCATTTAATAACCGTTTAACAATATAGTTAAAATTTCGTTTATGATCTTTCTGCTAATTTATACGGATAATTAATTATCAATTAATATATCATCTATTTCTTCCAACGATCTAGTTGTGGAATATGGGATGTAAAAAACCATCTTCTTATTGGTCCATAACCCATTTCCTTTAACTTACCCTTTACAAGATTCACCATTTCACTTGAATTTGTGAAACTATCTTTAAAAACACCCAGCTGATAACAACGACTGCAAAACTTAAGTGTCTTTGTACCATCAGTATTAGTACCTCCTTGCTCAAAATCCTTTTCCATTGGCATTCCACAACTCTGGCAGAATTTGTTAAATTTTTCCATAGTAATATGTTTTGATTAGATTATGATCAAATTTTATGTCAAAAATTTAAATAAATATTTTCAAAAAACAAAATTGTAAAAAATCTGAAAGATGAAATTATCTTTGAAGTTTAAGAAATGATTAAATCTTTGTGGTATGAATAATATTGCAATTCTCTGTATAATGGCCATTTTGTGGACCTTTTCTTCAGATAAAACTCAAATCTTTGAATGGCGCGGAAAAGATAGAAGTGGTATTTATAATGAATCTAATCTAATGAAAAAATGGCCTCCTGAAGGACCAAAAGAGATTCTTACTGTTGAAAATATCGGAAATGGCTTTGTTTCTCCGGTTTTTACTGAAGATCATTTTTTTATAACAGGGGAAATAGATTCATTAGCAATCCTTTTCTGTTTTAATTTAAAAGGTGAAAAACAATGGCAAACCTCGTTAGGTCATGAATGGATGAAATCTTATCCAGGATCAAGATCAGCTCCTACTATTGTGGACGATCTGATTTATGTCGGAACAGGAATAGGTAACCTCTACTGTGTTAAAAAAGAAAATGGTAATATTATCTGGTCAAAAGATCTAAAAAAGGACTTTAATGGAGAACTCCCCCTTCATGGCCATTCGGAAGCAGCTTTAGTTCAAGGAAATAAAGTATTTTGGATGGCTGGAGGGAAGGTAAATAATATAGTAGCACTTGATCGTTTCACTGGAAAAATGATATGGTCGAACAAAGGTTTAGGTGAACGATCGGGATATAACTCTCCGAAGTTGATTGAACTTGCCGCAAGGAATATACTTGTAACTTTTTCTGCATATCATTTAATGGGCTTTGACACCAAAGACGGCAAATTATTATGGTCTCATGAACAGGATAACTTTCCGGTTGAAAAAAGACTCCCAGGATATGGCGATACTCACAGTAATACAGTTATTTACGATGATGGTTCAATTTATTACGCAGCAGGTGATGGAAACTGTGGAGTTAGACTCAACCTGTCGCACGACGGAACAAAAATCACTGAAGTATGGCGTAACAAGTGTTTTGACAGTTATATGGGTGGAATTGTGAAGATCGGCAATTTTCTTTATGGTTGCGGAACTGTCAGACCTGAACTGCTTGCCATCAATGCTACTACCGGGCAACTGACAGATTCATTGAAACTGGGAACTGGTGCCCTGATTGCAGCCGACAATATGTTGTACTATTATAATCAGAAGGGTGAAATGATGCTAATAAGTTATGATCAGGGTAAGTTTGAAAAGGTAAGTTCTTTCAGAATTAACAAAGGCAACCTTCAACATTTTGCGCACCCCGTAATACATGACGGCATTCTTTATCAACGGCACGGAAATATTCTGATGGCATTCGATATCCGGAAGAAATAATGTATAGAAAAAACCTATTTTTTAAATTACAACTTATTCATTTTCTTATAGGTATTAGTTTTTGTAAAAATTTTGGGCTGGAAATCTTTAATATTACATTATATTTTTAATTAAACAAAGAGTCAAAATGGAAACAATAAAAAAATCCACTCTAAATTTTCTTTCGGATCTCCAGAAAAATAATAACAGGGACTGGTTTAAAGAAAATCAGACTGCTTATTTTGATGCTAAGAACAATTTTGTAGTCCTGGTACAGGAGGTAATTGATAGAATAGTTGATTTTGAGCCTATTATGAAAGGTCTAGAAGCAAAATCCTGTATTTTCAGAATCAACAGGGATATCAGGTTTACAAATGATAAGTCACCTTATAAATCAAATTTTGGAGCTTTCATTGTCAGAGGTGGGAAACAAAACGGAAATAAGTATGCCGGTTACTATATTCATATTGAACCCGGCAAGAGTTTTATAGCTGGTGGTGCCTATATGCCACCTTCACCCTGGCTGGCTGCAATCAGGGAAAAGATCGACCTCGAATCTGCACAGTTCAATAAAATATTAAGTCAGAAAGATTTCTGCAGGTATTTTGGGCCCATTGATGGAGAGAAATTAAAGACTCCTCCAAGAGGATATAAATCCGATAACCCAAACATTGAACTGCTTAAATTTAAAAGCTATGTTGCTTTAAACGAGGTTTCTGACAAACTTTTATTGTCACCCGGATATTTTGAACATGTTATCTCTGTTCTGAAAGCAATGAAGCCATTCAATGATTTTCTGAATATTTAACCCGGATACTTCACTGAAGAACTGAACTGGATTTTCGATGAAATAGCTGCAATCTTAGAGCTGTTATTCTAATAATTTCTCAGAACCGGTATCTTCCTCATTCTCAGATTCAAGGGAGTCACTTCAAGATACTCATCATCTTTAATCTGCTCCATTGATTCTTCAAGTGAAAATTTCAGGCTTGGTACGATCTTCAGATTATCGTCTGAACCTGATGCACGCATATTTGTAAGTTTTTTCCCTTTGGTAATATTCACCTCAAGATCGCCTATTCTGGTATTTTCACCAATGACCTGACCTTTATATACAGGTTCTCCCGGATCAATATAGAATCGCCCTCTGTCCTGAAGCCTGTCTATCGCATAACCACTTGCAGTTCCCTGATCAATTGAAATGATAGAACCATTCGGCTTCTGAAGGAAATCATCCCCTTTATATTTATCATACCCTCTGAATCTATGATGCATTACAGCTTCACCAGAAGTTGCCGTAAGCATATTGTTTCTCAGTCCGATCAGAGATCTCGAAGGTATATCAAATTCCAGATGAGTAAGATCTCCCTTCGCCTCAACAATCCTCATTTCTCCTTTACGCATTGTAACTAAATCAATTACGCGACTTGAAAATTCGGCTGGGACGTCAACACTTAAAGTCTCATATGGTTCAAGTTTTTCCCCTTTTTCACTTTTTAAGATTACTTTAGGTTTGCCTACCTGAAATTCATAACCTTCCCTTCTCATTGTCTCAATTAATATAGACAAATGAAGTATTCCACGTCCGTAAACGTTAAATGTATCCTCAGAGGAAGTAGTCTCAACTTTCAATGCAAGGTTTTTTTCAGTTTCCTTAATCAATCTGTCTCTCAGATGTCGAGAAGTAACAAATTTGCCCTCTTTCCCAAAGAAAGGTGAATTATTGATTACAAAGACCATACTCATGGTTGGTTCATCTATCTCAATTCTCTGCAAAGCTTCGGGTTCAAGTAGGTCTGCTATGGTATCACCAATATCGAAATCATCGAGTCCTACAATAGCACAAAGATCTCCGCTGCGGATGGTCTCTCTTTTTATCCTTCCTAAACCATCAAAAGTGAATAGCTCTTTAATCCTTACTTTTTTTTGTGTGCCATCTTTCTTGCAAAGCGTATAGTCATTAAGTATCTGAATATCACCTCTGAATACACGACCTATAGCGATTCTTCCCACATAATTTGAGTAATCAAGTGAAGCTATCTGCATCTGAAGAGTACCAGTCTGGTAAGGAGCTTCCGGAATCTCACTAAGTATTATATCTAGAAGATACCTGATATCAGTAGTTGGTTTTTTCCAGTCTTTGCTCATCCATCCGTACTTTGAGGAACCAAATACTGTTTCAAAATCCAGTTGTTCATCAGTAGCGTCCAGACTGAACATTAATTCGAAGATATCGTGCTGAACTTCTTCAGGACGGCAATTTGGTTTGTCTACTTTATTAACTACAACTATCGGCTTAAGTCCTAGAGCAATTGCTTTTCCCAGAACAAACCTTGTCTGAGGCATCGGACCTTCAAGCGCGTCGACCAGCAGCAGAACACCATCTGCCATTTTAAGTACCCTTTCAACCTCGCCTCCGAAATCAGCATGACCAGGCGTATCAATAATATTTATCTTTACTCCCTTAAATAAAGCTGATACGTTTTTAGATATTATTGTGATACCTCTTTCCCTTTCAAGGTCATTAGAATCAAGTATTAGCTCGCCCTGCTCCTTTCTCTGATCCAAAACCTGACATTCCTGTATAATCCTGTCTACCAGAGTTGTCTTGCCATGATCAACGTGAGCTATAATAGCAATATTTCTAATTGATTGCATAAGAATTTTATTGGACAGCAAAAGTAATATTGTTAGTCGGATAAACAGTAAAAACTTAAGAAAATTAGTTTATGCTAAAAATTTCATATATTACGTCATAATTTTAAAATAGAACCTATGAAAAAACTTATTTTCACTTTTCTATTTGTCTCACTGACTGCAATTTTGATTAATAGTCAGACACATACAAATCTGG